>Ga0247834_1007595_pt1 | contig 11457 bp, 1 predicted proteins | sample LaCruzMarch2015__8_FD_187118 | JGI IMG/M metagenome (GOLD analysis project Ga0247834, IMG submission 187118) | Freshwater microbial communities from meromictic Lake La Cruz, Castile-La Mancha, Spain - LaCruzMarch2015_12m | ecosystem: Environmental > Aquatic > Freshwater > Lake | place: Spain... | reverse complement strand
AGGGTACCACTTTCACTTTCGCAGCTCCAAGTAGGCTGCCTCGGTCTAACAGTCTAGCACCTGTGCAGTATACTACGGAGCAGCCCAAGCCTGATGAGGAACCAGTAGTGGCAGAACAGGCCAAGCTTCAGCTTGTCAAGCACAAGGCAGCGGCCAAGTCAACATTGCCGCCACAGCTTCTTCAACGACAGATGATGGTGCAGGAGTCGGTTTACAAGGAGTTCATGGCATGGAAGGAGAGTTTGCTTGAGCCATCGCCCGAGAAGGCTGGGAAATCTGGAGCGGATCAGCAGTTAGCTCCGGAGGTCGATCGTCTCTCGCTGTTCAATCACGCGCAGTTCACCACGGATGCAGTAACACTTGAGCAGTATGAGGCGTCCCTCGTAGAGGTCTGGTACAATCCTGATATTCCACCGGTGCAGCCAGAGTGTCTCAAGGTTCGAAAGTCGTTCTTCCGGGCAGTGGATGACAATCAAGTTCACGATTGCATGGGCGACGAGCTCATCGTTACTTGTCCAGTCAAGTGTGGCCAAGGGATTGCGTTCTTCAGCGGGCGTGTTATGTCCAACGCGCAGGTTGATCGCCTTCCAGCCAATGCCAGACAGTATCTCATCACAGTCGAGGATGATGAAGTGTTGGACTGCAGTAGTTTTGCATTGAGTGTACCACCAGGGTGCTACGCATCCAAGGCGAATCAGGCAGATTCGCAGGTGTATTCATATCATCTCAACCGGCACCTTACGTTGGCGGACAACAACACAGCAGTTGAAGCGTGGCGCAATCCGCGGCAGCCGGAGCATCTTAGCCTGGTGCTGTACGCGCTGAGGGATCAAGAAGAGTATTCGATTCTTATGTGGCACTATGGGCCAGACTTCAGCATGTTCGACCCAGGGACGCCTACGCCACGCAAGTCTAAGGCAGCGCTGCATACGCCGATCAATTCGCCAGCTACGCCCAACCGTCGACAGGGTCAGCGCTTCATGGACAAGGTCACGTCATTAGAGAAGCGAGGCTACGGCATGTTCGATGCTAGCACGGAGCTGGCATTCGAGGGCGCGCACAAGGATGGGCTGGATGGACTCGCAGAGGAAGCAGTCGAGGAGCTCGCGACAGGAGTGTTCGCACCGACGATCCAGGAGGAGAAACAAGAAGAGGATAACGCGTCTGAGCTGTCAGTCTTAACGGCAGCGGAAGATGGAGTAATGCAGCAGGTCAGCAGTGACGGGGAACAGGAAGAATCACTGTCGGCACATACGCGCAATTCACTGCGTGAGTCTCAGCCGAGCTATCCGTCGATAGACTCGGGCACAATTTGGGAACATTTCGTGCGGCGGTAAAACTGTTTGCAGTATTCAAGGAGATGAGGGTGGTGTCAACACAATCACCTGATGAGGAGCCACAAGACATGCGATAATCTGTGTCAGTGGTTAACAATAATAAATGTGCGAGGCCAAGGGGCTAGTACATATGCATATCTGGTATAAAGCCCAGTAGCAATACGGTTGGAAGGTGGATGGGAGCGGTAGGAGCACTATTGGTGATTGGTTCATTGGTGGTGTGGAGCCTTGAAAGGGTGTAAGTATAGGACCTCTGTGTTGGGCACACAGAATCAGAGTCCTCCCTAGTTCCAGTATACCTAGAGTTATAGTAAGCTCTAATTCAAGCGTGTGACGGGGTATCATGGGCCAAGTCCCCCCATACTTGGATAGATGCAAGGGATGCATTTATTCCCTTTGGCCATGTTTGGTGCCAAGGATGAGTGGGGAAATTGATTTGGCGGTGTGATTTCTTAGGTCCCTCTAGCTGGTGCATGAGCGAACATCCCATAATCTGGCTGTAAATTAGTGTTGGAAACTGGATGGCAAGCAGAATCTGGCACATGGCAGTGCAGTAATTTACAGTTGGCGACGGTGGGATTAATTACGAGTGAGTACCTGATTGGACAGTCAGCGGAATAGCGAGTGAGGAGTCGTGGAGGCAGAACAGCAAGTCAAGCTACAAGAGATATGTGAGTAAAAGAGCCTCACACAAGAGCGCCTCGGGTGGCAGCCGCTATAAGTAGAGATAATTCGTGAGCGTGAAAATTCAGTCCCGAAGCTGGAGTTTTCGAATTATTATGTGCGGATAGCGGGGTCGTACCATTCTGGTGTGGTAGCTGTGATTCAGTTCACGGGCTACACCAGAACCAAGACCAAACACGTGCGGAACGAGGACCGCATGGTGCGCGACGGCAAGACCGTTCGTTGCAAGAGTTGCCAGCTGCTGGACAGTGTTGAGGCAGGCAACTGGAGTGGAGCTTTATCTGAACCTTAGGAAGAGAGGGGGAGGGGAGGAGAAGGCGGTAATGCGGTGCGTGGGTTTGGGGACGTATGGACCCACTTACTTGCATTGCGAAAATTGTTAATAAGGTACATTACCCCCCAACATAACTTATTATCAACGGATGTTAGATGTGCGATGTTGAGGTTGAATATGCGCAATTTTCTTTATTCTGTTTTTGATTCATTAAAACTGGTTATTACCTACGGTGAATGGTTGTTTTGGTTTACATGGTTTAATTCGTAAGATTCACGTCCCTACTCAAGATTCGAGAGGAAGTTTAAACATTTAACAAGCATAATCATTGGTTTAATTAGTTCAAGCACGCTGACTCTAGCTAAGTCACGGAAACTGCGTTATAGAATTCTATCGCGGAACGCGCGATTAGTAATTGTTATGTAATTTAATTCATTCCTCGAACAACAACGATGTCTGCGGATTCAACGGCACAATCCAAAGATTTACAAAGTTTGTTACGGGACACGAGTACTAGCAGTAGTACGAGTGTGGTGATTGGTGGGGGTCCAGGGAATGGGCCCGATCAGTCAATGATCAATAATAATCAGTCGGAGCAGATGACAGAGATGAGGCTTCAGTTGGCAGCACTCGGACAAAAGTTCGATTCAATGATGGGGTTGTTGGGAGCGCTTGCGTCCTCAGCTTCTAATGCTGTCGTAACCAACAATGTTGCTTCTCTCGCATCAGCACCAAGTTTAGTAGTAGAGCAGGCTCTTGGAGGATTGTCGTTACCACTTCCCCAGCAGCAGCCTGTGCCACCGCCGATTCAGCGGTTACCTGCGGTAGTTCCCCAGTCTGTGGCTCCAGTGGTCCAACAGTCTGGGACCATTCCTCATAGCTTCTCAGCGACCTCGTTGGCTGAGGCTGTGCAGCGGGAGCGAATCTTTCAGCAGCAAGTGGAGGCAGGCGTCGAATCTCCTTCGGAGCGTCTCAGACGAGGGCAACCAAGGATGAATCCGAACGAACTGGAGGATATCGATCTTGCGGACATCGCCAACGATTCACATGCAGCCTCGGAGGGCGGGTCTCAGACGACGAATCTCTTGGATGGCGACTCAGTATCCAATGCGCCGGAAGATCTCTTGGCACAGGGCAAGAAGGAGATGTTGTTCCAGATGAATCTTCATCAAGAACTGCAAGGATCGGAGGAGACTGGGAATCAGGGTGAGAGCAGGCTCCTCCCAAATGGTTTCAAATATTTCTCAGTGTTCGGCCGGAGAACAAGAATCAAGGCTGCAGGATACGCGGCTGATCAAGTCAAGAGAGGAAGCGGTCAAGCAGGCAGTCTGACAGTTTCAGTGCCTTTTGCCTATTCCCAGGGCAAGCTCAGTATCAAGAACTTGAACGTCTTTGACATGTATGAATTCATGGAGCAGGTCTTGGTTCACCAGAGCGAGCCTGCGAATAAGCCTATAATGTTGTTTGATCACATTGATACAACTTGCCTACAGCGCGTGCAAGGCAAGTTGCTCATGCTCTATCATTCTGCGCAGATGAAGGCATTGTACGGCATTCCATCGGGTCTAACAGTTCCAGAGCTGCACGAGTTCAAGCTCATGAACACAGACACGTATCTGATGCTGTTAGAGTGGGTTTTGTATCCACATGACATCGATGACTACCGTAACCAGTGCAGATATTCGCTCAGAGCGTGGGAGTTGAGCAATCCAGGGCTCGATCGAGTCTACAGTGAGAGGCAGACCATTCAGTTCGCGAACTACAATCGGCAGAAGACTCAGGAGTGGATGAAGTGTTTGGAGTGTTTCAAGGAGCAGGATCCAGAGAACAAGAAGGAACTGAATTTCAACTGCCCGGGCAATAAGGTGCAGAAGTGGCTTGACTATGAAGGCTTACTTGTGGAGTACATGTCAGGCAAGTCTTGGACTCCAAGGATCAAGAGATATTTCCTGCGAGAGCTAGAGAAGATGTCGGTCAAGGGTGACTACAGGAGGTACTTCATGTCGTTCCTACTCGGCAAGCTGGATGTTCTTTACGATCAGATGACCAAGTCGGCTATCATGAACAAGCTCAGGCTCAAAGCATTTGAGGCAGGAGGTGACTCTGAACGCAATCGCTTCGATGGAGTCGTCAAGATCACTGGGGGCAAGATCACCAAGCAAATGCGTGTGCTGGATAGAAATAAAGCATATGCAAAGCTCGGCAACAATGGCGACAGTAGAGCCAGCACGGGGATCGTACGCGACGGACTTCGAGCACGGGGCAACAACTTTAAGCCTTCTTCGTCGCGCAGCAACCAGCAGTTGGTGGTTCGTAACTCTGCAAGTGGGTCTCGCCGGCAGCTTGGTGTTATTCATGACACCATGTCTGCTGATGAAGGGAGTGAGAGTGATTACTTCAGAGGCAAGAGACTGCATGCAGTGGGACATGAGAGTGGCTCGCTTACGTACAATGATAGTGTTAGTTCTTCAGAGGGCGACGAACGATCAACATCGCAAGCTGAGGAGGTCGATTCTGTGTCGGACTCTGATGGAGAGCTCGCTCGCATGCAGGATGAGTCACGAGACATGATCAGCATGATAGCGAAGTACTCAGATGACTCCAGAGTTCTGTCAGCGATTGGCATGTCACCGGGTATCATCAAGAAGGTCGACATGGCTCGTGAGCATCAGGACAGAAAAGACTATAGCAGGGGCGATCACAAGGCATATGTCACCAGAGACAATAGAGATAGCAAAACGATTTACCCATCGTCCAAGCAGCACGGGGGCAATGATCGCAACGACCGGCCGCGCGATCCAGGCGTCAGTCAGGGGCCATGCCTCCAGTGGTGGACCACGGGTGAGTGTACTTTCGGCGACAGGTGCAGATTCACTCATGCGGACAAAGAACTGGATGGGTTAGCAGATAAGATCTTTGAGCAGCGCGAGAAGCGACGCAAGACGCAGAAGGCGGGAATTCACGCCCTCAGCCCTTCGCACACACGCAGCCTGAAGGCGCGACATCAAGTGGCGCTCATAGATCGTCGAGACAAGGGTTTGACACAGATACAGGAGGAAGACTCCGAGTCTGTGTCGAGCTCCAATTGACCTGCAGGTGGCGCATGCCACCAACCCACCATTCCTCACGATAATCTGAAGGATTGGCGGGATACGATCGGGGAGTTTATGCGTGGCACGCGTAAATTCTCCGTGGATCTGTCTCGGGCCACATCATTCTTGCAAGGATTGACAACTGTCGAGGGGTTGTTTAGTCCAAGCAAGGACGTGGCTCGTTTTATGTTTACGCGCGCTGAGATCATGGATCCGACGACGGGGGCCCTTCTGGGGGTTCCACGGGTTCTCTGGGATTCCGGCGCGCTTCATGGCAATTACATATCTAAGAGGTTTCTTGATGCTAACTATCCTTTCCTCAAGGCAATGGTTAGCGTCGTGGACAGTGCGGTCACGCTGGCCGACAACAAGACTTCTTTGCGCATCACACAGGAGGTGGAGATCCCGTTGCTACTTGGGGCGATGGACGGCTCACCTGCTGTGACGTGTGTTGCAACCTTCTCGGTGATAGAGTGCGGAGCAGACATTATTCTGGGCTTGCCTAGTCTGGTAGGCCAAGTTTCTGAGCTCTTCATCGCCATGATTCGACGAGCCGTTGGACTTGCCAAGTTCGACGGTATCTACGAGAAGTTCAATACATCGGTGAAGCGCAAGGTGGTTCACGTTGCTTCTAACAGTGGTGGGGGAGCTCGCACGCTCATGCGCAATTCGTCAGGCGACGGGTACCATGTGCGGACAGGCCGAGCACCTTCGATCGGACGTCATTCAGTTAGCGACATTCGGGGACTGTTCCGTCCTTGTAAGTCGGACGGCCAGCCTGGGAAACGTCCTGGTTGGTTTATAGTACCACGCTCACAGAGGGTCGCGCTCAAGAAGGAGGCGACTAAGGAGCTGTTGCAAGCGTTCGATTTGGCATTTCCGGAGGAAGCTGACGAGAGACCTCCATGGTCTGTGTTGGACGATTTGGGTCCTGAGGAGGCGTCGAGTCCTTTTCCTGGCCTTTTCTCAGCAGCAGTTGCATTCATGGAGACCAGTATTCCTGACGCGCAGAAGGAGTATTTGCTGGAGGTCAACAAGCCGCCTCCAGAGCCAGGCGACACCAAGTCCAAGTCAAGGTTTTCGCAGAGCATGATTGATCACCCGGGTTTCATGGAGTTCATGCGCACGGAGGCCTTGGACGTGTTTGTGCCAACGAACTGGGAGGGCATTAACGCGCCGGAGATCGAGTTCAATTTCAAGGAAGACATGCCGGATACTCATCGGGCCAAAGCACGGCCGATTAACCCCGCGCGAGCCGACCTTGTCAAGAAGGAGTTTGATAGACTCACGCAGTATCATCTCCGACTCTGCAAGTCTTCGATTGTCAGTCCGATTACTGATGCTGACAAGGCAACCGCGCCATTCGTGCGAATTTGTGGAGACTATCGGTGGGTTAATAAGCATATCCTCCTCGATCATCAACACATTCCCCGCGTACAGCATGAGCTAGAGCGTTTCCGTGGTTTCAAGTACTTTATTGATTTGGACATGGCTAACAGCTTTCATCAGTTCAAGCTGGGGCTCAAGACTTCTGAGAAGCTCTCTATCATCACTCCCTGGGGCACTTATCGACCTATCTTCATGCCAGAGGGTGTCAGTCCTGCCACGGGTGTTTTGCAGTCACACATGCGAGAGATCTTCAAGGAGTTTTCTGACTGGTCGATCGTGATTTTCGACAATTTCTGTATTGGGGGCAATAGTATGGAGGAGCTGATGGAGCGCTTCAAGTTGTTCATAGCCAAGTGCAAGGAGTACAACGTCTTCTTGAAGTTCTCGAAGTGCTACTTCGGCTTCTCGAAGGTGAAGTTCTTCGGGTATGAAGTGGATGGTTCTGGCTGGGAGATCGACGATACTCGCAAGGAGGCGGTGATGTCCATCCCGTTTCCTGAGGGACCGACTCCCAAGTTGCGACGCACGAGGATGCAGAGTTTCCTTGGTTTCGCTCTTTACTTCCGCGACTTTGTCAAGGACTACTCTGTCAAGGCTTCGCTCTTCTACGAGATGACTGTGAAGGATTTCTCGTGGGATGAGAAGACTTGGACAGTTGATTATCGAGCCAAGTTTGCCGAGTTCAAGGTGGACCTGGTTGAGTGTTTTCGTTTGATTTTCCCGGACTATTCTCTTCCGTGGGTGTTGCAGCCAGACGCATCGTCATGTGGCATTGGTGCAATTCTCTACCAGCTGCGCAAGGGTCCTTACGGGCCTAACGGTGCAGAGGGTGTTCGCAAGGAGCCGATTGCGTGTGTCTCCCAGAAGTTTTCCGGTCCTGCCACTCGGTGGGCTGTGATTAAACAAGAGATGTATGCAATCTATCGTGCGGTTGAGAAGCTGCAATATTATCTCATGCACAAGCCCTTTCAGATTCAAACGGACCACAGCAACCTGGTTCAGATGGAGAAAAGCAACGTTGGCATCATCACGCGGTGGCGAGTGTTTCTGCAGTCTTTCCCTGTTACGAGTATCATCCACGTGGCAGGCAAGGACAACATTGCGGCGGACTTCCTCTCGCGTGTCACGGAGCCGGATAACGATGGAGTGGAGCAACAACCGATGACGTTGGCCATGGTGGATGGACAACCGAGGAGTTGGCGAGCAAGCCAGTCGCCAGCGCTGCTCAACGTCATGTTTTCTGACACAGAGTTCTGTGTGCCTGACGAGTTGGCAGCCTATTCACTCAAGGAACGCGGCGAGTTCATTGCATCACTCGTGGGACCTGTTCTTTCGTGCAGAGAGCAGTGCTGCGCTAGCCTGTACTGTGGCGAGTGTGGTGGCGACAACTCTAACGTGATGGCGGAGCTTTCGATGTTGTGTGCGACTACCGTTGCCAACGGAGACGCATACACTGCAGTTCAGCCTGAGTGGGATGCTATCTTGCGCAAGGTGCACGGCGCGCGCAGCCTGCACTGGGGAGCACATTCTACGTGGAGACTGCTTAACGAGCAGTATCCTGGACACAAGATTCCCATGTCATACGTGCGGTATCATGTGCGAGAGTGCGACATCTGTCAGAAGTATCGCAAGACTCTCAACCGAGATCGGATGCCAGCAATCATCCGTCATCTCAAGGTGCCTGGTCCGAGGTCCACTGTGGGGATTGATGGTTTCACTATCTCTCCACCGGATAAGCATGGCAATGCTTACATGCATGTTATTGTGAATCACTTCACAAAGCATGTGTACCTCTACCCATCCAAGAACAAGGAGGCGACTTCAGCGGCCGACGCCCTGATCACCTACGTGTCACTGTTTGGGAGGTTTAGGAACTTGATTTCGGATCCTGGTTCGGACTATTCTTCTCGTGTGCTCGAGGCGCTCAATGGTTACTTTGGATACGAGCATGCGTTCAGTCTGGTGGATCGACACGAGAGCAACGGCGTCGAGGCTACCAATCGCGAGCTCAAGAGGCATTTGCAGGCGCTGGTGGCTGACACCAGGTTCCGAGATCGTTGGAGTGAGCCGCAGATTCTTGGACTCATCACGTTTCACATGAATGCGATGAGGTCTAGTGAGTCTGGTTTCAACGCTTTCGATCTGACGTTCGGGGCACTTCACTCGAAGTACTTCGATGCGTTGGATGCGGAGGGTGCGTCGTTCATTCCAGCCAACTCCGAGTACGTCAAGGAGTTGGACGCGGACATCAAGGCGATCACCAAGTTGTCTAAGACGTACCAGCAGAATCTCGTCCTCAGCAGAGCGACTGATCGGACGCTGCCTTGGAACGAGTGGGTTGCAGGTGACTACGTCTTCGTGGACAACACTTCTCCTGTTGACAAGCTCCAGGGAGGGCGTCTCGGTCCCTACCAAGTGGTCAAGCAGTACCGGAATGACGTTCGGCTTCGCAATCTCGTTACGAATGTCGAGAAAGAGTTTCACGTTGATCGTCTCTCCGCGTACTCGGGCACGCCAGAGAGGGCGTTGCGCATGGCCATGCTCGATACGGATCAGCACTTCTTGGAGCGCTTCATTGGCTACAGGGGCAATCCACAGGTGCGACAGACAGTAGAGTTCCTGGTTGAGTTCACGGATGGCACTCTGGTTTGGAAGCCGTTTGACGCTGACATTGTTCACACTGTGCAGTGTGAGCAATACTGCCGGTCTTTGCCGGAGCTTCGCCCGCTGTTGTTTACAGCCAAGGAGTTCTCAGCATGGTCGGTTGCGCAGCGCAAGATCTTCACGTCCACGCACCACGCCAAGGGTGACGTTGTCTATGTGGACATTCGAGCCAGAGCGTTGTTTGCGCATGAGTGGTACAATGCACTTGTCATGGAGGATAAGGACGTCAAGTTCCGTTTCGCTCGCATGCGTATCGGAGGCACGGTCACTCGACGAGGCTCAGCTCGTAACACGCGTTGCGAGTTGATTGATGATGTGTATAAGCGAGTGCACATTGTTGATTCCGTCTTCTTGCATCTGTACGGTACAAGGCGTTTGGTCACTGAGCTGCCACCGGGCAGTGAAGTGATTGACGCTGCGTTCGCAGTTAGCAATCCGCAAACTGCGGAGATGTTGACTAGGTCAAGAGCAGCGACGATGCAGGACTTACTGTCCATCAGTGTCAAGCCGGACGATTCGGTGGTCAAGACTACGTTCATGTCATGGAACGTTAACTCGATCAAGGCCGCCATCAAGAAGGGACTGCTCGACGAGCTGATCAATCTTCCTGGCGGTCCGCCAGACGTCTTGATGTTGCAGGAGATCAAGCTGCATATCATCGAGGAGTCACAGATGGAGAGGCAGTTCGCGCGTCTCGGTTACGAACATGTCAAGATGGTGTCAGGACGACCTCACCACGTCGCAGGAGTACTTATCGCTTCTAAGACGCCGTTTGAGCCGTTAGGCAATGTCAGCGTCGAGGATGGTCGTTGCTTGGGCGTCAGAGTCAATGGTGTAACGGGCATTTGTGCTTATTGCCCCATCGTCTGGGACGAGGACCAGCAGCGCAATCTACGAAGACAGGAGTTCGACGAGGCGTTCCTCAAGGTCATCGACGGGTGGCCAAAGCCACACGTTATCTGCACCGACACCAACTGCGTAGGAGACTTGTTCAAGGATCTCGCGGTGCCCCAGAGGTTGCAGGGCAAGAGGATCGGTTTCACCAGTGCCATCGAGACACATCTCTACACTGAGCTGATGGGCAGGGGGTACGTTGATACATATCGCAGTTGCCAGCCGGATGGTCGTGATTTCACAGTCTTCCCGCATGGCAAGTTTCAAGGGCTCAAGGCGCGAGTGGACCATGTTTTCGTCGACTCAAGTTTGCACTCAGCGGTCACGGAGTGCGTAATCGGTCCTCCTACAGACATATCTGATCACGCGTACGTCTTGATGACGATCGCGAAGCAGAAGAGTTTGTGGATCGATTTCTCGAAGCTCAAGGTGGAGCGCAGCAAGTTCTACAACCTGGCACAGAACAAGCTGGCGCATCTCATTGCAGGTCTGGGAGTGCAGTTGCCAACCAAGGTCTTCATGCTGCGAGCGATCTACAGTGCGTCTGGTACATCTGACGAGCCGACAGAGTTACAGTTGAGTCAATATGCGTTCTTCGGTTACCGACCAAGCGCGGAGGAGTCTGCGCAGGATGTCAAGGATCTCTGGCAAGCGCGCATGCTTTCGATGGAGTGTGCTGGTCAGAGTCACATGGGTCCTAACGACTACTTCGTGTTTATGAACCCGTCGGGAGCGCCAGTGTATGACCTCACAGGCTCTTCGCCAGAGCAGGACAAGACAGCCGTCAAGGTCGTCAAGAAGCGCATCACACCGGAACAAGTGTCGCAGCCAGCAGCAGTCCAGGCAGAGGCAGTGGCGCCTGACACATTCGACATCAGTCAGTCGCCGTTCTCACCGCCGCCGGCCAAGAGAAGTGTGCAGCCGACGACACCAGTAGCTCTGTTCTCATCGTTGGAACCACAGGGTACCACTTTCACTTTCGCAGCTCCAAGTAGGCTGCCTCGGTCTAACAGTCTAGCACCTGTGCAGTATACTACGGAGCAGCCCAAGCCTGATGAGGAACCAGTAGTGGCAGAACAGGCCAAGCCTCAGCTTGTCAAGCACAAGGCAGCGGCCAAGTCAA
>Ga0247834_1007593_pt1 | contig 11461 bp, 10 predicted proteins | sample LaCruzMarch2015__8_FD_187118 | JGI IMG/M metagenome (GOLD analysis project Ga0247834, IMG submission 187118) | Freshwater microbial communities from meromictic Lake La Cruz, Castile-La Mancha, Spain - LaCruzMarch2015_12m | ecosystem: Environmental > Aquatic > Freshwater > Lake | place: Spain... | reverse complement strand
CGATGTTCATCGTGCCCACATTGGGCAAGTGGTAGGTCTTGGGCAGCACGCGGTTCTTGTTCTTCGTTGGGGTGCCGCGCGGATGCTTCTGCGTCATGGAGCTGGCGGTCAGGTCATAGAGCGGATAGCCGGGGCCGTCGATGCGCGACAGCTCGCACCAATGGCGGTCACCGCTGAGGAAGAGCACGCCCTGCGCCTGGGTGCGCTTTAGGATGTCGATCATGTGTCGCTGTTCATGCGGCAGGTTGGCCCAGGATTCGAAACCCTGCATCTCAGCAGCGAACTCGATGCTGCTGACGATCAATCGCAGCTCGGCAGGCTCGCGCAGCGTCTTTTCCAGCCAAGCCCATTGCGCCTCGCCCAGCATCGTCGTGCTCGTGTCATCGGTCGCCGTATAGCGACCGCCAACGAGTGCCTGCACTACGGGCAGTTTTTTGAGTGAGCTGCGGAAGTAGCGGGTGTCGAGCAGGACGACCTGCACGCGCTTGCCTTCGGGGCCGAAGGTCTGCGCATGGTAGACGCCTTCCTGCTGGCGGCGTGGTGAGTCCGCAGGCTCGTCTAGCCAGTTCCAAAACTCCGTCTGCGCCTCGCGCTTGTGCGGGTAGTCGGCACCGCCGTCATTGAGGCCGAAATCGTGATCGTCCCAGGTGGCGAGGATGCTGCCCTTGGCTTTCAAGCCCTGATAAAAGCGGCTCTGCTTCAGCAGCGCATACTTCTCCCTCATCATGGGAATGCCGCCTTTGTCGGCATACACGTTGTCGCCCATGAAGATGAACAGGTCGCGCGGTAGCGTGAGTGCGCGGTCGAGCATCGGGTGCTCATGCGTGTCCAGGCAGGAACCGAAGACGATGTCGCGCAGCGGCTCAGCACTGAATGCAGGGAGGGCGACGAAGACGGCGAGTGTGGCAGACAGGAAAACTCTCATTCAGCATCCTTCGCTGTGGCTTTCTGCTCCGGCAAGTCTTCACTCGTGTGCGACTCGTAACTGAGTGCACACATGATTCCGACCTTGATCCAACGCCTATCGCATCGCGACAAGCCTAGCGCTTTCCCCGTGATGCGGCAGCGCTGGTCGCGGCTGTTGTTTTTGCATTGGCCGATCGAGCCAGAAGTGATCCAAGCGAGTCTGCCGCCAGGGCTGACGGTGGACACGTTTGACGGGCGTGCCTGGATCGGTGTGGTGCCTTTTTACATGGAGCGAATTCGGCCCGTGTTCTGTCCGCCCGTGCCCGGCATCTCGTGGTTCTTGGAGCTCAACGTGCGCACCTACGTGCACGATGAGCAGGGCAACTCGGGCGTTTGGTTTTACTCGCTGGACTGCAATCAACCGCTGGCTGTGGAGATAGCGCGCCGATTGTTTCATCTGCCGTATCAGCACGCTGAAATGAAGGCCAAGATGGAGGGCGATGCCGTCCGCTACGATTGCCAGCGAAAAGGGGAAACTGTTGCCGCGGACTATCGTTATCGGCCTGGCGGTGAGTTGCGCACGGCTGAGCCGGGCAGTTTCGAGTTCTTCCTGCTCGAGCGCTACTTGCTGTTCTCCACCTCACGTGACGGACGCATCCACAGCGGTCAGGTGCATCATGTGCCTTACACTTTTGTGGAAGCGGAGTGCGATGCCTGGAGCGCGGAGCCGATTCGCCAAGCGGGCTGCGCATTGCCGGAAGGCTCGCCCACGTCGCTTTTGTATTCGCCGGGTGTCGATGTCAGCGTGTATCCGCTGCGATGACTGGACAGGCAGCAGATTGCATGACAAAGAACGGCTGCCCATCATGAAACAGCAGACCCTAGTCACTCTCGATCTCGAAGGCGTCCTTGTGCCCGAAATCTGGATCGCCTTCGCCGAAAAGACCGGCATTCCTGAACTGCGCCGCACAACTCGTGACGAGCCTGACTACGACGTGCTGATGAAGGGCCGCCTAGCCATTCTCGACCAGAATGGCTTGAAGCTACCGGACATCCAGGACGTGATCGGCACGCTGAGTCCGCTGGAAGGGGCGAAGGGTTTTCTGGATGAGGTGCGCTCGCTCACGCAACTCATCATCTTGAGCGACACGTTTGAAGAATTCGCGCAGCCGCTGATGCGTCAGCTCGCGTGGCCGACCATTTTCTGCCACAAGCTGGAGGTCGATGCCGCGGGTCGTATCGTGGACTACAAGCTGCGTCAGCCGAATCAGAAGCAGAAGTCGGTCGAAGCGTTTCGTGGGCTGAACTACAAGGTGATCGCGGCAGGCGATTCCTTCAACGACACCACCATGCTCGGTGCGGCGAATGCCGGGTTCCTTTTCCACGCGCCGGACAGTATCAAGGCGCAGTTCTCGCAGTTCCAGGCTTTCGACGCCTATGCTGATCTTCTCGCCGCGATCAAAGCCGAGCTGTAGGCCAACACGCAGAGCGCTAGCGATAGCATGGCGAACCAGTCGCCCCAGCTTGCATAGAGCGTGAGTGGCGGGCTCTTTGCGACGGCGATGGTCGCGGGCAGCACGCCCTCAATGAAGGTGTCGCCGGTTTCAGGATCGTGTAGGCGGCTGGTGATGCGGCCTTTGTCGTCGATCACACAGGTCACCCCCGTGTTGCACGCCCGCACCATGGAGCGACGCAGCTCGATGGCGCGGAAGATGGCGTTGGCCGTGTGTTGCTCGGTTTGATGACTGTGCAGGAACCAGCCGTCGTTGGTCATGTTGACGATGAGCTGTGGCTGATCGCGAACAAACTTGCGCGCAAGATTTCCATCCGTGTCCTCGAAGCAAATCAGCGGAATGATTTGGATGTCGGGCTTGGCCAGAGTGAGAGGTTCGGTGCTTGAACCGTGATCGAAGTCGCTGGGCAGAATGCCCTCCAAGATCGGCCCGAGAATCGGCCGCAGCGGCAGGTATTCGCCGAAAGGCACCAGATGGACCTTGTGATAGAGTTGCGAGCTGTCCCAGCCCTTATTGAAGAGCGCAGCGCTGACATGGCTCTCACCGGCAGGCTCCAGCACATCACAGCCTGTCAGCAGCGAGTAGTCGCCGAGTGCGAGCAGGTCGTTGAAGTATTGCGGGTGATCGGGGTGGTAATAGGGCAAGCCCAGCGCGCTCTCGGGCCAGACAACCAAGTCCACGGGCGATGCCTTAGTGCCATCGCGTGGTTCTGCGTAGAGTCGCGTCAGGTCAGCGTAGCGATGGTAAATGTCCACCGTGCTCTCGCCGCTCCAGCGCACGGCCTGCGGGATGTTGAGCTGCACCATCGCGACGCGCACGGGCACTGATTCCACTTCGCCCTCCAGCGACAGCTTATTGATCCCATAGGAGGCCCACGCGATCAGCACCGCCATCGCACCCACCAGATCAAAATACCAGCGGCGCGGCTTCTGGTGCTTCGCGTGCAGCACGATCCGCAGCACCACGATGAACAGTGCGCAGACCATGAACACCGGCAGGAACGACACGCCTGCGACGCCAATGCAGTCCGCCATCTGAATGAGCAGCTTGTTCTGATGCAGGCCCACGCCAAGGCCATTCCAACCAAAGCCCGTGAAGACCCAGCCGCGCAGCCATTCCAGCGCCACCCACGCGAAGCCTGCGAGAGCTGCACTGCGTAGGCACTCGAGCGACACATCGACCACCGAACCGTGCAGTAGCACGCTGCGCCTGGGCTTGGCAAACTTGCTCGCAAACACCGCCCACACCGCGAAGTAGAGCGACAGGAACAAGGTCATACCCGCGACGGCACCCCAGCCCATGAGTTCCACGGGCCAGCCCATCCACCTGTCATCGACCGCACCGCTGATCACTCGTGACGAATGGCGCAGCCAAGACAGATTGGGCACGAAGAAGCACAGCCCCGCGAGGTAGCCGAGCGCGAAGGCCCGCCGCTTTCGCACCTCGCTCAGCCACAGCACGCTGAGTAAGGGGATCAGCCAAAGCCACACGCACACCTCCACATTCCATCGCGGAAACGCGAAGACCAGGATGGCTCCGCTGACAGCAGCGAGCGGATAGTGGAGGGTGCGGGCAATCGTCATGGCAGCACATTCTGAGGGTTTAGGCTGAAGTGAGTCGCCGCTTGCAGCAAATGCTTGTCATTGGAGTAAATGACCGTGAACCCATGCAATGCAGCCGTCGCTAAGTGGAGGGCGTCTCCAGCTCGTAGATAGACCTGACTGCCAAGCGTGCGGTAGGTCGATTCGATGAGTTTCTGAACAGGTCTGTCCAAGGGTAACCATTTCCACACACCCAGTGCTTCATCATTTTCAAACATGCTCCATACGGCCTTGTAGGAAGGCTTGGTCAGACTGCCTTCGCGGAGCTTGCGATGAAGGCCCGCGAGAAATTCAGAGCGCCCCCAGACACTGCAGCACTTAGCAACTGGCTGGGCTGCCAGCGTGCGCACCAGATGAGCATGGGGCTCAGGCAGGTAACATTTCAGGATGTAATTCGTGTCGAAGTAGAGCATGGCTTTGCATCAACGATCACGATCGTCGCTGATGATGACAGCGCTCTCTGACTTTTGCTTCGGCAGTTTGGCTATCCATGCCTCGCGTGCAGGTAGACCAACCCCCGGCAGTTCCGCAGCGGTGGGTGCCTGGATAACGGCTATGACTCGACCGCGATCGGTGATGCGCAAAGGGCGTTTGGCCGCCTCGCGCACCAATGATCCGGTGTTCTGATGCAGTTCTCTCAAGGACACCGTGCTCATAATGTGTCACAATGTGTCACAAGTGAGCCCGTTTGGCAAGTTTTGGCTACGCCAGCCGTGTCTCAATGTCCTTGTCCAGCCAGGCCCAGAGGTTCTTCAGGCCGTTGGCGGCCTTGTCCTTGGCGGCGGCGAGTTCTTCAGCGCTGAATTTTTGACCAACGACGGGCAGGCTCTTGCCGAACATGTAGTATTTGATCTTCGGCTCAGTGCCAGACGGACGCACGGCGAAGCTGCGGCCATCGGCGAGTTCGACGAAGAGCATCTTCTCGGTTGGCACACGCACGCCTTCTTCGTCGTGGATCACATCTTTGCGGAAGTCGCGCATACGGGTCACCTTTACGCCGTCGATTTCCGTTGGTGGGTTGCTGCCGTAGCTGTCGGTCAGCTTGCCGATGGTCGCCGCGCCTTGGGCTCCTTCGAAGGTCTTGCTCTTGTTCACTTCGAGGAAGTAGCCGATCTCGCTGTAAACTTCGTCCATTAGCTCGGCGATGGTTTGGCCCTTCGAGGCCGCGTAGGCAGCCAGCTCGGCAAACATGACCACGGCACCGTTGCCATCCTTGTCGCGGCTGAAGTCGCTGCCCATGTAGCCGTAGCTTTCCTCAAAGCCCATGATCAGGAAGCTGCTCTTGGCAAGGCGGACATCACGCGTCTCCGTTTCGGTCAGGTCGCGATACTTGTCGCCGAGGCCGAGTTCCTTTTCATACACGTCTAGCTTGCTGCTGATCCACTTGAAGCCGGTCAGGGTATTGACACAACGCACGCCGTAAATCTGTGCGATGCGCTCGGCCATGCTGCTGGTGACAAAGGTCTTCAAGATGACAGCGCGCTGCTTGTTGCTGTCGTTCAGCCAGCCGAGTTCGAACATGGTTTTGGTGCGATACCAGGCCATGAGCGCGCCGATCTGGTTGCCGGTCAGCAGCACCAGCTTGCCTTCCTTGGTGCGCACGCCCACGCCCATGCGGTCGCAGTCTGGGTCGGTGCCGATGATGGCATCTGCGCCGATCTGGTCGGCGAGGTCGGCGGCCATCTTCAAGGTGGGCGCGTTCTCCGGGTTGGGCGATTCCACGGTGGGGAAGCGACCGTCCTGAATGTCCTGCTCGGGCACGGTGCTGAAGTTGAATCCGAGGTCCTTCAGAATGACGGGGACCAGTACGCCGCCGGTGCCGTGCAGGGCGGTGAAGACGATCTTCAGGCCCTTGGCTTTCTCAAGCAACTCGGGCTTGAGCATGAGGGTCTTGACTCGCTTCAGGTAGTCGGCGTCCATCTCTGCACCGAGAACGGTGATCGTGCCGCGTTCAGCCTCAGGAAGGGCCTCGTACGCTTCGGTCTTGATGGCGTTGACTTCCTTGATGATGCCGGTGGCGTGGGGCTCCACGATCCCTGCTCCGTCGTTGAAGTTTACTTTGTAGCCGTTGTCATGCGGTGGGTTGTGGCTGGCGGTCAGCATCACGCCTGCATCGGCACGCAGGGTGCGCACGGCGTAGCTCATCTCTGGGGTGGCGCGGCAGCCGTCGAACAGATACACATTCACGCCCAGGTCGGTTGCGATCTTCGCCGCGTACTGCGCGAACTCCTTCGAGAAATGGCGGGTGTCATGAGCATACACGATGCTCGCTTTGCCTTCGATGCCCGCAGCCTTGCGATAGGCGATGCAGTAGGCCACTAGGCCGCGCGTGGCGCGCAGCACGTTATAGAAATTCATCGCATTCGTGCCCACGCAGGGATGGTCGGGGCGTTGATCGGCGGGGGCGGCACCGCGTTCGATGCTGGTCACCACCTTGCCAATCGTGCGTCCACGTAGACCACCCGTGCCGAACTTCAGCGTCTGGAAGAAGCGGTCGTTCAACTCCGCCCACTGCTCACCGTTGGCCAGTTCTTCGATGCTCGTGGGGTAGAGCGGATTCGTGCTGGCGGCGAGCAGAGCTTGGATGTTTTCCTGACTGGCAGAAAGTAGTTTGCCATCGGCAACGGCTTGGGAGAGAAAGGCTTCAACAGACATAGAGGCGGACAATCTAATGAGGAAAGTGCTCTGGGGTAAGTAAAAAGTGCTGCATCCTGTCACCCCTCGCAGCCATACACTTCTTGACTCTGCTCGCTGCCCTGAGCACTAAGACCCATGAAAATCATCCGCCACACTGACGAAGACTTCGAGATCCAGCTGTCCATGCTGAACCGCCGGGCGGAAGCCAGCGACCAAGTGCGTGATGTGGTAAGCACCGTGCTGCGTGCGGTGCGCGAGCGCGGGGACGAGGCGCTACTGGAGTTTACCAGCCGGTTCGACCACGTGGCTCTGACTCATGCGCAGCTCTGCGTGTCGGATGCTGAGCTTGATTCTGCCGTCAATGCGATCAGCAGTGAGGTGCGCGAGGCGCTGGAGGCGTCGCACCGCAATGTGACGGCCTTTGCCAAGGGAAGTCTCAGGAAGCCTTGGATGCGCAAAAACGAGCAAGGCGCGGTGGTGGGCGAGGTATTTCATCCCTACCAACGCGTGGGCTGCTACGTGCCTGGCGGCACGGCCCCGCTGGTGAGCACGGTTTTGATGACCGTCGCCATCGCTGCGGCAGCTGGCGTGCCCGAGATCGTGGTCTGCACGCCCTGCGGTCAGGGAGGTCGGGTCAATACGGGCCTGCTCGCCGCGCTGAAGATCGCGGGTGCGACCGAGGTCTATCGCGTGGGCGGGGCGCAAGCAATCGCGGCCATGGCCTATGGCACGGCCACGCTGAAGCCGGTGCTCAAGATTTTTGGCCCTGGCAATAGCTACGTCGTGGAGGCGAAGCGTCAGTCCTTCGGCGCGGTCAGCATCGACCTGCTACCAGGGCCCAGTGAGGTCTTGATCATGGCGGACAAAACCGGCAATCCAGCCTTCATCGCGGCGGACTTCCTGGCCCAGGCCGAGCATGGCAAGGATAGCGGCGCGGGTTTCATCACGGACAACGAGGCGTTGCTCAACAAGGTGCTAGAGCAGATCGAGATTCAGGCCGAGAAGGTCGGACGTCAGGAAGCGGTGCGCACGGTGCTGGACAAGGGCGGGTTCGCCGTGCTGGTGCCTGACATGGATGCCGGATTGAAGCTGGTCAATGACTACGCGCCCGAGCACTTGGTCTTGATCGCCAAGGCCGAGAAGAGATTACTGCCCAATATTCGCACCGCAGGCGCGATCTTCGTGGGCAACTACTCACCCGTCGCGGTGGGGGACTTCCTCGCTGGTCCCAGCCACACGCTGCCCACGGGCGGCTCAGGCAAGAGCTTCCCAGGCATCACCGTGGACATGTTCCAGCGCCGCACCAGCATCGTGCGCCTGGACAAGGAAAGCTGCGCGAAGAGCGAGCCGATTGTCCGCGCATTCAGCGAGGTCGAAGGCCTGGATGCCCACGGTGAATCGGTGGCGATTCGTGGGCGGATGTAGTTCTTTCCACGCTTGCAGCTTGATCATGGGTGGCATAGTTTCTGCCTATGATCGCTGAAGAAATCCGTCGTTTGCTCAACGCGCGTCCTTTCAAGCCTTTCCGCCTTCATCTAACAGATCAGGCGGTGCATGAGGTTCCCCAGACGGATTGGGCGCTGCTGAATCCAGCAGGAACGATGATGGTGGTGATGGATAAAGCGGGTTATTTTGACTGGCTGTCCACCGCGCACATTACACGGATCACCCATGTTGGGGAGCCGCAGGGCATGGCCGCTCAGTGAATTTGGCTGTGGGCCTGCCTAAAGAGTGGTTTTCAATCGCTTCTCCCGCCACAGCCCCAGCACGATGAACGCTGCGCCCGCTGCGATCATGAAGGTGCTGAAGAACTGCCCCTTGGTCAGGCCCAGGATGAAGGCCGCGCCTGAGTCTGGTTCACGCACGTTTTCCAGCGCGATGCGCACGACAGCGTAAAGAATCCAGAAGACGCCGCTGAGCACCCCATGCGGCAGGCGGGGGAACTTGATGCGCAGCGCGTAGATCACGAGGAAGATGAACAAGCCTTCGCCCAGGGCTTCGTAGAGTTGGGAAGGGTGGCGTGGGTAGAGCAGCTGGGTGAAGGCCTCTTCACTGCCGAAGTGCTGCGTGTAGGCGGCCAGGATTTCTGGGCTGTGTTGCAGGCTCGGGTCCAGCATCGGAAACGGCTGGCCATGATCCGCCAAGTAGCGCGCATGGAAGTCCGCGTGTTGGATCTCGGTGGGGAACTTCATGGCCCACGGGTGATTCGTCACACGACCGAACAGCTCGCCATTGATGAAGTTGGCAATGCGCCCCAGCATCAGCCCCAGCGAGGCACCGCAGGCCAGCGTGTCGCCCAGGCCGAGCCAGGAAAGCTGGTGCCGCCGCGCATACCAGATCACGAACAGCAGCACGCCCACCATGCCGCCGTGGCTGGCCATGCCGCCATCATAGATTTGCAGCAGGATCAGCGGGTTGTGGACAAAGGCGTCAAAATTGTAGAGCAGCGTGTAGCCCAGCCGACCGCCAAGAACGGCACCAAACAAGGCGGTCATGGTGACGAAGTCGGCCACGGCATCCGGCTTGATCTCTGATAGCCCTCGCTTCGCCAGTGAATGCATGACCAAGTAGCAGAGGTAGAAGCCCAGAACGTAGGCTAGCCCATACCAATGAACGGCGATGCGGTCGGTGAACCGGATGAGATCAGGCGAGAGATCGTGAACGTAAATGGCGAGCATGAGTGCGCGATGGTAGCGGCTCGCGGAAAGCTCTCAACTGCTCATCCGTGGCGGGGTTGTTTCCCCGTCGGAGCAGGCTGGACGCTCGAGAAAAGGCTTGCGGCAGGGCTTGGAATCGCGTCTTCTGCGCAAACTTAGCCCTTCTTAAACACCATGTTCATCGCTAGCCAAGCCGACGCCCTGACCGAGCGACAGACACAGTTGCTCGACTTCCTCCGCGACTATCAGCGCGACAATGGCGTCATGCCGTCCACGCGGGAGATCCAGCGGCACTTCGGCTTCGCCAGTCAAACGGCGGCCATGAGCCATCTGCGTGCTTTGGAAAAGAAGGGCGTCATTCAGCGTCATGCCGGCAAGGCCCGTGCCGTGGTTTTCCCTGGCGATCTCAATCGCATCGAGATGGTGAACATCCCCGTCTATGGTCACATCCCCGCAGGCTTCGCCGTGGACGCCGAGCAGGAATCGCAGGGCTGCATCACCGTGGACATCAACACGCTCGGTGTCCCGCGCAATGCCCGCACCTTCGCGCTGAAAGTGCGCGGTGACTCCATGATCGGCGCGCACATCATCGCGGGTGACGTGGTGGTGCTGGAAGTGCGCGAGCCACAACCCAAGGACATCGTCGCGGCCTTGATCGACGGCGAAACCACGCTGAAGCGCTACATCGTGCGCAATGGCATGGCTTACTTGCAGGCAGAGAATCCCGACTACCCAGATTTGATCCCCGTGCGGGAACTCATCATCCAGGGAGTGATGGTCGCCATGATCCGCCACGCCAAGATCCGCTGACGCCCACGCCATGAAGGTGCGGCACATCTACATCTCGCCGGCTCACAATTTTGTCGGCCATCACGGCATGGAGCCAGGCACTGAGCCTGTGGTGGAAGTCGACCAGGCCGAATGCGTGGCCGGGAGCGGCCTGAAAGGGGACCGCTACTTCAACCACAAGCCCGACTACAAGGGCCAAGTCACCTTCTTCGCCCAGGAAGTGTATGAGCGCATGTGCGAGCAGTTCAACGAGTCGGGCAAAGCCCCGAGCGTCTTTCGTCGCAACGTCATCACCAGCGGCGTGGATTTGAACACGCTGATCGGCCAAGAGTTCGAGGTGCAAGGCATCCGCTTCCTCGGCACGGAAGAAGCCGCGCCCTGCTACTGGATGAATCAAGCCTTTGCCGATGGCGCGCTGAAAGCCCTCATCGGTAACGGCGGACTTCGTGCAAGGATTCTGAATGATGGCGTTCTATGTCGCGACTAGCGTAGCTGCATGAATTTCGCTGCCGCACTGCTCGCTGGAGGGCGCTCCACCCGCATGGGACAGGACAAGGCCTGGCTATTGTGGCAGGGCGAGCCGCTGGCGAAACGACAGCTGCGCGTGTTGGCCGAGACGGGAGCGGAGTGGTTGATGGTGTCATGTCGCGAGGAGCAGGAGTTCACTGAGAGTGGCGAGTGGCTCATGCACGGTGCGGATCTCATTGTCTTCGATCCACTGAACACCGACGAAGGCCCGCTCGGTGGAATCGTGCGTTGCTTGCAAACCATCGACCTTCCGTTGCTAGTGCTCGCTGTGGACATGCCGCACATGACATCCGCATTTTTACGTGATCGCTTGCTCGCACACTTTGATGGTGACCAAGGCCTCGTTTTCCGCGGTGCTCATGGCTTTGAGCCGCTGGCAGCGATCTACACGCCAGCCATGCTGCTCTCGCTCGAAGCTGCATTGCAGTCGGGCAGACTCGGTCTTCAATCCCTTATCGCTGAAGCTGTTCAACTGGGACTTATGAAAGTCATCGACATGCAGCCTGCGGATGAACCGTTTTTTCGCAACGTGAACACGCCTGCTGACATCGCTGAAGACAAGTTTGCCGCTGCTGTGCAGATGATTCGCGTGCAGCGCGGAGGTGTCCCAGAGTCATGTGACGATCTCGTCGCACGTGAGGAGCCGCTGGAGATTCGCGTGCAGGGGCGTAACGTCGCCGTGGTCATGCGTACGCCCGGACATGATCGTGAGCTCGCAGCAGGATTCCTGCTCAGTGAAGGCGTGGTGCGGCGGACGGATCAGATCCTGGATATCATCAAATGTCCTGGCACCGGGCGCAGCAGGGGCAACATCGTGGATGTGCTCGTC
>Ga0247834_1007592_pt1 | contig 11462 bp, 8 predicted proteins | sample LaCruzMarch2015__8_FD_187118 | JGI IMG/M metagenome (GOLD analysis project Ga0247834, IMG submission 187118) | Freshwater microbial communities from meromictic Lake La Cruz, Castile-La Mancha, Spain - LaCruzMarch2015_12m | ecosystem: Environmental > Aquatic > Freshwater > Lake | place: Spain... | reverse complement strand
CGACTCATAATAATCCAGGGTAATAAGTGATACCCATACTGACTATCTACTCTGGAGAGAGATAAAGAAAAATACCACTATCAAAGGTTGTATTGGTACCCCATCAAACCTCGACCACGCGCCCACAAAAAATTCGGGCGCCTCCTCCGTGCCAATTATTGTTCCCCAAAACAGCCTCTGCCAACGCTCTCATAAGCCCACATACCATAACGACATCCTCTCTCGAGCAGCCCCCTCAGGGCAGGATGGAGACCATTCATGACGGTGAGGAGAGACACTCCTGATGATATCTTTTTTGGCTTTTATTATGACTGCACACCACTCACTTCTTAATTATCCGATCCACCTACACTTTTTTACTTGTTGTGAACTCCTAGAAAATAACACATCCAAAGAAATATTCTGTAGAATAATCGATGGTAATAGTGCTGAAGCTAAGGAAACTACAGCGTCCGTCGATGATGACGATGTCGACGACCAGAAATTACTCGCTGGCGCAGCGAAGATCCCCAGTACGACGACCAACCACGAGAACGTTGATGTCATCATTCATGATGACAAAAAAATCTCTGACGTTCCAAAGACGACTTTGGTGGGGGGAGAAGAGAAGGCCCAGCAGCAACAGCAGGAAGAGGAGTCATCTTCGTCCTGTCCTCCCCCACAACACCATTTACTCGACAGGAAGGACGATGGTGCACCCCTCAATTTGGTAAACAGCACTGTCCCTGACAATTGGGTTGTGGGTGGACCGGTATTGGATGATCATGTGGCACCCTCAGAGACTCTCCTTCTGCTCTCACAGACGGTCCTCCGCGCAGAGACGGCCCTCCCCTCCAAGACGGTCATCCCCGCTGAGAAGGAGGAGGCGATGAAGCAAGAGGGGGGAGTTGCTGCATCTCCGCCTACTCCTACTCCTCGTTTAGGACAAGATGCCATCACCGTATCATCTCCTACGGGAACTACTGCAATCCAGGAAGAAGAAGGAGAAGACTTGAGGGGACGATTGATAGAGGAGGAGAAGAAAGAATCAGCAGACTTACCCCCCGTTGTGAATGATGCTGCTCCTATGATTGTGGTGGGGGAATCACCAGAGATTACAAGCGGTGTGGAGGATACTTTCAACAGTAACGTAGTCGTTGTCGTCGAGAAAGGAGATTCATCGTCAGCCATGTCGACGACTGATAGTAAGTTAGAAGGTGAAGTAATGGTGAGAAAACAACTTCTTCCTTCCATTGACTCGACTGTTGCACCATCCGTCAAGGATTTGGCAAAGAGCGGGGATAAGGATGTGAAGAAGGATGATGTAGACTATATTACTAGCCGTGCTTCCGGAGACGTACCTCCGGAAGGTGCTGACAAGAAGGAGATTGAGATGAAAGTGGTCTTGGGCGATGGTGACGTTGTAGAAAATAAAGTCGAGCCTTCCGACATTGTTGATGAGAAGAACACTCTCGAGGATAAAGTCGAGCCTTCCACTGAAGCGAAGACCGCCATTGAAGGTGGCAGTGACATAGTCGATGAGAAGACTACTCTCTCGCCTCCCGCAGAAAGGTACAGTCGCAAGAGGCCTAAAATGCGGAGACAATCCGACAACTCATCGTTCACAACTCTCATGTCCAAGGAGCAGGAGGAACAACCAAAACAAGGTTCTGTCGAAGATTCATCATCAAATAAGATGTCACACGTCATTGATCCGGTGGAATTTCATTTGAAAGTTTGTCGACCACGACGACGTCGACGCTATGCCGATCAACGTGCGTCACTCAAGTCAATGAATGCGCATGCCACGGCCATGTATTCACGTTGGAATTCAGTTCCGCCTGATAAAGGTGGGCAAGGTAGTAGTACTAATCCCCCCAGAGGACGTAAGCTCCCGATGAAAGGAGGCCTCCCACCTCCTCCTCCTCTCAACGACGAACTTAGTAACACTCGCAACGGACTACCACCTCTACGTCACTCTGGTAGTCAGGATAGTCGTGGCGGTGGTGGGATGACTGATGAAATGCGCGAAATGATAATGAAGAATCCGGGTTTATGGGAGAAGATGATGAGAATAGCTAACATGGGATCCGGTGGATCCATTACACCTTCGGGAGGTGACGGCGGCGGTCCTCGACTACTTTCAGATTACATCCGAACCCCAGTTGATCTTAGAAGGGACGATGTGTCGAACATGATGCGTGGAATGACTCCTCGGGACTCCCCTCTGGGCCAGTACGGTGGTGGTGGTGGTATGGACAAAGTAAGAGAAGTAAGAGACTTGTTGATGAAAAGTCCAGCTTTGTTAGATCAGGTGATGAAAAGTCCAGCTTTGTTGGATAGGATGTTGTCGACGATGAATGCTGGTAACAGAAGTGCCGATATGCCATTTCGAGGGATGATGGGCGTCGGAGGTAATCGCAGTGACCCGGGTAGTGCTATGCCGGTAAATTCATTGCCATCAATGAGCGATTCCTACCGTTATGGAAGTAATCAAGGCAGTGCGGATGAACATTTTAGTGATATAAAGAGAAAGTACGCCGAAATTGGAATGCAAGGCGAATTTCCCAAATCACATAATCCTAAAAAGAGATTCTTGCAGCGTGATGTTGCCATGGACGCTGAAATACGCCAACAGATGATGGATATTGAATTACGCAATCGCATGATGGAAGCCATGATGCCGAAGAACAATTATGATAACCCATCGTCGCATATAATGCCCCATGCAAGCAATGCCATGGGGAATATGATTCATACGACAAGCTCTGCGGATGGCGTTGGACAGATATTGAACACCAATACTGGTGATAAGCTCAAGCCATCCGAAAAGAATGTTCCACCTGCGAAGAAGTCCAAGAAGACTAAATCCGGCTCAACGTCAGAACCAGTCTCAGTTCATTCTTATACTCCCACTAAGTCACTAGATGAGTTAAAGACAACCATCCTTTCTGTTATGGGGATGCCCACCAAACCCAAACGTCCATTTTCGCTCTACAACTTATTCTTTCAATTGGAGCGCGAGTACATATTGAACGAACTTAAAGAAGGTCGACAACCAAGTGACGATCCAATCAGTCAAGGTACCTTATCGAATGCGGGGGAGACAAAGTTGGGGCCGGCAGGTGTTGATGCACAAGATGATCCCAAGTTCTATATTGATCGAAACATCCCAGCACGCTACTCGCATCTGAAACTCGATAAACTCTGGTTCTCTGTTGGGCACAAGCCTAAACGGAAGCATCGCAAAACCGAAGGCTCTTGTAGCTTTATGGAATTGACCAGGATGGTATCTACATGTTGGAAAAATATTGATGCAGTAGATCCATATATCAAGCAATACTGTCAAAAACTGGCCAATGAGGAGTTGGAAGCATACAAAACGGAGGTTGAGAAGTTTAAGAAGATAATGAAGAGTGCTGAGTTGGAGGCATCTTCAAAGGCCGCGATTTTAATGCAGACAAAGAAGAACAACCTGTCTGATCCACATGCATCTGATCCACAGGCACCTCCGGAAGAGAGTGCCTCGACGGTAAAGTCTTCACCCAAGAACAAGAAGAGAAACTCGAAGATGAATACAGCTGAAGATAGTTTGGAGGAGGCAATCAATTCCACCAAATCGAGCGATAGGATGAGTGTAAGTAATTTTGCAGATATGGCAAGGATGAGTGGCTCTGTCCCTGAAAAAGATATTGCTCGCTTCATGGAAACGGCAAGGATGGGTGGTTCTTATCCTACAATTCCTGCTCTCCCAAGTAGTTATGATGATATCCTCAGAGAACCGCGTATGAATGACATTGCTCGTAGCTCCGCCGGTGACCGTGCCCTACCATCAGCCGCCCTGGCGACTCAAATGGCAGATGCTCGCATGGCTCGCATGCGCATGGCGGCCAGAGAGCAGATTGCACGAACGACGAATACGGCTGACAGTATGCGCATGTTTGACCCTCGTTACGACAGGTCTCACGCAACAGCAGCGGATACCTACATTGATGATCAGGATGTCACCGACTTGCCGTCGGACGTTCAGCAAAAGTTTGCCGCCCTGGCTGAGGCTGAAGTAAGGCATCGGATGCAAATGGATATGCAGCAGCATGTGATGCGGAATAGAAGTCAGGAACGAGGTGGCTTCCGAAATCTAGGCCGTGGTCCACCACAGAATCCCTTCCAGCGAGGCGATAGTGTTTCACAGGACAATAATGACCAAATGGGTCCGGAGAGTCTAGCTGTCATGCAAAGGAAATTCATGGAACAATTTGGTATAGATGTGTCGGCGTCGGTACCAAGCCGAGGGGCTGATAATTATACATCCGCCGCTGCTCACGATCGTCCTGACGGTCGTGCTAATGTTCCTGAAGAGGAAGAATTCGATGGGGAGGTTGATCAATTCTTGTCAAATTTGAAGGAAGAGATTAAACAGAATCGAAGAAAACAGATGATGCAGGGTGGCAGTGTTGCAAATAATGCCAACATCCATGATTTCCTCGGTGGTGGCAGAGGAATGGCAGCGATGGAAAGAATGCCACCTTTGGGAGGAACAACACCGATAGAGAATGGTATGATGGGAATGAATGAGCAGGTATTGAATCAAATGATGTTGATGAGAAGAGGCAACAGTGGATCATTAGGTGGAATTACTCCCAATCTTCCTTTTTATGCAAATGGGGGGGGAGGAGGCCCCAATGATGATCCGGCATTGCCAGAGTATGGTTATGGAGATGAGTAGAGTGGAAGACTTTCTCTAATGTTGCGTTTGGATGTATTAATGTTAGTATGACAAAAGTTTCCATCTACCTATATTCTAAGTACATATTCATTTGACTGAGGTACCGTTTTCGACTGATCTGAGGCCTCCTCCCGTTCCCCCACATCGTTGTTCGACACTACTCTTCTTTCGTCCTCCGTCTTGACACAATCTCTGCAGCCCACTCCCTACCAATATCTGTCCTCCACTTCCCGGCTGTACTGTCAAAAAATCCATCCAAACTTTGTTCATGATTACCCTGAACCTCATACTCCTGTGCCTGTAATATCATTTCAATCTTATCAAGATCTTTTAATAACTTTGATTCGTACGTTTGTCCAGCCTCATACTCTTGCCACAAAGATAGGAATCTTTCTCCGCCAAGTATTGGTCCGAGCATATCCCGTATACGTTCCATTGTGTTTAGTTCTAGTTTGTATTTGTCTGTGTCAGATACACCACAATAGGGTGTTATATCTCCAACAGTCGCCTCGGCAAGGTCGTGCACTAATGCTAGTTGGATACACCGATTCATGTCCAGCTGTGATTGTTGTTCAGCAGCGTTATCAGAGGCAGAGGCAGAGTTTGCGGCACGAGAGGCAATCATGGCCATTAGACTCATTCGGTACATATGATCGGCAATGGATTCAGGCTGTGTTACACCTGCTCGGACCCAACCGGTACGTTTTGTAGTTTTTAAACTACGTGTTAATGTTAGGAAGTCAATGGCTCGAGAGGCGACAGATGGCGATTCGCCTTCGCTGGGTGACGAGCTAGACTTGGTGGTGGACATTATACGACTATACGACTACGTGACGATGAATGATGACGACGATGAGCTGAGAGTATGTACATATGTGTACCGTGTATCTATCTCCTCTAGGTACAAGCAGCGATTTTGGGGCCCCGCTGTCGCGGCGTCGCCCCCTACCTAGACGTGATGGCTCTTCGACATCGGCTGTTCCTACTCGCAATATGCCATTCTCTTCTTTCGCTGTTGTACGTTGCCGGCGAGGGCGTGATAGATGGGGTGGATGCTATCGATCCATCTTTGGCTGCTTTTGAAAAGGAACAAGAAATTATTGATGATGCACCGATAACTAGCGATGGCGCAATGACTGTGTCTGATGAAGCTGAGACTTTACGAATAGCCGCGGAATCCAGTGAAGCAGTGGAAGCTATTGTAACTGAGACTGAAAGAGTTGAAGTTAAGATTGATGAGTCGACACAAACTACTGATATTGCTGCTCCAAAAACAAATGATAGAAACTATGCAGGTGAATACATACCATTGACTTATAGAATACATGAACGACAGACAGAATGCATCTACGATCTTCTTATTAAGGATGATCAAGTTACCTATTCCGCATATGTGATAGAATCATTAAACAATGGTCCACTTGCTATTGATGTGAAATTTGAGGGACCTCTCCTCCCTCCATCGTATCCAATAAATGAGCTTGGACGTACACTCAAGAATAGTGTTGACGAGGGTTGGCACAAGTATAAAGATGCAGATTTAGGGGTTCGGCACGATAAGCGCATTGGGATAATAAATCAAGATATACGAGTGGATTGGACTCATGCCGGAGAGAATGAGGATGCAATAGCAATGCGTAATAAAATAGATGCAGAGAGGAGAGAGGCAATTGCAAACCATCATGAGTCTCTGAAGAAGCCTGGAGGGGTTGAGAGTGCCGAGGAGAGATTGAAGAGTAATGTATTCCGGACTGTTACAATGTCAAATATCAATCCTTATGAGGTATTGAACGTTATCAAGGCACCGGGATGGTATAGACTTTGTGTCTCGGCTGACATGCACGAATTGCTGGTCACGATGGAGATACGTAGTGGTAATGCCATGGGAGGAGTAGACTCGAATACTGGTCATGTATATACATTTGCCGAACGTGAACGTCTGGATGCAGAACGTTTAATGGACGAGGAGATTGCAAGACATGAAACAGAGAGTCAGCAATTAGATTACAATACTTATGGCAGCCTTGATGAGGAACTTAAAAAGGCTATTGAGAATCAGGTAAAGGAACATGATCTACACCAAACGAAGGCACAGATCTCTCGTCTAACCTCACTCGTGGCGGAAATTAGACGTAGCATTGATCACCATAATGATAGAATAAATAATCATAAAGCAACCGCTCGGAGGAATCATACTGGTATGGTATTTAGTGGCGTAGTAGAAACGATACTGTATGTCATTTTAGCTGGTATACAAGCCTACACTGTACGACGGTGGTTATTAGGTCCGGCACTGTTAGGCGAGAAGGTTGAGGTCTCATTGGACACTTGGTCAAAGTATAATTGAATATAAGAGGCCAGCTGAGTATCGATCATAGTCTTGGTCTCTTTTATAATTAATAGATTGGCAAAACGGACAAATTGGTTTGAGCTTGAATATCCAACAATAACATGATTTATTGATTGCTTAATTCGCACTCATTAATCTCTACTCTTCACTTGGCAACTCAAACACAATTCGTACGTTTTCCGGCTTGACTAATGCTGACTTCACACCCTTCTTTTCAAAGAAAACCCTCAATCGAGTTGCTCCAGCTTCAACTTGTTTCACGTTCCTTACTTCTCCTAGCTCCCCATTTAGGTGCGATGCACTTGCTAGACCATGACAAATCACAGCACAGCCTTTTTCGAGCAAAATGAGATTACTCTGAACACTATGTTCTCTCTCCTCGTCTACCTGCCTTGGCTCTGTGATTGGGCCTGTGACGACGCAGATTTCTCCATCGTTTTTGTATCGCAGAGCCTGGAATACTCGGTGATCAGGCAAAACAGTAATTAGACGTTCTTTAAATTCTTCTAGTAAGTCATTTGACTCAATGGTAACATTGTGCTCCGGACCATGGACTCGGCGACTGATGGTGGCTAACTTTGTGGCAAGTCGCTCAGCTTCAATACAGTGGTTAGCAGCCCGCAGCTGCTTAGCATAAAATAATCCTGATTGTATTGTGTCTTCTGAATCCATGCCTTTTGTATGTAGATTAAGCTCGTACGAATTTTTTATGATTCCAGATATAACCCTAATCCTAACTTATGATTTGCAAAACAGAATTTCTTTCTGTAGATGCTGATGCATCCGTATCATTTGCACCTTGCTTTTCTGCTGTGAGCACTGAAATTACGGCATCCAAGTGATTAGATCTGTCTTTCATGCCAACTAACTTACAGATGGCACTGGCCTTTTTATAGTGTTTGACCATGATCTTGAAACCTTCTTCAGATGCGTCTGATGTCAAGATTGCCCCTAATTGACCATATGCATATGCCTCATACTCCCCGCATAGCATAATATAGTACTTATATTTCTCACTGTATTTAGGCATGTGAATCCATCTGCTCATCTTATAGTCTTTCTTTGTTTGATCGATCATTGACAGCATCTGTTTAATGAGTAATGTCATCTCCACTTTGACCAACTCCTTATCAACAGTGTTATCTAATATCATAATTTTCGAGCGGAGTGAATCTATTACTTTCGTTTTATCCCACTTGCTGTTTCCTGTGTGACAGTAGGTTGTTTCAGCAAAGAAAACAAAAGCAGAGGACAAATCTAACGACAATTGGCCCTGGAAGGGTTGTTTACAATTGTTGCAAATTACCCATGGCGTCGAAAAGGCATCAAAGTCTCGATCACCCGCGGCTTTGCACTTTTGTTCGGCGTACTGTGCCAAGCACGATAAATGTGCATATCCGGAGATTGCTCCTCATCCTCTTCCTCTCCAAGGCAGAAGTAGCACGCAGCACCGACGGGGACTGCCGTCATTGTTGTGGGTGGGGTCATGTCGGCAATGGGCATTGGAAGTAGGGACTCCGCCTCACACAATTACGTTTGAGCTGGTCCCGGAGATCGCTTACTTTTCTCCACCCATGGCACCATGGACGATTTCAATGCCGAACGGGACCGGTTGCGAGCGGAATGCTCCTCCCTCTATGATCAAAAGAGAGCCATCGAGTCGAGGATGGAGGAAGTTCAGGAACGATTGATGTGGTTAGACGATAGAATCGACGGGAGCGGAGACGATGAAGACGACGACAACGTTCAGGACGAAGACGATGGAGACATGCAGCAACCGCCAATGATGGCAAGGAAGTATGGTGCACACGTGGCATCATTTACGCAGGCGGAAGATTACCTCACAGACCCGCATACCCAGACACAAACCATCGACGACGATGAGGAAAGACCGAAGTCGCCTCCGACAATGACCACGAACAGAACTCTGCAATCGAAAACTCCTCCAGGATTGAAGTCATCTACTGCGGCATCTAATCCATTCAATGATCTACGCCCTCCATTAGCACGACTGAGCGATGTGGCTGGTAAACGGAAGCGGGGAGAAGGTGGTGGTGGCATGAATACGTTGGAAAAGTACTTTGTGGGTGCTACTGGTCCGCCATCCAATCCTTACTCGGATTCGATCGTTGAGAGTGGACAGCGTGTACGTGCCGAGGCAGGGACGTTAGGGTCGGCTATTACACATAAGGATATGAGAATGCCCACAACGGCGGCAGCACGAGGCGGGATGGCGTTATCCGACAATTCCAACATCGGACCACAATTATATCAACGTTCACGTCGTCCTTGGACTGACGCGATGATGCGTCATCTACGACAAACATTTAGGATACAAGAATTCCGTGATAATCAGGAGGCAATCATCGATACCACGATGCGTGGCGAGGATTGTTTCGTCGTTATGCGAACGGGGGGAGGGAAAAGTCTGACTTACCAACTCCCGGCAATCTTGGAATGTTTTGAAACGAATGGCGCTCCACGGAAGGTGACTGTTGTTATTTCACCGCTCATTAGTCTGATTTGTGATCAAGAGGAGCAGATGAATGGCTTTTATCGTGGTTCGGCCATTTCTTTTACTTCGGGACTCGCGGGAGGAAATACAGAACATACACGACGATGGGGGCTAGTACGTGATGGCGATGGTGGTGTGGCTATGATATTCGTGACGCCCGAGAAGGTTGGACAGTCGAACAAGTTCAAGGGTGAGATGGAAAGATTAAACAATCAAGGACGACTGGGGAGGTTTGTTATTGATGAATGTCATTGTGCCAGTCAATGGGGTCATGACTTTCGTCCAGATTATGCCAAATTGGGAATATTGAAACATCATTTTCCGCACATACCGGTTTTGGCTGTCACAGCCACCGCATCGGAGAGAGCTCGTCACGATTGTGCACAAATCTTACGACTATCCTTGGGAAAATACAAATTCTATAGATCCAGTGCCAATAGACCCAACTTGAATTACTCAGTGAGATGTAAGCCCGAAACCAAGGAGGGTGTGGTAAAGGATATCGTTGCCTATATAAAGGAGAATAATAAAGGAGAATCGGGTATAATCTACACCTTCAGCAAAAAGGAAGCAAATGAAGTAGCGAAGGGGCTTTGCTCGAATGGTATTATAGCCAAACCTTATCATGGAGACGTGAAGGATGCAACGAAGACACAAGTCCAACGAAGCTGGATGAATAATAAGACACAAGTTGTTGTTGCCACAATCGCATTCGGTCTAGGCATCAACAAGCCTGATGTGCGATTCGTGTTACATCACAGTTTATCCAAGAGTCTTGAGGCATATTATCAGGAATCGGGTCGTGCGGGGAGAGATGGTAGTCCTGCAAATTGTGTCTTGTATTACTCTCCAAAGGATATCCCTCGTTTATTAAAGATGGTACATGGTGATGCCGGTGAGGCATCATTCTGGTCCATGGCTAGATATTCACAAGCACACGGTGACGACTCTCTATGTCGTCACATTATTCTTGCGACATTGGGAGAAGCGGACGACAACATGGGTATGACTTTGGTCAATCTACAGAACGCCTGCACTTCGACTGTCCAACGTGACATTGGAGCACATTGTCAGACTGTTACCAAGGTTGTTAATACGATGAACCTGTCTGGTGAAGACTGTACTCTAAACCAGATTGTTACAAAGTGGAGATCTAAATCGTTCGAGGACGATTTTAGTTTTCTAAAAGACAATCCACCCAAAGATTTGAGCAAAGAAGGTGAGCAAGGACATCGTATATTTTTTGGTATGTGTTATCAAAGCTCAACCTAGTTCCCCTATGTGCACAGAATGCGAAAGAATTGTTATCTACTTATTGCTTGAAGATGTTCTTCATCCAAAGTTTACATACACTCCATACGATACAATTGTGTATTTTGTGCTCGGTCCAAATGGTCCACCGATCCTCGCATCGTCAAATCCTCGAGCAAGGATTAGCTTTCCAAAAATAACGAAAGGAAAACAGACCGAATCCAAGATTGCCTTGGCGGACGACGGTGGTTGGATATCATCAAAATCAGCGGAAACGAAAGCAAAAAAATCTAAGTCAAAAACTACTGGGAAGTCAAAAGCCAAGGCAACTAAGAAATCAACTACGGCGAAGAAAGTGTTGACTAGTCGGAGCAAGATGCCAATTATTGTTGAAATAGATTCGTCTTCATCTGAACCGGAATCTGATGATGATGATGAAGACATGATATTGGCCAAGAAGTTATCAAGAGAATCTGCCGTGCTAAAGAAAAAACAGGTAACGGATGATAATTCGGATGACAGTGAATTTTGTTTCTCAGATTAGAAAGTGTCTCATATTCCACTTATAGTTAACTTTTGGAAAGTTAGCATTATATGCGATGTTCTTGTCTAGGACAAACAACTTAACATTCATCTCGATT
>Ga0247834_1007588_pt1 | contig 11468 bp, 6 predicted proteins | sample LaCruzMarch2015__8_FD_187118 | JGI IMG/M metagenome (GOLD analysis project Ga0247834, IMG submission 187118) | Freshwater microbial communities from meromictic Lake La Cruz, Castile-La Mancha, Spain - LaCruzMarch2015_12m | ecosystem: Environmental > Aquatic > Freshwater > Lake | place: Spain... | reverse complement strand
GGCCCCGACTGCATCACGACGGCGAAGAAGGCCCAGCTCGGCGCCTGCCTGAGCGTGTGGTCCGATCCGCGGCCGGCCCCCGCCCACGTGGCCCAGCTGCTGCGCGGTCGCCTCCACGCCGAGGGCATCCTCGAGGAAAGCGCCCAGAGCATCCAGACCGAGGTGCAGGAGCGCTTGTGGGCCCTGGCCCTCGACTACCCCGCCCTGGTGATGAATCCCCGCAACATCGGTTGGGTGTTCGCGTTCGATCTGCCGTCGGCGCGACTGGCCAACCAGTTGATTAATCAGCGCTTTTATCGCGGCTTCATGGCCTACCTCGCGGGGGAGAAGACCCTGCGCTTCCGCCTGAATGCCGCCTGGGACAAGCGCGAACTCGACCTGCTCTTCCGGGGTCTGCGCGAGGGCCTGAGCGCCATCGCCATGAAGGCCCGCGGCGTCGATCCCGCCAAGCAGCGGGAAGCCATGGAAGGCTACGTTGCCCCCAAATGGGAAGAAGGTTCGACGACGACGATGGGCGAGAGCGCTCGCCAGTCGGGCGGCCCCTTCGCCAAGAACTACGACGCCCTCAGCGAGGACCCACCGGTGCTGCTGCGCTGGATGTCCCACCTGCCACGCGGCCCCCTGGAGCGCGTGTGTGACCGGGTGCTGGCCATGGAAGGCCAGTACAACGACGACCGCGTCGAAGAAGCCCTGCGGCGCCTGATGGGGCAGGAGCGGGCCTGGGCCTCGCCCACAAAGATCGTGGAGCGGCTGCGTCATGCCTCCGAGCTCATCGACAAAGCGGAGCGCCCCGTCGTCGCCTACGAGGAGCTCACGGCCCAGATTGGCCTGGAGCCCGTGCGCCTGCTGGCGGAGGTCCTTGGTGCCCGCGTCGTCGTCCTCGATCCGGCCGAATGGTCCAGCTACGCCGACCAGATCGTGGCCATCGAAGACGCCACCTACGAAGAAGGCCGTCGCGACAGCGAAGAAGAACTGCGCCGCATGGTGCAGGGCGAAGGCGGCGTCGGCGTCATCCTGGTGCGCTACACCGACGTCGGTGAGCGGGTGCTGGGCTATGCGTTTGGCGGTCCCGTCGAGCAGTACAAGTCCGACGGCCCCCGCGAAGACGTGATGAACGGCCGCAACAACACGTACTACTCGTCGAACATCACCATCGTGTCGACGGCGCGGGGCGCAGGCCTTGGTCGTCACCTCAAGGGCGCCCAGGTGATGCGCGTCGCCGAGCTGACCCGCCCCGACGGCAGCTTCCGCTACCACTACATGACGGGCCGCAATCGCCTGGGCTTCACCAAGGAGATGGGGGCCATCAACCGTCTGTTTGGCGCCTACGCCGTCGAGCATTTCCGCGGCAACCAATATGGCGACCGCAGCGGTCAGGCCCTCTACTACCGGATTCCGTTGCGCCGCCCTCGTTGCCCGACGGCGCTGCCCGAGCCGCCATCCCACTCCCACGTCGGCATCGCGCCCACCATCGATTGGGCCAGCGGCGTGCAATCGCCGCTGGGACCTCGTCACCCGCGGCTGGTGAAGGCCCTCCTCGACGGCGAGTTCACGCGAATGGTGGGCACCAAGCTCACCCTGTCGAACTGGGCGACCCCTGACATCGTCCGCTACAGCGAGACGTTGATGCACCTGGGCCCCAAGGGTCTGGCCCACACGTACTTCACGTCGGGGCGGGCGGAGCTTGTCGACAAATGCATCCGCATGCTGCGGGTCAAGCGCAAGCACGGCAGCGTCGTCATCGGCCTGGAGCGGCAATACGTCGGCCACACGACGGCGGCAGCGCGCTCGTTGTCCGACCCCACGGGTGAGCAGGTGCCCTTCGGCTGGTTCGACTGGCCACGGGTGCCCCATCCCGCCGAAGCCGGCACCGAGGCCAGCATGGCGGCCATCGCCGCGGTGGTGGCCCAGGTGGGGGCGTCCCACGTGCTGGGCGTCTTCGTCGAGCTCGTCGGCGAACGCTCGGGCTACACCTTGCCCGACGATTTCCAGGTGGCCTTGAACGCCCTGCACAAGAGCACGGGCATTCCGGTGGTGGCCGTCGAGACGGCGTCGTCCCTGGGGCGGCTGGCGCCGAACCTGTGGGCGGCGGATGGTCTGCCGTTGTCGCCCAACGCGGTGCTTTGGTACTCGGGTGGCCAGCTCGGGCACATCTTTGTCGACGACGCCCACTACGTCGACAAACCCCTGACCCTCATCTCCACCTGGGATGGCGACGAGATCAGCATCCAGCGCGCCCACCACCACCTCCTCGAGGCCCGCACCCTGCTGACCCACGGGCGGGGCATCGCGTTTGCGAGCGCTGTCGACGACGCGAAGCTGGCGGGTCGTCGTCATGGCGGCGGCTTGTGGCAGGTGGTCGACGTCGGCGACGAAGCCCGCGCCGACGCCATCCGCAAGGGAGCCCTCCGTCGTGGTCTGCGCCTGGGCAAGGGCATGCCGGGACGGCTGGTGTTGGCGCCCCCCCTGTGCGTCACCGACGACGACATCCAGGCGGGCCTGGGGCGGTTGGTGCAGGCCATGCGCGAAGTCGGCTGACGGCTCAGAGCCGCGGTCGCGTCTTGGGCCGCAGCTCGGTCTTTGCCCCGGGCTTGAAGGCCGCGTGGTTGGACCAGGTGATGGTGACGGCGACCACGTCGTCGTCCACGGCGTCAACGAACACCACCGCCCGCCGGCCGGGCAGGGCCAGCTGGACGACGTGGGGGCCCACCTCGATGGCGATGGCGCGGGCGTCGACGGTGCGCTCTCGTCGGCTCTGCAGGGGCAGGTCCTCGTCGATCCGTCGGCCCACCATGAAGCGCCGGGCGCCGCGGTGGTCGCCGGCCCGCTCCTCGTGCCACCAGGCGCCGGGCAGGGCGCGACCCAGGCGAGCCCGCTCACCGTCGACGGTGAGGACGATGTCGTCCTCATCGTGCAGCTGGGCGATGGGCGGCAGGGGGGTCAAAGGCCGGGGCGGTCGCAACAGCCGCGGTCCATCAAGGTGGTGGTCGTCGTCGTCGAGGTCGCCGTGTTCCAGGCCCAACAGCGTCAAGCGTTCGGCGAAGGCGGCGCGGGCGGCGGCTTTCTCGATCAGCACGCGCTCGAGGGCTTCCGCCCGCACCACCTCGGGAGAGCGATACGGCAGGGGGGCCGGGCGCGGCGACGGCGACAGAAACAGCGGCGGATCCTCGTCGGGGCCATAGAGGCGCACCAACCGGTCAAGGGGGACCACCCGGCCGACGTCGGGGTCGAGGAAGCCGTCGGCGCCGTCGCCAGGGAGGTCCGTGCCGGCAGCGGCGACGAAGGCGCCGTCTTCGTCGCGCCCCACGAGCAAGGTGGGGGAGAGCACCAGCAGGGCCACGTGGACCCGGGCGGCGAGATCGGGGCCCTCCGCCAACGAGGGCACCAGGGCGGCGGCGATGGCGGTCCGATGGTCGGCGGCCGCGCGCTCCAGGGTCGCCAGGGCCCGCAGGCGACGCCCCGCCGGTACCAGCGGGTTCAGGGCGTCTGTGAGCAGCGCCTGGAGGGCCTGGGGCAACGACAATGGCGGCACACGCCCACGATAGCGGCAACCACAGTGGAACCACCGCGGAGGGCGCCAGGGGCCGTTGTGGTGCGCGGCAGAGCCCAATGCCCACCCACTGCCGGGCGACGGACCGTGTACGCCGGTGTGGGCCTGTGTGCGGACGGGTGGGCCTGTGTGGGGGCGCCTCCCATCGGTCACCGTGTGGAGGTCAACCGACTGAGCACACGGTTCGAGATCCCGCCCGATACCTCACCTGTCAGCGCAACCGACCCCCGGAGCAGCCCATGTCGACCCTCAGCCGCACGGACTTCACCCAGCGCTTCGAGAACCGCCAGATCGACCTGAAGCGCGCTGAATCCGGGCTGACGTCGGCCCAGGAGCGGGCCATGGCCACCGCCGACGCCAATGGCGACGGCAAAATCTCCGGCAGCCGCGAAATCAACGCCGCCTTCACCGCCCTCGACAACTTCGACAAGAACGGTTCGCGCCACTCGGTGAACATGGGCACCAGCGCCCGCCCCACCGCCCTGCGCAGCGCCGTCAACGCCCTCGAGCGCGCCAGCACCGCAGCCCCCCGCCGCGGCCTGTCGGGCAACACCGGCAACACCGGCGGCACCTCCACCTCGGGCACCAGCCGCACCGAGGCTCCCCAGGGCCGCAACACCGCCGGCAATGGCGTCGCCCACATCGACCGCACCACCAACCCCGGCGCCCGCCGCCAGCTCGTCGAGGGTCGCGTCACCGTCAACGGCAACACCTACGACTTCCGCAGCGGTGGCCACGGCCGCGGCAGCCTCCCCAAGGGCACCTACAACATCACGCGCCACATGGACCGCCGCAGCGACCGCAGCATGAACGTCGGCGGCGAGGGCTACTCCTTCGCCATGAGCGACAAGTTCGACAGCCGCGTCGGCGGCACCCGCTCCCTGCTGCGCATCCACCCCGACGGCGGCAGCGCCGGCACCGAAGGCTGCATGGGCATCGTCGGCGACGCCGCCACCCAGCGCCGCTTCCGCGCCGACATGCTCGCCGAGCTGCGCCGCAATGGCGGCAACTTCAGCCTCACCGTCAACTGAGCTGACGACGAGCCCAAGGGCTTGAAACGAAAAACGCGGGCCAATCGGCCCGCGTTTTTGATCAAGCGCTTCGCGCTTGATGCTCATGCCAGTCAACCGCTGGCGCGGTTGATCGTCGCTCAGGTGAACCTCAACGGCTCACTGGGCGATGATGCTCTTCTTGGCGAGGACCTTGTCGCCCCGCAGGACCTCGACATCCCAGGTGCCCGCCTTGTTGACGGTGGTGCGCTTGTAGTTGGCGTACCCGGTCCATGACTCGCTGACGGTGAAGTCGCTGGTGCTGCGGACCTCGCCATTGAACAGGAACTTCACCTTGAGGTCCTCGTACTTGCCGCCCTTGGGGGCAAAGAACCGGACAAAGGCATTGACCGGTTCGCCCTTGGCGACGGTGTCACCAAGCTCGTCGTCGCAAGCCATCTTGCCCTCGGGGTTCTTGCCAATGGTGCCGCACAGCTTGAACTCGATGAGGATCGGGCCGCCCTCTTTGCCGCGCAGGTAGTACGCGGTCACCTTGTTGATTTCGTCCGCCGTGGGGGCCGGCGGCGGCGGCAGCGGCGGCGTCACTTCGGCTTCGCCAGGGGCGCCAGCGGGGGCAGGCGGGGCCTGGGCGAACGCGGCCGACGACACACACAGGGCGAGAGCACAGATACGCAGCAGCATGGGGAACCTCCGGGGGGCACTGTGGCGTGGCCCCGGGTCCATCGCAAGCCGCCCTCCCCACCGAGCTGCAGGGGCTGCCAAACGGGGCGGGTGACGACAGACCGGCGGGCTGGTGTAGGGTGGCCTCGCCATGAACCTTGCCAAGTACTCGCCCAAAGCCCAAGCCACCCTCGTCGAATCCCAGAAGGTCGCGCGTGCTCGTCAGCACCAGGCCATCGAACCCGAGCATTTGCTCGCGGCGCTGGTCGCCGACGAACTCGGCAAGGCCGTGCTCGAGCGGGTTGGCGTCAAGGTCACCGACCTTGCCCAGAAGCTTGAGGTGGAGCTCACCAAGCTCCCCAAGGTCGCGGGGGCTTCGAACTATTTGTCGCCCCGCTTTCTGAAGGTGACGGCGGGGGCCGAGGTGGCCGCCACCCGATTGGGGGGCAAGCTCGTCGACGCCAGCCATCTGCTGACGGCGCTGGCGGACCCCAGCACCAACGCCGGCGGGCCGGGCCGTTTGCTGCGGGACCTCGGCGCCACCAAGGATCGCATCGAGGCGTCGTTGAAGGTCACCCCCAAGGGGGCCACCATCTCCGAGCCTGGTGCTGCGGATGGTTCGGCGTTGTCGAAGTACGCCATCGACCTCGTGCAGAAGGCCAAGGACGGCAAGCTTGACCCCGTCATCGGTCGTGATGACGAGATGCGGCGCATCATTCAGGTGCTGTCGCGCCGCAGCAAGAACAACCCGGTCCTCATCGGCAAGCCCGGCGTTGGCAAGAACGCCATCATCCAGGGGCTCGCCCAGCGCATCGCGGTGGGCGACGTGCCGTCGACGTTGAAGGACAAGCGGATCATGGCCCTCGACTTGGGCTCTTTGCTGGCCGGCGCCACCCTGCGCGGTCAGTTTGAAGAGCGCATCAAGTCGATCATCGCCGAGGTCAAAGCCGCTGACGGCGGCGTGATCTTGTTCATCGACGAAATCCACACCCTCGTTGGGGCCGGCGGCGAAGGCGCGTCCGACGCCAGCCAGATGTTGAAGCCGCCCCTGGCCCGTGGCGAGATTCAGGTGCTGGGGGCCACGACCCCCGACGAGTACCGAAACAGCATCGAGAAGGACAAGGCCCTGGAGCGTCGCTTCCAGGCCATCCTCGTCGAGGAGATGGGCTTCGAGGAGTGCCTGCGGGTGCTGCGTGGCGTGAAGCCCCGCTACGAAGTCCACCACGGCGTGCGCATCCAGGACCCGGCGTTGACCGCCGCCGTCACCTTCGCCCAGCGCTATGTGCAGGGGCGGCAGCTCCCCGACAAAGCCATCGACCTCATCGACGAAGCCGCCTCGCGCCTGCGCCTGGCCATCGATTCGGTGCCCGACGTCCTCGACATCGAGGAGCGCAGCCTGACCCAGCTCAAGATGGAGCTGAAGGCCATCGAGAGCGAGAAGGACCGCGACAGCGTCGAGCACAAGCAGAAGCTCATCGCCAAGATCGAAAAGAGCTCCACCCGCGTGGCCGAGCTGCGTTCCCGCTGGGAGAACGAGGTCTCGTTGATTCAGGCCGTGCGCGCCATCAAGGAGGGCATCGTCGAGGCCGAGAAGCAGCTCGCCGACGCCGAACGGGCGGGCGAAGTCGACCGCGCCAGCGACCTCAAATACGGCCAGCTCAAGCGCTTGCAGGCGGACCTCGACGAGAAGAGCAACGAACTCAGCGCGTTGCAGGTCCGTGGTCGGCTGATCAAAGAAGAGGTCGACCCCTCCGACATCGCCGCCGTCGTCGGCGACATCACGGGCATCCCGGTGTCGAACATGCTTGAGAGCGAGCGCGAGAAGCTCCTGCAGATGGAGGCCCGCATCGGCGATCGCGTCATCGGCCAGAAGGAGGCCCTCAACGCCATCGCCAAGGCCATCCGCCGGAGCCGCTCGGGGTTGAACGATCCGAACCGCCCCGTCGGCAGCTTCTTCTTCCTCGGGCCCACGGGCGTGGGCAAGACCGAGCTCGCCAAGGCCCTCACGCAATTCTTGTTCGACGACGAGCGGGCCATGGTGCGCCTCGACATGTCGGAGTTCCAGGAGAAGCACACGGTGGCCCGCTTGATCGGCGCCCCTCCCGGCTACAAGGGCGCCGACGAAGGCGGCCAACTTACCGAAGCCGTGCGCCTCAAGCCCTACTCGGTGGTGCTGTTTGACGAGGTCGAAAAGGGCCACCCCGACATCTTCAACATCCTGCTGCAGGTCCTCGACGACGGCCGGCTGACGGACTCGATGTCGCGGCTGGTGGACTTCAAGAATACCGTCATCATCATGACCAGCAACGTGGGCTCGAACCACTTGCTCGAAGCGAGCCTCGAAGACGGCGTCATCGAACCCACCGCCAAGGAAGCCGCCTTCGACGAACTCAAAAAGACGTTCCGTCCGGAGTTCCTCGGCCGCATCGACGAGGTCATCATGTTCCACGGGCTCACCCGCGAGAACATCGAGCGCATCGCCGACATCCAAATCAAGAAGGTGAAGGGCCTGCTGGCCAACCGTCGCCTGATGATGGACCTCACCCCCGAGGCCCGAAAGGCCGTCGTCGACGCCGGCTACGAACCCCGCTTCGGGGCCCGTCCGTTGCGCCGGGCCATCCAGCGCCACCTGCAAGACCCCTTGTCCATGGCCATCCTCGAGGGGGACTACGCCGAGGGCGACACCATCCTCGTCACCTTGAAGGATCCCGCCAATCCCGACGCGGGCCTGGCTTTCACCCGCAAGCCCAAGGATGGGGCCGCGCCGACGCCGTCAACGGCAACGGCAACGCCGCCCGCAGCAGCAGCTGCTGTTGCACCGGCAGCACCGCCAGCAGCGGAGACCCCGCCCGCACCGCCGACAACTCCAGTGGCGGGAGCCTGACGTGACCAGCGACGAGCATCGCAGCGACGCGGCCGACGACGTCGACGACCTCTCCCTTGAGCGGCGGGCCTTCGACACCGACCGCGACGACTTCAGCCTCCTGCGGGCCGCAGCCTTGTTGCCCCGCGTGGAGGGCCGCGACGTCGACGTTGGCGCGGTGGTCGCCATCGTCGATGGCTACGCCAAACAGATTGCCGATCGGGTGTCGTCGTCGGGGAGTGTGCAGGCCGTCTATGACGTGCTGTTCGCCAGCGCCGGCTTCAAGGGCGACCAGATCGAATACGAGCACCCCGACAACTCGTTTCTCGACGTGGTCTGTCGTCGTCGTCGGGGGCTGCCCATCGCGTTGTCCCTCCTCACCGTCGAGGCCGCCAGCCGCGCCGGCATCAAGGCCTGGGGCCTGGCTCTGCCCGGGCACTTTCTGGCCGCCATCTTCGTCGACGACGAACGCTTCACGGTCATCGACGCCTTCGCCGGCGGCACCCTGCTGTCCCCCGATGAAGTGGCGCGTCGAGCCAGCGTCCCCGAGTCAGAGCTCGGTGAAGTGCTGCAGCCGGCGACGCCCCTGGTCATCCTGACCCGCATGCTGGTGAACCTCACCGTCAGCTACAACCGTCGTGGTCAGCACCTGCCGTTGTCCCGTTCCCTCGACCGGCTGTTGATCCTGCGCCCCAACGACCCCCGCCTGCTGGTGGAGCGGTCCGCCGTCCGCCGCTTGCTCCTCGACGACGAGGGCGCCCTCAACGACATGGACGCCGCCGAAGACGCCGGTGGCGACGACGAACTCATCGCCCGCGCCGTCGCCGGCCTGCGGGCCGAGTACGAGCGCGGGCAAATCCTGAACTGACTGCAGCTTTTCTTCGGCTGGCGCCGAAGAAGCATCTGAACTTCTGCGGCGCCAGCCGAAGAAGCATCTGAACTTCTCGGGCAGCCGTTCCTGCGCCCAGGATCCGGCCCCGGCGGCCCCCTACCCAACCTTCCCCCGCTGGGGGAAGGAGCCGGATGGGCGAGGGTTCATCGATGCCAAGTGCCTGAATATGCAGGCGTATCTGACTGATGCGCGCCTCAGTCGGCGAGGGGGGCTGGCCGCAGGCTGGCGGCGGCGCTGACGAAGGCGGCGTCGGCTTCGGCGGCGAAGCCGTTGTCGCCTTCGACGAAGGCCTTCACGGCCGGGTTGCGGCACAGCTCGTCGAGGACGCCGTCCTGGGCGCGGCTTTTCCGCAGGGCTTCGGCGTAGCCGAGGCGGGGGCGGAACGTGACCATGGTGTAGGCGGGCGTGATGTCGTCGGGGCAGGCTCGGGCGAAGGCGGCCTCGACGGCTTTGCGGAAGCGGAACGCGGGGGAACCGACCTTGTCCCGCATCTCGACGAAGTTCTCCAACGCCAGGGTGGCGATGGCGTCGGTGTCGGGCTTGCGGGCCACAGACCAGGCGGGCAGCAGGTCCACGAGGGCGTCGACGGTGTGGCGGCCGTCTTCGTCGAGGGCCTCAAACAGCACCCGGCAATCTTCGAAGCCGGCGTTCATGCCCTGGCCGAAGAACGGCACGATGGCGTGGCTGGCGTCGCCGATGAGGAAGGTCCGCTGGCGCACCCAGGGGAAGCAGCGCACGGTGGCCAACGACGCCACGGGGTTCTGGGCCCACTGCTCGTCGAAGTCGGGCATCAAGGCCAGGGCGTCGCCAAAGTGCTCGGCGAAAAATGCCCGGCCCTTGATGACGTCGTCGAGGGCCTCAAAACCCGGCTCGCTGTCGAAGCCCAGAAAGAGCGTGCAGGTGAAGCTGCCGTCGAGGTTTGGCAGGGCGATGAGCATGAAGGCGCTGCGGGGCCAGATGTGCAGGGCCTGTTTGTCGAGGAGAAACGCGCCCCCGGGGCCCGGCGGAATCGTCAGCTCCTTGTAGCCGTGGGGCAGGTAGTCCTGGCTGTAGTCGAAGCGATCGAGGCGCATGAAGGGGCGGCGGACGGCGGAGAACGCGCCGTCGGCCCCGGCGATGGCGCCGGCCTTCACCGTGACGGTGCCGCCGGGGGTCGTGAAGCGCGCCGTCGTCGCCGTCAGATCGACGTCGTCACAGGCGTGATCGAAGTGCAGGGGAATGCCGGCATCGGCGCACAGCTCCATCAGCTTGAGGTTCAAGCCCCCGCGGGACACCGAGCGGATGGCTTCGCCGGAGAGGCCGTAGGGCATGAAGGCGGTGGCGCCGTCCTTGGCGTGCATGAGGCGCCCCGGCATGGGGATGGCGACCCGTTCGACGGCGTCGACGACGCCGGCGGCTTCCAGGCCCAGCAGGCCCCGATCCGACAACGCGAGGTTGATGCTGCGGCCGCCGATGACGCCCTTGGCGCGGGGGTCCGGGCGACGCTCGTAGATGGCGACGGAGAAGCCCCGCCGCTTCAGGCCCAGGGCCAGCAGGGAGCCCACGAGGCCGGCGCCGACCACGGCAACATCAACGTCGACAGCGTGAGAGGGGGACTTGGTCGAATTCATGAAACGCACTCCCGCAAGATGTCCACGAACCGGGCGACGTCGGCAAAGCGACAATACAGGGGCGCCGGGGCGGCGCGGATGACGTCGGGGCGGCGGAAATCCACACACACCCCGCGCTCGTGGAGCAGGGCCTGGAGCTTTTCGCCGTCGATGCCGGCGGCCCGCAGGGAGAGCTGGGCGCCGCGGGCGGCGACATCGCGGGGGGTGAGGATCTCCACACCGGGGATGCCGTCCACGAGGCGCTCCATGAAGCCTGTGAGGGCCAGGGACTTGGCCCGCAGGCGGGGAAGGCCCGCGCGGTCAAAGACGTCCAGGGAGGCGTGGAGGGCCGCCATGGACAGGATGGGGGCGTTGCTGATCTGCCAGCCCTCGGCGCCCTCCTCGAACTCGTAGGGCCCCCGGGTGAAGCGGGTGGCGGGCTTGGCGCTCCACCAGCCGGCAAAGCGGGGGCGGGTGGTGTCGGTGGCGTGGCGCTCGTGGACGAAGGCCATGGCGACGCCGCCCGGACCGCTGTTCATGTACTTGTAGGTGCACCAGGCGGCGAAGTCGGCGCCGTCGTCATGGAGGGTCAACGGCACGTTGCCGGCGGCGTGGGCGAGGTCCCAGCCGACGACGATGCCGCGCGCGCGGGCAAAGCGCGTCAAGCGCCCAAGCTCGAAGAGCTGGCCCGTGTAGTAGTTGATGCCCGACATCAGCATCAGGGCGATGTCGTCCTGCTCGGCGTCGAGGCGGGCCTCGATGTCCTCCGTGCGCAGCAGGGTTTCGCCGGGTCGGGGCTGCAGTTCGATGATGACCTCGTCGGGGTCGAGGCCGTGGAAGCGGGCCTGGCTCTGCACGAGCAAGCGGTCCGACGGAAAGGCGCCCCCCTCGATGACGATCTTCC
>Ga0247834_1007585_pt1 | contig 11473 bp, 24 predicted proteins | sample LaCruzMarch2015__8_FD_187118 | JGI IMG/M metagenome (GOLD analysis project Ga0247834, IMG submission 187118) | Freshwater microbial communities from meromictic Lake La Cruz, Castile-La Mancha, Spain - LaCruzMarch2015_12m | ecosystem: Environmental > Aquatic > Freshwater > Lake | place: Spain... | reverse complement strand
ACTGTGATCCTATGGCGCGTGCCGGCCGACATGGCCGAGTCCGCCAACCTGTTCCGCATGGCGCGGGCGATTCACGCCGGACAACTCTGATTTTATGATTTTGCCACCAACCCGAAGGGGTGCCGAAAAGACATGGGTGTCCGCTGGATTGTCTGCCAGCGGGATTGAGCTGACCAAGGGCACGCAGGGTCGGGTTGGTGGCATTCACTTTCGGCGACGCGTCCAACCTGTTGTTGGACGAGTAACCGGAAAAGCCCCGTCCTCGCCTTGGGGACAACGAGCGTGGAGGACGGGGCACCAATTTTGACCTATGGACATTCAAACAGCGCAGCAATGGATCATTGCCATGGGCGGTCTCGTGATCGTGACAGCCGCCCTCGCATGCCTCGCTGTATCAATCGCCACGCGTCAGGCCGAGGCCTACCGCAAGAGCGCCGAGCATTGGAGAGCGAAGGCACGGGGGCAGCATGATTGAGGCCTGCCAGTGGATCCTGTTCATCGGGGCCAACGCGCTCCTGATCTACCTCGCCAGCCGATGCGCTGAGAGACCCAGCAATTTCCGCCGAATGCTGCGCCAGAGCGGTGCGGTGAAGCGGGTGAAGTAACAGACAGACATCTCCCATGAGTACACAGACACCAGCGGTCAGACAGGCCGCGCAAGCACCATCAAAGCCAACAACGTCAGCCGCCCGCAAGGACGTGAAGAGCCTCCTTGAAGGCCCGCTGTTCCGGGTGGAGATCGCCAAGGTCCTGCCCAAGCACATGACGGCCGAGCGCATGATTCGGGTCGCTCTGACGGCGACCATGAAGACGCCGAAGCTCCTCCAATGCACGGCAGACAGCCTGACCCGCTGCATGCTCGACTGCTCCGCCCTCGGGTTGGAGCCGGACGGTAGGCGCGCCCACCTGATCCCGTTCGAGGACAATCGCAACAACGTCATGATCTGCACTCTCATCATCGACTACAAGGGACTGGTCGAGTTGGCGATGCGTTCCGGACTAGTCTCGTACCTGTACGCCGACGTTGTGCGCGAAGGCGACCTGTTCGAGTTCTCCTTGGGCGAGATCAAGCGGCACGTCCCTTGGTTCCTCCGTCGCGACGAAGAAAAGCCCGCCGAGGCCGGTCAGGACATCGCCGTCTATGCCTACGCCCGCATGACCAACGGGTCCTCTGCGGTGGCCGTCATGAGCATTGATGAGGTCTACAGCATCCGCGACAACAGCCAGGGTTGGCAGGCGTTCAAGAAGGGGTTCACGAAAAAGAACCCTTGGGATCCATCGGACTGGGTGAGCGAGCAGGAGATGAAGAAGAAGACCGCCCTTCGTCGCCTCTGTAAGATGGTGCCGTTGTCTCCGGAGTTCCGCGACGCGGTCGAGAAGGATGACGCCAGCGAGGATCCAATAGAGAAGGCTGTCAACGTCACCCCGGCACGCGGGCCGCTGTTCCACGCGCCGCAGGCTGCTGCGATTGAGTCCACGCAACACGACCCAGAACCCGCCCCAGCCGAAGCCGACAACGCCGACACTGCGTCACCGGATCCCGTTCGGCAAGCCGACCTCCAGCCGGTCGAGGACGTGAAGGCCGCGAACTACGCCAAGATCAAGGCGAAGACCCAGACCGAACTCGACGCCAAGCGCCAGCACATTGCGGACGCCTTCGTGGAGAACGGCGTCAACTTCGACGCGTTCTGCCAGTGGATGGGCGAGAAGCGCAACCTGCAGGTAACCGTGGACAGCTTCGAGGAACTGGACGAGACGCTGGTGAATAGGATCATGGGCAGTCTTGCAGGGTTCGTGCGGCAGGCAAAGGCGTTCGTGGAAGGGGGTGTGAAGTGAGCACCTCCAACCTCATCGCCGTCAGTGGCGTCGACCTAGTGAAGGTCGAGGTGTGGGAAGAAGCCTACTCGAAGCGCAAGGCGGTGATTGACACCGCCGACTTCTGCCCCGACGCCATCACCGACGCCGACACCGAGTCCGAAATCCTCAACGCCCTACGCGAGATCAACCGGCTTCTAAAGCTCGCCGAGGACGGACGCAAGGAAGCGAAGGCTCCGACTCTGGACCTCGGGCGGAAGATCGACGACGCCGCCAAGACATTCGTGGACCCGCTGGAACTAGCGAAGAAGCGGCTGTCCGGGATCCACCTGAGGTGGGTGACCGAACAGCAGCGCATCGCCCGCGAGGCCGAGGCGAAGCGCCAGGCCGAACTGCGACGCCAGCAGGAAGAGGCGGCCGCGAAGCAGCGGGAGTTGGACCGTCAGGCCCGCGAGGCTGAAGCGGCCAAAGCGGAGGCTGATCGCAAGGCCCGCGAGGCAACCGATGCCAAGTCCCGCGCCAAGGCCCAGCAGGAAGCCAGGGAGGCGGCGGAGAAGGCTACCGCTCTGGGCGCCCAGAAGCAGAAAGAGGCGGACGCGGCAAAGCTCGCGCAAGACGAGACGCTTCGAGCGCCGGCTCCGGTCGCGCCAAAGCCCGCCGGAACCGCCGTATCAAACCCGTGGGCGTTCGAGGTTTTGGACATTAAAGCTCTGCACGCCGCGCGACCGGAGTTGGTCGACCTCATTGTTCGCCGAAACGACATCCTCACCCGGGTTCGCCATGGCGAGCGCGATATCCCCGGGCTTCGCATCTATCAGGATGTGAAGGCAGTCGTCAGAACCTGAAACAACCAAGCAAGACACATCATGAAATCCGCAGATTACATCCCCGAAAAAGAAGCCGCTGAGAACCCGAATCCGGCGACACGGAACAGCGCGAAGATCGAGGCCAAGTTCGTGAAGCACACCTTCACCGACGCCGAGAGGCTGCAATTCGCCAGCAGTCTCGGAGCGGCCATCGCCGCGGCTCGAAACGTCGAGAGCGAGTTCAAGAGCGTGAAGGCCTCGTTCAACCTCCGCACGGAGGAGGCAAAGGCCAAGATCGACAGCCTTGGCGACAAGCTGCAAGCCGGGTTCGAGATGCGCGAGGCCCGCTGCCGCGTGGTCTACGACGCGAAGGCTCGCCGGAAGTTCTTCTACCTCGAGGACGCCCCGGAGGACTCCGCCCCAGTCTTGGACGAGCCAATGACCGGCGACGACTTCCAGCAGGACCTGATCATCGCCGAGAGCGTCTTCGAGCAGCGGGATGAACTTCCGATCTTCCTGCCAGCAGGAAATGACCGAGGCGTGATCGTCATCGGCCGACAGAACGGAAAGTGGTTCACCGCCCTCCGGATTCAGGTAGGGGCCAAGTCCATCTCTGAGCGCCTGCACAGCGAGCAGCCCAGCACCAAGGAACGCTCGGACGCCATCCGCAAGGCCGCACGCCGCGCCAAGGAGTGGATCGTCGACAACCTCGGCAAGGACGCCTTCGATGGATTCAAGGCCAGCCTCGAAGCACTTGTGAAGGCGAGCGAGGAGAAGGTGGAAGGCGGTGCGTCGTGAGCCCCATCCAACTCCCCACGATCAAGGAAGGTGTCCACAGGGACATCCTTCCCGGGAAATACCACGGCATCCGCTGGGCCGCGTCCGCATCGCAACTCCGCGAGCTGCACGGAAGGACCCCAGCGCACCTATACCACAAGCTCCAGAACCCGAAAGCGCCCACGTGGGAGATGGTGCTTGGCACTCTGGTCCACCACCGGATCCTCGAACCGTCGAAACCGTTCCCCGCCATCTCGGTGATCCCGGAGACATACCCCATCCCCGAGGACTCAACGACGGTCAAGAAGGGTGGAGCAAGAGCCGGCGACCTCGTGGAATGGAACCCGCGGACGAAGTACTGCCGCGAGTGGTTGGCGATGCAGGAAGCGGCCGGGTTCATCGTGGTCGACCGCTCCGACCTCGAGGAGATCGAGTGCGCATTCGAACGCGTGCTTGCCAACCGCGAGGCCCGTGAACTTCTGGAAGGCGCGGACACAGAGGTAACGCTTCTGTGGAACCACGATCACCCCACCGGCCCTTTCCCGTGCAAGGCGCGACTGGACCTCGTGCCGGTCGGGACTGACATGGGCGACCTGAAGACATGCGCCGACGCCTCACCGGAAGGATTCCAGCGGCACGCGTGGGACATGGGGTACCACCTACAGGCAGCGTTCTACATTGACGCCTGGGACCGCCTCGGGAGCAGCATGTTCACCGGGTTCAAGTTCATCGCGTACGAGCGGACGATAGGTCTCGTGAAGGTTCACCGGATGACGGACGCGCTCCTGCAAGCAGGGCGCGAGGCGTACCAGTCCACCCTCGACACCTACATCCGATGCGTCCTGGCCAACCAGTGGCCCGGCTACACCGATGAAGCCGCGGAGTGGGACCTCCCCCGCTGGATGCGAAAGGGGGCGCTGTGATCGAGTTACCACGCCCTTTCTGCGGCCAGAGGTTCACGACGCACTACGACCACGGGAAGGCGTACGCCTGCCAGACGCTGGTTCTCGAAGACAGTCCGACGAGCCGCAACTGGCAGACCCGTGAGTGCCTCCGCGGCGAGGTCGCAAAGCTGGGGGAGAAAATAGCCAAGATGAAACAAGCCGGAGATGCCATGGCCGCAGAGCTTCGCCGACATTGCCACGACTTGGGTGCTGACAGGTTGTTGAGTAACTGGGAGGTGGCGTCGTGAAAACCTGCCCCGCCTGCGCGTCCCCAATCGTCACCGAAGCCGCGACGTTCCGCGACTACGACTGCGGCTCGTCGTGGACTGACGGAATCGGCTTCAAGCGCTCGCATGAGTGCGAAGAGCGCCAGCACGCTAAAGACCTCGCCGACGACGACGAGATCAACCGCCGCCGGATGGGCCGCCACTTTGAATCGCAGCACTGGGGGACTTGAACATGCGCAACGAACCAAACCTTCGGGTGGAGAAGTACCGCGGAACCCATCACGCGCTTGGTCCGTCTCCGTACGGAGCCAACCACGGGTTTTTCATCGTTGGAAACCTCCGCGTTATCTCCTCAGGGAGCGCAGAAGACAACCCGGAGTCCGAAGGATGGGAGCATGTGTCCGTAAGCCTTCCGGACCGATGCCCTGCGTGGGAGGAGATGACCATGGTCAAGGATCTGTTCTGGCGCGACGACGAAACCGTCATTCAGTTCCACCCGCCGAAGGACAAGCACGTGAACGTGCACCCGTTCTGCCTTCACCTGTGGCGCAACACCAACGCTGAGCAGCCGCTTCCGCCGATTCAATTCGTCTGACCCATGAAATCACTCACCGTCTTCGTCCCAGGCCTACCAGTGGCCCAACCCCGCCCGCGTGCGGTTTCATTCCGCGGGCACGCTCGAATGTATAACCCGGGCACGTCCAACGAGTGGAAGGCCTGTGTCATTCACACGCTGCGTGCGCTCGTTGCCGTCGCTGGATCATTTCCGGCTGGAGTCCCACTTCGGTGCGACCTGACGTTCTACCTGCCTCGCCCCAAGGGGCATCTTGGGAGCGGCAAGAACGCCAACACGCTGAAAGCGTCAGCGCCCACAAAACCAACTGGTAAGCCTGACCGCGACAACCTCGACAAGGCTGTCTGTGACGCCATCACCGCCGCCGGGGTGTGGGCGGACGATTCGCAGGTCACGGACGGGCGGATCCGAAAGCGGTACGCATCGGGGTCGATGGGCACCGGCTGCAACATCACAATCACCGAGGACGTGGAATGAAACCGAGCACCATCAAGATTCAGGAATGGCGGATGCCAACCATCACGGACGCAGACCAGCGCATGATCGACCGCGGCTATAGGGCGTTCTTTGCCCGCCGAGGCATCCGCGTGGCCGGATACGCCAGCAGCGGGAAGGCGCAGAAGCAGAGAAAGGAAGCGAAGTGAACCTCAACAAATGCTTCATTGCCGGGAACCTGACCCGGGACCCTGAACTCAGATACACCCCGAAAGGAACCGCCGTCTGCAACGCTACGCTTGCCGTCAACCGCCGCGTGAAGGTGAACGACGAGTGGAAGGAAGAGGTGGATTTCATCGGCATCACGATCTGGGGCAAACGTGCCGAAGCGTTCGCCGCCAACCTGAAGAAGGGTCGCTGCGTGTACTGCGAAGGCCGCGTCAGCGTCACCACCACGGAGAAGGACGGGAAGAAGGAGACCAAGACCCGCGTTGTGGTCGATGAGTGGCAGTTCGTTGGAGGGCCTCCGCAAAGCCAGGCAACCGACAGGCCTGCACCAGCGCCCCGCCCGAGACCTGCCGCCGTGGAGCCGACGCCGGCGGAAGCGCAGGCCGAAGCAGAAGACGACGTTCCATTTTGATCCCATGAGAACCAAGAAAGTCACCCGCCACTACTGCGACCACTGCTCCAAGGGCATGTTCAAGAAGGACGCCATGGAGCGCCACGAGGCTGTCTGCTATCGGAACCGAGATCGGAAGTGCCATCGGTGCCAGTTTGAAGACCCTCAGTATTCCATCTCTCCAGAGCGCCGAAAGGCCATTTTGGAAGGTGACGAGAAGTGCCAAACCAAATGGGGAGAGTGCCCCGACTGCCTCATGGCAATGGTGATTCAGCACAACACCAGTCTCACGCCAGACATCCGAATTTGGGATGGATGGGTTCAGTACGACAAGGATCAGTTCAACGCAGACAGAGACGCTTGGGACGCGGAGATTCGAGACATGCGGAACGAGGCATCAAAATGGAGGTACATGTGAGCTTCCCCTCCCGCCCCCTCTCCCGCCTCGACCAGTGGAAAGGGCCGGCTGGCGCCGAGCTTCCGCCCAATCGGTTCCAGTGCCCGAAGTGCGCCTGGGCGTTCGAGCGCCGAGTCGCGATCCGGTACGGGCAAACCGTCGTCCGCTGCGTCGCGGTGGATCCGGAACTCTCACTGGCTGGAGGTGTGAGGTGATTCGAGAACTCGAACTCCGGCTGAAGGCGTTCCGCGAGGAGGGTGATGCCATCCGAAAGCACCTTGCATCTATGTTCAGGTATGGCGGCGCGGTTCGCGTCGATTCTCCCCGCTATCGAGGCAGTGGGGTCTTCATCGCGTTTTGGCAAGCGGATCCAACCATGGCGCTCGTCCGCATTCCGAACGGGAACGAGTGGACCTATCCGGTTGAGCATGTGCAGCCAATGGACCCAAGGGCTTTGATGCCTAGCGACAGACTTGATTACCTCAGATTCCGGCGTGTCGCGTGCGCGGGTGTTACCTATCGCCGCACGCTGAAAGGGAGGATTCCATGACTCCCATCCGCATTGCCGACCTTTTCTGTGGCGCCGGCGGCACGTCGACCGGAGCCGTGCAGGCCGCGCACCTGACCCAACGCGCCGACGTGGCGCACGCCATGAGGGAGGGGGCGTGAACTACTCTGAAAAACTGAAAGACCCGCGCTGGCAGCGCAAGCGACTGGAGATCCTGAACCGCGACGGATTCAAGTGCCTCGCCTGCGGTGACGCGAAGAGCACGCTGCACGTCCACCACTGCTACTACGTCAGCAAGCGTGAGCCGTGGGAGTACCCGAACGAGTCGCTGCTCACGTTCTGCGCGAAGCGCCACAAGGACGTCGACGAGGACAAGCAGTCTATGGCGCATCTGATCGCTATGGCTTGGGAGTTCTCTGCTGGCTCGGAGATCAGGAGGCACATTTTCAGTGCAGCCGCATGTCACGACGAAGCGTGGGACCAGGGGGTGATGTGGGCGCTCGAAGAGTGCTGGATGAGAACCGCCCCAGACGAGCTCCCGTCCTACCTCATGGGCGACCTTGTCAGAGCCGCAACGTTCGGAATCCTGACCCCAGACTGGGCCAAGAGGCTCCGCGACGAATGCCAGGCTGAGGAGTTGAGGCGGAAGGAGTCACGCTGACCTATGGCATGGATTGAATCTCATCAGTCCCTCGGGACTCATCTGAAGCTGCGCCGACTGGCCCGCGAACTGCGGATCCACCGAGCCCAAGCTATCGGCCATCTGCATTTTCTCTGGTGGTGGGCCTTGGACAACGCGCCTACGGGCAACCTGTCCGCGCTCGCCCCCGCAGAAATCGCCGAAGTGGCTGAATGGCCGGGCTCCGGGGACGCGTTTGTCGCCGCCATGAAAGCGTGCCGATGGTTAGACGAGGACGGGATGATTCACGACTGGATGGAGTATGCCGGATGCCTCATCCAGCAGCGGAACAAGGACAAGGAGAGGAAGCGCAACGCCAGAAGCAAGAAACCTCCAGAGGACGACCCGCCGCCGTCTTCCGGAAATCTGAATCCTGTCCAGCGGACATCCATCGGACATCCATCGGACGGCGTACGGACGGCGGACGTACCCAACCCAACCCAACCCAACCCAACCGAAGGAACACACACACACCACGCGCAAGCGCCCGGGGATTGGCGAGATTGGCCTGGGCTGAAGGAGGTGAAGGCCTACGCCGGTATGCACGGCATACCGCCCGCGGTGGCCGAGGCATTCTGGAGCCATTTCGAGGCCCAGGGCTGGCAGACGAAGGATGGTCTCCCGATAGTTCGATGGCAGCCAAAGCTGACCTCGTGGTGGGTCAACGAGCAGGCGCGGACCGCGAAGGATGCCGCCAGACCTCCGCGGCCAGCGAGCAACGGCCGCCGCACCCCCCTACCCGCAACGCCTGACAACGCAGGATTCTGACCATGGAAACCGCCACTGAAACAGAGATTGAGCGAGAGCCCGCGAACTGCCGCACCTGCGGAAAAGCGTTTGAGGCCTTTGTTTGTCGCCACCCACTCAACCCGTCCAAGATCCTCGCCCGCCAGCTTCACTGCGACCTGTGCGTGGAGAACGAGAAACGCCGTGTCGCTGACGTGGAGAGAGCGCGACAGGAAGAGCAACGAGAACAGGATGCCCGCGAGGCTTGGGAGGCGATTTGCCCGAGCGAGTTCCGGACCCGTTTCGAGGGTGGAGCGACGGATCTGGACCGGCTTGAGCGCGAGCAGCCAGCCCTTCGCGAGATTCTCAGCCACCCGCACGGAAGCAAAGGCCTCATCCTGCGCGGTACCACAGGCGCAGCTAAGACCCGCTGCATGTACCGGCTCCTGCGCTCCCGATTCATCCTGCATCCCCGCCCATCAATCGTAGCCATTACCTCCGGACGGTTTGACCGCGAGGCCCGAGACGCCGCCGGCAACTTCACCCTGAGCCAGTGGTTCAGGCGCATGGCCAAGGCTGACATCCTGTTCATCGACGACCTCGGGAAAGGGAAGTGGGGTCCAGGCACCGCGGGGCAACTCTGGGAGATCGTCGACGATAGATGTGCAAACGGCCTGCCCGTGTTCATCACGACCAACTTCACAGGGGACAAGCTGGTTGAAGTGCTTGGGCTCGACGGCGACACCGCTGCCCCTCTCTTGCGGAGACTGCGTGAGCACTGCCGCGTGATCGTGATGGACCCGGCTGGACAGCAGAAGGTTGCCGCATGAACCCGAAACACCAACTCCCACCCGCCACCCGGCGCCCTGCCCTGCCCGTCTGCAACCGGCCGCGCGTCAGCCCGCAGGGCATGTCCCACGTCTGCCTCACCTGCCGCAACCCTGTGGACTGGGTGCCGTGCGTGCTATGCGAAGGCATTGGGGCTGAAATGGGCGTCATCTGCCCAACCTGCTCCGGGCATGGGGGTCAATGGATCCACGGGAAGGCCTCGCCGCGTTCGCTGGTGCCACCGCCGCGGGCTTTTGGCAGCGGGAGGGTTTCATGACAGCGGAACAGCCATCCAAACCGCCAGCGAGGCGATTGCGGGAATGGGAGGTCCGGTTCATCGGAGGCAATGGCAGGCTTCAGCGCATCCCGTTCGATGCTCAAACCTGCCACTGCCTAACCATCCCGGTCAGCGTTTCCTTGGCGATACCCACCGCACGGGTGGAACTCTGGGCTGATGACGGCCGGTTGTACCAAGCCTTCCAAGGCGGCAACACGGTCGAGGTTGGGGAGGAGCGCCACGAACAACTCGACCGTGACGCGGCTGAAGCTGGCAAGTCGTTCTGGTGTCGCGTGACCTACGAGGCAGCGCTGATGCGCAACCTGCCCGCAGACCTGCACGACCACGGGCCAGGGTGCAGTGTGAAGATTTCAGGAAAGGGAAACCAATGAAGACACCGATTGAATCAGGTAGGTACAGGCTGAGGAACGGGCTGAAGGCAAAGGTTGTCGACATCGCAACCGTGAACGACGTCCGAGCTGCATGTGGCTTCGTCGAGGGGTTTAATGGTTGGCCAGACGAGGCCATGGAATGGGACGGGGACGACGGGCTGTTCGGCGTGCAGGCAGGATCGTGGGACCTCGTGGAGCGGTTACCGGACCATCCCAACGACTCGATGCTGGCCATGCTGCGACGTGAGCACGTGGCGATGATGACCGTCGCGGACTCGCACGCTGCCCTCAGCCGGCAGGCCTTGGCATCAGCGCAGGAGATCGAGCATCGGATTCGGGAGATGGAAAGGGGGGATCAATGAGCGAACTTAAACCCGCCAAACCTCCGTTCACAATGCACCAAGGCGGAAGGCTCGTGCTGGACTCGGATGGGGACTGCGTTTTGGCGTGCTCAGACATCGCGCCCAAGTGCTCGCTCTGGAAGGACGAGAACGTTGGGGATGTTCTACCCGCGTGCCCGAAGTGCAACGGGATGTGGATTCTCATGGAGTTCGCAACGCCGCAGGATTGCGGGATCGATGAGACGGAAAGGGGGGAGGGGTGATCCACGAAGACATTACCATTGGTCCCGTGCGCCTGATTCGCGGGGATTGCACGCTGATTGCGCCGACGCTGGAAGGCGTGGATGCGGTGATTACGGATCCACCGTATGAAATCGTGGCGTCAGGAGGAGGTATCCTAGCGACGCGGAAGGTTTACCAGCAGACCGAAGGCTTCACCGATTGCGGATTCGATTACGGCATCCTTGATCGATTCAGGAACTGGGTTTGCTTCGGGACTCTCAAACAAGTTCCGAAACTCATGCAGGCCGCAGGAGATCGCCGCCACATGCTGATCACATGGAACAAACCGAACCCGTGCCCACTGGTGTGCGGCAACTACCTTCCAGACACCGAGTACATCGTGCATGCTTGGACCAACGGATGTCTTTATGGCACCGCGCAGGACAAGGCCCGCTTCATCGTTCACCGAGTTGGAGACAAGGAGGACGGCACGCACCCGAACGAAAAGCCGGTCCGCGTGATGGAGAAGCTCTGTCGAACCGCATGCGACAATGGCCAACTCATCCTCGACCCCTACATGGGCTCCGGAACCACCCTCATCGCCTCCATCCGCACCGGACGCCGCGCCATCGGTATTGAAATAGACGAGCGGCATTTCCGGACGGCGGTGGAACGGGTAAGGCGCGAGCTGGCCCAACCAACGCTTCCAATGGACACCCCGAAGCCGCAACCAAAGCCTCAGGACCTGTTCGCAGCATGACCACCCCGTTGTACCAGCGTCCCCAGCCCATGGTAATGCGCGTCATGGACGCCACCAATAGGGGCCATGGGGCCTATACGGCGGCACCCCCCCCCTACCTTGGGAACCCTCCCGGAAGGCGGAAAGCCCGGGGGGTTCCGCGACAG
>Ga0247834_1007583_pt1 | contig 11475 bp, 12 predicted proteins | sample LaCruzMarch2015__8_FD_187118 | JGI IMG/M metagenome (GOLD analysis project Ga0247834, IMG submission 187118) | Freshwater microbial communities from meromictic Lake La Cruz, Castile-La Mancha, Spain - LaCruzMarch2015_12m | ecosystem: Environmental > Aquatic > Freshwater > Lake | place: Spain... | reverse complement strand
GATGAGATAGATTGCGCCGCGTCGCGGGCGGCCGCTCTGGATGGCGGCCGTTCATAGGAGAATGAGGCAGGCGATGGTTCACCATCGTTGCCTTGTTTTGAGTGGAGTTTTGACCAACGGGGAAAAAATGCGGGGTGGCGACAAGGAGTTTTCGAAATTAGACACACTCCATTCACACGTACCACCACCGGCACCTCCAAAAGCCCGAGCGAAGCCGTTTTCATGGTGAGGTTTGAGAGAAGATCTCAAGATGGTTTCCCGCCTAGTAGCATGCCCTTGAACAAAGCGAAAGCATTACGACGGAAACGAATAATAGTCCTCTACTCTCCCATTATTGACTGAGAGTGTGTGGATCCCATCTAAGATTATCCTTCAACTATTTGAAATCCCACTTCAGTTGAGCTTGACACCACCTCAACAAGAACGATGATGCAGTCCAGCGATCCAGTTGCCGTTAAATTCGTCGTGGGGAATACCTACCAAAAACTGTTACCATCAGAGGCATCCTACGACAAACTAACAGGTCGTCATCTCAAGATACACGATTGGACTTTATACGTTGACATTCTGCCTGGTCAAGATCCTGACATTATTGATCGCGTAACCTTTGATATGCGTGATGATTCATTCATTACGAAGGCTTTTACATGTCATTGTCCAATTAGGATACGTGATGGTTGTGGTAGTGCATTCCTTGGTAAGATTTCTGGAGGAATGATGAATAGTGTGAATAGTAATTCACGGCAGCAAAGTTCAAGCAGTGGTCAGTCAACGAGCGAGGGAGCCAAGTTGGAGCTACTTTCGTCGGATACACAACAACGTCCACATCCCAATCAATCACGATGGAGATTTAGTACACGACAGCAAACTTACGGACCAGTCGATGTGCAAATTACAATACGTGGACGAGGGGGGTGTTCCTGCACGATCCCATATACTATAGTGCTGAATCCAGGTGGACACGAATGTTCCGATGATGGATTGCCATTGTTCATCGAAAAGCGACCACATCAACAACTCAAACCATTAAAAATGACAGACGTTGCTTTCTCGCTAGAGATGTACTTTGGTTTGGATGGTAGTATTGCATCCGAGTCGTCATTATTTGAAACTGCCAGATCTGTTTGGTCAAGGTCGAAGATACCAATCACATTGCAATTAGAGAATGGAGAAACAGAGGACTTTTACAACAAAACAAAACCAAAGGCATCTGCAACAACAACGCTGATCAACCCGTGGCGGATAAGTCTCATACAATCGATACATACCAATGCAACTCACAGTGGATTAAATGACGACACTGACTGTGAACTAATAGCCATATCTTCACCACAACTCATGGGAGGACATGGTCTGAATGAATGTTACAAAATAATTGAAGGTTTGCCACTGTCTTGCTTAACTTCACACAAACCTACTGCATCATCATCAGAGCATGATACGAGTTTACATGTACAGATTGATATTTCTACTCTATCATTTGCAGAAATTGTCAAAGTATGCCAAAACTTTGTGAAGTATGAGGAGGGGATGGATTCATTCGTATCATGGAATCGAAGGAAGGATCGATGTGAAACATGTAGATCAAACAAGGAAGCAGTCGAGGGCAATACAAACAAGGAACAGAATATACGAATATCAAAATGTAGTACTATGGAAGAGTTAATAAATTGTATGAATCCAGATGTAACTCGTCATTACAAGTTACATATGCGTGGAACAGTCGTTGGGAATACTAATCGTGGTGGTATGAATACCAATCCACTAATGTTGGCAATAGAGTTTCGACATCATTCCTCCTCCAAGGATAAAACCATAGTGACATATTGGATACGATTTTGTGTAGCCTTTGTACTAAACTCATCCCGTCTACGATCGCCCATGGCATTAAAGAGTACAACGAGTATTGATGAAGAATTTGAGTTGCTATTTGAGTATATAATAAAAGATCGGGCATTGCGGAATTTCTATAGAGAAAAAAGAGATGCATATATCAGGGAGGACAGTGCAACCAAGATACCATCACAGGCATATGTATTAGAGAAACAGCCGAGTGACTCTATGAGTATATCGGATGAGAGTGACGATGAAATTCACAAAGTAACACAGTCGCAATGACTAGATGTATGCGATGTATCAAATTCGTTCATTCAAACAATACGTCTAAGAAGAATACATAAACTTTATTTCTGTTTACTGATTATATTTTGTCTCATGTGACTTGATTCGATTCTCCCAATATTTGTTCAATTCTTGTTCGGCGCAGTAGAGATACTGAGTCCCATGTTACACAATCCCTCCCATCTATCTAATCCATCTTCTTATTTCCCCTGCTCAACGGAATATCCTCCAAACTCTTATAATACTGAATCCCATCCGTTCCTTCGATGTAATGACAACGCTTTGCAATTCGCCACATGGCCATATACCATGGTGTGGGATCATAGTTGTACAGCCCCAATGGGTCCAAATATGATTTAATTGCTGCCGTGGCAATATCAGCCTTGTAGAATGGCATTTCATGGAACAAATGATGTGCCACATGTGTGCTACCAATCTTATGATGGAAGAAGTCAAATATCCCATATGGACGATCAATAGTGCTGAGTGCACCACGTACCCAAGTCCATTCTTCTGGGCCGTATTGTGGTACCGAGGGATCATTGTGCTGTAGCCATGTGTATAGGACAAGCCATGCCTGATTCCACATGAGTGGTCCCAGGTACCATAATGATACGGGAAGGATACCATACTCCTTGGCGGCACAGGCAAGACCAACCCATGCGGCAATGACCCCGAGTGTTGAAATAGCAATCTTGATCCGCATCTTTGATGGGAACATCTTACTCCAAGGCCGGTAATGATCAGCCACGGATGATTCCAATGGCTTACCATCATGTCCTAATCGGCCAGTACTTGCCAACCCAAGGAGGTACAATGGCCATCCAATGACAAGGTGTGCAAATATCTGAAGCATACCAAATGGTCCATCACCAATCGCCTCATGTATGATGGCATAGGTGTGTTCACGTTGATTTAAGGCATTCAACCCTACCTCATCCTTGGTACCAGGCACATGACTTTCACCATCAATCGTGTTGTTCGTCCGACGATGATGCTTTGCATGCGTGTACTGCCATGCGAAGTATGGTACCAATACTGCCTGATGCATAATAAAGCCACAAATATCATTGAATGTTTGGTTCGGGGAGAAGGCCCCGTGTCCACATTCATGTGCTAATACCCAATGTCCCGTTAAGACACATCCCATCCAGAATGCGTAGATATTCCATCCTGTACACCATAGTAATCCATCGACACTTAGTAGACCTGATGAGGGTAGGTTGGTAGAGAGTGTATGATATGCGACATAGACACACGCCAATGCCATGACAGTGTCACGAACCACAAAGTACATGGAATGGACGTAGGATCGGACAAAGCATTCTTTAGGTATGACAGCCTTGATTTCACCTTTGGTGGGGAGTTTGGGTGCATTCGGATCCAAAGGGTTGTAGGGTGAGATCCAATGTTGTCCATTGGTATCTTCGGAAACAACAGACGAAGTGGACGATTTAAGCTGCTTGCAGGTAGCGCTATGCACGGCGGATTCACCTCCTTTTCCCATGGTTGTTTACTCTTTACGGATGGATGTGGCGTTGGATAATGCGCTGATAAGACGACGACGACCTGCTACTACACGAGCCTCCTCCGTGGTGGTGTTGGGTGTTGGAGTATCTAGACAAAGGACGAGGAGTGTGCTGACGAAGGAAAAGTCGACGTGGCGGCCAAAAGGATTCTGAATTGGGCGGGAACGGGCTTCACTTGTGGTATGAGTCTTTATGGGCATTTCATTCTCATTTGTTGATTCTCCATTGCTTCGTCCATCTCCTCCTCTACAAGGCTTTCATTCGACCAACTCTCACCACGACAAAGGTAACAAATTCCGACTTACGTCAAGGTAATAAACCAATGAAACCATACTTCCCCGACGGCCTACATAACAAGAACAGTATCGTACAAACTTGCTCAAAAACGATCCATGAATTTAGGTGCCTGGGGTCCGCAATTTAAACGCATGACAACTCATCCAGATAATAATTGGTTCCAAATGAACAGGCCAAGTTGACCTGGTTTGGAAGTGTATGCGGCGCTCGGCGCCTCACCATGTTGAAATGATGTTCTTCGCAACCACATGTCAGGGCTTGTACATAGCTGATTGATGTCTTGCGTTGACGGTGGGGTAGAATTGGCGTGATATAAAAGTTGTAATTATTATACGCCTTTGCTAATATTATCAGTACGTTCACTATGTTGATCGATACTATTTGGGCCTGGAAGGATCAAATTTGTTCTCACAAGAAAATTTGATCTTTTCAATGAACCCTTTTCCTGAAATCCCGTGGCTGGTGAGAAGGAGTCCGAGAATCTAGTGAATCTTTTTCCACACACATCAACACGAATTTTCTTGGGCCCAATTTGTGCGACAGAGCATTCCAATGGTTTTCGCATTTCTATCTTGTTTCATGATTTTATTCTAATTCCTCTGTTGATGTTTATTCAATTATTTTTGAACACAAAGCATATTATCCACTCCGAATGGATCATTCCTTGTTTTGTTGTCATTTTTTCTAGTAATAGACAATATCTCGACAACAATGGTCAATCCGCCGGAGAAGAGATCGAAAATTGTCGGTTACTTTGCTGACATTTACAGTCAACTACTTTTGTACACGACAGATACGTCATTACCACCTCTCAATACCGATATTATTGACCTCACCAGAAGTGATGACAAGGAAGTTACAGTGCCTGAGTTTGGGTATATGTTACCAACACCATCTCCCGTTGCTACTACTACGACTAGGTTCACATCTTCCACGACACAGAGTTTCTCCTCCTCTGCCTTCGACGTCGACGTCGACGTCGATAATGAGGAGGAGGATGAGCGGAACATGCAAGGATGCAGTCATGCAAACACGTTAACATCACCTTCTCTCGTTCACACTACAGCATGGACCACAACTGCCACGGCACGGAGCTCCACCTTCTCCGTCGCCTACGACTTCGTTGATGATGAGGATGAGCAGAGGCAGCAAGTTAGTAGTCTTGGGCACATGTTACCATCGCCACCTCCCATTACTAATACAACAAGGTCCACATTATTTGCCGCTGCACAGAGTTCCTCATCCTTTGCCTCCGACGACGATTACGATGATGATGATGATGATGATGTCGGGGAGCAGAAGCAGGAGAGTAGTAACAACGAGGAGAATGACAAATACACATGCCCATGCGGAAATGTATGAAAGAAAACACCAATAATACAACCTTGTGTTCCACAGATTTTGAATGTTCGATTGGGTATTGTGCCTCGGATGGTAAAGAGCTTCATCCTGTGGAAATTCCAAAGTGTCTGGTCTATTACAACTCTTGTTTATGTACGCTGCGACTTTGATGAGAAGTCTTCCTGGCTACGAAACAAATCATGGCTTTGCCACTGTCGAATATTTGATCTTTATTATGATACAGCTTACTTAATCCACTCACGGTGCCATACGTTAACTTCTTTATATTGAAGTGTACTACGATTAGGCTCGGTCTTAGTGTTGGTATTTGGGGAACGAAGAATAGGAATGAGAATGAAATGGAGTGTCCGTCATACAGTGCTATCATAGCCATTGCGAAGTGTTTTCCACCAGTCGGTATCAACTATGGTAAGCACGGTTTTCCGATCGGTTTTTTCAACGCAAGAACTAAGTGCGAGCATACTAAAGAGGGGCATTGCTGTCCATGGACAGTTAAGGAAGGACAATTTCTAGCTTCCGCTCTTTTGATTTTCAGTTGGGTTTGCGCCAAGCTGAGCATTCCAGTGATCGTCTCCTGCTTTGGAGGAACTACTGCGTGCGCTTCTTTATTTATAGCGTTAAAGCAGGGTTTAGATGAATTCGACGGAGGTAAATACAGTGTCATTATGAATCGATTTTTACATTTAATTGAGGAGGGAACGCATGTTTCCAATTTAGTATTAAGGCAAAGGTTGACATGGTTGGATCCTATGGAGCAGGTGAGTGGAGGAGACTCTATAATAACGACGATCTGGATGGAGGAGATTGGGGGAAAGCGGTGTCGATTGTCGATAGGTGTTGGCCGACACTTTATCGATTGTTGTCAATTGTCATTTCACTCAATGTCCTTCTCCTCCTATGTACTCTTACATAATTATCCAGATGAAATCAGTCTACAACAGCTTGACCAACACAATCGAAAAACTCGATGTCATCTTCCACGGCATTATTGATTCATGTCATAACCGTGGATTCTCCACTCAACCACATCCTCCTACACTACAGAACCTTTTTACGGACAACACGACAGTCGCATTTGCAAATGATATCACCAATCCATTGGGACAAAGAAGTGCCGATGAACATCTTGTTAACGCTTTTGTGTTACATCATATCGAAAGCAGTCATGAACAAGACAGCAAACCAAGCTTCCGACAAAGTTGGTTCATCAAGTCACATGATGCCAAGGTTGCAGATATTGTACGCTGCTTAGTTAATGGAGACAAGGGCGACTCTAACAAGGTCAGTACCTGGTGGATCCGTTGTTGTGAGCTTGAAGCGTACATTGAAGAGCACGGTAATGCCCTCGTTCCAGAAGATTCTGGATCATTGGGATCGTGGGTACACAAAATGCGCGCAGAGTATGTGCGCAAGAAGTATGTGGGGGAGAGTTGGTTGACCGATACGAGGGTAAGCTTGTTGAATGAGTTGGGTTTTGTTTGGACAGTTAAGAGAGGATGGATGATGAACTACAAAGATCTTCAACAGTTTAAGGAGGAGTATGGTCACGTCAATGTCCCATACAAGGCTTCGGGGTTGGGGAATTGGGTGGTAAACAGCGGGCTTTATATTCTCAACATCTTCTATCCCCTCTGAGGATTGAAATGTTGGAGAAGTTGGGCTTCAAGTGGAAATTAGTTGATCGTTGGACAGAGGAAGATGTTCTGCTCAAATCAAACACGGCTGGGGAAAATGGAATAAAATGATCATACCATCACGATCAAGACATCAGATCAGGGGTCATGCAACCGGGGTAAAGAAAAATCACCCGGAATTGTATGATAGACTAATTCAGGAGCATGCTAATAGGACAGCTGACATCCGTAAGTGTTTTCTGCCACGTTGAGCAACGTATCTGACATTGGCATTATATACACCCATGTAATACCAGGAGAATCACAAATTGTTCTACCATTATCATCACTATCATCATCAATTCGTTTATTAGTTCCATTGGTGATAATGAAGCCATTAAACTTATTGTGTACGATGTTGGTGACAAAGCTGGGGCGAATACGGTGGCTGAACAAGGATGGAGCAACAAAGTAGGCATTTGTAAAGGCAACTTCTTAGGCAACTCTACACCAAAATTAGTGCTTCAGATGAGATGATGATATGTCTAGGCAATTCATTTTTATCTGAATTCGTACACACGTGTGATATTCTGCTTCTTCTATAAATCAGAATATTGATAACTTCATTAGTATAAAACCTATTCTCTACTTAAAAGCATGAGAGGACACTATTCTTTCTCCAACAAGGTATATTCACATGTTACATGTATCTTTGATCAAGTGGACTCCTTGGGCGTCTACTTTTTCCCACCACTATTTCTACTGGTGCTGTGACGGGTCTGTGAGATCTACTTGGCGCTCCTCGTATGCATATAGCTGGATAATACGCAGTGCGTAGCATAATCATTACCATTCCACAGACAGATATGACAAACGAGGAAGCGAAGATCCACGCCATAGCACTGACTGAGTAGGTACACCCAGTCATGTAAAATGTGTTGACATAGAGTCTATTAATATCTTCACAATTGACCAAATCAAGAGCATCATTCGCCTGCTTCCGAAGTAGCATTAAATTATTCGTCATATCCGTTAAGATAGTTATAACATCGTTGAAACTTCTTCCACACTGCGTCTCGAGCATAAGTTGGTTAGCCTTTAATGTGGCTGCTGCCGTACTGCTTGACTCAAGAGCAGTGTCAAGATCACTTAAATATTTGCTAAGGAAGCCAAAGGGGTAGTAATTTGGGTTGCATTGTTGTGTGTAGAAGGCGACGAATTGAAAAATCAAGCCATTATCATCCCCTCTTATATTTCTGTAGATTGTCAACACGGTGTCATCGGGACCACCTCGAATATTGCCGCCTCCTGAGCAGGCATCGGCAGATGCTACAGCGAGTGGTAGTACCAAACAGCAGATGATGTAGCAAGCTGCAATTGTCAGCATAAATAGCGGCATGAAGAATCTTGCCAGCATTTGCTGATACTGTTTGACATCTAAATCCAGCATGACCAAACCCACTCCCACAACTAAAAACGATGGTAAGGTAAATAATCCCGCAACAAGCAACTTCGTTTGCCAACCCCATAGATCTATCCTTTGAATTGTCGTATTTGCACGTTCCGTGACATCCTCAGCCTGAGTAAGTACTTCATTCATTGTTTCTAACCCTAACTGAATAAAATCAGCCAACATTGTCAAATCAGCCTGTGCCTGACTTGCAATCCCTATTATATCCATCCCCGCCGAGGCTGCAATGTTTGAATTGGCTGGACATATATTAGTTAATGCATTCACGGCATCATCTCGTATATCGATTGCCTCTTGTCCTACCAAGTCTAGATCGTTTGATATTTGCCATGCATTCCCTAACATATTCTTTACTTCCTGTAAACTATTACTCATGCTACTTGCTGCAGCGTCTACATTATTAAACCCCTTTAAGACGAGGAGGAAGACAAATATCATAAGTAGACCTGACGCAATGAGGAAGATTACACGTACGATTGATGGCCATATATCACTATGACTCTTGACAACAAATGGATGACCAGATAAATATCCCGAATTGGCTGGTCCCATTACCTTAAACGTAGCTATCATCAATGTCCAGAAAACGAAGAAAATGATTGAGAATATAAATAACGTAATGAGACCGGCAGCATAATCTGCCTGCTCATCGGTTTCGGATGAGATGAGGACTGTGATGTCGGATCCATGACCAAAGCGGGGCAGCTTATTGAAATTCTCGATGGACGGTGTGAATTCGAACGTTGGCCCATTATAATCCATCTTAACCTATGCACTGGGTATTGTTCGTCACGTATATGCATCGATGCCGGCCCTCGTCGGGGAATGAAAATGAAAGAGAGGTGTTATTCCCTTGATTCCACGCGCCAAATTTTGAGCAGCCCGTCTGCGTACATATGCTACATACTCGCATCACGTTGCCAAGTCAAAGAGAAGATTGATGATGCAAAGGCAGTTAAGATGTCAGTTCATCCCGAAGAAGCCAAGGCAAAGACAAAGAAGATGTTTGATGGAAAAGCAGGAAAGAAGCATTCGATGTCAATCCACCATGAGAAGACAAAGGCAACAAAGGGAGTACTTGTGCATGGCATAATATTCTCAACTCAGGAATTAGTTTGTTGAAGCTAAAGATTCAAAATGATTAGCGACTTAAGACCTTCAATGACATAGATGAAGGCTTGCTTTCTTGATGATGCAGTGCTTCAGTAATAGTAGTGATCTCCAGTCCTCCCTCCTCAAACCCTTGTCCATAGCTCATCCCTTTATTTTTTTATTCCATGATTCGCAGAGGATTCTCTTCTCTTCCAAGGCAGTGCAACTGAGATTTCCACCAGACCGGTACGGATAATGCCTTTCTTTCTCGAATCTTTTCAGATGAATTATTATTGTCCAACATTGCCGCGGACGATGATAAATACCTTGTCCGTCGTACAATGATCGGATTATCGTTGGCGAATCTGTTCAGATGAATTATTGTCCAACATTGCCGCGGACGATGATACCTTGTCGTCGTAAATGTTGTGAATGATCGGATTATCGTTGGGAATGATAGGAAAGCCGCCCTTAGAGGACGAAGATAGAGTAGGTTGTGCCGATTTTTCGACACCACTTAAAAAGAACAGTACGCATGACGTTGCGTAGTAGCATGATGCTGCTATTTACGATATCGTTTGCCATCATTGGCGTTCATGTTGCAGTGGCGCAATCGTCCAAGCTGGATGTATGCAACCCAGAGTACACGCCCAGTATCAAATGCTACCCCGCGGGGTTAGGAGATGGTCGGCCACCCTGCTGTCAAATTGGTTATTGCAAGAATGGGAATTACACCAACGACGACATTATCTGCACATCTCCAAGTTTGTGTGATTTTAATAACGATCGCGAGTGTTATTCCTATATTGGCATGCCCGTCTGCTGCCGATATGAGTTAGCCTGTTCCTTCACATCTAACCTAGAATGTGATACAAATGATCATAAATCAATTGACCCTCAGACTACTATTGCTCCTCCCGGAACAACTACCCTTGCTCCCACGACAACTACTACTACGCTTCCTCCTGTAACAGCTACGCTTCCTTACACTACAACTACGCTTCTTACAACGACACTTCCTCCCGTAACAACTACTACTACGCTTGCTCCTGTTACAACTACGCTTACCCCCGTTACAACTACGCTTCCTCCCGTTACAACAACACTTCCTCCCGTAACAACTACTACTACGCTTGCTCCCGTTACAACTACGCTTACCCCCGTTACAACTACACTTCCTCCCGTAACAACAACTACTACGTTTGCTCCCATAACAACAACGCTTGCTCCTGTAACAACTATTCCCACACTTGCTCTCGCAACTCCTGCTCCGGAAGAGGCTGCATAATAATACTAATACCCTGGCCAAAGCAACGAAAATCTTCAAAAACGAAAAAATACCCAAGGCCAACAAAATAATGTCACTAATTGTTGATGCAAAAGCGGAAAAGATGTCAGTTCACCACGAAGCCAAGGCAAAGACAGAGAAGATGCCTGATGGAAAAGCAGGAAATAAGCATTTGATGCCAATCCACCATGAGACAAAGGCAACAAAGGGAGCACTTGTGCATGACAGTGTGTTCCAACTCAGGAATTAGTTTGTTGAAGCTAAAGGTTCAAACTGATTAGCGCCTTACGACCTTCAAGACATAGATGAAGGCTTGTCAATAGGTATAAAGATTAAGAGTGTGTCCGTGTGTCTGTGTGTCCGTGTGAGGCCCAAAATTGTCTATTTGAATTTCTGTCTGTGTGTGTGTGTGTGAGGCCCAAAATTGTCACAAATGGAGTGTGTCTAATTTGAGTTTTGCTTGTCGCCATTTTGTTCCCGCCAAGATTTTTGCCTTTAATGACCTTGCTAATAATGATATATATAATGGCTAGTGTTATCAAATTAGTATCAAAAAGTACATTTGTGAGACTATGTAAGCTATTTTAATAGTCTCTCCAGTGGTTGTTTGTTGTCACATTGTTCCGAAAGCAGCTGGGATTTTATATCACTCGTCACACATAATTCACTAACAAACACCTAGTAAATGCATGCTCCACTCAA
>Ga0247834_1007582_pt1 | contig 11476 bp, 9 predicted proteins | sample LaCruzMarch2015__8_FD_187118 | JGI IMG/M metagenome (GOLD analysis project Ga0247834, IMG submission 187118) | Freshwater microbial communities from meromictic Lake La Cruz, Castile-La Mancha, Spain - LaCruzMarch2015_12m | ecosystem: Environmental > Aquatic > Freshwater > Lake | place: Spain... | reverse complement strand
TTTTTGCCACCTTCGTAGCGCAAACTGCCCAACACGCCATCGATCGGGTAACCAATGTAGAGATCCCCTTTTTTGTATACGGAGGCCTCTGCTGCTGGCAACTCAGAGCACAGGTGGTTGTTGGCAGGGATGTAGAACAGCTTGGTTTTGGGACTCCATGCTTCTGGCGGCCAGTCTTTGCCACCCCACAAGGAGGGACAGAAGGTGACAGCTTTGCCCATACCAGGCTTTTTGCTCATGTCATAGGTAGGACGACCCGTTTTTTTGTCGATGCTTTTGAACACATCGTTGTAGACATAAGGAACACCGTTGACATAGTCGATCTTGCCGCTGGCTTGACGCTCCAGCATCCAAAGGTAGCCATTGCGACCTGCGTGCACGGCACCCTTGACATTGCGACCGTTGATTTTGGTGTCTATCAGCACAGGTGCGCTGACCTCATCCCAATCCCATGCGTCGTTTTGGTGGTACTGATGATGGCCCTTGATCTTGCCGGTGTCCAGATCCACAGCAATGGTGGAGGTGGTGTAGAGATTGTCACCATCACGGCCTTCTGTGGGCCAGGGCGCAGGGTTGCCCGTGCCCCAATAAGCGATATTGGTTGCAGGGTCGTATGTGCCTGTGATCCAGACGCTGCCACCACCATTTTTGTGGCTGTCGCCGGGCCATGTATCCCCGCCAGGTTCACCGGGGGCCGCTGTGGTGTAGGTGCGCCAGACTTCTTTGCCCGAGTTGGCATCAAAAGCGGCCACGTAGCCACGCACACCGGTTTCGCCACCGGAGGAACCCACCAGAATTTTGCCTTTGGCGGCCAAGGGTGCAAGGGTGATGTAGTGCAATGCCTTCACATCGCCAACGGTCGTGTCCCAAACCACTTTGCCAGTTTTGGCGTCCAAGGCAATCAGGTGCGCGTCAACAGTGCCCACATAAACCTTGTCGCCATACAGTGCGACACCACGATTGGTGTTGTGCAGCATCAGCAAGTCAGCGGGGATTTCTTTTTTGTAGCGCCAGAGTTCTTCACCCGTGATGGCATTCAAAGCAATCACCTGACCATTGGGGGTGGTGATGTACATGTAGCCATTGTTCACAATGGGAGGGGCTTGGTGACCCTCGGTTGTACCTGTTGCAAAGGACCAGGCCAATTCAAGTTTTTTCACATTGCCTGTGTTGATTTTTTCCAGCGGACTGTAGCCCCAACCTTGGTAGTTGCCTCGGTACATCAGCCAATTCTTGGCTTCTGGATTGATCAGCCTGGCATCGGTCACGGGTTCGTAGGGGCCAAGCTTGGTGTCGGCATGTGCCATGATGGCACAAGCACCGATCACTGCAATGGACAGTTTCTTTATCAAATGACTCATGGTTTTTCTCCTGAAGGTGAGTCTTGGAAATAACCAGGCTTAGGAGACCTGGTTGGCGGGGGAACTGGTTGCAATGGCGAGAAATTCGCCTTCGAGTTTCAAGCTGAAACTGGGCAAAGGCCGAGAAGCGGGCCCATCAACGACTTTGGCGCCATCCAGCAGATCAAATTTCGAGGCATGGCAAAAACACACCAAGACTTTTTCCTTGGCGATCCAGGTTTTGACGTCACAAGCTTGGTGGGTGCACAGCGCCGAATAAGCCAACACGCCACCGGCAGATCGTGCTTTGGTGGCCGCTTCCATCTGGTCTTCGGGCAAGCGAATCACCACCAGTTTGTTGGCGCGTGATGCATTTTTCGGTTCACCTGTCTTGGCATCGAACGGATAAACAAGCATGGGTTTGCCCACTGCCAAGTCGCTTGGCCGCAAGGGTTTGAAATTCGATTCAGCATCGGCATCGACCAACAGCATGGGCGCGGCATCAGCAGCCAGTGCGGCAGCACCCATGAAAGGCAGCGTGGACAAACCCATCGACACCCATTGGATGGCTTGGCGGCGCTCTGGGTCGAAGCCTTGGTCGTTGAGCGTACAGCCACAGCAAGAAGAAGAGGAGCGAGCGTTTTTCATGTTGAACGTTTTGATGGATGAAAGTTTTGAAAGGATTGAAAAGAGGGTCAGTTGGTGGCGGTTTCAGTCAGCCGCTGCGCCAATGCATCGCGCAAGCGGCGGTGCACAATTTTTCCGGTGGCCGTGCGCGGCATGTCTTGGGCACTGATGAATTCAATCTGGCGCGGCTGTTTGAAGCCTGCCAAGCGCTCCTTGCACCATTGCTTCAAGTCGTCGGCGCTGCAGTCTTGGCCAGGTTTGGTCACCACCACGGCCAACACGGTCTCGCCCCATTTCTCATGCGGGACGCCAATCACGGCAGCCTCTTGCACAGCGGGGTGAGCGCACAACACGGCCTCCACTTCTGATGGGTAGATGTTTTCACCACCGCTGATGATCATGTTGCTTTTGCGGTCCATCAGCCAGATGAAGCCATCGGCGTCACGCATGGCCATGTCACCCACCGAGCACCAGGCATCGGCGAAAGCTTCAGCCGTTTTTTCGGGCGATCCCCAATAGCCTTCAAAGGCATAAGAGGTGCAGGAGTACAACTCGCCCACTTCACCGTCGGGCACTTCTTGGCGCTGTGCATCCAACAGCTTGATGGGGCCGCTGCCAACCCATTCGCGGCCCACCGAACCCAGCTTGCGCAGCTGTTCGTCGGGACGCAACAAGGTGACCCAACCGGCTTCGGTGGAACCGTACAACTCATAGAGTTGGCCGTTGGGAAACATGTGTTGAATGGCACGTTTCAAGTTGGCATTGGCAGGGGCTGACGACACCAACAAACGGCCCACACTTTGGGTGGCGTATTTCTTTTTCACCTCTTCGGGCAAGGCCAGCATCATGATGTAGTGCGTGGGCACCATGGACGTGAACGTGATCTCGTGCTTGGACAGCAGCATCAGCAAATGCTCGGGGTCGAAGCTGGCACGGTCGTCCACCACGATGCAGGCACCCAAGTGGATGAAGGTGTTGGCAAAGTACAAAGAGTTGGCATGGCACAGTGGCATCACCAGCAAGGCTTTGTCATTCACCGTGAAGCCCATGTCCAGTGCTGTGGCATAGGCCATCAAGGTGCTGGCCTCGTGGCTGCGAATCGCGCCCTTGGGTTTGCCGGTGGTGCCCGAGGTGTACATCAGGGCGCAGGTTTGTTTTGGATCTACCCGGGGCCAGTGGGTGCGGACCGTGGCGTGTTGAATCAGGGCTTCGTAATCGATCCAGCCCGCTTCGGTGTTGCCGTCCATTTGCACACAGGTTTTGAGCGGCAAGCTGCCCGTGATGGGCAGCACTTTGTCTTGCAAGGACTGGGCGCAGACCAAGGCGCTCACCTGTGCGTCTTTCAGGATGTAGGCCAGTTCGTCGCTCACCAAGCGGAAATTCAGGGGCAGGGCCACCAAACCGGCGCGGGCCAAGGCCACATAAAGCTCAAGCCATTCGATGCGGTTGTAGGCCAGCACAGCCACACGTTCGCCTGCTTGCAAACCTTGTTCAAGCAATCCACTGGCCAAAGCGCTGGCCCGCTGGTTCCACGCGCGGTAGCTCAGTTGGCGTTGGCTGTCAGACGCGCCGATGTGGTTGGGCCGCAACCGCGCATGGGTTTGCAACATTTCGGAAATATTGAACAACTGTCTCACGGGTGGGCTCGGGTTTTTGACAACTTGATTTCTGCGGGAACCCGAAATATAGTATTCTGAATTCAGAATTCGATCGGTATTATCCCTAGACCCCTAGACCCCTAGACCCCTAGACCAGACTTTGCACCATGAACTTGACACACCGCCCTCCGAATAACCGACACATGTCACCCGAGAGCGTCGCAGACTTGATCGCTCTGTTTTTAAAAAGTCAAGGCGTGACAAGGGTTTATGGTTTATGCGGGGGCCACATCATGCCGATTTGGATGCGCTTGGATGCGCACGGCATCCGCATCATCGACACCCGAGATGAGCGGGCTGCGGTCTACATGGCGCATGCCGAAGCCGAGTTGACCGGCCGTCCGGGCGTCGCCTTGGTGACCGCCGGGCCGGGCGTGACCAACGCCATCACCGGTATCGCCAATGCCCATGTGGCGCGGGCACCGGTGCTGGTCATTTCAGGCACCCCGCCCATGGCGCAAGAACACCGTGGTGGTTTGCAAGACATGTCGCACATCCCCTTGGTGCAAAGCATCACCCGCTTTGCCCGCACCGTGCGCCACCCCGATTTGGTCTTATCCAATTTGTACGAAGCCCTGGCCTGCGCCATGGGGCAGGGCGGTGAAAGTGGTCCGGTGTTCATCGATTTCCCGGTCAATGTGTTGCGCAGTCAACCCAGCCCTGCGGTGTTGTTGCCCGAGCATTTCAAACCCCTGCGTTTGCCGCGTTTGACGGCCGATGAAGCCGATGTGCAAGCCGCTGTGAATCTGTTGTGGCAAGCCAAACGGCCCCTGTTCATCTCAGGCCGTGGTGCGCGGGGCAGTTCAGCTGCGTTGCAGCAGCTTTTGGAAACACTCGGTGCGCTGTATTTGGACACCGGTGAGAGCCGGGGTTTGGTGCCCGACAGCCACGACAGTGTGGTGGCGGCCATGCGAGGCCAAGTGATGCAATCGGCCGATGTGGTGGTGACGCTGGGACGCAAACTCGATTTTCAATTGGCCTTTGGCTCGCCCGCAGTGTTGGGCCCGGTCAAGTTCATTCGCTTGAGCGACAACGCGGCCGAGTTGCGCGACAACCGACGCGCTGATGTGGAGTTGTTGGGTGACGTCAATTTGAGCTTGCAAGCCCTGCTGAAGCAAGGCCAACACCAAACACCGGCCACCGACACAGCCTGGTCGGCGGGCTTGCGTCAAAAGCATCTGCAACGCGTCGAAAAACTGCAGCACAGCATGCCACAAGAAGCGCCTGGCAGCGATGGGTTGATGCACCCCAACCGCGTGTTGGCCGCACTGCGTGAAGCCTTGCCCACCGATTCGGTGGTGGTCGCCGATGGCGGTGATTTTTTGAGCTTTGCGCGGGTGGGTTTGTCTTCGCCGCATTACCTGGACCCCGGACCCTTGGGCTGCATTGGTGTTGGCACACCCTTTGGCATTGCTGCCAGTTTGGCGTGTCCTGACAAAACCGTGGTGGTGGCCACCGGTGACGGCGCTTTTGGGTTCAACGCCATGGAAATCGACACCGCTGTGCGGCACAAAGCCCCCGTGTTGATTGTGGTGGCCAACAACGGCGCTTGGGCCATTGAAGTGCGCGACCAGCAAGAAACCCATGGCAAGGTGGTGGGTACCCGATTGCAATTTGCAGACCATGCGGCCATGGCCCAAGCCTTTGGTATGCATGCCCAACGCGTCGAGCGAGCCGAAGATTTGCCCGCAGCCATTGAAAAAGCATTGCAAAACTTGCCTGCCTTGTTGGATGTGCTGGTCACGCCCGAAGCTGTTTCATCCGACGCTAAGTCAGGTCTTGCTTGGGTGCCGGACCTCCAAGCACTCAGTTCATGGGATGATCTGGAGCGTGCTTGGCGACAAGGGGGCACCCCCAAAGTGCGTGATCTCAATCGTGATGAAAAAATGAGTGTTGTATGAAGATGTTGTCTATCCAGCCCAACTTGGCTGAACAAGTCCTAGAAGCCATCTTGGTGGAAATTGCCACCGGCAAACTCACCCCCGGTACCCGCATCATTCAAGAACAATTGGCCACTGGATTGGGTGTGTCTCGCCAGCCTGTGCAACAAGCGTTGCTGCTGTTGCGCAACCAAGGCTTGTTGCGTGACGCACCCGGTCGTGGCTTGATTGTGGCCCGACTCGACCCGGCCTACATCAACCAGATGTACGAAGTGCGGGCGGTGTTGGAAGGCTTGGCCTTTCGCAAAGCCGCTGAACTCAATGCAAGCGTGGCAGCTGCCAAAGGACCTGCCTACATTGACAAAGGCCGAGATGCCGTGAAAACCGGCAAGGTGCGCGACCTGATCAATGCCGACAAAGCTTTTCATCAGTTTGTCTATTCGTTGTCGGACAACCCCCTGATTTCACCCACGATGGACACCTATTGGACCTACACGCAACGCGTGATGGGCGAGGTGCTGATGCGCGATGAAAAACCGCGCGATGTGTGGGATCACCACGACATCATGCTCCAGGCCATTGCATCTGGCAACGCCGATGAAGCCGAATCCCAAGCGCGGCAGCACATCATGACCACGGCCGCCTTCATCATTGAGCGCATTGGCGCTGATTTCACCGATCCTCAAGCTTCATCGGCAGGTTGACCCGCTACGGTCACCCGCATGGCCTTTTAACGAAAGCATTGATTCTGTGACTCAGCGCACAGAAGCATGGTCCATGCATCCCTACGGTCAGACAAGCTTGGTGCCATGAGGGCTGCAAATTAATTCCTATTTCATTTGTTTTTGATCAAACATTGAACTACGGCTGGGTGTAGAACAGCGCTTCTTTAGTTTGAATGAAGCCAACAACGGACTGTTTGAAGAAGAACATACGGCCATTTGGTCAGCTGGTCAGACGGTAATTTCTGATTTTTTCCTCCCTAAACTGAGATCCACAAACATCCCATTGACTTAAGCCCGAAAGCCTTCTGTGTTCCCTTTATCCAATGATTTGATGGCCCAAATGTCGGCATCAGATCAGCAGTTATTGTTGAAAAACACACGTTTGGTCGATTTGAAATCGGGCGATATCTTGGTTTCACCCTCTGCCAAAGACCCCTTGGTTTATTTCTTATCCAGCGGTGCCGTGGCTTTGTTCGTGGCGCACCACCAAGGTCAAGCCAATGCCGGTTTGGCCGTGGGTTTGGTGGGGCGTGAAGGGGCGTTGGGCCTGCAAGCCGCCGTGGGCATGGGGGTGGGCAACCTCACTTTGATCGTTCAAACCCAGGGCTATGCCCATGTGCTGGAAGCAGATCGGCTGCGGCAATTGATGAAGCGTCATCCTGATTGGCTGATGATTTTTTCGCGCAACCTGTGGCTGATTCGGTTGGTTTCTCATGAAGTCATGCTGGTTCCTGCTGAGGCAAAGCGGCTATCCTTGGCGCTACAAAGGTGGTACAGGTGCGCAATCTCGTTGTTCTTTGCATTTGGTGGTGCTTGGCTGACAACTCAGTTCAAGCAGGCTTGCCCCCACCCAAAATGCTGTTCAACACCCCTGACAACTGCAAACGCATCACGGGCTACGGCAAGCACGACCTTCTGGGCGTGGCCATGGGCTACAAAGTACCCTTGGACAAGGTGCGCTTTGTGAAAGCACAGTGGGGCCGCAACCAAGCGGGCAACTACCAATGCAACATGGTGTTCAACACGCCCCGCGGTCTCAAGCACTGCAGCGTGTTCATCATCGTTCAAGACGAATTCATCTTCGGGCAAGCCGTCACCATCCCCGGCAACAAAGCCATCTGCTTTGACCCACAGCGCTGAGCCGTTGGGGCATTAGGCCCTCGCAATGACCGTGATTGAGACAAACAATCAGGGTTTACCCGAAACCCCACTATGATTCGCATCAATGAGTTTTTCTCATTCGATAGCTTTTATCAACTAATCAAAGGAAACCAGATGTCCATCATCAACACCCAAGTTCAACCCTTCAAAACCCAAGCCTTCCACAACGGCAAGTTCGTGCAGGTGTCCAACGAGTCCCTCAAAGGCGAGTGGTCGGTTTTGATTTTCATGCCCGCTGCTTTCACCTTCAACTGCCCCACCGAAGTGGAAGACGCGGCTGACAACTACGCCGAGTTCCAAAAGGCCGGTGCCGAGGTTTACATCGTCACCACCGACAGCCATTTCGCCCACAAGGTGTGGCACGAAACTTCCCCCGCTGTGGGCAAGGCCAAGTTCCCCTTGATTGGCGACCCGACACACCAATTGACACGCGCTTTTGGCGTGCACATTGAGGAAGACGGCATGGCTTTGCGCGGCACCTTCGTCATCAACCCCGAAGGCGTCATCAAAACCGCTGAAGTGCATTCCAACGAAATCGCTCGCGATGTGAAAGAAACCTTGCGCAAGCTCAAAGCCGCGCAATACACCGCCGCCAACCCCGGTCAAGTTTGCCCTGCCAAGTGGAATGAAGGCGCCAAAACCATCACCCCATCCTTGGACTTGGTTGGCAAGATCTAACTTTCAGAACTGAGACAACGCCATGCTCGATACCGCCTTGAAAACCCAATTGCAAGCCTACTTGCAAAACCTGCGCCAGCCGATCCGTTTGATCGCCACGCTTGACGACAGCGCCGCCAGCGCTGAAATGCGTGATCTGCTGCAAGAGATTGCGACGCTCTCTGACAAAGTGAGTTTCCAAGAAGCAGGTGCTGACAAACGCACACCCTCTTTTGTCATCGCCAAAGCAGGCGAGACCCACGGTGTTCGTTTTGCGGCAATTCCAATGGGTCATGAGTTCACTTCCTTGGTTTTGGCCATGTTGTGGACCGGCGGTCATCCGCCCAAGGTCGAGCAGGGCGTGTTGGACCAAATCAAATCTTTGGACGCGGACATGAACCTCGAGGTCTACATGTCCTTGTCCTGTCACAACTGCCCCGACGTGGTGCAAGCCGCCACGCTCATGGCCATTTACAACCCGCGCATCACCACCACCATCATCGATGGCGCCTTGAACCAAGCCGAGGTGGAAGAGCGGCAGGTCATGGCTGTGCCCATGGTCTACATCAACGACCAGGTGTTTGGCTCAGGCCGCATGAGTTTGGAAGAAATCGTGGGCAAGCTCGACACGCGTTCGGCCGAGCGCGATGCCACCAAGTTGAACGAGAAAGACCCGTTCGATGTGCTGATCGTCGGCGGTGGACCCGCTGGCGCTGCCGCTGCCGTGTATGCCGCCCGCAAAGGCATTCGCGTGGGTGTGGCTGCCGAGCGTTTCGGCGGCCAGGTGAACGACACCATGGGCATTGAAAACTACATCTCGGTGCTGGAAACCAATGGCCCCAAATTCGCAGCTGCGTTGGAAGCCCAGGTGCGCCACTATGAAGTGGACATCATGAATTTGCAACGCGCCGAGAAAATCGTGCCCGCCACCAGTGAAGGCGGCTTGGTGCAAGTGCACTTGGCCAATGGCGCGGTGCTGAAGTCACGCAGCGTCGTGTTGTCCACCGGCGCACGCTGGCGCAACGTCAATGTGCCGGGCGAGCAGCAGTACAAAAACAAAGGCGTGGCCTATTGCCCGCATTGCGATGGCCCCTTGTTCAAGGGCAAGAAGGTGGCCGTGATTGGCGGCGGCAACTCGGGTGTGGAAGCTGCCATCGACTTGGCCGGTGTGGTGGCGCACGTGGACTTGGTGGAATTCGCCGATGCCTTGAAAGCCGATGCGGTCTTGGTCAGCAAGCTCAAGAGCTTGAAGAATGTCAGCATCCATGTGAATGCCCAAACCACGGAAATCACCGGCGATGGTCAAAAAGTGAATGGCTTGCGCTACAAAGACCGCGTCAGCCAAGAAGAGCACAGCCTGGCACTGGAAGGTGTTTTTGTGCAAATTGGTTTGGTGCCCAACACCGAGTTTTTGAAAGGCGTTGTGCACTTAAGCAAGTTTGGCGAGATTGAAGTCGAGGCCAAAGGCCACACCAATTTGCCTGGCGTGTTTGCCGCTGGTGACGCCACCACCGTGCCCTTCAAACAAATCGTCATCGCTGCTGGTGATGGTGCCAAAGCCGCGCTCAGTGCCTTCGACTACCTGATTCGCACACCAGTGGTGCAAATGGAAGAAGAAATCGCCACCGTTTGAAAACCGTCCCGCCCTGGCATCAGGGTTGGGCCAACCACGCGAACAAGCGTTGGTTTGAAAAACCAGCGTGCACACCCAGCGATTCTTCGATGCGCAAACCTTCGTTCCACTTGGCCATGCGCTCCGAGCGTGAAAAGCTGCCCACCTTCAACTGCGGCACACCCCAGCCTACGGCCAGGTGCACGATGCTGACATCCTCGGTTTCGCCCGAACGCGCCGAGATGATGCTGTCCAAGTGGTGCTGCTTGGCGGTGGCCACGGCCTGCATGGTTTCGGTGACGGTGCCCACTTGGTTGGGCTTGATCAGCACCGCATTGCAAGCGCCCAAGGCAGCACGCTCGGCAATGCGCGGGGCGTGGGTGACAAAAAAATCATCGCCAATGACTTGCAAACGATGGCCCAACAGCGCCGTCATGTTGCGCATGCCCTCGATGTCGTCTTCGGCAAACCCATCTTCCATCGAGACGATGGGGTAGTCGTGGACCCAGCGTTCATACACCTGCAAGAGTTGATCCCGGTCGAATCGGCGGTCTTCGCTGCGCCAGTGGTAAATGCCTTCGTGGTGGTATTGGGTGGCGGCCAAATCCAAACCGATGGACACCTGCTCACCGGGTTTGAAGCCCGCTTGTTCAATCGCTTTGAGCAAGGCTTCAATCGCGCCTTCGTTGGAACCAAACTGCGGCCAAAAGCCGCCTTCATCGGCCACGCCCAGGTTCTTGCCGCGTTGGTTCAGGTCTTTGCCCGCCGCGTGGTAGACCTCGGCCACCCAGGCCAAGGACTCGGCGAAGCTGATGGCCCCGTGCGGCAGTGCCAAAAAATCTTGCAAGTCCACGCTGCCTTTGGCGTGTGCGCCGCCGCCAAAAATTTGAATCCCAGTTGAAGTCTGTCAAGCATTTCGTGGCCATGACCGACCGTGCCCACATGCCTGACATCGCCTTGCCCAACCTGCATGGCTTTGACGAGCTGATGGCAAGCCAAAGCACTCACTACCAGTGGCCGATATTTGACGAGCGCAGTGCCTCGTCTCTTTGCTACACCTCGGGCACCACTGGCAAACCCAAGGGCGTGCTGTATTCGCACCGTTCCACCATGCTGCATTCCTTAATGGAACTCGCGCCCGATACCTTTGGCATCAGCTCGGCTGAAACCTTGCTCTTGGTCGTACCGATGTTTCACGCCAACGCCTGGGGTGCGCCGTATGCCGCTGCTATGGTGGGCGCCAAGTTGGTGCTGCCTGGGCCGCACCTGGACGGGCAAAGCATTTACCAACTGATGGGGCAAGAGCGGGTCACCTTCTCGCAAGGTGTGCCAACCGTGTGGACGATGTTGTTCCAGTACCTGGATGCCAACCCCCACCTGGACCCGAAAAGCTTGGGCGTCAAACGTGTGGGCATTGGCGGCTCTGCGGTCTCGCGCGCCATGCTCGAACGCTTCGAGCAACAGTTTGGTGCCGTGGTGGTGCAGGGCTGGGGCATGACCGAGACCAGCCCGATCGGTGTCATCAACACGCTCTTGCCCAAGCATGCCCAATCACCCGTTGAAGAACTGGTCAAGGTCAAGCTCAAGCAGGGCCGGGGTGTGTGGGGCGTGGATTTAAAAATCGTTGATGAACACGGCCAAGCCCTGCCTTGGGATGGTGTGGCCTTTGGGCATTTGCATGTGCGCGGGCCTTGGATCACCAGTGGTTATTTCAAAAGTGAAGGCGGTCAAGTGCTTGATGCTGATGGTTTTTTTCCGACGGGTGATATCGCCACCATCGACCTGGACGGCTATGTGCAACTGGTCGACCGCGCCA
>Ga0247834_1007576_pt1 | contig 11483 bp, 9 predicted proteins | sample LaCruzMarch2015__8_FD_187118 | JGI IMG/M metagenome (GOLD analysis project Ga0247834, IMG submission 187118) | Freshwater microbial communities from meromictic Lake La Cruz, Castile-La Mancha, Spain - LaCruzMarch2015_12m | ecosystem: Environmental > Aquatic > Freshwater > Lake | place: Spain... | reverse complement strand
TAATCTTTGTTTCAGCAAGAGTACATCCAGGAGAAACATGCTCATCTTGGATAATGTAGGGTTTACTGAAATAGCTCACTGCTGATAGTGAACTGTCTAAAGGTCTTCTCCAGCAGTTTAGCATCAAAGTTATTCCTATGATTAATATTGATGGTGTTTCTCGAGGAAATTACCGATTTTCAGCTGCAGGGGTTGATCTAAATAGAAAATGGAAGCATCCTTCATAACAGTTTCATTCCTAGGTATATTACCTTAAATAAACTATCTTGAAGGAGAGTAGAAATAAAAAGATCAGAATGTTTATTGATATGCATGGGCATTCTCGTAAAAAAAATGTATTCTTTTATGGATGTGCGAAAAATGGTGAAGGTAACGTAGCATACGCTCGAGCCAAAGCTTTTCCGTATTTGATGAGTAAATTACATCCAGCTTATAATTATTTTGATTGTAGTTTTGCAGTTCAAAAATAGAAAGAAGGGACCGCTCGAGTAACTTTATGGAAGTAATTGAAGATTAGTTAAATTTTTACTTTAGAAGCATCAATGTGTGGATCTTAAAGTGGAGGCAACTATAATGAATTAGATTATGAAAAAATAGGAAGAAAGTTATGTTAAGGAATAGGCATTTATTTTAGCCCTCAGTTCGAAAAGAAAACACCATTACTCGAAAAGCAATCCAAATTTAATTAATAGATCCTTCAGTCACTTCTTTCGGATGAATTTTTGCTCGCTCTTGGAAATAATTAAAATAGTTAATCATAAAGTGATCCATAAAAAGGAGAAAATATTACCAAAGAATTATCTTAAGTTCTCAAAAGGCCAAAAGCGATTTCTCTTAAGTAATCTCGGCCAAGCTCTAAGAATCAAAATGTAAAAATAAAATAAAAATGTGAAACAATTGCGGCATAATAAAAAGATTTAGTAAAAGAAAAGTAATTATTCGAATATCTTTTCAGTATTCCTTCTTCAACTTTACCACAATAAAAGAAATTTCATCCTCCTTCAATGTTCACAACAAAACGGGTATCAAGTTTGAGTAGAAATAATCATTATCGAACTGCCATAAAGTCAATAACATATAATGATGAATAGATATATTTTGGATAGTAAAAAGGAGGCCGAAATAAGACTAATTTGCTTGTCGGATGGGAAGGTGCCCAATATAGAAGAGTACGTAAGGTTGCCTAACAAAATTGGAGGCGTTAATCTTCAACAGGTGATATTTAAGTAAAAGGAATAAAAAGTAATAAATTGTAAATAGAAAATATGAGGACTTTAATTCCTAAACTTTCGACAAACATCATGTTAAATCGGCAAAGGAAAACTGCTGAAACATTTTTCAAGAAACAACAGCAAAAAGAATAAAAAATGGGGTATATGCAACCAGTAGAGCAAATGAATGTACTATGTAGAGGTCGGCAAATCGGCCTATGATTTATACTGTTGATTAAATTTTATGAGCTAAGAATAAAGTATTAATTCCTTAAATATTCATGATTCCATTTGGTTTGCATAATCAGTCACTCATTTATTATCATATAATGAAAGAATTGCGGCAAGGTTAAGTCCTTGATGAAAGCTAAAGCCCATTTATTCAAGTGAATCGATTCGAAGTTGAGGAAAATGCAGTTTTTCTCGACTTCAGTAGAACTGAGATACTCAAGAACCTTTAGAATTATCACACATTAAATATTTATCATCGGACAAGTTTAGCCAAGAATATAGGAGCGATTAAAGAAATATGCAATGGCCATTAACTATATCACTCTTTTTTGAATGAATTAGTAACTTGCTTTTCTATAAAGGCCATCGATAATGAGGAGATACAGTTATAATTAATTGACTATTTGGGAAAAGCTCTAAGAAAATAGTAGGATCCTGTTGATTGGGAGAAGGAGTTAATATCTCCCTTGACAAGGTTGATCACAGGAAACTATTTATAGGTACATATCTTTTTATGCAGATAAAGGAAATGAGCTGTGTGATGCTATCAGAGATTAGTGGGAAAGCAACAGGTACAAAAGAGAAGCAATAAATACTTAGAATTGCAAAATAGCTATAAAAAAGTGACGATGAAGAAAATCGAATTATTTCAATACAATTAATGGCTAAACTAAGCACATAAATACCTTCAGAATAAGTTGAAAATTATTTTACTGTTCATTTTGTACCAATGTACAGATAATCAAGTGTCAGAATCAAGAAAGAAATTATTCATAGTTGCAGTCTTTTTGCTAAAGCTGTAAGCAAAGATTTTCTCAGTAAGGAAATGATAGAATCCTTTTTAGCAGAAAAATGTAAAGAAAACGTTTGGGGCGTTAGAAAGGCATGTGTTGAAGCTCTCCCTCAATTCGTTATGCTTACCGAAAGTAAAAAGTAGCAATTAGCCCAAATTTTGATTTCTTTTACCAAAGATGGCAACAAAATTGTCAAAATTGCAGCATTTAAAACGATACCTTAGTTTATAGCCAACTATAACTCTTCTAAGGTCCCATAAAAGCTACTTGAACTATATTTAGGCCTAATAGATAACTAAATAAATCACTCCCTTAATAGATAAAATGAGATAATCGCAAAAGTAGCATTCTTTTTCCCAGGAGTTATGCATAATCTTGGTGCAACAAAATGGTAGCAAATGAAAAAACTCTTTAATCGTCTTCTTTTCAATAAAAGTAACGTATTATATGCATTATACAGTAAGTGAAGCTTCCAATTGCTTCGAGCCTTCATTAAATCAGTAGAATAATTGGACCTTAACTATCAAAAGAATACATGTTCACAGCACTCGACAATATTTTAAAGGATAACTCAGATATGCTAAAATTAACTGCTATATCTCACTTATCTGAGTTTGTATAGCTCTTTGAAAAAACAACAAGATAAAATCTTATTGATGTCTTTTTAGTTCTTCAAAAAGATCCCAAGAAATGGAGAGTAAGATACTAAATTGCCCATCAACTCAATACACTCTCAAAGATATACGAAACTTAAACAGTTTTTAAGTATATTTTCCCTATATCCTTAAAGCTATGCAACGATAATGTAAGCTAAGTTCGTTTCGAAGCTGCCTATCAAATGTTTCATGTAATAGACAACATGAAATAATCTTAACTATTTCAATAAATGGCTCTTTAGTCAGTAAAAGGTTACGCTCTTAGCGAAAAATATATTCAAAGGGAAACTTTTGCCTTCATGGTCCGTAATCTTTACCGTCTAAAACATTTTCAACAGACTTTAATGGAAACAGTCAAACAAATAGCTCAGGATCCAATTCCTATCGTCCGTATCGCTTTAGCCATCTCTCTTAAAGAAATTATTGAGAAAGATCCATAGAATACGAATATTTTTGGCTAAGTGATCGAGACACTTAAGACCGACTAGGAAGATGTGAGCTAATATTTTATGTGAAAAGCTTCTTTTAATTAATGTAGAAAAAAGAATCAGTTGGGTTTGGATCTACGAACATCTGCAAGATGGCATATCTCTTATGATGTCTAGATCTCCTTGTATTTATGGATAAAAGGGTGCCTTAGAAGAATATCTGCATCTGGACGTCTCTATGGCTATTTTTTCAAAATAAAACTGATGAAGCTTTTTATTTATGGAGAGCCAATGTTCATTTAGAAGTCTTATGTGATTATTTTATCGAGGTGCTTTTTTGTTGTTATTTTAAATGGGGTTTATCCTGTATAGAGTTCATGAGCCAATATTCCTAAAGCCCAAATATCAGCCTTAGAGCTATATTTCTTTCCAATCAAAATCTAGGGGGAAAGATAGAGAGGCGTTCCACAAAGTGTTTTCCGAAATTATTTTGGTTCATAAACTGACCATCCGAAATCACAAATTTTAGCCATTCCCTAAATAAATTTTTCATTACATGTGTAAAAACAACATTCTAAAGTTTAAGATCTCGATGCATCACACATTTCGAGTGCATATATTCTATTCCTTATGTAATTTCTCTTATGATAATGGAAGTCGATTCTTCTGATATTTTTCCCTTTCTTCCTAAGAGATCAAATAGATTGCCGTCTGAGCCAATTTATACAAAAAGGTAGATATTTTGATTATCTGAGAAGAAGTCATACAATTGAATCAGATTTGGATGAGAAAGGAAGTATTGAAGTTTTATTTAGCTCTTTATTTGTGCTAGAATTTGTTAACGCTTTCCTGATGGAAATTTTGCAACCTCTGCTTTCTTGATGACTTTTAATGCTCCGATAAATCCAGTTAACTTATGACTAAATCGAAAAATGTGTTACACTGCAAGATAAACCGACCCGAATCTTCCTTCACCTAATTTATCTATGAGAGAGTATTCTTGAATTTTCCAAAGAGATGTGTGCGATTTGGGAGTATGGCTTTGCGTTGAATAAGTTTCTCTCATTTTGAGAGAAGTGCATTCATAATTTCTGTCAGTTAACTCTGCGATTTATAGTCCTCGTTCTGAAGCAAAATTTTTGTATTTACGGCTTTGGAATTTGTGAGCACTCTAAACAATTTTTTCAGTTGCATGCTTTGCCGGTGATGAATTGTATGATTTTAAGACCTTTACCTTCGCTTGGGAATTTTCCTTTTCGGCCCGAGTAGCAGTATGGTGGTGTTTGTGATGAGAATCAATGAGTGATGAATCGAGTATATTGTAGGATTTGTTGTGATTTTTGTAAAAATGGATCGATTTTTATGGGGAAAGAAAGGTAGTTGGGACTACAGATGAAAAGAGAGGCTTAATCTTTCTTCCTTGAATATTCTGATTTTTCATATTTAGATAAATAATCTTAGTAATAAAATAACAACAGTTGCTATCCTTATCATCAACTTTTTACTCATAAGTTTTGAACTTATTTATTCTATTATTTACAAGACAGAATCTTTGATGTTGAAAAATAAAAGTCTTCAAGAATGAATTTAGGAATAATCTTAATTATGGTTTCTAGAATAGTTTTGAAGCGATCCAAGCCTTAAATATGATGGTATATATCTGATCTTTTCTCGATCTTATAATGGAGCCAGTTTATAAATTAAATTTAAACTTATTTATTATTGAATTTAATAGTAGCACATATTATTATCGTATTAATCCATCGATAAATTGTGATCATTAATAGATAATTGACTGTGTATATAAGTGCTATTAATTTGGTTAAAGGTTTATAATAAAGGTTATATGTAATGATTTATCACTCTTATTGAGTTCTTCTAACGATCCTTGTAGTAGTGGTCACTGATCCTCTGCTTTCAGAGGTGATATATTTTTGTAATGAGAGTCTACGTTTCGCTTCACCGAGCTCCAATCTTTTTGTTGGTTCCTTATTCATCATTTCGAATAAAGTATTTTTAAGAATGGGGTTCAGTTTATCTCCTCTCACCTTAAATTCATCTAAAAATAATAAAATATTTACTTTGAGGGTTTTGTATTTCTTACATTGATTTGAAATATGTGCTTCCATGGATGAGCTAATCGAGTATCACTCCGAGACAAAAGATTGTTGACTTTTTGCTTGATCGACCTCCTTGAAGAACCTAAGGAGATAAATAGAGTCCATCATTTTTATTGTTTTTATTGGTAATTTGTGCTCCAAATTTAATAACCAGCTTTTCCAAATTCTTAGTATCGAAATTACTAATGAAAATATTATTTGGTGTATAGCTATTGAAGATTCCTCTTTCAACTTCTTCTTATATTTTTTCGATCACCTTTATCATTACAAAAGTAATATACATGTCTCTCTACTTCTCATTGCCATGTTTAGCATCAATAAATTCTCTCAAGACCATCTCAGATCGATAATATGAAGGCAAGCCTTGGTCTTCACTTGATTGACTTACACGGGAAGAAGAACTTCCAAATTATTAGATTCTTTCCTATCTGCTCAAAGAGCTTTCTTGTGGGCTCATATAGCCTTTTTCGAATCCTGAACGGAAGCCAGAGCTTCGAGGACTTCTTACAACGCTTCCTTCAACATTCACTACCTAAACAATGCTTGTAGTTGGCTTGAACCCAGATTGATAAGTGGTCGCTTGAAGTCTTGATTTTTGTGAAGCCTATACCTATTTTCTAGCAATCTCAAGCTAGATTTAAAGTTTTCTCACTTTTTCTCTAAGTGATTTAATCTACACTACTGAGATTTAGTCTTTTTCCCTCAATTTGTCAAGCTCAGTTTCAAGTTGTTGAAGCTTTTTAGTAAGCTAGATGTTCTTATTTGTTAGTTGAGCCTCATCAGGGATATCCATAAATCCAAGCTTCTTTGATTTACCTTGCTACTTTTTCTCAAGTAGAAATCTTTCATTTTAAGATCGAAGTCTTGAAATTTCTCTCTCGTTGGCACTGTTGTTTTATAGTGCTCCTTTTTTAAGCTTTTCATATTACGATTGAAGAGAATCGCTTTCTTTGCGCAGTTTAACATTTTCGTTAAGAAGCTGATTATAGTTCTAATTTGCACTGCCAATTTGAGATTATCTGATTTGCTTGATTTCTTCTGAAGTCTTTTTTTTTGTTTAGGAGATTTATACTTAAAGTCTTTATTTATCCTTTTTGAATCTTTCAATATCATATTTTAATTTTGTCATTTATCTCTAAAGCTATTTCTTTGCTTTCTAAGAAGTTTCTTTTATTTATCTCTCCTTTCTTTATAGATCTCTATCATAATCTCTTTTTTGGCCTTCAGTGCTCCTCTAAAGCTATCTTCTCACTTTTTCCACATTAGCTTTTTCAGTCGCAATTTCTCTTTCTAATAATCGTATTTTTTCTTGAAGTTTTCTATTTTCTTCACTATTATCACGTCCAACAACAGAAGTTTGAGTAACACCTTATCTAGCCTTAATATTTATTTGAATTTCAGCCTATAATTTCAAAATAGTATTCTCCTTTATTTTTATTTCTTGCTGATATTCTACTATCTTACCCTACAATCTTCGAATTTTGCTTTAGGATTACTGCACTCTATTCTCATATCTTGAAAGCTTAGTAATTAATTAAGTAAGGTCTTCAGATTCCCTTGAATAAGTTTCTTCCCCGATTACCTTCGATTCTGTTACTTCTATCTTTCTTCTTATACTCTCAAAATAGAATTAATGTTTTTATTATATGATCTATTCATAGAATTTTCTATGAACAACGATGCTTGACTCAAAATCTTAATCATCGATATTGTTTCTATATTTTTCAAGGGTTCTTATAAGATCGTTGTTATCATCGAGCATTTTGCGATTGAAACATAAGAGATTGCTATATTTGTTGTTAATAACTTCCATTTTGCTTCTTAAGTGGCTGAGCTCACTCAAATGAGCTTCTTTTTCATGATTAATTGAAGTAACTAAAGATGTGAGAGATAAATGGTCTTTGAGAAGAGAGTTAATCAAGAAAGGATCAGACTCAACCCAACTTCCATGCTTACTGTATGTGCTTTTTAGCTTTTCTTTAAGCTCAGTAAGCTTTCCTTCAAAGCTATCATCGCCTCTACGCTCAGCGAAGAAAATTTTCATAATTTACTCATCTAAAGTAAGTGAAATTTTATGTGAATCTCTAATTCTCTTAAGCTCAACGATTAATTTCTCAAGTAAGAAACTGAGAGAAGCTTCTCTTTCTTTATCTGGGGTAGGTACAAGAACAATTCTTTCTTTATCAACTTCCTTTATTACTTATTTTTCCACCTCAACTAGCTTGGGGAATGCGATCCAATCGTCAACATATTTAATATATTTTTCAATAATTGTGATAAGATTTTTAAGATCTGGCTGTCTTCCAACATTAGTTTTAAATGTACTCAATAAATCTATTAAAGATTTCCGAAGTTACTGAGAGACTCCTAAATATTTTTCTGTCTGAACATTAATATCAACATCAACAGCAACTCCTAATGAATTAACTTAGGATACATGGTGTATATTTCTTACTATTTCAACAATTTGAGGAATCATAATGATCTTTTCAACAATTCTTTCAATGAATTTCTATTGAATTTCTACATTTTTGGAGCTGTTATTGATTTCTTGTACGACAGTATCAGCAGGTACTCTGACCACCTTAGTTTAAGATCCAGAAGGAATACCGACTTCAACAATAATTTCCTTTGGAACTTATCTGGTAATAAACTATTGAACTTATTTTACAATTTATTTGATTCTTTCTCTTGAAATCTAAACTTCAACAGCAACCTCTTTGATGACTTACACTTCTTTTGTTTGTTAGATTATATCTCTTTTGATTCTTTCCTCTCTAACTGGTACATCTACTGCAATTTATTTATAATGGACTAAATTAACTAGTTTAGGAACTTCCATCAATTGAGGTGAGAGCACGATTTGATTAATTGGAATTTCAACAAATCTTTAAAGAACCTTATAAACAATTTTATCTTGTTATAGTACTATTTCTTTCGGAACTTATTTGATTGTATGAGTATTAGCGACTTTTTCTCTAATCACCTCAACTACACTTGGATTTTCAACATAAACAATTTTATCAAAAGGTATTTCTCTGACAACTTCATTAATAATTGCTCTTTCAATATATATTTCCTTAACAACTAATTTTTCGATTTATTGAATAACAGCAACTTCCTTTTATGTTACCGATTTTTAAATTATTGGCTTTTAAATGATGTGCTCAGTTACAACAGCTTTTTACTCTATCATAGGAACCTTTTCTGCAACAATGAAAGGAACTTGAACTTCAATTGTTTCAACTTTGGTTTAGAAAATTTAGATTTTTTGATATTAGACTCTATCTCTGTAAGTAGGAACAGCAACTTCTCGAACTACCTCATAGGGAATTCTTCGCTCTACTTCAACTTCAACTGGTTTTTATCTTTCAATTATTCTCTAAACTATCCTTTAAACCTCTACAACTTCGATCACTTTCTCTATCTTTACAATGATTTTTTCAACCGGTACTTCGATGATCCTTTATACTTCCTTTACAACCACAAATGGCACTGGAATCTCAACAATTTGTAGGATAGGCTGCTCAATCACAACAATTTTTTCAATTATCTTTGGTACTTCGACAATCTTTTAAATAATTCTTGGAACAACTACAATCTTTTCAACTATCTTCTCAATTTCAACGATTCTAGGTACTTCTACAATTTTTTAAATGATCCTATCTCTGTAAACAATTTCTACCTTTACGATTTCCTTTTCAACTATTACTGGAACAGGCTTTTGAATTTAAATTGTCTTTACTATTTCTTATCTAACTGGAATCAATCTCACTTTCTCTACTTCAAGTTCAGTCACTTTTTCAGAGAAATAAGGTACAGAAACTTCAGTAATAACAGGAACTTGCTCAGTTATATACATGGGAACAGCTTTTTCAATTTATACATTCTTGGTTGTCAATATTTCTTTGATTATTGGCTTATCAACAAAGACCTCGACTTATTTAATGACTTAAACTTGATCTCCTTTGATAAAATGAGATCTTTCGATGAATATTTCTTTGGGAACTTCACGAATAATTTCTCTTTATTGAATTACAGGAATCTCTTTTACTACTTCTTTATATTCATTAGTATAGATGAATCTATCTCTGTATTAAACAAGTTCAACTATCTTAATCTAGTCTTTTTTGATTTATATAGGGACTTATTACTTGATATTAACTATTTATCTCTTTTCAATAATGTGGTTTATATTACGCTCGATTTATTTGTACTATGGTTGCTTGATAATCACTGGGACTCTCACCTCAATTTACTTTACTTTTTCAATTGTTTAGTATATATAGTGAGGGACTTATACTACTCGCTCTACTTCAATATATTCCTTTTCTTTTGTCTCAACTAGCTTCTCAGTGCAGTGAATTTCCACTTTATCAACAATTCTTTCAGTCTAAACTTCCTTCACAATCTATCTTTGCTCATATAGTCCGACTGCTTTTTCCCTTACAACTGGAACCTATACAGAAGACTATACAATTCTATCAACAAGAACATCTCTTACAACAGGTACTTAAACAGCTTTTTGAGATTCTATTGAAACAGGCACATTATTAACTACTGTTGCTGCAATAGGACGATCAATAAAAATGGGTACTTCTTTTGTTACATTGACAACCTCTACTCTTGCTTGATCAAGGATCACTGCTTATTGCCTATGAATAGCGACTCCTTTTTAATATGTTCTGCTTTCATAGACTGGATTGTCAACAATTACTGGGACTTACACATATCTTGCTGGGGGACGGAATAGAGCAATAACCTATTAGATATTTATTCCTTCAATGTTCTGCTCTCTCATTAATCCGATTAATCCTTAGTCAAGTTCGATTTTCACTCCAGCTTCTGCAGATAAAGCTGCAAACTGCTCATATAGTGCCTTTACAAGTACTCTAAGATGGAATACGAGGCGATTATCTTTGCTTGAAGAGTATTTGTAAATATTATCCACTTTGATAGTATCGACTTGATGAATGATAATTTCTTTCAATCTTTCAATAGATCCGCCTTCAACTAGTTAAATTAGTAATTCAGATTAAAGGATAGTCTTTAGCTCAAGAGATAAGTGAGATTTTAGTTATGGGAAAGTTGAGTAAATATGTCTAAATTCTTTTCCAAGTACACCTATCAATTCTCTTAATTGTTTATCTTCTCTACCAACTTCAACTATCTTGAACTCAGGAACGATTAACTGAATGCAATCTTTTACTGCAATAAGCTAGACCCCTTATGCCTCAAGTCTACTTGTCAGAACATCGAGTCTTTCTACTGATTTCAAATTAGGATTTTCTTTTTTCAATAGATCTATTTCATGTTTAAAAAGGCCTACTACATTTTTATAGTTATTCTATGAAATTTATGCCTTTGATGCTAATTAAAATTGTATTCTCATATCTTCGACTCCTCTCACTGCCCTGAAATTAGTTAGAAGTGTGTTAAGAGTCTCTCCAACTTTTTCTTAATTTATTTGTTGTTATTTAATTAGCCTATCGAATTCCTTAGCTAGTGAACTGACAACTCCTCTTATACTAGTATGAACGTCTCTGTTAATTGTGCGTGTTAGATTTGTTAGATTCATTGAAAATTATGCGTTCAATGGAACTACTTGCTAGTTTAGTAGTTCTTAGAGCTACAAACCTTTACTTTTGCCTGAAGCAAGAACTTTATTTAGCCTTTCGTAAAATCCACTGTAGAGCTTGTTTTACTCGCTAATCTTTTGAGTTTGGACAAGTGCTGATCTAAGTGAGTTTACTTCTCTTTCGAGAGAGTCCAATCGAGTGCGTAGGCGCTGGATTTTGATGTCTGAATATGCTTTTTGGTTTTGGAGCTGGATAATTGTTTTTTCCTTATCTCCGAGTGAAGAGTAATAGCTACCTGAGTGTCCTTGCCCACCATTGAGAAGAATATCGCGTCTTAATAAGCCCTCGATCTGCTCCTCGAGAATTTCTAATCTTCTTGCGAAGCCTGCTTAATTAAATTAGCTCTATTTGAGCTCGCGGACTGCTCGGCTGAATTCGCGGAGAAGAGCATTATCTGAAAATGA
>Ga0247834_1007575_pt1 | contig 11483 bp, 2 predicted proteins | sample LaCruzMarch2015__8_FD_187118 | JGI IMG/M metagenome (GOLD analysis project Ga0247834, IMG submission 187118) | Freshwater microbial communities from meromictic Lake La Cruz, Castile-La Mancha, Spain - LaCruzMarch2015_12m | ecosystem: Environmental > Aquatic > Freshwater > Lake | place: Spain... | reverse complement strand
ATCCGCCAGTTCCACCTAATGCAGTGATAGTTGAGACGACTGAATTGCCACCAGATGAACCTCGACGGGAAGAAGTTGTTCCTCCAGCACCACCGGCACCCACCGTAACTTCCAGAGTTGTACTCAATGTTGCCGTGCCAGTCTTTACCTGTCCACCAGCACCACCACCTGCGCCTGAGTTGTCATATGAGTAACCACCACCAGCACCACCAGCAACTGCCAATACTTGAACATCAGTAACCCCGTTTGGAACTGTCCAGACGCATGTTCCAACTGTTGTAAATGAGTAAACGGTGTAACCACCTGCTGTTGTCGACGTTGGTGAACAGACCGTTGCTTCCCACGTTGCAGTTAAAGTCAGATTTGCGGTTACATTTCCAGTTGATGGGTATGTTGCTGTTGGCAAATAGGTGTTAGTTCCATCAGACCAGCCCAAGAATGTGTAACCGGTACGTGTGAAGGTATTAGCAGGTGCAACAAAAGTTGAACCGTGGTTGACAGATGTTGGCGTGCTTGGTCCAGTACCAGATGCACCTGTACCTGCAGCGTAAGTAATTGTGTACGAAATAATTGTCCACTTTGCATAAAGAACAATGGCACTTCCAGAAGCTTGCATTGTGTTGGATGCATTCTCTGTATAAGCGGTTCCACCAGTTCCATTTGCGGTTGTGTACCAACCAGCGAATGTGTAACCAGTGCGAGTAAATGGATTTGCAGCTGTCGTGAACGCTGTGCCCCCTCGTGCACTTCCACTCACTGGAGCTGTTCCGGTTCCACCATTTGCGTCATACGTGTAATCGACAACCGCGGTGTACCTAATGATTACAACGCCAGAACCACCTGCACCACCGACCTTTTCACCGCCAGCTCCGCCGCCGCCGCCGCCTGTGTTAGCTGTTCCTGCACTTCCGTCTGCCTTTCTTCCGCCAGCTCCGCCGCCGCCTGAGCCGCCTAGACCAGCAGAACCATTTGTGTCAGTTCTCTTTCCGCCGCCGCCACCGCCGCCATAAAAAATGGCAGTTCCACTATACGAATTCGAAACACCGACTCCACCAGCACCGCCAATTGAAGAAACTGCATTTGCACCAACTGCGCCACTACCACCACCACCGCCAGCAGCTTGAATGTTTGCATCGGATCCACTGCCTATTGATGCTCCGCCCTTGAAACCGCCGACACCATTCGTTCCATTTATAACCGAAAGATTGTTAGCCCAGACAGATCCGCCTCCGCCATTAAAGCCAGTTGCTGATGGGGATCCCACCGCATTTACTGCAACGGATGCACCACCGCTTCCACCAGTGGCAGTTATCGCACTTCCAGAACCAGGGGTGAATGAAGTTGTTCCACCATTACCACCGGGAGTCGCGCTGGCCGTAGATTGAGGTGTTCCTCCAGCGCCAACTTGAATTGTAATAACACCTGAAACTGATGTATTTGTTTGTGCATTTACCTGGCCTCCACCGCCACCGCCACCTGCACCGTTTGATGATGTTCCACCTGCGCCGCCGCCTCCAACTGCCAATACATCAACATTTGTTATTCCATCTGGGACGACCCAACCGCATGTACCAACTGTTGCAATAACGATTGATGTGTAACCGTTTGCCGTCGAAGTAGTTGTGCTACATGCATCTAGGTTCCACGTTGCTGTAAGCGTCACATTTCCAGAAACCGAACCTGAAGATGGATACGTGGTACCTGCTGCAAAAGTGTTAGTGCCGTCATACCAACCAGCAAAAGTGTAAAGAGTTCTTGAATAAGTATTTGCAGGAGTTGTAAAGGTTGCTCCATCGTTGACTGATGTTGGGGAAGTTGGTCCTGATCCCGATCCACCCGTTCCTGCTGCATATGTAATTGTGAATACCTGTACAGCACGTGTGACAGTAACCGTGTACGTCCTTGTAGTAACGCCATCCTGGGCAGTCACAACTACTGTGATCGTATTTGAGCCCACATTCAATGAAATAGATCCGGATGCGGAACCAGAATTTACAGCTGTTCCATTTACCGTGATTGTGGCATCACTTTGTGTCCGGGTGGGCGTGACAGTAATTGAAGAAGTGGCATACAAAACGCTGACTGTGTAGCTTGTTGTGGCTGATGCAAAACTTGGAGACAAAGTGCCAGTTGATAGGACTAAACCTGAAAGTGTTGCAGTACTAGAGATAATCGTGAAACTAATGGTGCTAGCCGTCGCAGAGGAGTGTGATGAGCTTGCAGCAATTGAGGCACCAATCGTGCACGTGCCCGGAGCGACGAAAGTTACTAATCCGGTTGAGGAATCAATAGTACAAACCGAAGTTGTCGAACTGGTATAGCTCTTTGTTCCTGTGCCAGCGGATGCAGTAGAAGTGATTGTTGGCGCTGTTGCTGCCATTCCATAACTGGATGTGAATGATCCTGAATCAATTGTCAGTGTACGTGTGGCCAATGAAATAGTGAACGTCTTACTTATGCTCGTCAGAACAAAACGATCAGTTTGTGCCGCTTGAGCCATAACTTGGCATGTACCGGCACCAGTGAAGGAAAGCACCCGAGTGGAGCTATTAATCGTGCAACCTGTTACTCCCGCTCCCTGTACTTGATATGTAATAACGGCAGAATCCAAAGCTGTTGCTGCAACCAGGGTGGCCGGTGAATCTGTCATGAGAAGTGATGTTGTTGGGTCCCAAACCATTGTTTGGTAAGCCCTATTAACAGTCACTGTCATAGTTTTTGTTGCTGTGTTGTAATCAGTTGTATTAGTCGGCGTAAAGGTCGCGGTAATGACTGATGAACCAACACCGTCAGCTGAAAGCGTGGTCCCGGAAACACTGATTACAGAGGTTGTTGCCGATGAATAAGTGAATGTTCCAGCTATAGAGCCAACAACAACTGGTGCTGTAACCGTGAAGGTATCGGAGTACATCTTTATGAGATTGCTCCAGCTATTGAATGTTGGTGTCGCCTTAGCCATCGTGAGGGCCACAGAGTTTGAAGTTGTGGATGCAGTTACAGAATTCTTAGTGTTGGTCACAACGACTTGATAATTACCTGCATTGCTGACTGCAGTTGTAGTAAAAGTATAAGTTGCAGACGTTGCACCTGAAATATCAGAGCCATCCTTTTGCCACTGATAGCTAAGAGTGCCCCCGTCCGAAACTGTGGCGGCGACAGTAAATGACACCGATTCACCCACGGCTTTTGAAGCCGCAATAGGTTGCGTCCCAATTACAGGTGAGACAGTTGAGGATGCTCGTGTGACCGTGAGCGTATATGTTGCGGTGGTCGTGCCATTTTGAGCGGTTCCTACAACCGTAATCGTGTTTGACCCAACATTAAGAGAAATTGCCCCCGAAGCAGAACCCGAAGTAACGCTCGTGCCATTTACCGTGATAGTTGCCCCCGCTTGAGTTCGGGTAGGGGTAACTGTTATTGAGCTCACGGAGTTCACAACTGACACGGAGTAAGAGGTGGTACCTGATGCAAAAGTAGTTGAGAGAGTTCCGGAGGAAAGAGTTAGTCCAGATAAGGTTGCAGTTGTACCTGCCCACTTTGCATACAAAGTCATGCCCGCAGTTATGGACACTGATTCTTGATTTGTATAACTGGTTCCGCTTGTTCCATCTGCATCGGTGTTCCAACCGGCAAAGGAGTAACCAGTACGACTGAAACTGTTTGCGGTAAGCGCAGTTGATGTGCTGACGGTGATCATCTGATTCGACATTGTTCCGGTGCCACCATTGGAATTAAAAATGACCCTTTTGCGAGTAAACGGTGAGTCAGTTGACCACGTAACGTTATTGCCATTGTTTGTGACGGTGTTTAACCCAGTTAAATCAGTGATTAAGGTCGATTCATTCTGAGCATTTAGAAGAATTTTGGCATTTGCGTCTGGTGCTGTTGCTGAATCGCTTGGAAGAAATGTCGATGTGTATAAAGCAGTTCCTTTGACCCAGTGAAAGTTGGTGATCTTTCCTGCAAAAGGCTGGGAAGAACGCTGACCGATCCACAAAACCGTTCCAGGCTGATAATTTGCAGTGTCAGAAAAACTACACAACACGGTTCCGTCTCTAAAAATATTTGTGGTGCCGCTAGATCTTGCTACGGCCAAATGCATCCACGCATCTTTTGATCCAGCGCCTAGATTCGTACTGCATTTAGTTGTACCTTCACTCCACCAATACAAAACATTGCTCTCAATTGATACGCCGATTGAAAAGGGCCCCGCATCACTGCGTCGAGAGTAAAAGACAAGTGGATATGGATTTGAATCAGTTTGGTATTGCCACCATTCAACCGTGAAATCTCCCGTACCGAATTTTAGATTCTCACTATTAGGAATAGTCAGGTACGAATTTGTATTTCCACTGAAAAGCAAGCTTCCATTAACAATTTGATTCCACTTTGCATTTATTGTCAAAGATGAAGTTGGCGTGTAAGTGGAACCGAGTGCACTTCCAGAAAAGTCAGTTGCGACATACCATCCGCCAAAGGTGTAACCAGTTCTTGTGGGTGCTTGCAAAGTTACAGCCGAGCCTCCAGAAATATAGGGATCTGAGACCTTTGAATTATCACCTGTAGCGCTGTTGTAGTTGTAAGTAACGGTGTAGGAAGTTCCTGTAGTAACTCCTGCTTTAGCAGACTCGGCGCTTGATGAATAGTTTCCGGTTCCAATCGCGGTAATTGATACCTTGTATGCAGTGTTATCTGCAATTGATGAGTAGTCGCTCGCTGTAATGGTTCTGCTTGTTCCGCTAACGCCGGTCAGGGTTGCATGCAATGTTGACCCATCTGTTGCATACAATTTCAATGTGTATGAACTTGCATTTGTTACAGCGGTCCAGGAAACCGAAATAGATTTCAAAACACCCGCTGTAGCTGCAACCGTAGGAGTACCAGCATCAATCAGCGCAGCGGCTGTGACAGAAAAAGATGGATTTGTTCCATAGGAAACTGTGTAATTCGTTGCGGCACCACCAGTGCAACGAACGACGTATGAACCAGCAGCTAATGTAGAGCCAATAGTTTGTGTTGTGGCAAAACTACTGTCGCTTGCTAAATACAGAGCACACGTCGGGTTAGTGCTAAGTGAAATATCTGGATTCTTGGTGTAAGAAATAGTCGGAAATCCACTAGAGGTTCCAAAAGTCATTGATGACGCAGAAATTGTCGGGGTGATCACCAATGACGCATTTGAGATTTCAAAATTTCCACTTGCACTAACGGAAGCAAAGTTGTCATCTGCAGCAACAGTTGCTGTAACGGTATATGTTCCAACTGCTGTTGGCTTAGTACTTGAGCTTGCATACGTTGTTCCACCGCGACCTGCATAGGCATAAGTGACGCTACCTGTTGATCCTGTTTTAGTGACAGAGTCTGGGCCTTGGGGAGATCCTGTAAATGTAAATGACGGAATAGAAAGTGCAACGGTTGAAGCGCCTTTTGCAATAGCGATTGTGAAACTAGATGTTGTTGCCGTTGCACCATTTGCGTCTGTCACTGTCACAGTTAATGAAAAATTACCTGCAGCCGATGGAGTGCCTGAAATGACCCCACCACTTAACGTAACGCCCGTTGGTAATGACCCTGTAATGGCAAAGGAATTTGAACCGGCACCACCGCTTGTTGAAATTGTCAGCGAATAAGCAGAGTTGTGATTGCCTTCTAAGCCTGAACCACTCGGTGTAGTAATCGTCAATGCAGTTGCCACCGTGAATGATCGTTGAACTTGCGTCGCTGCCAGATAATTATCATCACCGGCTTGATCAGCGTTAATTGTGCAAGTACCAGTGCTGACTAAGGTGATCGTGCCTGATGAGATGGTGCAAACATCTATAGTTGCTGATGTTAATGCAACCGTCAAACTACTGTTTGAAGAGGCTGATATTGAATATGTGCCCGTGCCGAGGGTTCTATTGTTTAATGAATTAAATGTAATTGTTTGGGAGGCCTTACCAGGGGTTGCTGTCACTGTCACAGTAGTACTGTTTCCAGCTGCATTTATTGCTCTAATTGTAAATGTGTATGCAGTTCCATTTGTTAAACCCGTAAAAGTGCAAGATAGATTTGCAGTATTAGTACAGCTTGCTGGCGCAGTTACTGAAGGCGAAGAAGTAACTGTGTAACCCGTGATGGCAGAACCACCGTTAGAGGAGGGTGCTGCCCACGTGAGTGCAACTTGATTGTTACCAGCAGTTGCCGCAAAAGATGTAGGTGCGCCTGGAACAGTTCTAGGTATTACCGAGTTAGAGGCAGCCGATGCAGAACTTGTGCCACTTGCATTTGTCGCGGTGACAGTAAATGTATAAGCGGTGCCATTAGTTAAACCACTAACTGTAATCGTGCCACTTCCTGCCCCGGACAAGGTTCTTGTAAAACCACCAGGACTAGATGTTGCTGTGTAACTTGTTATGGTGGACCCACCATTAGGGGTAGGTGCAGTGAAAGTAACTGTTGCGCTGCCATTGCCAAGAGTTGCAGTTCCAATAGTGGGTGCACCAGGGGCCGCTGTAGAAAACGAAGTCCCTGTAACGGTTGAACTACCGCCCGTGTAGCCGGTGCGAGCAGTTGTAATAGTTGCGGTAGCTGATGTTCCGGCGGCAACACCTGTAACGGTGACAAGACCTGTATTGCTGATAGCAACAGAGCCACTAGCGGTTGCAGTTCCAGCCCATGTGTAAGAGGCGCTGTAATTGGTGATCTGCACTTTATAACCAGTTGCCGTTGCAGTCGGTGTTCCAAAGGCAGGGGTAAGAATTGTTGAAGTTGTCATTTCGTAACGAACAATCACAACTCCGGAACCACCGTTTGCGCCCCTGGTTGTCCATGTAGCGCCGTCCTGCGCACCTCCTCCGCCACCACCACCTGTGTTTGCTGTAACTGCAGTGGGAGCTGAAGTTGTTGTTATTCCACCACGGCCACCATTTGGGTTTGCTGTACCTGCACAATCACCCGCGGCACCAGAAGTTCCCGCACCCACGTAATAAGCGCCGCCGCCACCGGTTGCATAGCAAACAGAAGTGCCAGAAATTGAATTTGGAGTTCCCGCACCACCCTTACCAGCCGTTGGCTCTGTGGCCGCTCCACCTACCCCGAGGGAACCACCGCCACCGCCGCCGTTGTATCGGTTAGTGGAATTAGTCCAGGAAATACCTCCATTGTTTCCTTGCCCAGCAGTTCCTGTACCCACTTGAGGCGACGTGCCACCAGAGACAGAGGTTGAGGATGCGCCACCACCAGACCCGCCGTTGCTACCTACGCGTGTTACATGAGTGTTGCCTGCTGCGGTTCCACCACCACCACCACCAATTGCGACAATTGATTGATTGAAAGAAGAGTTCCCACCATTTCCACCAGCAGCTGTAGCGCTATTAACGCCACCTGCACCAACTGTGATCGTGTTGACTGCACCTGGGGTAACACTGACCGAAGTGGAATACAAATATCCACCTGCACCGCCACCACCGCCCACAAGAGCACCACCTGCACCGCCACCACCAACAACCAAAATGTCGATCGTTGTTACACCAGTAGGGACATTCCAACTGCAACTTCCTACGTTTTGAAACTGAAGAACTGTGAATCCGTTGACAAGCGTGTTTGAGGGCGAACACGATGAAGGGAAACTTGTAATGGAAAATGTTGCCGACGATGTTCCAGATGCGTTCGTTGCAGTAATTGTGTAAGTCGCAGAGCTTGCCGCAGCCGTAGGAGTTCCAGAAATCAAACCGGTCGATGTGGAGAATGTAAGTCCAGATACAGCTAATGCTGGTGAGATTGCATACGATGCTGCGGCACCACCGCTGTTGCTAATTGAATAACTAGTTACTGCAGTTCCGACAAACGCTGTCACTGGCGATGAAGCAACAGAAATTACAGGGGCGTTGAGATATCGAACGATGACAACACCTTGAGCACCAGCGCCGCCTGATGTTCTTTGTGAAACACCGTCATAGCCCAGATTCATACTTCCGCGAGAGTTACATGCGGCACCCGCACCGCCACCACCACCCGTGTTTGCTGTGCCAGATTGTCCCGCAGAAGCACCATCAATTGCTGTGTTCGAATCTCCAACTGCAAACTTGTAGTTGGAACCACGTCCTCCGCCACCAGCACCACCAGCTGATCCACGACCAGCCTCACCTAAGTTGTTGGTGTCGGCACCTAAGCCACCACCGCCGCCACCAGCGTAATTAGTTGCAGAACCTATAACGCTCGTTGATGGTCCACTAGACCCATTCGCTCCAAAGTATAAATTTCCAACGACTCTTGCAGCTGAATGTGGAACGGCACAGTTACCTGGCCCACCACCGCCTGCACCGCCATTGGTTCCAGTTCCACCACTTCCACCAGTTCCGCCTGCACCACCGGTTATTGTTATCCAACCACCTCCACCGGAACCACCATTTGCAGTGTAAGTAATTACTCCGGTGATCGTTGTTGCCGATCCATTCTTTCCGTTTGAACCGGTTTCGTCGCTCCAACTTCCACCATTGCCGCCCGCACCAATTGAAATTGTTGCGGTACTTCCAGCTGTAACTGATTGCGAAGCGTTCGTGCGAAGTTCACCTCCACCACCTCCGGAACCACCATCTCCACCACCGCCGCCGCCACCACCAACAACAACAATGGCGACGGATGTAATGCCGTTTGGTATGGTCCAGGTTCCTGTACCTGCTGTAAACGTAATAATGCAATCGTTTCCGCTTGCTATCGCTGAAGCTGTTAAGCCAGAAACAGTTGGTGCACAGTCGCTATTTGAAAGAGCTCGTGCCGGAGAGGCGCTAATTACCGAAATTGCGGACAGTGTTGAAACAGCTATGACTAAAGCCAAGAAATGGTGGAGTGCACGGCGAACAACGCGCCTGAAAGTACCGCGATTAACTGCTAATCCCATTGAATCTTCTTCTTTCGGCTCACGAATCGGGACTAACAATAAGAAAGGAATATGAGAGACTTGCTAAAACAAGGGAAATCCCTTGGTAAGGGTTATCCCTTGTTTTCTCGGAGTAACCTCGCTTCATGACCGGTTCACTTCGGAAAATACTCGTAGTTGAGGATGAACCGCTGATGGCGTCTTTACTAGCTCAATCATTAACTTCTGCGAATTTCCTAGTTGAGACCGCACCAGACGCAGCCAAGGCGCGTAAGGTCATTGATCGTTTTGATCCAGACATTTTGCTTCTTGATATCTCACTTGGTGATGGGCCTTCTGGCATCCACCTTGCTCATGCAATCCATGAAACTCGTCCCGATATTGCAATTCTGATTCTGACAAAACATCCAGATGCAAAATCTGCAACAGCTGAAGGTTTAGATCTACCGCCCCATGTTGGTTTCTTGAGAAAACACTTGGTCAATGACATTCAGTACTTACTGAATGCAATCGAAAAGGTTTTAACAGATAGACCTGATGAAGTTCGCCAAGATGAGCCAACTTCAAGTCCAATTACTCAACTAAATCCCCAAGCATTTCGAGTGCTAAGCCTGGTTGCCCAGGGATATAACAACACCGAGATCGCACTGAGAATGGATTTAAGTGTGAAATCGGTCGAACGTTGGATCGAAACCTTTTATCGCGAACTGCAGATTGAATCTAAAGGTGCAATTAATCCCCGAGTTGAGGCAGCCCGTCAATATTATTTAATAGCCGGTATTTCCCATCGACGGTTGGATTCATGAGTCGATATCTACGACTATTGCTCCCAGCCTATTTATTCACATGGCCGGTATTCATAACTACCTTTGCTTGGGCTTTATTAGTTCACTTCTTAGATTCAATCAACAACGATTCTGGCGATATTGCAAAGCGCGTCATCATCATTACATCACTGCACTTAATGCTTTACGCAATCATGTTTATTGCAAAGCGCGGTTATTTAGACCGAATAAAGCCGGCTTATGTTCCAGCTCTGCTTTTCCTTTCTTTGTCGGCCGCAGCTATTTTTCGCGGATATGTGATGGAGCAATGGCTGTTTGCTTGGAACATCACAGACTCGCTTGATCTTGGTTTACGCATGCGAACCTCATTGCTTAATAGCGCTACATCTATTTCTATCGCGATTATTGCTGCGGCAAACACCCGTCGCCATCACATGACTAAAGCCCTTTTACTGAATGAAACAGCCCGTCTTGAAAACATTAAGGCTAACTCGCTGGAAAGCATCAAGAAGTTAAATAAGGATGCAGTAACGAGCATCAAAACAGAACTTACTTTCCATTTGAATTCTATGCAGGGAAGATCTGTTGCAGAGATTTTGAACGTTCTGAAAACAATGATCGATAAAGTTGTTCAACCATTGAGCAGAAGATTAGATCTTGAGTTCAAACCTTGGTCTCCACCTGAAATTCGACAAGCAGAGATTCGAATTGACTGGTATCAAGCCTTCAAGACAAGTTTGAATCCAAAATCAATTCGGTACGGTCTTGTCCCACTATTGATGGCTGTGGTTGCGTTACCAACGGTCTTGCAATACAGCGCGCTACTGGTGGCAATTCCTGGACTTTGCTTCTCCTTCCTTGTTGGCTATCTAGTGGGGAAGTTCCTGCAAAGGTTATTTAAAGCTGATTATGCATCGATTTTCTCTTATTTCTTTGTCACCGTTTTGACTGGCTTTGCTATGGGTCTTTCGACAATTCCGCTAACTAAAAACTATGACTCCCCATTTGGTTTACTAATTCTTGGCACAATTCTTTATCCATTCTCGGCTTCCGTTATTTCCTTATTGACTGGAGCAGTTGAACAGTTGGCAAAGTCTTCCCAAGACCTAGAAGCGATGACTGAAGAACTTGAGTGGAATGTCGCGCGAATCAGGGAGAGTCAGTATCGAAGCCAACGAACTTTGGCGCGAAACCTTCATGGAAGTGTTCAGGCAAAGCTCGCTTCAAGTTATTTAGAGTTAGAGCAATTGAATAGCAGTGGATTAATCTCTGATTCAAAGCTCAGCGAAACAATAGCGGCTATACAACAGACAATTGATTCGATCTCAATAGATCCAGAAAATCCACATGATTTGATGTCGGTAATTCAAAAAATTCAAGAGAATTGGGCTGCCATAGCTGAGATTCAAGCCGATATCTCAGCGCAAGATTTAGCCAAAATCCAAAAGGATCCTTTGTGCATGGCAACCTTGTTGGATGTAATTCCAGAATTGGTTTTTAATGGAGTTAAGCATGGCCAAGCAACTCGAATCTCTATATCAATTCGATTCAAGAGCGATCGCGTGGTTTGTTTGACCGTTATAGATAATGGAAAGAATCAACTGCAAGAGTCAAAGATTGGTCTGGGAACAAAGATTCTCAATGAATCTTCTATCGCCTGGAGTCGAGAGAGGGCCGATGACAACACCGTGAACTGTGCAGATTTTGCATTTAGCTTGGATGAAGCTATTTAGATTGCTGGCCTATCTGCCATAGCAAAAGCAACTGCTAGTAAAAAGGTAATCAGCAAGAAGTAGAAAAGGAATCTGTAAATCCCCCCCCCGACGGTTTGAGCATTC
>Ga0247834_1007573_pt1 | contig 11487 bp, 14 predicted proteins | sample LaCruzMarch2015__8_FD_187118 | JGI IMG/M metagenome (GOLD analysis project Ga0247834, IMG submission 187118) | Freshwater microbial communities from meromictic Lake La Cruz, Castile-La Mancha, Spain - LaCruzMarch2015_12m | ecosystem: Environmental > Aquatic > Freshwater > Lake | place: Spain... | reverse complement strand
TGGTTGTTGTAGCCATTAGTAGCGAAGGTTTTCTCTATTGCCGAGAGTCATAAACATTTGTTGGAACTTATTTGTGCGAGGCACCAGACGATTAAACATGTTCTTAATGTTCTCAATTTGATTAATGTCCGGCATATTTAAGTTTTTAGCTTTCATCGACATTGTCTGCCACATGCTTAGAGAAAATGCTCGTTGCCTTTCTGCTGCTTGATCTCCACCTAACATTAGCACTTTCTTATTCCAATAGCGATACTGTAAGTAGTAGTTTAGAGCGTCTTTTAAGTCTTCGTCATCGGGTATAAGCAAGTATCCTTCTTCGTCTTTTGGATAAGCCATGTACGCTACCATTATAATTCCTTCTCGGAAAGTAGTGGTGATACTTAGTGTCTCATCTAAAAAGAACTCAGGCTTACAGTCAGTGCAGTAGGTCAAGGATTCAGCCAAACAAACAGATTTATGAAATGGATTACTGGTTGTACGAAGTACTCTCCAGTTTATATAATTCTTTTGTGTATCATAGAGCGTAAAAAAGTCATCTCCTCCGGGATGATCTGTAACTTCTATTGCTCTTTGATCTTCTACACATAATTGATTAGAGCCTGTCCACTCCAGTACCTGTACCAGATACTTAAAGTTAGATGGAAGTTGTGCTTTATGATCTACTACTTGTAGCTGTACTACTTCGGGGACGAGAGATTCCTCTAAGCGTAATTTTTTATAACCGCTTGTGGCCCAGTTAAGAGCTGTGTTTTCATTGAATGTGCGATCGTCTACGTCAAGAGTAAAGTTTAAAAGCACACTCTTAATACTTACGTACTTGTTCTTCATGGTATATTAGTGTGTGTGAAGAGTTATTTTGTATGAGGTCTGCAAGAGCTCTTGCCATTGTTCGATTCGGGAAGAAACGGAAGATATTATAATCACATTTACTTAGGTCAAGCGACTTGGGTCTTTCCCACATAAATTTAACTATATATTTTACACTCTTTACATTGTACTTTACGCCGAATTTATTTATTCGGTAAATCATTCTACGTATATCATTTTCTTTTGTCGGATAGCGTACCAGTCTAACTACCCCAACATTAGGATGTAGCATATAGGCTTTGCCTTCGAGTAGCATTTTTTGCATCATTACAAAAAAGATGGCGTTAGCTATCTTAAAGAATTGAAATTGTGTGAGTCTGTATCTCTGTCTTGGCTGCTCTTTGACACGGTTATAAACGTCAAGTACTGTGACAGTGAGTTTTTTTATTTTTTTAAGACTCTCTTCGTACTTCCCCCTGTCTATCTTCTCGAGCATTATTAGTTATGTCGTTAGGTATTTTCAAGTGAATAAATAGTAGGTTCAACGTCATTTCATAGAGCATCGCTACCAAGTCAGAATCAATCGGGAACTCAGCTTCTAAGTAAGCGCAGTCTTCTCCAGTATTACTTGGACAGTTTATTTCTTGAATAGCTTCTGGATCATCAAACAAAGCATTAATTAGAACTGTATCGAGACTTGTATTGCCTACTATAAACAGATGATTATTATTGATGAAATAGCCAGTGATGGGAGGAAGATCAGAATACTTAGAGTAGAGGACTTGAGTCAGGTTTATCTCTGGTAAAATGCGTCCTTCTAAGTCTGTTACTTTCATATTATTCCCGAACTTAGACTGGAGTAGGGTGGGAAGTGGTAACGTGCTTTTAAGTATGGGGCAGTAATCAAAAGTAATATTGCAGCACTCGTGAAAACTTGACTTCTGAAGTTTGATACATAGGTTCTGGTAGGATTGATCTGATATGTAGAAATACTTATTGATCTTATCCTTAATTAATCGAGAACGTACTACATTTAAAAAGTGTAGTATGAGTGCATTCGTGATGCGAAGATCGTCACTCGAAGGCCCCGCCGAGATTAGATTTTTTATCGCGTAGACATGTTGATTTACTTTCATTTTAGTTTTTAGTTTTTGACTATATACAAAAATAGGTAATTAGTTTTTCTTTTGCAAGAATCACTAACTACCTACCGTTTATTTACTTATTACTTGTAACGCCACTTTTAACTTTACTATTACATAGTAACAATTTCTTTACTAATAGTAATAGTTATTTTTTCTTTCTTTTCTCTCTTTACGAGAGACTCATGTAGGGCATTAAAGGTACGAACTGAATGACTAATTTTACTCGGTGTTTTCTCGTCCCATACTCCAAACAGAATACAACCGTCGGTATGTTCTGCTTTATTACCCGGGTGCATACGGATTCCTGCAAAACCTTTTACTCGAAATAGAATGGGAAGATACTTTTTAAATCTTGGTGAGAAAGTATTAGCAACAGTATATGTTCCTGTAGGAATAGCTGTCTGGCCCTTTACTTTTATTTTCATGATTTCTGCTACTGGCATTGAATCGCTGAGATTACGGTCACGGTCTTCAAGGCTATGACAGAAAAATATTCCGTCTATGTACACACGGCCGATTGTATACTGTTCGTCGAACAGAAATCTTTTTACTTCTATATGCATATTATCTCTTTATTTGTATTAATTATTTTTTATTACGCGGGAATGGTAAACACGTACTCGTACGTTTGTGCGCACCCTGAAGGAGTTGTAGCTGTAAATGTATATGTGGCGGCAGTAGTCAAGTAGACAGTCTTGCTGGTGCTTAAAGTTGTATCCCCAGCATTGCTCCATCTGTACGTCGTACCCGCTATGTCTGGACTAACTGTTGCTGTTACTAAGTATGTATTACAGACATTACTTCCTACGGCAGTCTCGAAAGTAAGGGCGGAAGAAGAATTACCTATATTTAAAGCCGTAAGTTTTACAAAGTTCCAGTTACTCTGTGCAGTGTCTACTGGTATGCTACTCGATGAAAAGTTACCATAAATAAGAATAGCACGGCTCGTAGTGCTTCCATTCGGGCAAATAGTAATTATACTACCTGTCTCTGCACATGATGCAAACCAAGTACCTACTACTGCTTCACTTCTTGGCACAAAGTTCTTAGTAACTAAATTTAACGATCCATTTGTATCATAAGTTATTGAAGCATTGTTTACATCTATTCCCACTTGTCTACTTGTTGGATTATGCTTTATAAGTGTATGCACACTTAGTGTACCTGCTGCTGGATCACGAAATACGATAGGCTCTATAAACAGTCCTCCGTAAAGTGTGCGCGATACATTTTTAAGTAACTTAGTAAACGCTGTAACATAGTTGGTAGCCGAAGCTCCAAAGAGTAGATGAGTCCAGTCTATAGCTTCGCATGTAGCACAAGAAGTCCACACCCCAGTTGATACAGTAGAAGGATCTATTTGATGTGTAGTCGTAGTTGCTCCTGCTCCATTTGCGTCAGTGGCTGTGAGTTTAATCTTATGTACACTACCAAGAGGCATTGCTGTAGCAGTAAGCCCTGATGTAATGTCGAAGTGGGTGTCAAAGCGTAACATTACATTATTGTCAAAGGCAGACGCTGTGAGAGCCCCTGTACGTACTTTTCCTAAGCGTGCTGTTCCTGCTGTTCGTAGGTTACCAGTACATCCGTCTGTGTAGAGTAAGGGCGATGTAGCGTCATGATAGTAACTATTATTTGACAGTGCGATAGACGGATACACAGTTCCTCCAAAGTAGAAGTTATCTGCTGTACAACTTGAAGTAGAAAGAGTGGCAGAAATAGTGAATGGATTATCACACGGTGTAATTACAACTGTATCATCTATCTCTACATCTTCTACACTATGCAGCAAGTTACATTCATCCTCGTACTCTAAGCAGTGTTCCAGCTCTGTACCCATCACATAATTATTAAAGTAACGTTTATCGAGCACAGAACTCACACTATACTTCTTTCGTACAAAATGGCTAACCGTTTTTTCTATAAACAAGCACGCCAATTTATTTACATCCGCAGGGTTTAACATCTTCGCAGGGGTTATTAGTGGCTATGTTATAGAGTAGGCAAAGATCTGCGCAGGAGCAATCTGGACAGTCGTCCGAAGCAAGTAGAGCAAAGAAAGCCATTGTTCTTTCGCAATCATTATTCTTATAAGCGTCCAGCAGTTTGCAGCTTGTTATACAATTTACGAACTTACATTTAGTTTCAACTATTTCTGTACCTACACTATTTACTATTTCAAGCTTTAGGTAGTAGATACCGTCTGGTATAAAGTCTTCTGTATCAAAATCTTCTGGCGTAAGTACAATAGGAGCTGTAGCTGGAGTAATAACTTTCTCCCACTCTTGGTCACAATTATACTGCATACTTAATACCACAGAAGTATTTGTGCTAAGTAGATTAGAAGAAGTTATTGTAAGAGTAGAGCAATCAGTATATGTGACAGTCATGTTAGATTAATTCAGTTAAATAAAAAGTGAGATTATGTAGAACAACTTCAAACTTATAATATCTGTTAGGAGTGGTAACACTGTACGTAGCTAATCCTAAAGGGCCCGTAGTAATAGTACCAGCTTTTAAGTAGACAAGGAACTCTCCAGATGTAACATTGAAAGTTAGTGTGCCAGAAGATCCTATATACGCGTAGATAATAAATTTCTGATTCTCAATCGGAGGATTACTCAGCGCACTTTGATTCGAATTAAGAACAATCGTCACTGTTCCTGCTACAGCTACGTCTACATTAATTATTTTTTTGATTATTCCATTATTTGTTTTTTCATTACCGAGAGTAACGCTACCAGAACTAATCGTATTATTATCTTCTGCGGGCAGGGACATGGATAACCAATAGTTTATTTGCTGCAAGATTAAGCGCATATTGCTATCTACTGGAAGCAAACTTCCGTTGTTTCCCATGTGAGACAGCACTCCATTAGCTACTGCGCCAGAAAGAGCTCCTAAAGTTACTTTATCAGAAGCAGTCATAGCACCACTAAAAGAAGTAGTTGCAGCATTAAGTGTTCCTGAAGTGCCTGTACTTGAGTTTATAAAAACGTTAGAAGCGTTGTGTGCTACTGTAATATTAGTTCCTGCGGGACTGCTAATACCTTCTACGGCTGTCTCTAAGGCTTGAAGCGCTCCTTTTATTGTTGTCGAGTCTGGAATAGTTACTCCTGTAAAAGTTCCTAACGAGATTGCAGAAGCAGCCACTCCAGAAAGCGTGATGAGTGAATCTAAACTATTCTTCTGCGTAGCGCTCATTACTCCTGCGTTGGTAGCTGCTGAGTTTATAGCGTAGGGTGTTCCATTAACGGTGAGTGTAACTGCTGTTGGACTATACGATACAGCAAATGTTGTAGCAGCAATACTACCAAGGTTTGTTTCGAGCGCTTGAAGGGCACCTTTAATTGTACTATCGTCTGGAATAATGCTACCAGAGAATGTTCCTAAGTTTACTGCCGCTGAGGCTACTCCAGAAAGAGTGACTAAAGAAGTGAGTTCTGTGAACTTAGCTGCTGTAAGTACTCCTGCGAGAGAAGAGGTAGCGGGATTGAATGTGTATGGTGTCGTATTGAGCGTTAGTAGGACGCTGCTTGCGCCATGAATGATACTACCTGTTACAGTGGCACTTACTCCTTCTTCGTCTACGACAGTCTTGATGGCCTCATAAAGGTTAACAGAGTCGTTGTATATTGCTGCTGGTGTTTGCGCTCTATTATTTATTTTTGAGACGTTTTTAGGTATCCCTACTTTTTTTATTTGATCGAGTGTTAACATGTTAATTATTTATATCGTAGAGACTAAAACTGTGTCTAATTGCGTCAGTAGCGAGAGCTAAGACTGGCTTGGTTTTCTTGTTTAGTACCGGGCCATCATAGTTAGAGAATGAGCAGTAGAAGAGTTCTTTTTGTGAATGCCCTAAGTAGCAGATCAAAGCACTCTTTATTCCTTCTCCCATATAGATCTCTTTTAGTCTTCCCTCGGGCATAACGGAAGTGTCTTCGTAATAGACATGATCTTTACTATCAAGCAAGCGAATAAGCAGTTCTACATACTGAGCGTCAACAGTAACTACTTTGAACTTCTCCATAATCCCTTCAGCTACTTGGTGATTAGATACAGCGTGAACTGCGGTTACTTGATAAGGATGGCCTACTCTTGGCCTTGCTCCTCCATTAGATCCCATAAAAAGTATTGCTCTATCCGCATAGCCTTTAGAGATCATATCCTCCATAGCCCTGTATACTACAAGAATATTATGAAGCCTATCTCTATGCTCAGCATGCTTCTTTTCTAATTGGTGTTTCTTTCTAAGTTCGTACCATTTAACTCCGAAGCCTGCTAATACAGAAGATACTAAGCTAACCAATGAAATTATAATTGCGTCGCTCATTATCTTCCTACTTTTATGTTAATATTAGCTTTCATTTTCTTCTTCGTTTATTTCTTCTGGAAACCATCCTTGTAAAGTCATTTCCTCTTTTGTAAACACGTATGTCTGCCATGAAACGGGAATAAAATCTGCAATTCTAATTTGCTGGCCTTTAGCTTGATCTACTGCATCTATAATACCGTTTATTTCTTCTTGAGTAAGAGCACCATCGTTTAAGAAGATAGACAGTACTTGTTCAAGTTCTCCTGTTGTAGCCTCTAAGTGAATAGGAACTGTTTCAGTTTCAGGAAGTACTAATGCTGCCCATCCGTTTGAGGGGTGTTCTAAAACAGTACAATATTCATTTGTTGTATAATTCTCATCTCTTAGATGCTTAGGCCGCATAAGAGTATATAGAGCCTGATTAAAAGAATGCGCTGTTACTGGATTTATATATACGTATAGCATGGCTTTAGTAAATTGAGTAGTGGCTGTTTATGTTTGATTCGATTCCTGTTTTGTTTGCGCTCTGGTCGGAGTTCCAAAGCACTATTTCTTGTACGTTGCCCTGAAAGTGATTTGTATTTGATGGTGACGCAAGTACTGAAAAGCCAAGAGAAGATACCGGAATAAATGATTGTCCTGAAATAACATTGTTTCCTGCCCCACCATTAATTGCGGTGTAATAGTTATTTGAAAAGGAATAGTTTGTAAACAGATACCGGGTTCCTAAAGTAAGCGTTTCAGCGCAAGTATTTGAATAACCCGTTCCATTGTTAAAAAAATATACGCTTGAAGTTGACGCGGTTCGGGTTTCTAAAATTACACTTCTTCCTGTTACAATGGAGGAGTTTTGGCTTGCTATAACATTTACACTACCAGTTCCGGTTGATTTTGCCACAGCAGATAAATAAACTGTATTTGTTGTGTACGCAAGATTTGAGTTAATTAGCATATCTCCTAAACAGTTAATTGCAGGCTTCCCTCCCTCTAAAATAAGCGAGCCGGACAATACAATTTCTGGCTGATTTGCAGCAGTTAATTGACTTACATTTCTCACGTTGCTACTCTGATCGTACCAAGTGGTAACAAAACCATTTGTGCCTGCACAAAAAGTTAGCAAAGAAGCTGTATCTAAGTCATTACCAACAAATCCAATATTCTGTTCGGCATTATCTGAAGCACGTCTAACCCTAATACAGTTGCCTGTATAAGCAGTTCTAAGTTTTCTTAGAGAGAAAGCTACTGAAGCTCCTGAATAAGTATCGAGAAGCAAAGCTGCACTTGTAACCCTACTCTCTATAATTCCGTGTGTTGCTAAGTTCATATCTTATGTAGTTAAGTCTCCGAAGCAATACCACTCATTAGTGGCTATTTTCACAAGTGTGCATCCACTATACTGACTTGTAAGTTTCAGCCTTCCTCCTGCACTTCTAATTGTAACGCCTGTATCAGCAAGAATAGTTGTCTGTCCAGATCCGTATTGTGCTACCAGTATTTGAGTGCCGATAGGAAAAGCAACAGAAGCATTTGCAGGAACAGTAAGGTTATTAGCAGAGCCTACGTTCATCTCTACGAGCTTGTCAGCATCAGAGAGAACAAGTGGATAAGAAGCTACCTGACGATTAGCTATGAGAAGCTTAGGCGATCTTGCGTCTAATTGTGTCTGCACTGATGAAGTAACTCCTGCTAAATAGGAAAACTCTGTATTAGTGACAGTAGCAGTCTGTAGTGTAGTTGTTTTCGTGTTCATGATTTTGATTTTAGTATCCTACTTCAGTTAATTCAACTTTTGCTACTACCCTAATAACAGTATCTGCACCTGCGGTTGTGGGAGGTGTGAAGCGAACTCGTAGAGACTCGTTAGTGTCATTGTTGTCTACCGTAACAACAGAGCTTGTCATCGTAGTATCTCCCACTTCATCAGACTTAATAGCTGTTGAACCGCCTACAATAGAAGTAGTAGAGCCTATACGTTTAATACCTATAAAGTATTGACCTACAAAAGCTTCTCCAACAACAGTTGTTCCTGAACCTTGTACTGTACACACAGCGGATAGTTGAACTCTTGCTGCCCACACTCTACCGTTTGTCGCGCCTGTGGGTAGGGGTAGGATTGCGGCCGTACTTGAGCCGTCTAAAAAAAGCTCAGTAATTGCTGTTCCTGTTATTAGGCGGCGCATTACAAGAGTGCTATATTGAGCGTCGGAACTTGCATTAAACCTTCCAGCGCTTGTTGCTACTTGCGCTTTAAGAGAAGCGGTTGCATACTCTCCGCCTAAAACAATTGTTCCTTCGCCAGAAGAGGTATTAACGCTTCCCGAAACTATCGCCGCTACATTTGCGGTGCTCGCAATGTTGTTGCTAATTCCAGAAAAAATACCAGATCGTTGTCCTAATACTGAACTATTTGTAGAGCTAACAACTGAAGCGTGCAACCCACTTGCACTACAGTTATGCCCTCCAATTAGTACAGAGGAACTTCCACTAGCCACTGAGAAGCCCGACGCTCTTGAAGGCTGGAGATCAAGAGCATTCACACCTCTCGCAGTACCACCAACAGCAGTACCATCTGGCGGCGGCCCCGCAATAATAGCACCAGTACCTTTCGGAACAAAAACCAAATTAGTATTGGTGTCAGCACTCTGTACTGTAATAACAGCAGAACTTTGAGTAGTAACACTTTGGTCTTTATTAATCAAAATTTCACCATCATCTCTAACTCTAAGAGTCTCTGTGCCAGAAGAGTTGGTTACAAGAAGTGCTGATGTAGCTGCTGTTGCCCCTGTACTTGTAATTGTCAATCTTGCTGTAGGAGCAGTGAGAGATCCAATAGCAGTAGAAGCATTAACAAGTAAATTAGTACCTGTCCAAGCAAGATTAGCCGAAGCTCCAAAAGCACCAGCATTATTAAACTGAATCTCTGTATTAGAACCAGCAGGAGTAGCAGAAGGTGCTGCTGCATATTCAAGTGCTGTACCACCAGCATTTACTCTAAGAACTTGAAGAGCAGTACCGAGAGTAGGAAGTTCAGTAGGAACAGCTATCCAAGAAGCTACAGTGCCATTTGTAGACAAGATCTTTCCTGAGTTACCTGTTTGTGTAGGGAGTGCATTAACTACTGCCCACGAGGCTACAGTACCGTCTGTAGTAAGGAATTTACCGGAGTTTCCAGTCATTGTAGGAAGTGATGCTCCACCACCTCCCCCTCCGATTACTCTCAGGGGCTTTTGTTTAGTCCCATCTCCGAATAAAGTAGCATCATGATATACCTTCTCTAAAGGAAGACTTACCTTGATGAAGTTATTTACTCCGTAATTTATTTCCATTTTTATTTATCGTTTAACTAAGGTGCGGGATCAGGAGTAGGTTCTACTTCAGGTTCAATTGGAGGAGTAGTCATTCCTAAGAATGGCTTATATTCGATCTGAAGTGTGGGGTCAATAGCAAGAAGTTCTTCTGTAGCTTTTGTGTGGAGAGTATTGAAGAAATCAAGTTCGTCTAAGGAGAAGGTCATAGAGCGAACAAATACTCCTCTCATGTGATCGGAGAGCTGTTGGTCTATATAGTCTTTGTCGTTCTCGTACATTACAAACTCTACTTGAGCGCCAGTAGCAGTAGGGAAGTAGGGACGAAGCCAAACAACAGAAGCAGGACGAATTACTCGATCCTCTGGAAGTACGATAGTTTTTGGATTAGATATTAGTAGTGCCATTTTAGAGTGTAGGTGTTTGTAGTGAGTGAACTGTTAGTGAAGTGACATTAACCGATCTGCTTGCAGTGCCTGCTGTTCTTCTCATTTTTATTGCTGGCGCAAGATTTGTTCCTGCGGCTGGTAAATTAGTTGTAATTGCTCCGAGATAAACTCCATTAACATAGCCTAAGACTGCACGAGAAGGGAGTACAAGCATTTCGAAAGTGTACACCTTATCAGAAGACATGGTTATCGTGTTAGAAGAGCTTTCAGAAACAAAAGAGACAACTCTGGTATACAACGTGAACTTAGATGAGTTTGTGCCAAATAAGTGTCTGATAGAATAGGAGTGAGTATGATTTGTGATAGGAGTATTTAATTGATCTATGGGAGATAGGTACAATGAGAGTTCAAAATTATCTGTACCATCAGAAGCAGTAGGGACGTATACTGTGGCTCTTACGAGATAACTTCCTTCTCCTGCCTTTATAATTCCTCCGTCTGCTTGTATAGGGCCATAAAAATAAACTGCTGATTGTCCTGTGGCATTCCCACTTGTAGTCAATTTAAATGAAGCTGTTCCAACACCTGTTTCAGGAACTACTAAATCAGCCGTACCGTTTAGTGTTGTAATTGAAGTGTCACTATCAAGTATATTAATTGTGGGAGAATAGTTATAAGAGTAAATTCCTATTCCTTCAAGTGGGGGAGCAGAGAGTACGTTCCATCTCGAAGAAGAATAAAATAGCTCAAGAGTTCCTCCTCTCATTAGGGGAATGATAGACCACTGCGCATTATTAATTCTATTAGCTGCTGTAGAGGGAGTGTCTCCAGTAAGAAAGAATGCAGGGTTCTGTGCTTGATTAGCTACATATCCGTAATGAAGTTTTACTACTTTACCTACTGGAACAGAAGTGGCATTGATGCCCGTAATGTATGCAGGAGTTACATCGTCTGCACTCATCACATAAATATCATTATTGTTAAGGTTAGTTAACCCTAAATTATCTACCTGATTAGTTCCCAATGAGCCAGTAGTTACATCTTCGGACTTAGCTTTCGGTGTCCAAGTAGAACCATTCCAGTACAGGTAGTTACCAGTAAGAGCTCCTCCTTGATTTATTTTATTAAGTCCAACTACGCCCACAGGAAGAATAGTATTACTTATATAATCGGCCACCCACGCTCCACTTGAGTTTACTTGAAGCAGCTTTCCAAAATCTCCCGCAGTAAGATCTTTTATTTGTTGTATTCTTGGTTTAGTTAATGCCATTAGTAAGTAACAGTGTCAATCACTTTAAGTATTACAATTTCAGTATTCTGCACTTGATCTACGAAAGTAATTGTGGTTCCAGAAATAGAATAGTCTCGAGTAGTAGAAGTACCAGTACGGGCTTGAAGTAGGCCATTGCGATAAATTGCTAAACGATCCGCAGAAATAGCAGCAGTAAATACAGTATTCGTACCATCAACATTTTTAGTTACTCCTGCATTTGAAGTATAATCTACTGAGGTTACAGTTTGGT
>Ga0247834_1007572_pt1 | contig 11489 bp, 9 predicted proteins | sample LaCruzMarch2015__8_FD_187118 | JGI IMG/M metagenome (GOLD analysis project Ga0247834, IMG submission 187118) | Freshwater microbial communities from meromictic Lake La Cruz, Castile-La Mancha, Spain - LaCruzMarch2015_12m | ecosystem: Environmental > Aquatic > Freshwater > Lake | place: Spain... | reverse complement strand
GCTCGTGATCGATGACAAATCCCGCGTCACGCATGAGCGGGCCGATCCAGCCGATGCAGTGGTCGCAGTAGTCCTGGTATTGCACGAGGCCGTTCTTGATCAGGAAGCCCTTCGATGGGCACTCATGCATGTCGATGCGATACACGCCTTCGCCTTCCGTGGCCTGATAACCGGCTGCTTCATGCTCCAGCGTGTGGCCCCAGTATTCCTTCATGCCTGCGAAGCCTTTGTCGAGGATCAGCTTCGTCGCGTGCGTCTGCGACTCGCCGTAGATCGCCTGCTCCCAGTAATCGAGCACCAAGGCGTGCCCGCCCTGCTGGCGCAGCCACTCGAAGGTCCACTCGTAGTGGCCGCAGAAGTCATAACAGCCGATCATGCGCAGCGGGTGATGGAGTTGATGTCCTGCGGTGGCAGGGCCTGCGTGCTGAAGCGCTGGGTGCAGCGACCGTTGCCGCCGCTGATGCGAGCGCACAGGCCCGCAGGCTGGGCCATCGCTTCGCTCACGAAGTAACAATGCTCGCAGAAGTCTGGCATGATGGCACGCTGGTTGTCACGCAAGTGCTCGATAATGGGGCAGGTCTTCACCTCGATCACGACTTCATCGGCAAGCTGCTCGACAGTCACTTCCGCTCCGGGCTCAGCCTTGAAAAAAGCCCGCCAATAATCAGCCACAGCTCGCAGGCCGCCCGCCCGCCACTGGGTCGTGACTGGGGCGTAGTAGCGCGTGCCAAGGTCCTGCCAGTAGCGGTGCAGGGCGTCTTTGCCGAGCTTGCGCTCGATGAAGCGAAAGGTCGCGTTCAAGGCGAAGTAGAAGTCCGCTGCCCCCACGAGTTTCGTGTCGGTATAGGGTAGGGGACTGCCAGGCTCTGCATTCATCAGAGTCGTTAGCATGATCGCTGCGCTGCTCGCGCCAAGAATAAATCACTGGTCCGCTCAAGAGGCCAGTCAGCTCACTTTAGTGGGCGTGTGACCATGATTCCTGCATGACTGCCGTAACGGGTGAGGTAGTCGCTGAGACGGCTGTCGATGACCACCTTGCCATAGTTCCGTGGCGCACTGGCGTGCATGAAATGCAGCACCCCGTCGCGAGTGCGCAGTGCAAGCCCGACGTGTGAAGTGCCAAAAGCGCCACCGTCTTTGCTGACGATGCTGATGATGTCGCCACTGCGCAGTTTCGGCTCGATCGCGGACACGCGAGACTTGGGGATCATGGGCAGCGGCGATTCCCGCAAGCGGGCTTCGAGCGCCGAGATGCCAGTGCGATTGCTCGCGCTGCTGACCATGTAGCGATAGCCCTTCCAGTTGATGGTCATTTCCCGTGCAGCGTTGGTGACACTCAGTGCTCCGAGTTGCCGCGTAATGTCATCGACCAAACCACGTTTCTCATTGTCCTGCGACCAGTCCTCCAGGTAGTGCAGGCGCGAGAGGTAGGTGCCGTCGCAGCGCCCACCCCAGTAGCGATCCAGTTCGATGTAGCGCAGTAGCGTGTGCGGGGTCCAGTTCTCTACGGGTTGCTCGCACATGCGGGCGAAGGCCAGCGCAGTTTCGAAGAAGGTCCAGCAATCCAGGCCATTGAGGTTCACGGAGGCGGCTTCAATGCGGTCGTGGATCTCCAACGTGTGCCCCTTGTAGGGCGTGCCCACGAACAACTGTCCAAACCAAGCGGTGCGCTCGCCGATGGGCATGGCGCGCAGTTCAGCCACTAGCGGTTTGGTCTTGGCAACGACGCTGTTGAACTTGTCCTGGCCTTTGAACACGGTGCTGAAGGGCAGCGTTGCGGCTTGGCTATGCAGCGCGAAGAAGACGAGTGCGAGGCAGAGGGCGCGGGTCATAGGGATCCTTTCACCAAAGTGGGGCGGTTTGCATGGACAATGTCGCAGTGAATCAGCGCCGTCCGCCGCTGTCGGCATTCACCTTGTCGAAGACCTTTTTCACATAGCTCGCACGCTGGTCAGGCGTGTATTTGAACAGGCGATCGCGCTCGTTGCGGATGATCTCGCGGAACTTGTCGCGGGCCGCGTCGGGCATCTTGTTGTAGTAGAAGTCGCGGTCGGCGGTAGGCAAGTAAACGGAGCCGCGCACGTAAAGTTTGCCGTTCTCGTCCTTGCGGGTGTATTCGGCTTCCGTGAGGCGATGGATGTCCACCGGAGTGACCTCGCGCCTGTCCCGCCCATTCGGGTTCGTCGGGGTTGGAATGATCTCGTGGTAAGTCAGAGCGAAGGCTTCACCGCCTACTTCAAGCGTGACCCTGGTATGCTTCGGGTCGGTCGTGGGTGGGGCATCGACCAGCTTCCAGCCCTGGGCGTTAGGCGTCTCGGTGACGACGAAGCGCTGCTTGGTTTCCCGATTCAGCAGCGTGGCCATGGGTTTGCCATCCACATAGGCGACGCCCGTGAGCAGGTAGGTGTCTTCAAATGAGACGACGCGGGTGAAGGGCGATTGATGCACCACGGCGGCGAGCGCCGCGGCGTCAAAAGGCTGCGGCAGATCGGGATCGCCCGGCAAGGGCAGGTCTTCCGCTAGCAGAGGTAGCGTGAACAGGGCGAGAGCACAGGCGGCGAATTTCACTCTGGGTAGTCAGATTGAAAACGGCAGTTCTATCGCCCGTGTCGCTACTTCACGTCCAGCAGCGAAGGTAGCCCTGGGATGCCCTTCAAGCCTTCCACGCCTTCCGCCTTCTTTCGTGGGGTGGCGTTTTTCAGATAGCTCATCAAGTCGCCGTCGGTGGTGAAGACGACCGTTGTGTCTGGCGTGATGGTCTTCTTCAGCGTGTCCATGCTCTTGAGGAACTCAAACAGCTCGGCGGCCTCAGGCGTTTGATTGTAGGCCTTGGCGTAGAGTTCAGTGGCCTTCGCGTCGGCAGCGCCTTCAATCTCCTGAATCTTCTTGTAGGCTTCGGACTCGATGCGGTTCAGCTCGCGGTCACGGTTGCCCAGGATCTTGGCGGCCTCGCCCTTGCCTTCGGAGCGATAGCGCTCGGCGATCTGCTCGCGCTCAGAGATCATGCGCTGGTAGGTGGAGGCGCTGATGCCGGAGGTCAGATTGATGCGTTTGAAGCGCACATCCAGCAACTCAATGCCAAGGCTGACGACCGTGGGCTTGGCCTTCTCCAAGATCATCCGCTCGAGCTTCTCACGGCCGATCTTGATCGCGGGCAGGGTGCCGATGGCGGAGCCAGTGCGGTCGGCGGCAATGCTGGGATCAATGACAGGCTTGCGGTCCTTGGTGCTGCGGACCATTTCGAGGAAGTCATTGGCCGCCACGACGTCGCGTGTGGCACCGCCAATGAAGGTATCGAGACGTGATTGGGCGGTCCGCAGGTCTGTTAGCTTTTGGAAGAAGATCAGCGGGTCGCTGATGCGCCAGCGGGCGAAGCAGTCCACCTCAATAAACAGCTTCTCCCCCGTGGTCATGGTGGCCACTGGGCCGTCCCACTCCAGCACCTGCTTGGGGAAGCGATTGACCTTTTGGATGAAGGGCGTCTTCCAGTGCAGACCGGGATCGGTGACGGGTTTACCAATGACTTGGGAGAACTGGGTGATGATCACCTGCTCCCGCATGTCCACGGTGTAGAGGGACGCGTTCAATACGATGAGCACGACGATGAGGGCAAAGATGCCGAAGGTAGTAGCAATGGCTTTCATCTGGAAAAAGGGGGCAACGATTTATTGCTGGGCGGCGGGGGCTGGGCGGGCTTGCTGGAGCGGCAGGAAGGGCAGCACGCTGCTCGCCTTGTCATCCAGGATGACCTTGTTCTGTAGAGTGGGCAGGATCTCATTCATCGTCTCCAGATAGAGTCGGCGGCGAGTCACATCTGCCGCTTTGGAATACTCTGCCAACAGGGCATTGAAGCGCCCGGTGTCGCCTTGGGCTTCATTCATGCGCTTCGTGGCGTAGCCTTCGGCGATGCTGATTTTCTTCTCGGCCTCACCCTCGGCCTGGGGCACCTGCGAGTTGAAGTCGCGGCGGGCGACGTTGACGGTCTGCTCACGCTCCTGCTTGGCGGAGTTCACCTCGTCGAAGCTGGCGCGCACTTCGCGTGGTGGCGACACGTCGATCAGCTGCACGCCTTCGATGCGGAAGCCGAGGCCCAGGTTGGTGACGATGGCTTCCAGGCGACTCTTGGCCTCCACGCCCATGGCTTCGCGGCCTGCGGTGAGCACTTCATCAATCGTGCGGTCGCCAACGATCTCGCGCACCACGCTTTCACTGATGTCACGCAGGGTATGCTCTGGGGCGTTGAAGTTGAAGAGGTAGTCCTTCGCGTCCTCGATGCCATACTGCACCACCCACTCCACATTCGCGGCATTCAGGTCGCCTGTGACCATGGATCGCTCGTCCTCGGCTTCGTCGGAGAATTGGTAGCGATTGGTGGCCCCGCCCGTGCTGAAGCCGAACTCCAGTTTCAACTGGCGGCGCACCGGGACGACCTCAGCGCTGTCCACACCGAAGGGCATCTTGAAGTGCAAGCCTGGCTCTGTTGTGGTGTGATACGCGCCGAAGCGCTGCACTACAGCTACGGAATCGACCGGCACCGTGTAGAAACCGGAGAATAAGCCGATGGCGACAATGAGGGCGAGGACGCCCAGGAGGATCTTGCGCAGCTCGAAATCAATTCGAACCGGGCGGAACTGGGGAAGGGAAGGTGGCTGGTCTGGCATAAGCTGACGGGTTGGAATGGAAGCAGCGACAAAATCGATCGTACACTGTCACTCCCCCATACGCCCACAAGATGAATCGAGGACGGTAATTGTTTTGATTCCAGCCAAAGGTTACGCCCTGATCCCACGCCCGGCAGCTGCCAGCCATCGCGGTAGGCGCGCTTGATCAAGGCATCGGCGGCAGGCAGGCCTTTGACCTTCATGGCGGTAGTGTCCCATTCCCGGGTCTATGCCGCTATCGAGCCAAGTGAGCTTCAAGGTATCGCCCGCGGTGTGGTCGGTTCCGGTGGGTTGCATTTCGACGCGGCGTTTGTCTGCCCAGAGCGGACCGCTGCTGCCAGGCTTGGTTTGTTGAACACGGGGAGGCGAGGCGAGCAATTCGCGCTAGTCGCGGTGTTGGCTGGCATCAGGGAAGCCAATTCCGCTAGCGCGGGGCGAGCCTTTCCCAGTAGCAACCTCTTTGAGATGCGCGGCATCGACATCGCAGAGGGCCACGATCTTCACCTTCGGGTGGCTGGCCAGCCTGCGCATGGTGCTGCCGCCCATGCGGGAGACGCCGATGCTGGCGACCTGGAACAGGAAATTTGGCGACTGGCTCCGAGTGATGGCGGGGAAGCCCAGAACGGAGGCTGTGGAAGCCGTTTGGGCGAGGAAATGACGGCGATTCATGGCTGCCGGCGTGAAGGTTGAGGATTGGGGTAAGCTTGCCAGACATGGATTTCGCTTTTCTTTTCCTTGTCACTGCCGCTGCTGTCGCCTATTTCATAGTGCTTGGGACGTTCCCAAGCTCTCGTTTAGACTTTCCCCAACCACTCTCTGACAACGGATTATGAGATTCGCCCGACTCTCCGCCCTTCTTATTGGTCTGCCCACGCTGGTCCTCGCCCAGGAGGCTCCCCCTGAGAATGTGACCGACAGCCTGCTGAGCGCCGTGTCGTCCAACATCAACATCGAAGGCCTGGAAACCGGCTTCGACCCTGAAACCGGTATCGCCACTGCCAAAGGGGATGTGAACATAAAATATGGTGACACGGAAATCCTGGCTGGCCGCGCAGATTACAATTCCAATACTGGCGATGTCATCGCCAAGGAAGACGTGACCATCGTGAAGGCGGGCGTCACCTATAAAGGCGAAAACATCACCTACAACCTGAAGACCAACAAGATCCATGGGGATGCGGTTCGCAGCGCCATGACTCAGGGTGATGGCACGCTTTTTTACACGATGGATGATTTGGAGACGGAGACCAAGTATGTGGACCGCATCGACGGCAAAGACGCCTACTTCACCACGCATGATCTGGCGGACCCGAACTACCGCATCCGCGCGAAGAAGCTCACCATCTATCCCAACGATCGCGTGGTCATGAAGAACGTGACCGTCCTGGTCGGCGACACGCCGGTCTTCTGGCTGCCATACCTTTCCCAACCGTTGGACGATGAGTTGGGCTACAAATTCACGCCGGGCTACAGCTCAAATTGGGGAGGTTATTTGCTCAATCAATATGGCGTCATCCACGGCGATCACACGCTGGCTCAGTATAAGCTGGACCTGCGCAGCAGCCGCGGTGTCGCGGGTGGTGTGGACTTCATCTCGCTCAAGCAGAAGGACAACAAAAACTGGGGCCGCCTCAAACTGTATTACGCAGCGGATAGCGATCCGACCCTGAATCACGCTAATCAGGTCCGCCCAATCGATACCGACGACCAGCGCTATCGCATCAACTTCCAGCACCGCATCTACATCACTGGTCCTGCGGAGCGCACTTGGTATTTGGATTTCGATATCAATAAGATCTCCGATGAGTTCTTCTATGAAGACTTCTTCATGAACGAATACCGTGCTGATCGCGAACCGGACAACCACATTTCGCTCGTCCGCTCTGACCCACGCTACACGGCCACTCTGATGGCCAAGTTCGAGCTGAACGATTACTACCAAAATGACAGCCGCCTACCTGAGTTGGCGTTTGACTTCACCCGCCAGCCCATCTTCAACAGTGGCTTCTTCTACCAGGGCAATAGCAGCTTCGGTATCTTGGAAGAGCGCCGTGGAAGCTCTGACAAAGCCAACAAGCAGTTTCTGATCGACCAAGGTCAAGAGTTCCTAAATGCGAACAGCTTGGCTTCGGCGAACGGTCTGACCACCACGACGGGAGAAGTTACCGGGCTAGCTGGTCAGTCGAGCTACCGCCGTGCGCTGGGTCTCGAGCCTGACGCTCTGCTCGGTGTGACGGAAGTAGAGCAAGCACTGGAAGTTTTGAAGGGTCAGATTGGTGACTCTGGCTTCACACGCTTCCATAGCTACCACGAGGTGCTGTATCCAAAGACCGTGTTCGGATGGCTAACTTTGGTGCCGCGCCTTGGATTGGGTTACCAACACTACTCAAGCATCGATGGTGGTCCTGATGGTCTGGATAGCGATGGTCGTCCCCTAGTTCATGCGGGTCTGGATGCCTCTTTCAAGTTCTCCAGGACTTGGGATGATTTGAAGAATGAGACTTTGGGCATTGATGGCCTCAAGCACACCGTGCAGCCCTACCTGAACTATTCCTACCTGAACGCAGACCAAATCGATGGACTGCCAGCGATTGACCGTGACGTGCCAACGACCCGTCCGCGTCCTTTAGACGTGCCGCTCTATAGCGGTATCGACAGCTTCAATAACTGGAGTATCGCTCGGGTGGGGGTGCGCAACCTGTTGCAAACCCGTCGTGACTACACCTCCTATTCTGACAGCGATGAGAAGCAGTTCCGCAAGGCGAACGACTCCGCGACCCAGACTTACAACTGGGCCGGTCTGAACACTTATGTCGACGTCTTCATGGACGATCCTGAGTTTGATCGCTCCACTGGCAATCTCTTCAACGAGTTGTTCTTCCGCCCAACACCTTGGCTATCTTTCTTTGCTGACACCCAGCTACCGATGGGCGGAGACGAGGCCAACTTCACCGAAGCAAACTATGGCGTGACGTTTCTGCCAATGGCGACTCTCAGTGTTACCCTTGGTCAGCAGTTCATCACAGATCATCCTTTCTTCGAGGATAGCAGTCTCGTTTATTCCCGAATCTATACTCGTTTGAATGACAATTGGGGTTTCTCGATGAATCACATTTACGAAATGGAAGACAGCACCCTGGAATACCAGAGCTACTCAGTGCATCGCGACTTGAGCAGTTGGGTGGCATCCCTCGGTGGTCTGGTGCGCGACAATCGTGGTGTGACGGACTACGGCGTGGTGTTCTCCCTCACGCTGAAGGACTTCCCGCAGGTCAGCATCCCGCTGGACACCAATCCGAACCCAACAGGACGCAGCGGTCAGCGCTAAGTTAGGTTGATTTCCCTTTCTTGAAAATGCCGCCCGCAGTGATGTGGCGGCATTTTTTGTTAACCGACTAGCTCGCCCGCAATCGAATCTGCCAAGGGCTTGCCTTGTCGAGTCAGGCGAATGTGCTGGTTTTCTAGGGTCACCAGATTCTCCTCCTGCAACATGGTCAGGGTTCGCTCCGGCACCGAGGTCAGCCGCCCCATCGGCACGCCTTTCGCGGTGCGCAGTTCCAGGGCGATGCGTTCCAGTTGATGCTGCTCTGGGGTAAGTGCTTCGGCTTCTTGCTGTGGCAGCACACCAGCTTGCACAGCGTCGATGTAGCCTTGCGTGTCTGGCATGTTCTTCCAGCGCGTAAGCCCCAGTGTTGACACTGCGCTGGGGCCTAGTCCGAGGTAGTCCTTGCCGAACCAATACGCTGCGTTGTGCTGCGACTCGTGGCCGGGCGTGGCGTAGTTGCTGATCTCGTAATGGCGGAAGCCTGACGCCTCCAGTGTGTCGAGCGCGTGATAGAAATACTCGGCGTCGCGCTCGGGTTCCTCACAATACAGCCCTCGCTTCAGCTTCTCGAAGAAGTCCGTGTCCTCCTCGTAGTTCAGGTTGTAGGCGGAGATGTGTTCCGGCTTGAGCGCCAGTGTCGTGGCTAACGTTTCACTCCAGGGACCCATGGGCTGGCCAGGCACTGAGAACATGACGTCAATGTTCAAGCTGTGGAAACCCGCGTGTTTCAGGATGGCAAAGGTCTCTTTGGCTTCTTCAGCGGAGTGATCACGCCCCAAGGTCGCAAGCGTCGCAGCATCCCAGGCCTGCACGCCGAGACTGATCCGCGTGACGCCTTGTCGACGCATCATCGCGGCTTTGTTGGCGGTCACGGTCATGGGGTTAGCCTCCAAGTGAACTCGACGACCCGACTCAAATCCAATATCTCGCGCAAACCCGCAAGCAAGCGCTCCAGGTGTGTCTCGCTCAGGGCCGTTGGTGTGCCACCGCCGAGGAAAACGGTGCGCGGCTGCAGGTCCAGCTTGTCTTTGTAGCGAGCGGCTTCGGTGAGCACCGCCTGCACAAACGCCGCCATCTGCGTGTTGCCCGGCGTGTGCTTGTAAAATGCACAGTAAGGGCAGATGCGATGGCAGAAAGGGATGTGGATATAGAGGTGCTCGACCATGAGGGCGTAGGTGCGCTAGCGCTTCCCCTTCAACAAATCAAACACCGTCACCATGCCTTGCAGTTTGCCGTCGCTGTCGATGACCAGGGCTTTCGTCGCGCCGGTGTGCATGAAGTCCTCGACCAGATCACGAATGGCAATGGTGGACTGAATGATGAAGGGCTTCGCCAGCGCGATGTCGCGCACGGTGTGATGGCAGTCGAGGCCGTGGTGTTTCAGCCATTCGTAAGCAGTGGCACGGCGCAATAGGCCAAGCACTTTGCCATCGGCGTCCAGCACGGGATACGTGCTGTGCGGATGACTTTGGAACTCATCAATGGCGGCGTTGATAGTCGCGTCAGCCTTGATGGTGGTGACATCGCGCGTCATCACATCGGCCACGGTGCCATCGCGCACGGTGGCGGCCATGGCAGCCACTGTCTGATCGACTTGCTCGGGGAGGGCGTAGTTCTCAGCGGTGCGCAGGAAGAGGTTCCGCAGCGATTGAATTGTGATGAGCTTGTCGAAGACACGCGACTCGATGACGACCAGTTCGCTGCTCTCGCGGGCACTTGCATCGAAGCGCCAGATGCGGTCGCCGAGCAGCGCGCGCTCGCCAAAATGGTCGCCGGGCCCTGCGGACTTCACCACATCACCGTTCGCATCCGTGATGTCCACCCGTCCGCTTTTCACCGCGTAGAGCGAAAAGGCAGGCTCGCCAGATTCGAACAAGGGATCGCCTGGCTCCAGGTGCATCTCTCGAAGCGGCGAGGTGTATTGCGGCGTGAGCAAGCTGATGTCGCGGGGGAAGAAAAGCTCAAAGGCCCACTCCGTCATCACGCGTAGCTTGCGGTCGAAGCCTGGCAGCTTCATCAGGTAAATCGTGCGCCACAGGAACCAGGCCACGATGCCTGAGAAGTTGATGCCTGCGATGTTCGCGACGGCCATGTGGTGCCCGATGGAGGCGAGTTCTCCCAGCCCTGTGAAGGTGAAGCTTTTCAACGGACTGCCTTGCAAGGCAGCGGCGATGTTGTCGCCGATGAGTTGTCCTTGGCGATAGGCAAACTGGGCGGTCTCCGGGCAGTTGCCGCCGTCCGCCTTGGGGAACTGACAGCAGTCGCCCGCGGCCCACAGCTTGTCGTGGCCCTTCACGCGGCCGGTGCTCTCGACGATGATCTTGCCGCGTTCCACAGGTAGCGCACCGGACTCGCCGAGCTGGGCGATCACGGGATGCGGTGCATTGCCGACCGTGCAGACGATCAGCGATGACGTCAGCTTAGTGCCGTCGGCGAGCAAGATGCTGCGGGCGGTGGCGGCGCGCACACGCTGGTTGAGCACTACATTGACCCCCATCTTGATCAGGCAGCCCTTCGTGTAATCCGCCAGCGAGGTGCTCAGCATGGGCAGCAAATGCGAGCCGCTGTGCACGAGGCTGACGCAGGTGTCCTCCAGCCGAATGTTCTCGTAGTAGCACTGCACGCCGCGAATCAGATCCTGCATCTGCCCAGCGGTCTCCACACCCGAGTAGCCGCCGCCAACGACGACAAAGCTGAGCAGCCTTTTGCGCTCCTCGGCATCGGTAATGAGGTTCGCCTCCTCCATGCGCGAGATGATCGCGGCCCGCAGCTTCATCGCGTCACCGGCATTCCGCATGAGGTAAGCGTGCTCCGTCATGCCGGGGATGCGTGTCAGGTCGACATCGGCCCCCATGGCGAAGACGAGCTGGTCGAAGGTGACATTCACATTGGGTGTGAAGGCACCGCCATCCACGTTGATCACCTTCTTCGCCAGATCCACGCTGCACACACGCCCTTTGAGGACCTCTGTTTCCCGACAAATGAGCCGGATGGGATTGACCACGTGACGAGGCGACAGCGAGCCGCCGACCACTTCCGGCAGCATCGGCTGAAAGACCATGTGATTCTCGCCCGCGATTAGTCCGATGCTCAGGCTTCGCTTGCCCAAACGCTTTGCCACACGCTGGGCTGCATACACGCCTGCAAAACCTCCCCCAAGGATGACAATGTCGTAGTGGCGGGTGATGGGGGTGGACATAGTGGCAGTTTAGAGCGGCTGAGGGCACTCGTAAACGACATGCACGGTGCTTTGTGGCTGGCCTCTGGACAAGCGTGCGCGTGTTCTCCAGGAAAGACGTCAGCCCCCATGCCCGTAGTTTTCCGCCTCCCGCCACCTCTCATGCGCTGCTATCTTCTTGTATACACTGCCCTTGCTGGAAGTGTCCGTGTGATCGTTAAAACATAAGTGCGGATGGTTGGCGCTCCAACGACAGGTTGGAGCGGTCTTGAAAGAGAACACAACCCACCATCCGACATGAAAAACAGAGCATCAAAACAGACAG
>Ga0247834_1007571_pt1 | contig 11490 bp, 12 predicted proteins | sample LaCruzMarch2015__8_FD_187118 | JGI IMG/M metagenome (GOLD analysis project Ga0247834, IMG submission 187118) | Freshwater microbial communities from meromictic Lake La Cruz, Castile-La Mancha, Spain - LaCruzMarch2015_12m | ecosystem: Environmental > Aquatic > Freshwater > Lake | place: Spain... | reverse complement strand
TTGACGTGGTATAAAATGATTTGACGTGGTATAAAATGATTCGGCGGCGGCGAAATTCGGCGCAGATTCGGGGCGATTTGCGCTCGATTTATTCTGGCGTGACGATTTCGTTCTAAATCCCCAAGTTTCCTCCCAGTTTCAGATACGTGAAATCCATTGTCACAGCCCCCAAGCCACCGCCGTTGGCCAGGACCAAAGAGGCACTCCCGCCCTGGATACCAATATACGAAGGAGGCGCCGATACCAAGGCGGGACACGCCCCGCCACCCCCCCATGTCCAGCCACTTCCATTGTAATAGGCCGTCGTGCTAACCGAACAGGTCGGACTACTTGCCCCCCCGATAGTGCCCCTGGCTAACACCAAATACAACCCAATCACTAATCCTGCTGGGTTTGGAATCCCTGTCGTGGTGTTGTCCCCGCAAGTTACGCCGGTTGTTTGGAGAGTTTGAAAGGCTGTTATGCTCCCTGTCCCCTGAAAACTCAGATCGTTGGGAACTAATACCAGCCCGTTCAGTTGTGTATCTGCGTCGGTCAGTGATATATTCGGAACCGACTCGTCATAAGCATTTGATAAGTTCAGAATGCCTCCGCCTCCCTGTGGGAGACTGGAAGAAATAGTGGCTGTGGTGGGTCCCTGCCTATTATTTGGACCCTGTAGGCGTAATGTGAAGGCGGTGCTACCAGACACGCCAGTGCCGCCTGTAATATCTACAAAGCCTGTATTCGCAGCGCCTTCGTCTGAAATAAACAATGTTTTGGGGTTGGTCGCCGATGAGCCAAGGATTAAGGGACCGCTTGTGGGTGCTGTAGTCCTGATGATAGGAGCCTGAAAGGCTGGACTCCCTGCTGTCATTAGAATACCTGAGTTTGCGTTGCCCCCGTTGCCGCCGATAGCCACACTTGCCTGTCCTACCCCCAGATCCGCTACCGTAAGAATGCTGGGGACTGCGGTTGATGATCCCAGCACTAATGCCCCGTTTGACGCACACGTATTTGAAATCCCTCCAACATTCGCCGTCACAGACGCAATCTCAACGGAATTCCCATTGGTTGGAGCACTCTGGACATATACTCTATTATTTGTGATAACGGAACCATTAGGAAGACTATCACCTAACGTAAGAGTCCCCTGCGAGGGGTCATACGTAAGAAAAGGAGTCTGGCCGCTCTGTGCGGGGGAGGCTTTGATAGTATATTGAAAGGGGGCTACGCCTGTTGCGTTCGTTACAAAAAAGGGCGCTCCGTTCAACCCATTCATATTGATAAACGCTCCACCCACGTCGTTCGCATCTACATTAAGAACAGCAAGTCCATCGTCTGACCTAATAAACAGAGTAGAATTCGCATTAGGGTCTGTGGCCTCCATTGTAAGCGAAACATTCCCCTGTGCGGTTTCATCAGGAAGAACAACAGCAGGGGACTGTAATTCATTCGCAGCACTGGCACCGCTTTCTCCGTAAAACGAATTGGCGGGGTTCGCATACGTATTGTTGGGTAAGAGCGACATCTATATCTCTTCTAGATAAAAATCTCACGCTTAGTAAATGGAATCTCTCAAGGAAAGAATGGCCAAGATAGTCCCGGTCGCCGTTCGTAGGCCTTCTTACACAAGGGGCGTCCTTCTCCCGACAGCCGTGTCGGAGGGCGTCATCGTCTCCAAACCCACCGTATCCCCCGTCGAACTCCCGACCGTAGTCAGTCCCATGCTCGCTCCTGTAGAGTTTCCTTCTGCTCCTAGAATCGTCACCGTCGCAGAACCCGCCGTCCATGTCTATGCCACCATGAAGGAGGACTAGACCCCCGCCTGCTCCCGGGTCAGTTTACTCAAGTAGCATTCACCGTCTATGTTATTTATTACAAAATATTGGTGATCGACCGTCGCCATCTTACAGAAGTCCACCATTTCTTTCATTGTAAGACCGGTTGGGAGCCACATCGACAGAAATTCCTTTATCACATTCTCCCATTCTAACGGAGTCTGTTGCTTCAGAATACAAATATAGTTGGCGTTGTTACGACCTACGGCAGACATCAGGGTTCTCCCTTGAAAGGACCAGATACTGCTCGTATTTGAATTTCTATAAATTGTCATACAACGGGTGATTTCAGGGTCATTCTTGATTTTGTTGTCCACATAATCGTCCGAGATAAACAGAAAGGGAAATCGGTTGTTACAGAGGCAATTAATCTCGTGAGCCTCCCGGAGCAGTTCAGAATGAAACCTGTCCGCCACCATCACCTTGTCGCTCAAATCAGAATAGATATCGGCGTGACGATTCATCGAGAACATTGTCGTAATGTACTTTTCAAAATACGTCCTGTATAAATGCTTCAAAAGTGTCGTTTTTCCGGAACGACTCGCACCAATCAGCATAATTGAGACTCCACCGTTCGTAGGCAGTGTAATCTCAAAGCGTTTTGATTCAAATGGCATTCCTTAGTAGATGTCAAGATTTAATGTGAGGGCAATAACCGAGGCTGCTCCCGCTCCGCCGCCGGCCCCCATTCAGGGCAAACAGCCTTCTGCTTATGGGGCCATGATGAAACGGGCAGGAGGGGCCGGTCATGCTAGCCCCGCCTCCGGCACGGCAGAAGCCGTCAAGAAGGGTCGGCCCACCAAGGACGACATCCGTAGGCAAAAGATGGACCAGGCCTCGGCCGCCATCGTCGCTCTTCTCAACAACAAGCCTACCAAGAACAAGGTCCGGGAGTACATCACCGGACGAATCGCTCAACTCAACGAAGAGAAGCGCTAAACCGTCCCGGTCGGGGGCAGCCTCGATGACGTATCCTCCGGGTGGGCCCCATGACGAGTCATGATCGGCAGAGTCATCCCCATAGGGAGTTTGGTGGCCGGGGCCTTCTTACCGGTACGGGCCATCGAGGGAAGAGGTACGGCCGGCAGGTGGGGCGTGTACACTTTGCGGAGATGGGGATACTTCATCTGGTGGCGGGCCATCATACCGGCATGAAACTTCAGGGCAGCGGAAGGCAGAGGACCGGGCATTACAAACATACTAGACATGTTCTACTCCAGACTAGGAAATTATTTTACGAGGTATAGATATAAATGGCGACTCAGACTTCTGGAGCATTTACGGACCTGGGCAAAGTGGAGGACCTATATTATACCGATCCGGACAATTGTAAGGTGGAAGCAATCCCTGTGGAGTACAACACCCGTTTCACTCAGGGGTTCAACACCCCGGGAGCAGGCACGTCGACTTTCACGATTCCTCCTGGAAACGGCCTCAAGCACATTGTCATCTCCCTCGGCTACAATGCGACCTCCCTCGCCGCCCAGATTGGCAACAACGCCCTTCCTCAGGGCTGGGGCTACTCCGCCATCCAGCAGATTTCCTTCCGTATTGGCGGGTCTTCTCAGTACTTCATGACCGGCCAGCAGTTGCTCGCTAAGGTTCTCCGCCAGGTCCGCACGCAGACCCAGGCCCAGGCCCTCCTCCAGTTGGGCGGCTCCGCCGTCTACAACGCCCCTGCCGGTGCGGCGGGCACGGGTGACTTCTCCGTCAACCAGTACGCCTACGTCGTCGTCCCCATCTGGTGTATGCCGGGCGCCGATGGCCTCAATGTCCCCCTCCCGGCCGACACCCTTGCGCAACAGGTACAAATCACCTGTACGCTGGCCCCGCCCAGCGCATTTTGGCTGAACAACGGCACGGCCTCCCCCCTCCCTCCCGCCACTTTCGACGTGGCCCAGTTTCAGGTCGAGCAGTTGTGTATGGTCGACCGTGGCATGGCCATCGCCAACCACGTGGACCTCAACACCCACGAACTCCTCATGCCGGTCGTTTTCGACCAGCAGGAACTCCAGGTCCAGATTCCCGTCAACTCCAACTCCCTCTCGTCCCCCTTTGCTGCGACGCTCACGGGCTTCCGCTCTGGCCAGGTCAAGTCCATCCAGTGCTGGCTCACGAAGAACTCGGACACGGCCAATCCCCTCCTCTGGTACGCCCCGGCCGCCGCCACGGTCCTGTATGCGGGCACGATCTATGCCAATTACTCCGTGGCCGGCTCGTCCGTCATCTGGAACACCCTCGACGGCACGAAGCCCCCCGCCGTGTCCTACACGAAGTTGACGAACAACGGTGCGGGCAACCTTTTCACGGCCTCCTCGGTCCAGTCCCAGTACGCCATGCTCCCCTTCGCCAACCCCACGGGCGACGACTATTCTGCTGAGGTTCTTACACATGGTAAGCCGATCCTGAATGGATTAGTGAATCTCCAGATTGTTGCGCCCACGGCGGATGCCTACACGCTCCACGTGGCCTACATCTACAACTCCACCCTGGTCTTCTCCAAGTCCTCGGCCGAATTCCGCTTCTAAAGGATTTAGGCAGTTTTCTAAAACTATACAAATGTTTGGAAACATTTAGTAAACCACTTCTTTGGGAGAAGTCTTATAACAAAAACAAGTTTATTGTGAATAGAGGCTATTCCTCGTAAACTTGGTTAGTTCTCACTTGTTTGTAGCGTCATGGACCAGTCAAGGTTACCATACTGGGACTGTACGTTGAAGGACAACCCCGTTGATTCGGACAGGAGGGCGCCCGCATCATCATATACCTGAAACCTGAGGTACCCTGGGATAGGCTGGTTCGGAATCCATTGAATCTGCTTCGGCGTGGAGAAGTTCCTGTAAATTGTCATGGGGGCACAGCCAGGAGGGCAGAACTGGGGAGACAGGTCATTGAATATCTCAAGTGCCCCCGAGGAAGCGTCAAGAGTCCCATTAATGACACCCGTGTTACTGGCCGGAACCGTACTCTGCCCCGTTCCGCCTCCGTCGCCCAGGTACAGACGGCACAACATATCCCGAGCCACCGTCTGAGAGGTTTGGTCCTTCAGGGCCTGGTTGTTTGTAAGTTGGTTACAGACAATATCGACGTAACGAATAGCCTGGCAGAACGTGTAGCCACCGGCTCCTGATGTGGCAAAAGCGCTGTTAGCATTAGTAAATCCTAACAAATCAAACAACTGTTTTGTCTGGGGAGGATAGGGATACCCAGCCGCATTGTAAGCCATAGGAATAAATGCTATCGTGTTGGAAGCATCGTTTGTAGCATACGAAAAGGAGGGGTTGCCGAGTCCATCGGAAGCATACTCCATGGTAAATCCAGGAACATCTATTTCTACTATTGCCTGAATGGCCGACGCAATCTCATGGGGCCTCAGGAAGGCATTCTCCAAGTCTATTTGTTGGGCGACAGGACCGGCTGCCCCAATCGTATAGTAGTACAACATCTTGTTGGTCTTCACATTGATGTTAGGAATCGCCCAAGGAAAGCAAACCTCCGTAATACCACAACGAGTGAGAAAGCCGTTCATCAGCGACTCGCTCTTCTGAATTGTAAAATCATAGGGACTGGCGTTTGATGTAAAGTTGCCACTGGCATCGCCCCGAGCCTGTAGGTAATCCGTGAAGCGGTCCTCCGAATCAATCGTCAGAAGAGACGTAGAGGGTGGGCGAATCGTCTGCGCCACCTGTCGGGCATTCAGGTCTGGGAGGGGGGCATTGGAGTAGAAGGCCATCGTTCTATAGGTTGAACTTATTTTTATAACGGCGGACATTCTCCTCAAAGTGAGGACCTGACCAAAGGATGTAGTAACTCAAATAGCCTGCCCTCGTAGGATTGTTCGTCTTCAAATCCTTCTCGTGCCGTAGGCGGTACAGCGTCGCCCTCTCCGGACTCGCCCCCTGAGTGAAATCCTTGTACCCCTCGGCCCCAAAGTCCGTATGAAAGCGGGTCTTTCCTAGCTCCGGCCCGTGTCCGTCATGTTCAAAAAGGGCACGCCACTTCTTCTTAGCCATCGGCGACTTAGTAATCGAAATGAGTTTCATTCTATTATCTTCCCCTCTACTAAAAGATGGCGGGACTTGCCAACAACACTCTTGCCAATCCAGGCAATTCCTTCTACGCCCCCGCTGGCGAGTCGGCCAGAAATTGGTATCAATTCCCTTCTCTAAACGGGTCTGTCCTGCTCAACGACGCCTCAGGCACACAGGTCCTTCAGGCCGTCCAGGGCGACCTCTTCTTCAACCAAGAGTTGCTCGCCAAGGCCGGTGACATACAGGATATCGCCGACTGGGCCCTCTACCCCGCCCTCGCCGACGTCGAAGCCAACGGAAAACAAATACTGGATGTCTCTTCTATTGCCATCAACAACTCCATCGTCGCCCCCGCCGCCACCATGACCATTGAAAGTCTCACCGCCTCCCAAGGCATCACCAGCCAGGCCAACATCATCACCCCCACCCTACAAATAGCGGGGGCCGCCATCCCCTCCATCGGCCAAATCACCACCTCCACCCTCGCCGCCTCGGGGCAAGTCCAGGCCGGCTCCGTCACCTCCTCGGGAGCCATCTCAGGAACCGCCATCACAGGCACCTCCCTCAAAACGACCGGGGGTCTCGACATGACAAATAGTGGTATCACTCGGGCCTCGTCGGTTGGCATCAGCGCCGCCGGCCTCGCCCCCTATGGCGCCCTCACCTCCCCCGACGGCGTCATGCTCACCTGGAACGGTCAGACCATCACCACCGGAGGCGGGGGCAACGTCGCCAACTGGTCCTCCTTCCCCGCCTTGACCGATGTCGATTTGAGTTCTCAAAACATCAACAATGCCCAGGACATTTTCTCAGTCCTCACCCAAAGCAACGTCTTGGCCGCAGGCGACGCCGTCAACGGCAAGTTTGTCACCACAAACTCCAACAGCATCACGGGCTCCACCACCGACGGCCTGACCATCTCCAGCAGGGCAGGCCAGCCCCTGGCCCTCAGCAGCGGCACCTCCATCACAGAAACGGGGGACGCCTACACCCTCACCGTCGACAAAGGCGCCAGTCTCTTGACCGCCGCCCGCATCAACATGACCGCCCAGAACGGCAACGGCGGCGCCATTAATTTGACGGCAAACGGGGGCTTCGGCGTCGGACCCGCACAAATAGGGTTTGGCGCCGTTGAAATCAACGCCCTCGGCGCCGACAACGGCGTCTTCAACCTGGGAGGCAAGGTAGACATCACAGCGTATTCAGGGGGAGTTGGCGAATACGGGGGAGCCACCAGCCGTGTCTCCTTATCGGCCGCCACCGTGGCCCTCTCCGCAGGCGCCGCCCCCGTCCTCCCTGGCCTGGCCGGCTCCATGAATCTGTTTGGCCAAGGAGCGGTCTCCATCGTCGCCTCTCTTCTGCCTCCTATTCTACCACAGTTCCCCGAGACCGTCTACATGTATGGCCTGGGGATACCTAACGTAGCAGGGGGCGTCCGGCTAGAATCACCCAACGGCATCCAAATGCTCAGCGACACATACATCGAAAACCTCTACCCGTTGGACGGCAACGGCCTCACCATCCAAGGCCGCAGCCTCCCCGACGGCGATGTCACCATCCTGGACTGTGCGGGACTCACCATGACGGCCTCGGGGAATGTCACCACTGACTTTATTGATTCCCTCTCCGACCAGGGAATCTTCTACAAGGACAACCTTCAACCTCAGACCGCCAGTCAGGGTATATTCAGCAACTTCCTCAGACCCCCTCAGGCCACTGGCGCAGGCACCCCCAACCTCGTCATCACCAACAACCCGTTTTTAGGCACCAACAACTATGTAGAAATTTCAGGAGCCGATGTCATCGCCTTTGCCCCCACAGGCGCAGGCGCCCTCTCAGGGGTTCAGTCCATCAACGGCGCAACCTGGCCACCACCAACAGGGGATGCGTCCCTCTGGTCCCAGTACCCCGCCACCTCCATCATCGACGTCTCTGGCTTTGGACTCACAAAGGTAGGGGACTTGTCGGGTGTCGTCAATATCAACGGCTCCGCCTATCCTCCTGTTGTCTCCTCTGACGACTGGTCGCTCTTTCCAGCCCTCCAGGACGTGGATATTTCAGGGTATGGACTCCTCAACCTCCAATCCATCAGTATGCCAAATCTTGCGACCATTACGTCGTTAGGGTCGCTCGGACTCTTTGCCGATACGTCGTCTGGGAATATTTCCATCGCCACAAACGGCGGCGGCAGCGTCAACATCGGTACAGGCAACGCAGGCGATATCAATATCCAAACCATCGGTGCTGGGAATGACTTGAATCTGGCGGGAGACACCGCCTCTATAACCGCCGCTGTGAAAATCAACCTGGATACGCCAATCCTTGACGTGTTGGGTGCCGATATCCAGAACGTATCCAACATTACCAACGAGGCCACCAATCTTCTAACCGTCCAATCTACTGTGAACCTTACCGTCTCGGCTGAAACCGCTCTAACCCTCGTGTCCGATTCGGCCGATGTCACCGTCCAGGGCCAAACAGGGGTGAGTGTCTATGCCGCCACGGGCAACGTCAATCTCACAGCCGACTCGGGGGAGGTTATCGTCCAGGACAGCCTTCTGAATATGAACAGTCACAAGGTCACCAATCTCACGCCAGGCACCGTTGGCACCGATGCGGTCAACTACACCCAACTGACATTCAGGGACAACACAGAGTTCTATGTCAGTGCGCAGGGCTCGGATATATCGGGGAACGGCTCCATCCTGGCTCCCTTTCAGACCATTCAGAAGGCCATCACGGCGGCTGAACTGATTTCATCAGCATCCTCCATCTGTAATATCAACGTTGCCAGCGGAAATTATCCCCAGAGTCTCACGTTCAACAAGGGCTACGTAGTTCTGAACGGCACACTTCAGAGCCAAACGGGCAACGAAGTATGCGAAATAACAGGGTCCATCACCATTAACTGTACCGGTGCGAACGATGTCTTTAATCGACAGGTCGCCTTCCAGGGCTTCAACATCACCTGCGGCGCAGGGCAGTCCATCACCAACACCAGCGCCTCTTCACACACGGTTTCCTTCCAGGACTGTAAAATCTTCGTGAACAGTGTCTGCTATAACTCCACGGCCTCCTGCGCCGATGCCAGAACTTACTTTACCAACGTGGAAATCAGTTCTACGAACGCAGCCAACGTGTCTCCCGTCATCACCACCAACGTGGGGCTGGTCGAACTGGAACGCATGGACTTTACAGTAGATGGAAACGCCATTGGTATTCTGATCGGCGGCACCTCGGTCCTCAACCGATTCTCTCTTTCTACACTGGAATCTACAAACACGGGGGCCACGCTCCTGCCCCTCCTCTCTTTTACCAGCACAACCACCTCGGTCCATTCGCTCGGCAACGTGGCGTTTGCCTTCAGCTCTGCAACAGCCAAGACAGCCACGAATGCGGTCTATATCAACTCAGGCATCAACACAGCCATCATAGCGCTAAACAACGTTTTCACTTTGGCGGGGACGGCCTCTTCTACAAATAACTGTGTGGGCTACAATGGGGTTGGATCTCCCACAATTGCGGGTGTCAATAACACCTCGCTCAACGTGAATGTGTTGTTGCCCCAGACCGTCTCTGTTCAGTCCGGCATAACGCAAATTAGTTATACCGACATCAACCCGCCCGTCATGGCCTGTTATTCTACGACAGGCGACCAGACTATAACGGCCGTCAATACGCCACAGGCTGTCACCTTCAACACGACGCAGTTCAACCAGGGAACAGCGTTAGTGGCTACTACACGGTTCTATGTATCCTCACAGGGCAACTATCAAATCACGTGGAGCCTCATGATGAGCCACTCCTCGGGGACGGCTCTTATGACCTCCTTCCTCAAAAAGAACGGCACAACGGTCGCCAACACAGGGTCTCAAACAACAACCTTTTCAGGCGGAACCTCAATCGTTCAGGTAAGTCCCAACTTTATCCTATCATTGAATGCTGGTGATTATGTAGAACTCTTTGTGGCCTCCAACGCACTCGGATCTACCATCAACTCTACAGGGGCCATCAACGGAAACGCCGCCACGCCTGGTGCCGTTTTTAACATTACCCAGATTAGATAATGTGCTGCTGTCTTCTCCGATTCTTCTGTTTTCAGCGATATAAAATGTTCTATTCCCAATAGGATGGACTCCATCGCAGCCTACGTCAGCATCGCCCTTTCGATCGGGGCCATCATTATGGGTATCGTCAATCACAAGAGGATACGTTCTTCTTGTTGCGGGAAGGAAGCCTCCGTCAGCCTCGACATCGAGAATACGACCTCTCCGGCTATCGAAAAAAAGTCTGAGGCCTTCTTACAGAATGACGCACAAGTTCATTCAGGAAGTGATGGCAAGCCCGAAGTACAGAAAGGGAGCCCTGACGAAGAAAGCACACGAACACGGTGAATCGTCGGCTCTTGACTTTGCCCACAAGGTGTTGGCCGACCCCAAGAAGTACAGCATGAGGACCCGTAGGGAGAGCCAGTTCCTCGTCAACATCCAGCGGCAGAAGTAGAGGGCACCTAAAGAAGGGGGCAAAAATCAACTGTTGGTAATACGGCACTCGTTAATTATATAAAAAGGCCTCTGTGACGGCATTTTTAATATAATTAACGAGTGGTGGTTTTGTGGCGATTTTTGTTTTATTTAAAAGTGTGTGCCAAAAATAGACATGCCGAAGTCCAAAGCAGACTGGATTGTCGAACTCCGAGAGCAGATGAAGGGGACTCCCTACAGGATGCCATTGAGTACCATGAAACTCCATGAGTTGGAGACTGCCTCGATGACCCTTGCGCAGATGAAAGCAGGGCATACCGCAAATGCTGCCGCCATCCCGGTCGTCAGTTCCGGCCGTCCGTCCTCTCGCCCCATCGCCCCGGCAGTCGCCGACGACGACGACGAAGACGCCATCAAGGTCCCCCAGCCTCCGGCACCCCGGCTCAAGAAGGCCCCTCCCACTCGTTTCGCAAAGGACCCTGAGCGCCCCATTGGTCGTCCTCCCAAGGCCAAGAAGGTAGAGATAGAAGAAGAGCCCACCGGCAGGTCCCCTCGCTCGCATATTTGCTCCTGCCCGAACTGCCCTACTAACAGTAGAAAGTAGAATGGACGCCAACGAAATGGCAAAACAAAAGTTGGACTTCGAACAGGCCGTCCGTTGCTTCTACGCCCGAGAAGAAAAAGAGCGCCTCCGAAAGGCCCGTATAGCACGGAACGAAAACCCGCCGCCTCGCAAATCTGTACCGTCAAAGTCCGCCGCCCCTACACCCCCCTTACCCCACCCCCCATTTCCCGAGGACAATGTACTCAAAGGTTTTCGCAGGTGGTGACCACTTAAAGAAAATGCCGTTGGCGAAGAATTATTGCTGAACTAATTCTTCTCTTACTTAGTATATGCTCAGACATTGGGGTCTTCACTGTATGATAAATGCCCAGAGGTGTAATCAACTGGCCATTAGCAATCCTCGAGTCATCGAACTCTTCACAAACGACCTGGTCCAGCGCATCGACATGAAGGCCTACGGCAGGCCCCTGATACAGCACTTTGGAGAAGGCAACAAGTCGGGCTACACCCTCGTCCAACTCATAGAGACCAGCAACATCACTGCCCACTTTTGCGACCAGACAGGGGATGCCTACCTCGACATTTTTTCG
>Ga0247834_1007570_pt1 | contig 11492 bp, 7 predicted proteins | sample LaCruzMarch2015__8_FD_187118 | JGI IMG/M metagenome (GOLD analysis project Ga0247834, IMG submission 187118) | Freshwater microbial communities from meromictic Lake La Cruz, Castile-La Mancha, Spain - LaCruzMarch2015_12m | ecosystem: Environmental > Aquatic > Freshwater > Lake | place: Spain... | reverse complement strand
GTGTATCATCCATAATATTTGACGTTGCCAATATATCTGTTGCTTTCGACTTTCTCGTTGATGCAGACATACAATCCAAAATGGTGTTGAAATTTGCATATGTATAATCAAAAAAACGCGTATCATCGTCTGATGAAATACCCTTTTTTGCTCGTTGAGGAATGGTAAACTCAAACAAATTTTTGTTTGAATGTTTGAAAATCAACATGATAATACTAACAAAAGGCTGAAAAAAACCAATTGTACACAATTGCAACTGTGCGTGGTCAGGTTCAAACAAATACGAGTAAATGACGCCTGGCACAGCATCCAATAACTCATCTTCACCACTCTTTAGAATATCTGGTAACTTAGTTATAACACTATATAACTTTAAAAAAAAATCATCAAAATCTGTACGTATACCACATTCGTATGTTCCAATTATATCAATGAATTTCCCAACCTCTGTCGAGCCTGTATTTAGAAGATCTAAAAAATCAACTCTGACAGAAAAAAAATGTATGATTTCTGTTAAATAACGCCGAACAACTGCATTTGAATTTAAATAAGAGCGTATATTGTCCAGATTTCCATGTATTGTTGTATTAACATGAGGTATATTGTCGTTGAAAAGGAGATAGATAAACGAACGTGACAACGTATGAACAAGTTCATTACAATCAGTCCAAGATCCAAAAAGATAAAATCCAGTGACCGCTGCGTTTAACAATGCATCAACAAGCTGAAAAACTGCTGAAGTCAATAAATGGGATTCAATTTCAACACTCCAGTTAAATTTTTGACACGCATCAAGAAGGGGACTTCCTCCTTTATATGTGTCTCGAAAAAAAGTACCTACATCTATTTCAAACTCATATCCGAAAAAAATTCCGAGTGATTTTTTTAAAGAGATACCATCAAGAGGATACTCCAAACACACACTGCAGATGAAGCGCATCATGGCGATCAGCCTGTGCCTGAGATTGAATTCAGAGTCATCATCAAAATCGTCTTGATCTATTTCATGCCATACAACAGAGGCATCAACTGCTTTCGGCAGGACTGATTCCTCCACCTGCTCACGTGTCAAGTCATTAACTTCGGCTATGTTTGCAAGCACTATCTTCAACTTCTCTGCTGCATCAGCTGAGCGTAATTCCAGAGTAGGAACATCCGTTGAATCAACATCATTTAACAAATCATGTATCTGTTTAGCGACACCATACGCAATTTTTAGTTTTCTTCTGGCCTTAGTTGCAGGGGTGTCTGTTGCTGCAACAGAGATATCAACATGTGCAGCATCCTTTGCCTCTGCCTGTTTTACTACTTCCTTAACAGCATCACAGGCTTCAGTCGCTTGAAGACTACATACACGGATATATGCTCGGGTTGCAACATGGAAATCGTCGCGTCGAGATTTAATAATCCCCTCTTGAATGCCATTCCACCGCTCCTGACAGTCAGCAATGCGGGCATAACTGTCAAATATACTGTTTAACATAACGGTAGCATCAACCTTTGATACTAATATCAGATCCGCTTCCAGCATCATAAATATCCAATATTTTGTTTTCAACTGATCAAACAATATAGTACATTTTTGAAAAAAAATAGAAAATGTACCAATAATATCATTAATAACGACATCAGAGACAAAAATCCCGTCTGTGCTTACAACTCCCGAGGCCAAAGCTAAAGCGCTATGCAACGCTCCTCCAGATGCAACAGCATCACGATATGCTTGTCCCCTATCGTTAATATAGACGTCTTTTAATGTACCAGCAAGAACCCCGTCAAGATCAAAAACTAATGCAGTGAACTCGTCTATAGACTTTTTGCATGCGTTGGTAAAAACGGCATCTGGATGTGCATAGTTATGGTCTGAAAGCAATGAAATCACTTTTTGCCATATGCTGCGGATAGAATTAGCATGTGTAAAGCCAATATACTTTAAACGCAACCCTAAAATATATGTATTCGGTGATATCGCATGTGATGCATATCCCAGAGCAAAAAAATACATGTTACAAGGATGAAATATATTAACATATAAATCAGAAACACTGCCAAACTTTCCTAGAAAAGGTATGTCTTTGATATATAAATATTTGATATGAGCTGACATACACGCATTGCGCAAATTTAAAAAAAAAATCTCTTTATCTCCATCTTTAAAAAAAATTCCATTTGTATCGACATTATTATACAAAAAAGTAGCAAAATCAGATGAAGAATCAGGCAAAAATTTTGCTGGTTTCGCGAGTCCCACTGTTTTACCACGTAAAAATACAGCTATTTTTTTCATATTATCTGTATATAATTCAACAAAGTTCACTGAAAAATTATTTGCAACATCAGCCAATGGTTTACCTCCAAATAAAGTCGCCATATTCGCATCATATACAGAATACATCAATTCACATACATGATCAATTAATGGACATATATGCATCAATAATTCCTTTTTAACAGCATCCACATTACTTGCATTTAGATACATAATATGGTAGGTGTTTGAGGCACAAAAATGCATACATGCCTTGAAAATTACTGAAAAAAAAGTGTCACGTGCGTTGAAACAGACGTGATAATAAGAAGGAATTAACTTGAGTATCAATTTGTTGATTTCATGATTTGATCCAAATTGTGCTGACAGAGCCAGCTGAGAGTCATACGTCAAAAAATTGTATTCATCTATAAGGTTTTTCATGTAAAAGTCGCATTTTGAAACGTCTGTATCCATCACGTTTAAAAAAAGAGGATTGCACAGCTTCATGAAACAGACAAACATAAATGCGATAGGATGCGCAACCCACATGCCACGAGCGTATTTTTTTTCACGTGTTCCGTCGAGTAAGGCTGTGCCGTCCAGTAAGGCATGGACGTATGCGGTTGCGACGAATGAAGGAGAGTTCTGATCTTCTGTGATAACATCCATCCATGGGATAAAAAAATCGTTGATCAACCATTTTGTGTCTGCTATAGACCTGTTGAGTATACCATCACAAAATTTTGTGAGTGTACCGTGATCACTACGCAATTCTCCACATTCAGACGAAAAATCAGACAAAAAGGAATAAAGTTGATACAGTCGTTCTGAAAAAAAAATATCATTGCATGCCATTTTCATTGTTGCAGGCATATCAACAGCATTTGAAGTAAAAAAACCCTTAACCATGGGAATACACTTCATAATGGTTAATTTAGTGTGCATCTGAATGATGTCATAAATGAAATCATACTTATCCAGCAAGTGTGCTCCATACATATTATATGTAAGATCCGTAAAAACAAGATGAAGAAAATGACGACACCACATTTCAAAACGCGTTCCATAGGATTGTAACATGTTGTCAACATCAATTTTTGCATTGCAATTGCCGTATGCAGTGCTGTCTGCTGCAAGATCAGATACAAATTGTTTTATAGACTCATTAACTTTCAATTGAAAACTGGCATCCACTGCATCAAAATCTTCCACAAACAACTCATCACACAAAATCAAGAAATTGGATATAAAACGCTCATAAAAAAACGGCGATGATGATCCAGTATTGCTAGTATCAATAAAAATACGTTTAAACAGCGTGGATACCATAATGTCTTGCTCAGCAGGTGCTGCCATTCCACCTCCAGCAGCCGCTGCTGCCGCTGATGCTGATGCTGCTGATGCCCCCGGTGATGACACTGCAACTACTGGCGATGATGGTGCTGCCGCTGCTGCCGCTGTTGATGCCCCCGGTGATGACACTGCAGCTACTGGCGATGATGGTGCTGCCGCTGCTGCCGCTGCTACTGCCCCCGGTGATGACACTGCAGCTACTGGCGATGATGGTGCTGCCGCTGCTGCCGCTGATGCTGATGCTGCTGATGCCCCCGGTGATGACACTGCAACTACTGGCGATGATGGTGCTGCCGCTGCTGCCGCTGCTGCTGCCCCCGGTGCAGCCGCTGTTGATGCCCCTGGTGATGACACTGCAACTACTGGTGATGATGGTGCTGCCGCTGCAGCCGCTGCTGCCGCTGCTGCCGCTGCTGCTGGCAACAACGGTGGTGGTGGTGATGGTGGTGATGATAATGGCGACGGTGGTGATGATCGTGATGATGATGATGATGATGATGATGATGATGATGATGCAGCCACTGCAACTTTTGGGGATACTAATGGTGATGATCCTGTCATAGAACTACTGTCATCGTCATCGTCATCTCCTGTTGCTGCTGCTGCTGCTGCTGCTGCTGCTGCTGCTGCTGCTGCTGGTGATGCAGATGGTGCCGGTGGCGACTTCGGTGGTGACACAGGTGGTGCCGCTGCCGCTCCCGCTGCCGCTGGCGATGCTGCAGCCGCTCCCGCTCCCGCTGCCGCTGGCGATGCTGTAGCCGCTCCCGCTCCCGCTGCCGCTGGCGATGCTGCAGCCGCTCCCCCTCCCGCTGCCGCTGCCGCTGGCTTCGGTACTACTGGTGGTGGTTTCCCTGCAGCCGCTCCCGCTCCCGCTGCCGCTGGCTTCTTCGCTGCTGCTGGTGGTTTCGCTGGTGCAACCGCTCCCGCTGGTGATGAAGGGGCTCCTCTTCCTTTTCCTTTTCCTCCTTTTGCACCTGGTACAGTTGGCATTTCCAACGGCATGGCACTAGGGGCGATACCATGAAAATCAGAGCACAGTTCCTGGCACACCCCTAGCTCATTCACGTGCGCTACCTCGATGGTCAGATCGTACCTATCTGCATCCTCGAACTGTCGTCTGTCAACGCCAGCGGACCCCACAGCGGCGCCGCGCCTGCGTCTGCGCACGATGCTGGCCATTTTCCCGTCGTGTGGTGGGCAGCGGCCCTAAATACGCGCACATCGTACAAAAAGCGCCGCCACAGCACCAACGGGAATAGCTAATGAAGGCTAGCGACGCGACGGGTGAGGCGCAGTCATGCAAAAAGAAAGCAGCGAGCAGCGGAGCGATCCGGCTGGACTTCAGCCTGCACCCTCTGGATGCAGACGAGGAGGCGACCTGCAAGGGCATGGTGGAACGCGAGCGTGGCTCGCGGCTGACCCTGATGCCGACGCATCACATGAACGCGTTTGGAGACCTTACAGGCTTCAAATTTGAGTGCCCAGCGGAGGTCGCCGGCGCATGCCTGCCGATCTCAAGACGCATGTTCTTCGGGCACACGGCTGCACAGGCGCTCGAAGGAGAGGAAAGCATCATGCAACTTATGGCACGCGAGCAGGAGAACAAGGCCACCATGCTAACGTTCCTTCAATCTGTCAAGGCATCCGCTTCGCCGGCGCTGCTGGACTGCATTCCTGACAACAACGACGCGTTCACAGCACACGGGCTGCTGCGTGGGACGGACCTGCGCACAGTGGAATGCAAGCCGTGGATGCCAGAGGTGCCAGAGTCCATCGGGATCTATCACGCATACATGAGAGGATACAACCGGGACGTGCGGGCACACAAGATGTTTCTGTGCTGCAGCGGCGGACTTGAAAAGGCGAGCGACGCCTTCTGCAACCTGATGATCGATGTGGGAGACAAGTGCACCGCACAGGAGGTCGTGGACAGCGAGGAGGCGTGGTGGCTGCGCAAGGCATGCTCACGCGCGCGCTGCAGGCTGCTCAAGGGGCTAGCCGACGCATTTGGGCTACGCGTGCAGCACATCCAGGTGTTTTTGATACCTTTCACCTTTATGCATTCATTCACCAGTTAAAAAAAAATATGACGCCCATGTTTATCCACAGGACATTCAGGCGCACACAGCGACGGGTATGGCGATTCCCTGCACCGACACAGTGGAGCATGACCTGTCACGCACAGGAGGAATCGTCAGTGTGTACAACGGGTGCTGCGACACGACACGGCCATTTAACGGCATCCTAACGCGAATGCACCCCGCCGAGGGCCTGTGGCTCTTCAAAGGCGCGGCACGAGGAGAGGGCTTTGGATCCATCTATGGAGACGGGCGTGTATGTGGCGCATTTCCAGCGTCGCAACCCACCTCCACGCGCGCCAATGCCATGCTCGCCGGAGACGCCAGCTGCGTCGTGCGGCTGCATCCAAAGGCAAAAGGTATGCAAAGGTACATGTGCTTCGACGAGGCATACTTCAGAACACTCGAGCGAATGCAATGGGATAGAGACAACAGCTACATCGAGCTCATGCCCATCATCGTGGGCCTTCCATAAGAACGAGATAAAAAAAACAGAGCGTTTCATAACGGTGTGAGGTAGAAAAAGAGAGACGACACGATGGACCAAGCCTACCCAAAGACCTTCCTGGAGGCCATCATGGAAACCATCCAATACGTAGAGCGATGCAGGGAAAACGACGCCATCCAGAAGAAAGATGTGCTGGACAGCATGGAAAATCGCCTCAGCTTCATGCTGCGCAAGATGGTGGCACATCCCACGAGCACATCTTTCTGCGTGTTCAGACGAGACGGCATGTGAATTCAAAAAATCTGCCAACTGGTGTGGCACGAGCGGCACCGTGAGCACGTAAATTCAAAAATCTGCCAACTGGTGTGGCACGAGCGGCACCGTGAGCTTATGCTGAGGAACCGATCTCTCATGCATGGCGTCCACAGTGCAACGAGGCAGCATTGTGTCATCTGTACGCGGAACTATCACAGCATCAGCACATGCAGCAGGCGCAGGCGGCTGCCACGAAACCCCCTCCTCCTCACGCACCACAAGCCCAAGCTCGGCGTCGACGTCAATCTCATCATCTTCAACGCCCGCCTGCTGAGCCAACGGCGTGGCGAGCATGGAGGTCATCTCCGTGGCCTCCGACATCTGCGCGTCGAGCTCGCTCATAACCTTCTCCGCATCCTCTAATCCCGCGCCCACGCCTGCATTCTTCATGGCCTGTGAAGAAAGCCTAAGCGACTGCATGAGCTCCTTGTCAAGCTCACTGCTGCGGAGTGCGTCGAGCTGCTTGTCGACAAGCAGCAACCCACCTCGAAGCCGCTCCAGACGCTGCTGCGCACGCCTGCGTTCCATAAGCTTGACCTTTGCGCCCTGCACATCACCCAAACGCCGCCGCGCTAGCGCTTCTTTGCCCAGCCCCGTGCACTCGAGCGCAGTGGCCTCCTCGCGTCCCAGCAGCCCGCGGCGGCAAGATTCAAGCGTGTCCTCGGCGTCGCCCATATCGTCGTCGTCGATATTTGGAATGAAACGTGCGCGGATATGCATAAACGTGCCCGCCAGCGTCTCCAAGAGGCAGTTCATGTGCGACCAGGGAGGGAGAGAGAGGCTAAAATACACTCCTGCATAGGAAACCGAGAGACCGCGCGCTACAAAAGGGCGCAACAAGGCCAGTTGCCAAGGGACACACAAGTATAAAAACAAAACACAATAGCGCATCGCAGGATGTCGCAAAAAGCAACAGATGAACCAAGCGAATCTGCACAGGATGATGCATCCCAAGACTATGAATCCGATGCAGGGGCAGATGATGACGACAAATGGAATGTCGATCAATTCAGAGACACGCGGAAGATACCCCTACACAACATGCAAAAAAATCTGTCATACATCAAGCGCAAGTGCAAGAAACAGCTGGAGATGCTGAACGCGATGAAGGGGCGTGAAAACGTCGACAAAACAAAATACGAAGAGGTAGTCAAGGCCTTCGTCGCGGCAGAGGTTGAACTTACGGAGCGTCGCGCGTTCGACACTGCCAGATGTATCGTAGAGATAGAGAAGGACCCGGAGGCGCTTCATGGACGAGGAATCCACGGGGATATCAACACGTGGAATGTCGAGCACTTTGTAGCTCGAAAAAAAGAAGAACACCAGCCCTATACACAACGACGAGAGTTCTCCATCTTTGTAGACGAGGACACCGTCAAGGAATACAAAGGCCCCGACGAGACGATTGAGTTGAAATACGACAGCAATCCAAGCGTGTGGCTCCACCTGCTGCACTCTGTATACACAAGCCTGCTATACGATAGCACACAGAGGGCGCAAAGCGCCTTGAGAAACGACAATAAGGACGTACGGCAATTCATCTTCCTGAAGGAGACGATCGGACCTAGCTTCCTGGAAGCTCTAAGCGCGGCTGCTCACAGTGCCACCGCACAGGAAGAACACAGGCGACAACCTGCAGCCCCCGCGCTGTTTCCTGGGATAAGCGACACCGATATTGGCCCAAAATCAGTAACAGGCCACGATTACAGATTTGATTCAGGCGGGGAACACCCAGTCAAATACAGGATTGCAATGCTTTCAAATCGAAACACAAACACAGACGAAAAAATGAAAGAATGGCGCGGAGAAGACGTGGTAAACGAGAAAACCAGCAAGTTCTTCAATGACAAGATAGCCCCACACACAGAGTGCAAATGGGTGGAGCTTGAGTTCCGCCTGCAAAATAGCACCCATTTCATCCGGATCCTGCGGTCACCCAAGAAGACAAACTATGTGATGGTGTATCCGTTCTTTGCAGCAGCTAGTGATGTCACCGAAGGGGTACATTTCAGGGACAGGGAATATAACGAGGTGGTCAACCTTCAGCCCTACGCAGTGAAAACGCCGTGGATCCCAGGGGGGTCGGTGGTGGCGCGTTTGTCAGAGGTGGACACCATGGTGGAGGCAATGCAGGTCATTAAACAACTCACACAGAGAGGTGACCACGATGTAGAATATCATCCCATAAACCATGATGAAGATATCCTAAAAAAAATCGAAGACAGCGCCTCCATGAAAGATGACGTGCGCGTGTACTACAGCATCCAAGACGAGTACTTTGGCCAATGGACCGTGTGGTTTGTGCACTACAACGCACAGATCGTAGGGGTGCAGCTATACTACCCGTCGACGGCAATGCTGCACGCAAATAAACGGGACACACGGCGCTCCATGTACAATGTAAACGGCACCCCACACAAGCACTGGAAGACCACCCCAAAAACCTACATCAGCCCCTTACTGGACAACTCGGTGTGGCCCAGCATCACAGTGAATGTATTATCGAGATGGCACATAATGCAGAAACTGAATGGCACATACACAGCCACATGGTCTGATGATATTGGGCAGTATTGGATGAATGTAGATACGGGCATGTGCCTTGGCACAATCAATCTATCTCCAGATACAAGCAACTACCCCCTTTACAATTCAGGAGAGAACAACACCAGGGCCACGTGGGCATTCTATAATTCAACTGCAGCGTACGCATATACAGTAACAGACACCCCACTGAACGTCACATGGAAGTGGTTCAATTTTTCAAACATACCCCAAAGGAACAGGGTCCGGATCAATCTCGCGCTGGTACAACTTCCTCTGGGGGTGGGACAACAAAGCGCACCAAAGGGGCTGGCGCCGCACACGGTTCCCGACGCTCACCTTGGCGCCGTAATGGAGAGCCTAGGGGATATCCGACGGGCGTTGAATCAGGTGTCGCTGCTGAAGCTGGAATAGCAACGCCAAGCGGGGCATCTCCAAAACCATGATGAGAGAACAACGGAGCATCGCTGAGTCTGAGCGAGGAGAACAGCGAGGCAAGCGGGGCATTAGGCGCAGGGCGGTCAAACCACGAAGGTCCCAGGCAGTTGAGCCTCGCGTGACGGATGGTGGCCTTCCAGATACTACAGAAGGGAGCCCCCCTTGCACGCTTGCGCAGGTCAGGAAGTCCTGCCACTGATGCCTGTTCCATGGCCTCCGCCGCCGTGATGTCCCCATAGAGCTCATGAGGCCTCAAGAGAAAACAGAGATTAAAGAGCAGAAGCGCATTGTCCTCACGTTTTTGCAAGGTGTGATACGCGCGGCTAAGCGACGTCAGGGCCTGATTGTGCTCGATGAGCGCCTCGCACTCTATATCACGCTCAAATGAGATCCACCGATACACAAGCTGCCTGTAGCGCTCGTCCTCCACGACGAGCGAACGCATCAGCGGCCACAACACTGGAAAGATTCCGACGTTTCGCACGAAGCGAGAGATGTCCTGATCGATCCGCTTGGGGCTGAATTGCCTGCAGTAGTCGTGCCGAGTCTGCAGCTGCCCCGCCTCCGCGTAGGACACAAAGTAGGCCACGATCGCGTCCCACTCTGCCTTTTTATTGACAGAAAATGCCTTAGGCCTGAGTCCCAGCATGCGCTTGCACACGTAACGCACCGGAAACTGGTACAGGTCCACCAGCCTATCTGCAACAGACGAGATCATCAGGCTCACGTCTCGAATCTCTCCGCTGTCGATCGCAGCGAAGAGAGGCGCGTAGAGCGTGGTGTCATTCTGATCCCATATTTCCTTGGGTGCGTCCACAAGCTCCAACATGTAAAACAGCTGGAAGCGCGAGAAGTCCACGCCAACGGTATACTTTTCCAGGCAAAAAAGGAGATAGAGACAATGCCCCGTGAGCAGATTCAGGACGCCATCGTGGATATGCCTGCCCTTTGGTTTGTCCTTCTTGATGACTGGACTGCGGCGCTCCAGCCAGACGGCGACGATATTCAGGATCACAAAACAGAGGGTCACAAACACCTTACGCACTGAGACGTGCATACCACTGTAATCTACATCAGCTTCATCGAAATTCAACAGGCAGCGGTGCAGGTAGTAGGCCACGAGTGCCCCCAGCTCAGCCGAGTGGAAGTTGTCGACGCTCCTGTCCGGGCGGACCCGCACGCTGTCCCCTTTCTTTCCATACACAGACACGGCCTTGGATGGAACAAGCCCCTGGATGCACATCCACCCAATCCGCGCCTCAGCGTCCATGATGTCGTTGCAATGGCTGCAACAAGGGTACATCAGGTTCAGGTCGATGGAAGGCCCAGGCCGATCGCCAGCGAGCTTGGACACATGCTTCAGCAGCCGCTGCATTGGCTGCAACTCGGTGGGAGGATCCCATCTGGCCCTGTAATCTGATTTTGGGAGCCGCTTGTTGGTAAAGAGCGCTGAATTGGAGTCGTCAAGGGTTGAAAATCTGATGGTACCACGTGGTGGAACATTAAAAGCCCCTGAATCCACAGGGGATTCTTCCACACGCGACCAGGCAAACTGGATCGCAGAGTGCCGCTGGGCGTATGGAATCACGTGAGACATCTCAATAAAGCCTGCAAACTGGCTTGCAGGGAGATGCTCGGCCTGCAACGCGAAGAACTGCGCGTTGATCAGGTAGACACGCACACACTCGCGGTTTACGAGCATGACATCACCAGGCAGCAGCGGGCCCCTGCAAGACATACAACAGCCGAAATTGCACATGCGGGATGCATCACCCATTACACGCAATAGAGATGAGCCGCAGTATAAAAATCATTTAATAAGGAATGGAATACAGCAAAAGAGCTCTTCTCATTCACCAACCATATCCTCGCCAGCAGTAGTAGGCACGGGCTTGCGTCTCCTGCGAGCAGCAGCAGGAGGAGCAGGCTCGTCGCGCATGGCACCAGAGATGACCAGCGGAGGAGGCTCCTCTGGTACAGCATATTCATCATTCACGCCACCAGATCCCTGCACTGGCGGCTGCTGCCCCCCACCACCATGCAAATCGTGCACTGGCGGCTGCTG
>Ga0247834_1007563_pt1 | contig 11500 bp, 9 predicted proteins | sample LaCruzMarch2015__8_FD_187118 | JGI IMG/M metagenome (GOLD analysis project Ga0247834, IMG submission 187118) | Freshwater microbial communities from meromictic Lake La Cruz, Castile-La Mancha, Spain - LaCruzMarch2015_12m | ecosystem: Environmental > Aquatic > Freshwater > Lake | place: Spain... | reverse complement strand
CGAAGACGTTCCACTCGGAACCGGTGGCGCCCTGAAGGCAGCGAGTCCGCATCTTGCATATACCTTCATATTGGCACACGGAGACACTTTTTCCTACGTCGAATACTCCGATCTTCTCGGTCTCTTAGATCGCAACACCCTTAGTTTGAGCCTTGTGAAGGTCGCCGACGGGGCCCGGTACGGGAGTGCCATCACCGACGGTCGCCACGTGGTCGGCTTTCGTGAGAAAGGGCTCAGTGGACCGTGCTTGGTCAATGCCGGCGTCTACGGGTGCCGCCGGGGGTTGATCAGCGAACTCCCTACGCAGTCGTCCTTCTCTTTCGAGGTGGACTTCCTAGAGCCTCGGCTCGCACTACTGCGGCCCCAGTTCCATCAGGCTCGATCCGGAATGATCGATATCGGAGCACCAGAGTCGTATGCGTTCGCAAACTTGATATTCGGGAAGGGGAGATCCTAGCTAGCCTTGGCTGGTCCCTTTGTGGCAGTATTCGCTAGCCAACGACCTCAAAGAGCCAGTGAATGCCGCCACTTGCGAACGCGATTGGCCGGAATTCATACCGTGAGCTTTCGAGTAGTTCTTTGTAAGCCCGCATCTCATGGTCGCGGTCAGGAAACTCATCGAAGTAGAGCAAGGTGCCCGGCTTTAGGTATGGCTCAGCCCATTTCAGCACCGTGGCTGCACTGGAGTACAAATCAGAGTCGATGTTGATGATGAGTTGATCATGGTCGGGCATTGAAAAGTTCCGAAGCGTATCGTCAAACCAACCTACCTGAAAAGAGACTCGATCATCCGCGATGCTCGGCGGCCCGTCGGTTGCGAAAGTGCCGACCTCGAGGCCCGGCCGCCAATCGCTGGGCAATCCTTGGAAGCTGTCGAAGCCAATCAGTTTTGCGGCCGGTTGTCTAAGGTTCCGGGACCACCAGCGCATTGATCGACCTTGCCAAACTCCGAACTCCAGATATAACGGGCGTTCGCCTTTAATGTTTGACAGCGCTATAGAGAACAATGCCTCATCGTTGCCGACGACCCGCGGTGGTCCGCCCGGCATCTCGTGGGACAGCCAGTAGCCGAGTTCAAGGTAACTGTGAATAGAATTTACATTCGCCATTTGTTTGAGGGTCATTCGCCGGCCAAAATTCAGCAAAACCAGCCGAGTACGATCTTTCAAACGTAACTTGCGCAATAAAGTTAGCCTTTCAAATCCCCTCGACAATTCAGTCGAGTATCTGCACTAGCAATATCGCCTAGTCGGCGGCAACACACGATCCTGCCTTCGACTATAAGCCATCGCTGCGCTTAATTGAAATCTCGCCATCTCAGTCTGCCCATGTCGGGCATAGGTAGGGTGAGGAGACGCCTAGACGCCTCGGTGTCGGACCCGTCACTGACCGGTAGGATGCGAATCGCCAGGTGCAAAGCTATATTTCGGTCCGCAATAGCCCCTCGCATGGCACCCTTGACCTCGTTGAGTACGGAATGCGGAGTGAGAGTTATTAAGGACACTGTTCGGGTGGGTATGAGATGACTGCTTCCTTCCTTCTTGTGGTTGCCGCAACAGTCGGCCTAGCGGTTATGACGCGAGTGATCGGACCGGTAGTCACCGCCATTGGGGCAGTGATATTCACAACGTGTTTCCTTCCGATCGTCGCCTTGGGTACGGCAGACGAAGATTTTTCTGTCGGAATTGCGAACCGATTTGTCGAATGGCGAACCTACACCCTCCTCGTCATAGCGCTGGGTACGCTAGCGTTCTTCAGATGGGGAATCGGATGTTTCAGTCCGATGCACCTCTTGTTCGCCGGGTGGACTGTGTACGGGCTGGTTTATGTCTGGAATGACACCCCTTTGGTTTATGCTGGCGCTCTTCAACTGTTGACTGGCGTTTTGGCATGGGGAGTCGGCGTCGCTGTGGCCAGAATGCGCCATACTGCTGCGGTGGAACGCGCTATTTTATTGGTGCTGGCCGGAGTCGTAGTATTCGAAGCAATGCTGTGCATTTTGCAATATGCCGGTTTGCCAATTAATCTGGGGCCGGAGGCTGGAGCCCTTGGAGCGCGAGTAAGGGGAACGACGAACCATCCGAATTCCCTCGGGAAATTATTGTTTATTCTTTTGATCTTACTCTTGCCGTTAACCGCGTCTCGCTCAGCGAAAGTTGGTAGATGGGCGATAATTAGCGCCGGTTTGCTGTTTGTGCCCTTCGGCCTGGCCCAAGGCCGGGCGAACTTGGCGGCTTTAATCAGCGCATTGTTGATTTGGGCCGTACTAACGCCCAATACCCGCTTTTCAACGTCGCGGCGGCTTGCTTTAATTCCAGTGGCGGCTGTCGGCGTTGCGGCGACTGCGGGGACAGTGGCCGCACGGTTTGAGGAAGACCCAACGGGCGGCGCACGCGGCCGACTTTATGAGATCGCGGCAGATGCAATTCCTGACCACCTGTGGTTTGGCGTCGGCCCGAACTCTTACGTTGTCGAAATCGCGCAGTTCTATGGATCCTTCATCCCGGTCCACAACACGTTTGTCCTACTCGTCGCAGAAACCGGCGTGATTGGTGCTGTCCTCTACTTCGGTCCACTCTTTGTGGCAGTGGCACGGGCGATAACGACCGTTCGTCGAAACCGGTATTCGCGGGCCCTGGTTTCCACATTTCCTGGTTGGCTGATGATTGGGATGACTGGTTGGGGCTTGCTTGGCAATTCAGTACTCCCATTCTTTATGTTCGCAGTGGCCTACACGGCGGAGCGTTCGCGGCTAGTTGCGAGAGAACAAGGCGGCAGTGAGGGCCCAGAGAATGGCGAGCGCAAGCGGAATCCAGATCGAGAAGCGGATCCGGAAGTGATCTCGAGAAACGCGACTGATGATTGTCATGACTGCCGGCAAGGTAATACAGGCCGCAGCAAAATTGGCTACTATCCCGCCCAGTGAAAACTGGGCACCGAATATCGTTGGTGCGACCAAGGTGGTTGCGCCAACAGTGCTCGCAATCGTTAGGGGCGCGGTCCTCAATTCACGCACCCACTGAGCACTGATCGAATAGTAAGTGCCGACGGAGGCCAACGCTATCGCGACGTACGCGTAATTAGCGACTGTTACGCCAGTGAGTAGTGAGGCCCTGTTGAAGATCCAGAGAGTTAGCCATACCGCGACTACCGCACCAATGACGGCCAAGGAGTAAATGCGAAGTGAACGGTCCAGGGTAGTTGAGTAAGCGTCATCGGGAGTGGCTTGCAGGTGTGGAGCGACGTATGAATTGATGCTCGCCAAGAAGGTAAGCCCAACTGAAAAAGCCAACATCAAGGTGTGCGCGGTATCCACCACGATTGGTGGCTTGCCGCCGATTACCGAGACGATGCGAGCGCCCTGAATGATGACTCCGAACATCAACAGGTGCGGTATAAGTAGCGCCGCAGCCATGATTAGACGGCGGAGAACGGCCGAATCGACAGGATATTTACCGAGGTATCGGCGAAGCAGGAATGCCAAAATTGCTTGGCAGCTAAACATGAGTGCGCAGGCGATTCGTATCCGCTGTGCGCGGTCGTCGGACGTATGTATTGCTACGAGCCACGCGACGGCGGTGGCTGGTACGGCCAATTGGCCCACGATGACGAGGGCCAAGCGCCCCGCCGCCCTGCCGACCTGTGCCGTGGAAATCCCGGCGGCAATCGTACCGGCCATAGCCAGTGTCGCTGCTGCTAGCTCTTCGTTGTGCGTAGGAGCGGGAATTGTCGATAGGAGTATGCCGGACGCTCCGATCGAAGCAGAGAAAACGAGGACAATCCCAAGTGGTATCGACCAAGGACCTGAGTTGTGACGACTGTCCCGTCCGGCAGAACGGAAAGTATTTGGAAGGACAAAGGGAATGCCGAGTGTCACTATGAGGCTTGCAGGTACGCCCAGAGCGTAACTGCCGATCGCTACGTCTTTGGCTTCTGTATCGATTAGCTGGCCGATAATCAACCAAAGAACCAACGTTAGTCCCGCGCTAGCCAGTTGGCTGGCGGGGAAGACCGCGTGACGCCACCATGTCATTGGAAGCCGATTTCAGAATGGGAGAGGCATACTGATGGGACGCCCCAGGCAGCTTGGGCGATCACGCTTGTTCCGGCGTTACGGCTCGGGTGCAACTTAAGCAACATCGTCCCGTCAGGTACGCAGGGGAGCCGCAGCCGTGTAGATCCGTTGGAGCACGCCGTGCAATTGCTCAGCGATGCGCCCGCGTTCTTCGTCAGCTACTTCCCTGACGTCAGCACCAGATAGGGCTGCGGCGATAGAAACTGAAGCAAGTCCAACGTCGAATACCGATCGGTAATCGCCGAATTTGAACAAGGGCTCTCTTAGCCACGGAACTTCTAGCCTCGCACATGGAACTCCGTACGAATCAGCAAATACTAGCGCGTGCAGACTCGTCGCGAGAACACTCGATGCGGTCGATACTGAGCGTGCTACATCGACCGGATCACTGTTCGGGGGAATAATTGTGAATCCTTTCGCAGCCAATGCGCGGATCAATGCGTGCCCGCGCCTACTGCCAAACATCCTGAGGTGGGGGATGAATGCCGGCGGCCCCGATCGGCCATTTACTTTCGGGACGATTTCGGAAATCAACAGCCCGGGGTCTCCGATGGCTGCTTCGGCACCGACGCCGACAATTCGGGCCGAGTCGAGTCCCCGAACACCGAGTACGCGTGACACTGGAAAATCGCGGAATGGCATCGCCGAATTCCGGACTCCGGTGCCCAAGATCAGACCCTGTCCTCCGTCGCGCCTATACGCATCGAGCATCGAACCAACACAAACAACATCTTCTTCACCTAATTGAGCCCAAACAATTTGACGACCGGTCAGCTCTAGCAATATCAGAGGGTTGACGGAGTCTCCAAAGTTCTGAAACTTCCGTATGGATCGGAACAGCGAAAGCCATAGCGGACCACGAATCGCGAGCTCCCGGACAGCAGAACGTCTCGGATCCCACCAGAATGCCCTCAAGGTCACCGACCGCCCCTTTCAAGGTGAGTTATTGATATCCACCAATGAGGAAGACTGCCCAAACAGAATTGCGCTGATCGTTAGTCGCCAAGGTATTTTCGACCGACTCTCAATGATTTCAGCTTAGGAGATCTCGCTACCACGTCACGATGTGCGATTTCCGAAAACCAGCGAAGCGTTCCTCCATGTAACGAGCGTCCGGGAAGATGAAACGCATTTCCTTCTTCGTCAGCAGGCGGGTGTTTTCGAACTCATCCCGGAATTGTGATGGACTGTAGTGGCGGTATCGCTTCACCGATATACGGAGCGCAAGAGCACGGGCGGGCTCGGCTAGCCAGTGGACGAAGGGACGCATGTAGTGAACCTCAAGTGGAAACTCGTAAGCAGGGACTTGAACCCAACCGTGTTTACCAACACGAGTAAGCTCTGCGGCGGCAAGTTCCACATTCTGCCACTCTCCGACATGCTCGAGCATCGAGTTGCAGACGACTAAGTCGAATTCTTTGGCGTCGAATTCGAGCGAACGGGCGTCGCCGACTGCGAGTCGCATGTTGGCGGTGACTTCCCGCTGCTGCGTAACCATTATGTCCTTCGCCGCTTGCATTTCATCAAGGGTGCTGTATTCGCCTGCGCCTTTGTTGAGGATGACGATCTCACTAGCTTCAACAGCGGAGGGCACTGTCGCCCAGAAATGTGGAAGACCTCCCACGTCTAGGATTCTCGCGTTAGGTATCTGTCCAATAAGATCACTCAGGGCGCGGTTGCGCCGTTTCCTGAAGTAGTCTGAAAAGTCCGCCCAGATTTTCTTGTCCGTGATGGCCATGGCAGGATACTAACCTTCCTGAAGTTTTAGGGCGAACTCGTCTTCGCGACCTAAAACTAGCGTCGATACAGATGCTGCTGGCAGCTGGACAGTAGCCACACCTGCAATTGGAGTAATGGCGGTTGCTGACAGCGTCGGATTGCTATCCGAAGGTCCGTCTCCGCGGAGTTGCCATAACTGTGCAGACGCGGCACCCACCGCGTGAACTTTGACAGTTTGAGCCGAGTCGGCGCGGTTGAGAATCAGCACCGCGTAGCGACGCGTTTCGCGGTTCCAGGAGGCAAACGAGAAAACGTCGGGATGCGTTGAGGTGCTCTCCACCATCGCACCCGGCGCTAACAGAGTTGTCATGAGTTGCGCTGAACCAGCGGGCGTCAGCTCGTTTAGCGAGTCGAATTGGTCCTGACCAAACCCAAATGGGGGGTAGCGGGTGACCCAAACCATTGCTCCGTGGATGTTGGGCGCGACGAGGTTGCCACCGATGTTGTGCGCCAAAACAACTGCAGCACCCATGTCATTGGGTGTTCCGGAAACGACTCCCATTTCGGTCATCATCACGAAAATGCGAGACCTGTCCGGTTCCGGAAGGGATTTGATGGCGTTTGTCGCCCTATTCGCCTCGCTGACGATATTTGGGACAGTTACATCCTGGTATTCTTTATAGGACATGTAGAAAAACGGGTACCTGTGGGCAGCGAGGAAGTCAATGTTCGCTGGTCCCGCCGCAACGAGAGCTTCTTTAAACCATTGCTCGGAATTTCCGTTGAGGCCGACGAGGATCGTCGGATCTTCCTCTTTCATTGCGATAGCTATGTCGGCACAGTCCGCCCCATAAGAAGTCGCGTCAGGGTATCCGCGCGCGTAACCAGTGGCGGCAGACCACGCCTCGTTACCCAACTCCCAATATCTGACGCCGTAGCGATTGGTTACATTGCACCAGCGAACCATCGCTGCTGCGTTTGCAATGATCTGTTCCTTCGTGGGAGTCCAGGCGTTCATTCCAGTCGCAGGGTTGGCGATTGTGTCCACGGCGACGACGATGACTGGTTCGGCGCCTATCGCGGCGCAGTCGTCCAAGAAATCTTGCAATTGGTAGACGTCGCGGGTCCAGGTGCCGGCGGGGGAGTTTGTCGACCAATAGCGGAGGTCGTTGGCGGGCCACTCGTCAGAACCAAATCGGCACAGCCTGGGGGTCGGTGTAGAAACCGTGTTACCTAACTCGTCTAAGAAAAATGTGACCCCATCGGCCTCATGTCCGCCTGGGTACCGGACGTACCGTACTTCCAACTCTTCAAGGGCGCTCCGGAGTTTGCGTGCGCCCGGCCGCTGGAGGTCGGAATCGTCGAGAAAATTAACGTTGATTCCGATGCGGTCAGCAGTCGGATGCAACAGTGTGTCGGGGTTAATCGTGACATCCACCAATTTGGAAGCAGCGGATACCGTTCGTGAGGTGACCGCAGCAATCGCGGTACCAAGGCCTGCGAGAAACGGTGCCCCGATGGAGAACTTCAGAATTGCGCGCCTAGAAAACGAGGACTTCAAGTTACGCCCATCTCGACACGTTCACTCCAAAGTGTTTGCAGGATGATCAGCGTCCGTCAATCGCATCACGCCCACCTTCGGTGCGGTAACGGCTTGATATGTTCGTAGATGGAGACGTGACGTCAGCGCTTGGCACCGGTGAATTTACCTCAGCCGGTTCGCTGCGCTGTTTGCGGTTCGGCGTTTGTTTTTTCTCGTCGCCGTAACTGCCGCCGTAGTAGTAATAGTTGTAACTATAGGCCCCACTGCCGCGCGTCGGCATCATGGTCAGCACCGCGCCGAGAAGGGTTGCGCCGACGTCGTTGAGCATTCCGATCGCGTGAGAGAGTTGGTCGCGTCGAGTCTTGCCGGCCTTCACCACTACGAGTGCACCATCAGACTTTGCCGCCAGGATCGCGCCGTCGGTGACGGCCAGCAATGGCGCTGAGTCGATGATCACGTAGTCGAACCGGGACCGCAGTTCGCTCAACATTCTCTCGGCGGCAAGTGATCCCAGGAGTTCGCTGGGATTTGGCGGCGTGGGTCCGGCAGCCAGAATCGTCAATCGGGGGAACTTCGTGGTCTGCAACACCTCGTCGAGTGCCGCGCCGCCACTGAGTACCGTGCTGACGCCCACGGATCCGAGGACGTCGAGATATTTGGCCAACCGCGGACGGCGGAGGTCGCCGTCGACGAGTACCACGCTGTGCTCCGCCTCGGCCAATGCCAAGGCGATGTTGATCGAAGTGGTGGACTTGCCCTCACTCGGTGAGGAACTGGTGACAACGATCACGCGCGGGGGATGGTCGACGGTGAGGAACTGAAGGTTGGTCCGAAGTTTGCGGAATGCCTCCGCTGTTGACGAGTTGTCGGTGTCGAACGAGATCGACGGTGACGTGGCGAGTTCCTTATCAAGCGGGATATAGCCGACGGCACCGGTACCGGTGATCTCCTCGAGGGTCTCCTGGGTCTTGACGGTGTTGTCGAGGAGATCGCGAACAACAGCTAGGCCAATGCCCAGCATTCCTCCGAGGATGATTCCGATCGCCAGATTACGGATCGGTTTCGGAGCCACAGGGGTCGTGGGCACTGAGGCCCGTTGTTCGACCACGACGCGGGAGTCGGGTCGCACCCCAGGGCTTGGGGTCTCTAGTTCCCTGGCCAGCATGACGAATTCGTCTGACAGTGCGTTCGCAATATCGCGCGCCAGAACCGGCGACTCGTCCAAAACCGTCACATCTATCAGAACGGTATCTCGCTTTGACTTGGCCGTGACCTTCGCTTTCAACTCTGCTGGGCTGACTTTGAGGTCGAGGCGAGTGACTGCGCGTTGGGCGAGTGATTCACCCATAATGAGTTGGGTGTACGACAGCACACGCTCTTGGGACAGGCGATTACCGTTGTAAATATCCGAAACCGATGCCCCTGCGGTTGAGGAAACATACAGCCTTGTAGCGGCTTGGTAGACCGGAGTCTGGAGCAGCGTAAATATTGCGGCACCCGCGAAAACGACCAGTGCGGTGAGACCCACGGTGATCCATCGATCGCGCAGCAATTTCAGGAACTCCTGGAATGTCAAAATCGACCCCTATCGTCGGTTCGCTTGGAGTAGTGGCCCACGGCGACTCAGCTTGGACATTCCGGTACAGATACTAGTGGGGTTACGGCGTCTATTAGTGGCTGGATTGGGACACGCGGTGCACCCGGAGAAGTCGGCTCTGCAAGTCGGAAAACCAACTCTCCGCTCTGGCCGGGAGGTATGGCTACTTGGACTTCAAAAGTCGGGTGACCGCGTTCTTTGCGAACGACGGCCGGCACTTTAGCGCCGTTTGATGTCACGTTTACTAGCTGCGCATCCTTTGTCGCAATGACGCGAACTGAGGTAACCATGGTGCCGCTTGGCGCTTCGAATGGAATGTCAGAGGAGAGGCCCGGTGATCCGGCGACATAGTCTGGCAACGGCTTATCAGTAGCTGTATTGGACAACCGAACTGTGATGGTCGAGTTCCTCGTATCGCCTTTGCAACCGTCGGCTGCGTACTCGATCTCGCGTACGAGGTAGTAGTCCATCTTGTTTCCGGCGAGGTTGTTGACGACGATCTGGGCATATGGCGCGGAGTCCTCCGGAATCGTAAAGGCCAGGGGAGTCTCTTCCAGTACTGCCTGATCGGCCGGGTCCGCACTCCACACCGCGATCCGTCGTTCACTGGCCGCGCGGCCGATGGCGTCCAGCACCGCCCGCGGGGATTGGAGCTTGCCGGTTAGCTTTTCGGCGACCTGCTTGGCGATGGTCTGCAGGTACTGCTTGCGGGCGGCCTGGTCTGACTCTTCCGGGAACCGTGCATAGGCCGCCGACATGGTCAGTTCAACCACGTTGTCCCCGTTAACGATCTCGCCATCGGGCATGGTGATTGGTCCTGTTGCGCCCAGCATGTAACTCAGGGCGATGGGGTCGAGGGCAATGACGCCGTCGGCCTTCAATCCTGTTTTCTGCTCCCACATGGACTTCCAGATTTGGGCGGCATTCGGGAAGTGGGCGCTGAGGTTACTGTTGCGGTAGTCGGTGTAGGGGTTGGTGTAGCCGTACTGCGAGTTGAACTCCGAGCCGAGGTCGATCTCCGCCGACGCGCCGTCGAGTGCGGTGTTAGCTCCTAGGGTGTCCACCGTCGGCTTGCCGTTGTCGAAGCGCAGGACACCGAAGCCGCCCAGCAGGCCGCCCGTGCCACGGGCCTCGGCGGGAGTCTGGAAGCCCATCAAGTAGGTGCGCGGGCCGTCGGCGCCCATCATCGACGGTGCCAGGCGCGCGGCGAGGGCGGTGTTTCGGAAAAGCCCTGCGATGTCGTAGGTTTGGTCCTGCAGTTGGGTGCGTGCGTTGCGAAGGGCCGAAATGAATGCGGGCTTGGTGATTGTGGCGGCTTGCGCGTCGAGTCGGGTGGCGTCCGCCGACAGCGCAGCCAGTGCGGGTTCCTTCTCGCGGAGCAGTTGCAGGTTCACCCGGCCGTCGGCGAACAGGGTGTCCGGTGAGATACCCACCCCGGCTTTCGCGGCCGGCTTGAGGACGTCGGCGGTCAGGCCCACGACCACGTCGGAGATCTGCTGTCCGGATTTGAACGGGCTACCCAGCCACGGCACCGCCGCAGCGACGTTCCAAGGCAACGAATGCGTCGCAGATCGTGCCTGCCGGGCGAAGAACTCCGCGTTCTCGGCGAACCGAGTTCCGTCGTCGGCCTTGCCACCCAATAGGGCGTCCTTGGCTTGCTGCGCGTAGTTCCGGGACTGCTCCAGGCTCGACTTCGCCTGCATGGCGCCGTACCCCAGCCACCCGGCGAACACGACGAACAGCACCAGCAGTGCGAGGGCGCCCCATCGGATCACGGGGCGTTGCGCCAGTTCCCCGAGGCGGCCGGCGGGGCGGCCGTCGTCGCCGGACCGCGACGAGCTACTGAACGGGTTGCGCGAGAACAAATTCATTCGGGAAATCCTCGACCTACAACAGGAAAGTGGGGGCGGTCCGCGAAGACCGCCCCCACTTTACGACTGAACAGCGAGAGGACTAGCAGCCCCCGGTGCTGATGGAACTGGTCGAGGTGCCGTACGGACCCACCGACGGGGTGATGGTGCTGCTCAGGCCGAGCACGCACGCCTCGAAGTCGAGGTTGCGGTACCAGCCGTAGTAGGGCAGAGACCAACCGGGCAGGCTGGCCAACGGCTCAAAGGTTCGCGGAGTACCAATAGGCGGCGGCGGATTCGGGTTGGGCGTGCCGAACCACCACAGCGGGTTCTGGAAGAGCGGGTTGGGGCCGAGGGCGTTCGCGGCCGTCGAGCGCGCACCGTTGACGCTGGCCTGCGGAGCCTGGGGTGCTTGTGCATTCCCGGCAGATCCGCGGGTGGCGCGGGCAGGCTTGCGGCCGGCGGCGTTGCCCACGGAGCCAGCGTCGGCGCTGGCACTCGAGTCGGTGTCGCCAGCGGGCTCAGCCTGAGCGACCAGCGGAGACAGTGATGCGGTCGCCGCGATCGCGATGGCTCCGACGCCGATCAGAAGCTTATTGGTGGTCATGGGTGAAAATCCCCCTGGTTGGTGTTTGCTGTCAGTTGTACTGGAGCAGACCTTGCCATGGATCTGCCGCGGGTGTCAACTTAACGCGCAAACTAGGGTCGAAAGTCCA
>Ga0247834_1007560_pt1 | contig 11501 bp, 9 predicted proteins | sample LaCruzMarch2015__8_FD_187118 | JGI IMG/M metagenome (GOLD analysis project Ga0247834, IMG submission 187118) | Freshwater microbial communities from meromictic Lake La Cruz, Castile-La Mancha, Spain - LaCruzMarch2015_12m | ecosystem: Environmental > Aquatic > Freshwater > Lake | place: Spain... | reverse complement strand
ATTTTGCAACCGTTTCATTATGAATATATGCAACGCCGCTCCTGATTGCCTGAAAAAAGCATCAGGGAGTAATCAGTCTGATAATTTGGGCTGCAATAGGGGAATATCGATGATAAATTCTGTTCCCTTGGTCAGTTCCGAATTAAATGACAGTTTGCCATGATGCACTTCAGTCACAATCTGATAGGAAATCGACAACCCTAGCCCTGTACCTTTACCCACAGGCTTGGTGGTAAAAAACAGGTCAAACAGGCGATTACGGATATTTTCTGGTACACCATTGCCATTGTCGGCAACCTTAATCAGCAGGCGATCGCCATCTTGCAACTCGGTCTTAATAACAATTTGCGAGACTTTACCATCGGGGCGCACCCATTGAGGGCGATCGCTAATAATTTGCCAAGAGCCATTGTTTTTAGCATCCTCATCTAAGGCATCAATGGCATTGCCCAAAAGGTTCATAAACACTTGGTTGAGTTGCCCTGCATAGCATTCTATTGGAGGTAAATCTCCATAGTGCTTTTCCACCAGAATTTCAGGACGCAGGGAAGAGGCTTTGAGGCGACTTTGTAAAATCAGAAGTGTGCTATCAATCCCCTCATGAATATCCACAAACTTACAACCCTCCTCATCACTGCGGGAGAATTTATTCAAAGACTGGACAATTTTTTGAATTCGTTCTGCGCCAAGGCGAATGGAACTCACCAGCTTGACAAAATCCTCCGTCAGAAAATCAATATCAATCTCCGTCAACTTTTCAGCGATCGCCTCTGTCGTCTCTGGATAAGCCTGTCGGTACATTTCCACCAAACCCAGCAGTTCTTTCGTATAACTATCGGCATAGGACAAATTACCATAGATAAAATTCACAGGGTTATTGATCTCATGGGCAATGCCAGCCACAAGCTGCCCTAGTCCCGACATTTTTTCCGCCTGAATTAGTTGCGACTGAGTGCTTTTTAGCTCCTGCAAAGCTAGTTCGAGCATTTCCGCCTGTAGGCGATATTTCTCTTCTGAAGCCCTGACTAATGACTCCGAAGCTAGGCGTTCTGTAATATCGCGCAGACTCCATACGCGACCTGCACAGCTATCAAAAATATGTTGCGGTTGCGAATAGCATTCTAAGGTACGCCCATCATCTAGTTCGACTACTTCAAAGCTATTTTGGTCATCTTCTAGTCCTTTGCCAAAGGTATGCAGATATTCAGACGACTTTACCCGTTTAGCCACATATTTCAAGATGTGAGAATCATCATGGGATGAGAAAATTCTTTTAGGAATTCGCAATAAATCCACAAATTTTTGATTGCAAATGATGATATTCCCGATCGCATCAAGTACCAAAATACCATCAGCCGTTGCCTCAAGGGTTGCGCCCAAAGCGGCAAAGCTTTTATTGATTTCCGCCTCTGCTGCCTTGCGATCGCGAATATTCGTACAGACATAGGTGGAGCCAACCACTTTCCCCATATGGTTTTTAACAGGATTGACCCGCAAAAATACAGGAATGGCTTGCCGATAGCGATCGTACATATCCAATTCACTTGACCAATTGCCACCATGCATCACCGCATTATGAATCGCCTGTGCGATCGCGTCATTGGCAAACAGCCTGATAAACTGTGATGAATATTGCAATTCCCGCAGCTCATAGGCAAACAATTCATTAAATGCCAAATTTAAATAGATTGGTTGTCCCCTTTCATCAGTAATACATACAGCATCGTTAGCACTTTCTAAGGCTGTCCCCACCTTATGAAAAGACTCCTCAAAATGCTCACGCTCCGCAATCTCCTGTGCCAACTGCTGTTGGAGTGACTTGACATCCTGCGTAGGACTCAGCGCTAATACGATGCCCCCCGTTGAGCCATCGTCACTATACCAAGGCTGCACCTGCAACTGAAGAAATTGCAGGAGGCGATCGCGATTTTCTAGCTCCACCTCAGCGCTATATCGCATTTGTCCACCACTCAAGCATCTTTCTAGGGCATGGCGATGATTAAGGGCGATCGGCAAAGAATCGTAAATACCAGTTCCGATCAACTTCAGTCTTGGTACGCCCAACAACTTAACCCAAGCTTGGCTAACCAACACATAACGCAAATTGCAGTCCAACATGGCGATCGGCACAGGACAAAAATCCACAAAGCAACGCAGATATTTCTCTGCGTAGCTGACTCGCGACTCCCACTGTGTTTTAAGATTGGTCTTTGCCATGTAGACCTTGCATTAAAAAAATATTGAAATTGACAGCAACAGCATCACCAAGCAGAGACTCTGACCGAAATTACTGCGCTGCGACAATTGTAATGGCTTCCAGATTTTTAGATTGTGTCATCTGAACCAATAACTAAGATTTTTCATCCTCATGCCACCTCAATTCAATAAGACTGCCAAATGTACAGACAAGTCAAACTACAGCCAATTGAGGTTTAACTTGTCCAGAAATATTTTGTCCAGAAATATTTCTGAAAGCGTTGCTTTGCGCCGCACTGTCTAATCTTGAACTAGGAAGGGAGTATATACTGAGAAACGTCCAGAGATTAGCACTTAACTCATATGCAGCGAAGTTTGCTCAATCCCTGTTGTAATGTTTTTTTAGAGTAAAACCAACAGCTAATAACACTGTGTCACAATATCCTATTTTTGGCTCCGAGATTAAGTGTCCCCATTGTCAAGAAACTATTCCCGCTCTAGTCTTAACTGACACCTATCTCTGCCCAAGACATGGCGCATTTGAAGTATCCACCAACAACCGCGATCTCGTCCATTTACAGTCCGATCGCCAATGGCGGCTATGGAATGATCAATGGTACAGACAACATAACCACCCCGATGGCATTCGCTTTGAGATCCATGAACACATCGATCAGCTCTATACCCAAGGATATAGAGCCATCAAAGTCATCATAGCCGATCGCTACAACACCATCGTCAAACCCTACCTAGAATCTAGCGACAATGCCCCTGACCAATTGCGCCTATATGGTCTAATCGTGGAGTTTAGCCCACCTGAGACCGAAGAACCACGCTGGGGAGTGATCAACTTTGAAATTGAGAAAGAGTTAGGCAACCACAAGGCATACTCTTACTTTCGCTCTATTTAATTACAGTTTAATTGCAGCTTAATTGCAGTAATTACGGGACTTGCAATGCCTCTATTGTGGCGCGTCAGATCGGCATTTTCTATATCTTCACAACTCTTGCATTTACAGAGGTGAAATGCCACTTTGCTGGATCAGATTGAAGGAATCCTTAAAAATCATCACCACGCCCAGACCTAATAACAGCACCAAACCACCCTGCATTACATTATTCTGAAACTCCTCTGGCAGTGGCTTCCCACCGCGCAGCGCCTCGATCGCCAAAAACACTAATTGACCACCATCTAGGGCAGGCAGTGGCAAAATATTAATAATTGCCAAATTGATGCTAATAATTGCTGTGAAATCAAACAAAGCTGCCGCATCCGACTTAACCAACTCCGAACCCATCGCCACGATCGCCACAGGACCAGACAACTGCGAAGCCGTATTTTGGAAATTGGTAGCCAACTGTCGCAACCCTTGGACTGTCATCACCACCAATCGCTCAAAGCTCTGAGTGGCACTATCAAAAGCTTCGCCAAGATTACGCACAGCGCGGCGATGGGGCTTACCCGTAAAGTCTAAGCGCACTCCGATTTTGCCTTTACCCACCGCTCCATTAGGCATTACCGTCAGATCAATTAACTGCTCCCCACGCATGACCTGCAAATCCACCTTTTCGTTTGCATTCTTAGCAATTAAACTTTGAAATCGATCCAGAGTGGTCAGGCTCGTATCAAATTTAATGCCATTAGCCGATAAAACCACATCCTCAGCCTGTAAACCTGACATCGCGGCTGGAGCATTAGGTTCCAAAATTTTGGTAATCCTGACCCCTGGTTGATCGACTGAGCCAATGCCAACGCTCAAGGTCATGACTAGCAAAACCAAGTAAGCGAATACAAAATTGGCAATTACACCCGCACTAATCACGATCGCCCGATCAAAGATAGGACGATTTCGCATGAGGTTAGGATCGTCTAAGGGGATATTGCTCTCCTCATCATCGTCAGGAAATCCCACATAGCCCCCAAGGGGAATCGCGCGTAAGGCATACTCAGTTTGCTTGCCCTGATATTTCCAAAGTACAGGACCAAAACCAATTGAGAAGCGATTGACATGGATGCCTTGAATGCGGGCAGCCATAAAGTGACCGAGTTCATGGACTAAAATCAAGATTGCCAGAACAGCAATGGCGGGCAAGGCGGACATAGGCTTGATGAGAGACTGTTTATGATTCAGAGATGCGATCCTAACACATATTGAAAATACAGCTTGAAAATACAGCGCTTGGCGCTAACTGAAAACCCAACAGTTTCTTTAAGCTCCTCTAAAAAACCCTTCTATTCGGTGAAATCGGCTTAGAGGTTCCCTATAAGCTATATAATCTTGCTTACGATTTTTGTTTGTAATTTTTGTTTGTAATTTTTGTTTGTAATTTCTAGCTTAAATTCTTGGCTTAATTCTTGGCTTAATTTTTGTTTCTAGGCGTAAACGTTGAATTGAATGTTGAATTTTACCCCCTCTTGGTCTCGTCAAAAAATCTGGTTAGGTGTCGGGATTGCTGGTGCGGCGGCGATCGCCAATGCCTTGTTTGGTCTTGAGCATGATTGGCACTTGCTCAGCATAATGACAGTGGCGGCGGGAGGATCATTGCTATTAGTCAACGTTAGGCGGAGTTGGGCGAATGTAATTGAGCAACCACAGGAGCGTAGTCGTGATGGCTTGGCGCGAGAATTGCAACGGGTGCAGCAACTTAGTCTGAAAATTGGGGATGAGGAGCTGCGGACAAGGGTGCAAAATAGGGCGGCAGCGATCGCCCTTAATCTTCAGAAAAACCATTTTCAAATTGTGGTATTTGGTACAGGTTCGGCGGGGAAAACCTCTGTCATTAATGCTTTGCTTGATCGTGCTGTGGGTAAGACCGATCCTGCCATTGGCACAACGAGCGCCCGACAGGAATATCGCTATTTAGATCATAATCAAAAATCAAATCAAAAATCAAATCAAAAATTCAAGCGTCAAATCTCGCTGGTGGATACTTCGGGCATTCAAGAGATGGGGCAGTTGGGGCGGCAGCGTGAAGGGGTAGCAATTCAAGATGCTCAAAATGCCGACCTCTTGGTATTTGTGACAGCAGGGGACTTGACCAATACAGAATATCAAGAGCTAGAAAGGCTGGCAAGGCTGGGGAAGCGGTTGATTTTGGCATTTAATAAAACTGATTTATATTTGCCAAGCGATCGCCAGTTAATCCTTGAACAGTTGCAAAATCACACTAAATCTTTTTTGCAGGCGATCGATATTGTTGCTATAGCTGCTAAACCAAATCCGATCAAGGTGCGTCAATATGCCAATCCTGATCTTGGCAACTTAGGAATTACAGAACTCGCTCTTCAAGAATGGTGGGAAGAGCTACCTGCTGATGTCATGAGTTTAAAAGAACGCATTGAGTCCATTCTTTCTAATGAATGGGAAGATTTATTAATTCAGAATACACATTTGCAAATCGAAGGTTTATTGCAAGAAATTGAATCAGCGATCAACCAACAGCGCCGCAAGGATGCCAAGGTGATCATTCAACGATATCAAGCGATCGCCGCCACTACGGTATTTGCAAATCCGATTCCTGCCATCGACCTATTGGCAGGAGCCGCCATCAATACCCAAATGCTCATGGATCTGGCGAAGGTGTACGAGCGTCCGCTCAATTGGTCACAGGCTCAGCAATACGCCATGATCATCGCGCAGAATTTATTGCAGCTAGGCTGTGTGGAGGTGGCAACCTCAGCGATCGCCACTTGTTTTAAGGTGAATGCTCTTACCTATGCGATCGGTGGCTCAATGCAAGCGTTTACTGCTGCCTATCTCACCCATATTGGCGGCATGAGTTTTGTGGAATATTTAGAGACTCAACCCCAAGCGATCGGCATTGCTAACCAAACATGGCAAAAAATTTGCCAAAAAACCTTTAGTGGCTTCAAAAGCGATCGCTTTTTCATGGATTTGGTGAGCAGTCTGTCATTCTCTCAAGCTTAGCGTATGTTTGAAAGTGCTGCTTTGCACCACTTTCAAACATACTTCAAAAACATTGCTACACTGCTAAAAGCCTCAATAGGCTTTATAATTATAACAATCCAGCTTGAGCCAATCCCAAAATTAGACCAGCGCCAAGTATATGACCGAAGCTAGTAATACCTAATAACTCAGGTAAACCAAATCCAGCAAACAGTCCTGGCAACTGAATAGGCAAACTAGGTCCAACACCCTTGACTTTAATGCCGTAGCGACCAACAACCAACGCAAACACATTGGCAGTGATCATGATTAGGGCTACGTTGAATGACCAAATTGGGGTTGTGGGTACTGCCGCAGCGAGTAAATTGAGGTTTAAAAGAGTCATGGTTTAGGTCTAATTACTTATAAAAAATTATTTTCATTATCCTAGGGTTTAACTAGACAATAACCAGTTTTTCTTAAGTTAAATTCATCAAACTTTGTAATTATTTACAGATTAGCCCAAAAGTATTGGCGCTTTTAGTTGAGCATGGCATAGAAAAAGCAGAGACAATTCATGAACTGCCCATGCCTTTCTATCGCTACATTCATTGGGAATCCGCAATAGCGCTTGGTAAAACCACCGTGAATTTTGTCCCCACATTCACTTCACTTTCCACAGTCACCTTGCCCTGATGCGCCTCGATCGCCTGCTTCGCAATATATAGCCCCATGCCCAGACCCTTGACATGACCTACATTCTCAGCGCGTAAAAAGGGCAAAAATAAGTTTTCTAAATATTCGTTAGGAATGCCAATGCCATGATCGCTAATTTTTAGGGTTAGGTGCTGACGTTCGCAGGTCAAATCCACATCCACCGTACCGCCATCATAGGAGTATTTAACCGCATTAGAGACTAAATTCATGACAATATGCCACAGCAATTTCTTATCGATTCTTAGTTTTTGACATTGACCATGACTATGAAATTGAATCTTGCATTTACGGCTATTTTCATCGTCCTGCAAGCTTTCTACCAACTGCTGGCAATAGGCGATCGCATCCACATCTTCAGGATGAAAGGGGAATTTACCTGAATCAGAACAAGAGATAAACTTAATTTCTTCTAGTAGCCAATTGATATCTTTGATTGCCGATTGAATTGAGGCGAAGTTTTTGGCTCGGCTTTCCTTAGTTAATTGATCCTCAAAATTTTGTAATTTCCAAATCAATAGCCTTATTACGGACATAGGGGTTGAAAACTCATGGGAAGCCATCGCCAAAATGCGCGATTTTAGATGATGCAGTTCTTTCTCTTTGAGAAGTGCCTCTTGCAAAATTTGATGCTCGCGATATTCTCTCAGGGCAATATTAATAGCCACATTCACCTCCGCATAGCGTAGAGGCTTAGTAAAGTAACCATAGGGAGAGGTGGCAAGGGCTTGAGCTTGGATTTCAGGATCACTAAAAGCAGTTATGTAAATAATGGGTACTTGGATAATTTTCTGGATCTCGTGAGCCGCAGTGATGCCAAAATCTGACCCCCTTAATTTGATATCCATTAAGATAATGTCAGGAATTTGCTGATGAATTGCAGCGATCGCCCCATCTGTACTATCAACAATATTTAGAACCCGATAACCTAACTCGCCCAAAACATCAGAAAGCGCATGGGCTGTCACTAGCTCATCTTCAACAATTAAAACATTAGCAATGACTTTATTCTCAATTACAGTTTTTAGCATTTGGGGTTATATTTTCTTACTTTCTGGTGCTGAACATATTCGCAAGTCAAGATTTTTATGTCAATATTATATCATGATCAAGAATAAATAAAGACGATTGTTACTTGCTGTTAATCTATTTTTAGGATTTAACAATGTTTGCCCGATGCAAAGTTTGTAAATCCGAAAACATTGCAGTGGATATGATGTGTCTTCTGTATAGTAATTTTCATAGAGCGTCTTGTGTTGACTTACAGCGCTTTGCGCTCAAACCCAAACCCAGAAAAAGTTTTGAAAGCGTTGCCTCGCAACGCTTTCAAAACTTTTTCTGGTGGTTCGTTTGATCGGTAATTGTTGTAAAACCCAGAAATACCTTTAAAATGGCTTCTATAACTGCTGAAAGCCTTAATAGCTGGGATTTGCAAATGTGATTTGCAAATTATTTTGCTGTAAATGGTCGCGCTCAGGTTATAATGACAGATCCTTGCTTCTGTGTTTTATGCTTAGAAGCCAACTAATGACCGTAAGGAAATAACTAAATGACTGTCAAACGTTTGTACGAAACCATGTATATCTTGCGTCCAGACCTGCCTGATCAGGAAATTGACGCAGCGATCGCTAAATATCAAGAGTTCTTAGTACAGAATGGCTCTGAAGATCTCACGGTGCAACACCGTGGCAGACGCAGACTTGCTTATGATATCAAGGGACATCGCGAAGGTATTTATATTCAAGTAAACTATAGTGCTATCCCTAGTACCATTGAGAGCCTAGAAAAGACCATGCGTCTTGGTGATGATGTGATTCGTTACTTGACGGTCAAATTGGAGCCAGAAGCCGTTGAGGAAGATTTGGATGCTGAAATTCCTAACGCTGAAGATGTAGTAGTCACTGAAGAAGTTGCCGCTTAGCAAAAGTGCAAAGGCTAAGCCTTTGCACTTTTGCTTTAACTACAATTCTATGAATTGACAACCCAATAAAGCAACAGCATAGCTATTGCTTTATTGGGCTTTATTGAATTTTTATAGTGTCTGGCGATTGTCATTGCGGGGGCGGACACGGGTGGGGGTAGTATCTGGCTCTGGCAAAGGTGTGTATTGATTGCCAGTAAAATCACGGCTCACCCGTAAGCGTTGACTCGCGATTGTGACACCCGACTCGCGGACTAGCACCACCGAGATCCAGCGATCGCCCGATTTAAACGGCGCTTGACCAATTTTAAAGACTCCGCCAGCCCTGAGAGGACGGAGATTGATCGTATTTTCATTCAATAAATTTTTGGCATCCACTGCTTCCTCGATCGCTGCCCCCAACAACAAACCTGTTCCCAAGGGTTCCGTCACGATCGCATCAAGGACATATTGCCGCCCGACACCGATCAACTCAGGCATATTTAGCTGTACCGATGGTGGAGTCTCTCCCGAACTCAAGGATGACTGCTCAGACAAAACCTGTTGAGATACCACCTGCAACTGACCATTCACAGATTTATAGGTTTGGGTCGTGACCATGCGCCCATTGAGCTTGAAGTCATCGCTTTGATCCCCTTTCTTGCCCTGAATCATCGTGATCGTTTCCGCAGTGATTAAATCCCCCTGCTTCTGCCACTTAGAAATTTCTGTCCGATAACTAATATTGGTATAGCTCTGCCACAACTCTCGGAGCGCTTTTTTGTATAGATCACGGTTCAGCCCATCGCCATGACTAAAACTAGGTGCGTAATATTTCATCACTGCTTCAATATCTTGGGCGCTTGCGGCTCGGTCTAAAGCCGCCACAACATTTTCTAGCTCGGCAGGAGCTGGTTTAGAAGATTGAGCCGCCAAGGATGCAGGCGAAAAGGAAGCAAGGGTCGTAACTGCGACGGCGGCAATTAGCCAATTAATTTGTTTTAACATCCGTAACCCTCATCAAAAACTTTTGCAGATCGCTGGGGAGTGCCATTATTTTGTCACAAATTAGGCAATCTCTTTAGCTTTGTCTATCTTAGTTTAGTAATTCGACTTTTGAAGCCAAGATTTGTAATTTGCAACAATTTTAGGCTTTTTGTGCATCATGAGCCAAGGGAGTTTTGCTAGGTAGCTCATGAGTACAATAAAAACCGAGAAAGCTATACCACTCGAGATCGCCGCGATCGCCGCGATCGCAGTTTAAACAATCATCACATTGCGCTGCTGACTGGTGTTGAGATTTTCTAAAGGATAAAGAAGATCCCATTCATGCAATTCTGCGTAATGCTTATAGCCTAGTTCGAGGAGCAGTTGTTTGAGGCGATCGCCTGTCGCTCCTGCGGCTTTGAGGCTATTGGGATGCACCTCAATGATCAACTTGGGCTTGAGAGATGTGATCATTTGCCTTGCCCCTTCCAAAAATGCACATTCGCTACCTTCCACATCCAGTTTAAGCATTACCCTCCCCGTGAAGTTTTGCCAATCGACCAACTGATCGAAACGGCGTAATGGAACCTTAATCGCATTGTGATCATGGGTGGCTGAATGTTCGGGAAATATACCTGCTGAGCCAGATGTCCCAATGGGAACTAATAGTTCAATTTCACCATCGCGATCGCCCACCGCTAGGTTATAAATATGGAACTTACATAAGGCATTGGCACTTAAAGACTTCTCGATCGCCTTTGCTAGTCTTGGCTGCGGCTCTACCGCAATCACCAAGCCATCTGCACCTAACAATTTGCTGGCAACGATCGCAAAACTGCCATGATTTGCCCCCACATCTAAAAAAGTATCCCCTTCCTTAAGCAAATGCGATAGTACGGCTATGTCAGTATCGCGTTCAGACAATTCATTTACCACCTGAAACAGCCGCATATCTGTGGGATTGAGGAACACACGATAGTTAGTTAGTTCTAATTCAAGATCGCGATCGGGATAAAATCTCGAAAAAACCTTTGAGATGAACCTAAATAATCCTCTGCCCCCCTTGAGATAGTTCTGCTTTGTCAGTTGGAAGTATAGATGGCTATACCAACCAAAAAGTTGATATGGAAGCGGTAATTGGGTAGTTAAAGTGGAATTAGAGAGCCATTGTAAAACAGCGCGGTCATACAGCCAGTCGTCAGGTTGGGGGCGATCGCTTGCATTGGCATGATGATCAAATTGATTGGGAAGGTTAGTAATCATCTTGCTTTGATAGGTTTCATTGATACAGCCACTAACTCAAACATGAAATGTAACGAGTTTCGATGCAGCAAACAATACTTGGTAAGGGGTGCAGTAGTCAAGGGTTTTAGGACTGATGACTTACAGCAGTTTTCTAAGTTGGCAGCAAATTATTCAAAGCGTACTAGACTGTTATTGTACTTGTATTGTACTTGACTTATTGAGAGGGCGCACCCCATGACCATGTTTTCTGACCAAGAGATTGCAGATTTGGCGGCGGAAATTGATGCTCAGTTATCGGAGTTGCGATCGCCCTCTAGTGACGCGCTCCGCAAATCTGGCGATATGGAGGCGCAACTGGTCAAGCAAAATGAGGCGATCGCCACAGCCACTAAGGAACCTGCCAAGAGCTTTTTACAAAAGTTTTGGCAAGCAGCCAAGGCGGATCTCTGTGAGCAAGAGGGGGTGCTGTATAGGCAATGGAAGAAGTGGGGCGATCTGGATAATAAGGAGGCGATTTCTACTTTTAAAGGAATTTTAGCTGGGCTAGGTTTATCGGGCAATGTCTTACCAAC
>Ga0247834_1007556_pt1 | contig 11509 bp, 17 predicted proteins | sample LaCruzMarch2015__8_FD_187118 | JGI IMG/M metagenome (GOLD analysis project Ga0247834, IMG submission 187118) | Freshwater microbial communities from meromictic Lake La Cruz, Castile-La Mancha, Spain - LaCruzMarch2015_12m | ecosystem: Environmental > Aquatic > Freshwater > Lake | place: Spain... | reverse complement strand
TGATAAACTTCTTAGGTTGGATATCATGTTTCTTCATGTAATCCCAATTGCAATTAAAATCAGTGCCGCCGCCACCTACCACTTGATATTCGCTGATATCCTTGCCGTTGTCTGCACTGAAGTCATCTTCGTTGTAGACTTTGGTATCAAAACACCAAACTTTGATGATGTAATCTTTAAACTCGTCCATAATGCCTTTGATCTCGCCAAGGAAGTCAGACCCTTGTTCGTTGCTAATGGATCCACTCATGTCAATGGATACACAGATGTCGATAGTTTGATCAAAATTCATGCCCGGCAAAATAGCACCTGTATGCCATCCTTTGCGCGAAGGACGAGCAAACGAGTAGTCGTTACGAATGGTGCTTTGAATTTGTTGACGCAACAGTTGACGCCAATTCATCGTAGGCTCAGTAAGATCTTTGATCATTCGCTGAATCTCACCAGGCGTATTACCTGCACCTGCACTCTGTGCAGCCTGCATCATAGCTTCTTTGATCTCATCACGAATTTGATGCAGATCTTCTTTGCTCAAACGAGGACGACCGCTTTTTCCGTCTTTATCATCGTCGCCGTCACCCCAATCAATATGTTCGTCAAGCAATTCACCAAGTTGACTAATATCAATTTTTTTAGCATTTTTAAACAGATCGTCATAAACTTCTTCAGAAGTCCACTTGTCATATTTAAGATCTTGGAAACAATCAACGATCTTAGGTTTAGAGCCAATGCGATCACGTACCAGAAGATTGTTAACCACATAGTCAGCAGCAATATTATACAGCTTAGGATCACGGTCTTTACGACGTGTAAGGTGGTCGTAAACACAGTGAAGAATTTCGTGAGCAATAACAAACTCAATTTCTTTATTATCCATCGCATTAAAGAATTGAGTGTTAAAATAAAGATGACGACCATCGGTTGCAGCCGTAGGACACCATTCGTCTGCAGGTTCAATTCGAAGTCGAGTAGCCATGTTACCAAAGAACGGATGACGAAGTAGCAATCCAACACGGGCAATAATAATGCGATCGAGAACTTCTTCTCGCATTTTTTTAAGTTCTTCTTCAGTAAGATTTGGATTAGGAACCCAACTTTTTTTAGTCTTGGACGCAGTTTGTTTGACAGACATAGTATACCTCTTGTTCAGTGCCTATACTGTAATGTAACAGTATTTACGTTAAATGTCAACCTGTGGATAGAAAAATGGGCGGAAGTAACTCCGCCCATTTTATTCTCACCTTAAGCAGATTGTGCTGCTTTAATGTATTTGCCGTAGCGATTGTGGAACTCGTCAAAACATTCAACTGCATCCGGATCAATCGGCAGTTGATATTGCGTAAGAGCCAATTTAATACCCATTACAACAAGCTCAGTGTCGAAATTGTCCATCGCAAAGCGTAGGAAGTTGTTGACCATTTCGTCAAACTTCTTGTCGCCTTTATCGGATGCATCTTTGAGTTCGTAGCAGAGCGAAATTGTCAAGGAATACATGGCACTGATTTCTTTGGTTTTCATCTCCTTAACCTTACCAGCAAGAATCTCGGTAGGGTTAGGCATACCCGCAGCAATCTTGCGGTGAGCCATAAACTTGACAGCAAGTCCTTCGCCAACTGCACCTGCAACCAGATCAGTAGTAGTACTGTCGTCAATATTATCCGAAAGCAATTCACTCACAAAGGACCACGAACGCGGAGTTGCAAACGAACGACTTGGGGATTTAGGATCGAAGTCGTAAATGTCCTTTTTCGAGAAGTTAAGAAAACCAACTACGTCTTTGTGAATTTTGTTATCAACTGCCCATTGGAACCAGTCATCAAAGTTAACCTGCATTTCAAGGTGAACGAACCGGTTAGCAAGCGGAGCAGGCATACGGTAAGTAACACCTTTGTCAGCTTCGCGGTTACCGGCTGCAACAATCATAACATTGTCAGGCAGTCGATATGTGCCAACTTTACGGTTAAGAATCAGCTGGTATGCAGCAGCTTGCACAGCAGGCGCAGCACTGTTCATTTCGTCAAGAAACAAAATGATATTTTTGTGCTGTTGTGCTAGCGTCTCGTCGGGAAGTTCGCCAGGTGGAGCCCAAACCATTTTGCTTTCATTAGAATCAAAGTACGGAATGCCTTTGATGTCAGTGGGTTCCCACAGCGACAGACGCACGTCAATAACATGAGCGTCAATAAGTTCACCAATCTGGTGAATAACGTCGGATTTACCAATGCCCGGAGGACCCCAAAGGAAGATCGGGCGTTTCTTAAGCAAGGCATGTTTAATGCTAGTTTTAGCCTTGTTCGGGCTAACAGTGCGAGTATTGTCAGACATGAAGTATTCCTTTTGTGTTTCAGCGCCTATATACGTAACATAACGCAAAATACTCGTGACGTCAACTACTAAAATTTCCCAAAATCGACATCAATTTCCAAATCGTTTGTAATTGTTCCGAGATCGATGCATGTCGGAAAGGGCTTATCAATAGTACCTATGTCTAATCTTGTCAAGTCGGAGAAAAACTTTAAAATAAACTTTTTTGGTATTGCAGTATCCAACTGATTGTACCAATTTATATCACGGTTGTATAACTTTCTAACAGATTTAAAAAGTTTATTTATAAAAACAGTATTTTTGAGAATATTTTCACTGTATGAATTAGGATAGCGTTGTTTAGAAGAAAGTCCTAACACTATATCAAGATCTTCTATTTTTACAAATATAGTATTTTTATTCAAATTATGGTTTTGATAATACAATATACTTTGAAAACCTGTGTGTTCGTCGTAGTGCATATTGATTTTAAAGTTTTCAACCCACTGATCAACATGCTTTTTAAACCAGTGTTTCGGATGATCTTCTGTATTGGATGAATTTCCTGGAAAAGAATACCACCAACTGATAAATCTGTTGTATGGATCACGCACAACCTTAATTACGGTATACTCAGAATAATCTATAATATAATTATTATCTAATTCTTTATAATTAATAAACGGAGCAATATCTATAAGAAAATTTGTTCCACAACGTGCTACTGCACAGATAATGATCTTTTTTTCATCATTGTAAATTATCTGCATTGTTGTCTTCGACTGGGCGTCTCATTGCTTTTGCAAGGCCATATTTTCTAATATCACCGCTGAACAGTGTTAATTCTACTGCTTTTTTTTCGTTTGTAACAAAAACACTTTTTTTAGTTAGGTAGTACGGGCTATCGATATATCTGTCTAAATATATCATGACTTGTGCTGTAATCGTCATATCTAAAGGAAAAGGTATTTCATAAAATTCAAGCCCAATATCCTTTAAAGTATTGTACCCAGTTTCTGTTAATCCTAAGCCACCTTCTTTTTTATCTCGTGTGTTTTGCCACCATAACGTCATAACTTCCGCTACATTTTCGTCAGTAGTCGATCTTCCTAATTGTTGTAAAAAAACCTTTGTGTATAAATTTTTATTCATCTTCAACTCTAACACCGCTGGTAAGCTTGTAAACAGAAAAATCTGTAGTTTTAAACATGCTATTTAATTTTTTTGACAGGTTGTGTGCATGACCGGGATTTGAAAAACTTGTTTTTTTATATTTCGGACCAGGATAGCTGGTTAACGAGTTTGAACTTTTCAAATTAAATGGTTTTCCTTTGTAAAACACTGCCCAAACTGCATCAGCATCTAAAACTTGTTCGCATTTGTAAGTTCTGTTGTTTATAAATTCTAATAATATATGTGGTTTAGGTCTGCTCATAGAATACTCCGTATTAAATACGCATATATTTATGACAGATTTAATTCCAGTTACCGCCAGGGTCCATAGAAACGGTTATAGTTTCGTTGTTTCCGCCTGAGTTTTCTTTTACAAACTTTTCTAAGTCGCCGTTTAGTCTACTCATTACAATTCCTAACGTAAACGCAAGAGATTTTGCAGCGGTTATATCTAGCCTAATTTCTCTAGAATTGCTGGAATCAGCGCCTTTAACCTGTTGTATAAACTGTGTTATCGGTGTTGTATTAATTGGATCTATTGACATTATTCATAGCAACTTTCATTTCTATATCTGTTTTAAATGGTCCTAAATACTGATTGTTTTCTATAGTAACCAACTTTGGACAAAAGCTTTTGAGCCAATTAACATTAAATTTAACAAGGTAGTAACCTGCACAGTATACACTTTTTGACTTTTCACTTTTGGTAAACAACGGAAGTTTTCTAGAAATATCAAACATACTGTTGTAAGGAACGCATCTAGTAGGATATCCTTGAACTAGATATTCATTACTTGAAGTGACAGGATTTGTAATTTTAGCAGTTAAGAAATTCTTTCCAAACTTCTTTTTAAGTTGTTTTTCATCCTTGTAAAAACTTATAGCACCTTTGCTTGAAAGTATAAATGAGTTTTCGTCTTTGGTCAAAGTTCCTACTCTAACACCTTGATCTTCAACTATCCAAAATTTGTCCTGTAGTATTTCTTTTGCAATAATATGATTTTTCAATTCAATTCTTTCTTTTTAGGATACTTTGCATTCAGTGGCTCGCTAAATGCAACTGCTTGATCTGCAATACGTTTCATATCCCACTTTGCACAAAATTTCATAAGTTTCATTCCAACCTGTGCAACGTCTTTAGTAACAACATCAGCAATGGTATTGTTGATCTCGCTTCTAATATGCGAAGGTTGTGCTGACAAATCACACAGAGTTACATTGCGAGTGTAGTCATCAATGACTCTATGCTCCTTGCCTTCGTGATCGGTCCAGCGTTGCAGCATGAGATTATTCCAAGAAAACCCTTTTGTATTTTTGTCATTGAATGCTTCTTGTAAACCAACTTTGTTTTTAGTGCCTTTGGTCCTGACTCCAGGGTATGCACTAAACACGTTGTCGCTGACATCACCTCGCATACATTTTTCAAACAGCAGCCATTGCGGATTCGGCGACGGGCGAGGGCCTTTCAATTTTTTATCAATTACTTCTTTACCTTTTTCATCAAAATAGCCGTCTACAGTAATGGTCATATTAGCAATGCCGTTGTATTGCTTCACATTTTGAGAAATCAGTTGAGCAAAATCTCCATCAGTGCTAATAATGATGTGTTGATCGTCGGGGTGATTCTGGATCCACCCAGCAAGTAGATCATCTGCTTCAAGCACAGGATTGCGCATTACAGTGCAATTGGTTTTGTTGATCACAAAGTCTTTGAATTCATCAAAGATTTCCCAAAAAATCTTGTCCTCTTCTTCTTCTCGCGATGTTAGCGCAGCTCTAGCATCGGCTCTGTTTTTTTTGTATGGTGCATAGAAATCCTTGCGCCACGATCTACCTTCGAGACAAAATACCACGTGATCTGCATGAAAGTCAGTCCATGCTTTTTTGATACTTTGAAGAGTGATATGTATAGCCATACCAACCTTGGTATCTATATCCCCTTTAACAACGTGTCTCGCGCGAAAGAAAGTGTTGGCTGTGTCCACAAGAATATAAGTTGTCATGATACCTCAGATTTGCCTTTAGCTATTGGAACTACGTTAATATAACCGGATCCTCGCTGTATGTCAAGTCCTTCATCAGTAAGCATTTGATATACTATATCACGAAACCACCGATCTACAATTTCTTCCTCAGGATCTGCTTCTGTGCCGTATCCGTTGAATATTAAATCTCTGATAAAATAGCTGTTCCAATCCAGTTCAAAAAATCCGTTGCGTATGTTTTCTGGATTTATCTTAGTATCAATAACAGAAATGTAGGCTTCTTCTTTGCGAGTTGCACGGTCTTTTGGAGAAAGCTTGGCAAGTTCAGTATCCTCAATAGCTTTCTGTGTTTCAATTTCAGCAAGTATGCGTTCTTGATGAAGGCGATCCAGTTCAATTTGTTCTTGAATTCTTTTGGCTTCTAGTGCATTAACAGCAGCTTCGATATCTGCAACTCCAGTAATGCGTTTAATCCAATTTTTCATAAATCTTTCCTTATCTTTTCAAATTGTTCGTCTGTGTTTACGCCTGTTGTGTAAGGAATTATTTTATCAAGTTCCCCAGGCATTTCCGAATCTAGATAATCGTCTAAATCCTGTTCTATAGTCTTTTTCTTAAATTTGTTTTTTATAATATCTATTAAATTAAATATTCTATCTAGATACATATTAATCTCCCCATTTAACTACTAAATTATATCCTGCTTCTCTGATCTTGTCTTCATAATGTAAAGTTTTTTCATATAGATCCTTCATTTTTATTCCTATAACAGGATGAGTTTCTTCTGGATCATATGTATCCGGACAGCCGTGCCAAAATCTTCCATGATAAAGATATACAGTGTTAGTATTTGAATCATATCCATCTACTGTGTAATATTCAACATCTGTTAAACGATATTGTCTTTCAGGAACATTTAACTCGTTTAACCATTGTGTTTCTCCCTTGCTAATTGATCTCCAAGACTTGCCTCCTAATATTCCTTTATTGTGTTTTTCTTTAGTAATTTCAGAATACATCTCACTTTTACATTTTGAACAACCAAACCTACCATCTAAATGAGAACCTACGTGCTGCTCGAACCAAACATCATGAATAATACAGCGTAGTTTAACCTTATGACTTTTATTTGCCGCATCAGCTTTTGCTTTGCATTTTGAATAATCAATGGTGCCTTCTGTCCATATATTTTTAGATTTGTCAATAAATTCTTTTGTAGCAACTTCATCGGATTTTTTCTTTGATTCCCAGTAACCTTTTTTACAACAATAAGATCTTCCTTTTGTTAATGCCCAACCAAGGACATCGTGTTCTCCATGAGTGCAGATTATTTTGTATTTGCTATCTACTCCAATATATTCAAATGGCTCAACTAGTTTAATATTATTGTTATTTTGATACACTTTTTTTATAAAATCATCTTTACTAAATTTATTTGTCGGATTTGTCATATAAATACCCCAATAGTTATCTACTAGAGTATTTATACTTTTATACAACTATTTAGGCACCCCACCTATTGCCAAACAAGCTCACATGAAGTCTTGGGGTGAATCGCCATCCTTTCGCCATTGCCAGTTTTGCAACTTCTTGAACGGTAAGATTATAACCTTCTGTGCGGCCGCCCACAGGCATAAGATAAACGGGACATTCAACACCTTCAGCACGATAGGCTTCAACAGCACGACCAACTTCTTCCACATCAATGTTGTCAGCAACAACAAACTTAAGGTATAGGCTAACACCAGGAATATCAAAGTATTGGCGAGCAATGCTAGGCTTAATAGCATCATCCCAAGACTCTCCCGAAACGGATAGCTTTGGGCTGCAACTAAACGTTGTTTTAAATCTTGCACCAGTTCCGAGGTACTCTCTAAACTCATCGTGTAGCCATTGTGTAGTATTTGTTTCAAAAGTAACATTTTTTAGATCTTTCATTCTAGGATGCTCAAACAGTTCTATATATAGTCTCTGCCAAGCAAGTAATGGTTCACCACCGGTCATAATAAGGTGAACATCTTGTCCATTTTCCATAGTCCACGAACCTTCTGGAGTCAAACTCAACAAATGATCTACAACTTCATCAATGGTTTTGTCCATAACAAGATGTTTGAACTCTGGATATATGCTTGCGTATGTATCACATCCTGTAAAAACCAGTGGAAGATCTTCGAAACGTTCTATAGTTTCGTGTACACCGTCTTCGATTAATTTAGCAACTTCGGGATTGTAACGACCTTTTTCGGTTCCACGTGGCAATCCGAATGAAGCACATCTGAAATTACAACCGAACGTCCTTAAAAAAATACTCGGCACTCCAACATACTGCCCTTCTCCTTGCAGACTATAGAATGCTTCACTATATCTAAGTTTTCTCAATTTTTATCCTTTTCTATAAAGTTAAAGCCTAATTCGTTTGGAGTTTTCCCTCTCCACAATTTTGGAATTCGTCTTCCTTCGGCGCTTAATTTTGTATTATTTTCTAAACGACAATATTTTCTCAGAACACTTTCTGATAAAATGACTTCGATTATCCCTTGATTTCTTAATTCATTTGCCTTCTCTATAGCGTGATAGAGTGATTCAAAAGTTCCATAGGGAGTAACATACCATCCTATAAATTGATGATTGTTGATTCCTTTAATAGATTCTCTAGCTTTTGTTACAGCTTCTGTAATAGTCTTTTTATTTTTCATTTTAGATGTATCTTTAATTTTCCAAGTTTTGCCAGTTTGATCATTGATCCAGCCGCCATCCCCTGATTCAGGTATAATATTAGCCCAGTTGGGATCGTTAACTACGTTAAAAAGATTACTATAATAACTACCTGCTTCTTTAAGTTTTTCTTTATTGTCATAAATTCCTAAAACGGTAGTTGTCACATCGCACGACCGAGACCAATTTTTGTGATATTTTTTTAAATGATTAATCCATCTAATGCCACTTCCGTGATAAACGTATGGGTCGGTTGTTTCTACACATTTACAAAGATATCTTAACCCGGTAATCTTACATTCTTTAATCATAAGTATCTGTTTCATGCATATATTTATGCCTAAACTTTAAACTTACGACATAAAGCGAAGGTACGTAGGAATACACTCGGTACTCCCACAAAAGCACCTTCGCCTTGTACACTGTAAAATGCTTCACTGTAACGTAATTTCATTATCGTAACAACTCCAAACTTAGGCACTTGCCAACATATTCAGTAATATCTTTGTCTTTTTCGATAATGTATATAGATCTATTACATCTATCGTTTTTTCGATCGTATTTACTGAATTCAAGAATCTTTCCATTTTGTGCATCGTAAATGCGAAAGTTAAGAACTGGGTCATCTTCTATCCTACTGTGATCAACACTCACAGGTGATGGAATTCCTTTTACAGCTCTTTCAGAGTCCCAATCTTCTCTAACCCATTTAATAACTAATTTTTTCAAAAAATTCATCTTGGTGCAAACTCCTGTTGTAGCTTAATGTTGTCGTAGAACTCTTTCTTAACACCACTGTCTGATTTAAACACACCTTCGAGAACGGTTGTTTGTGTAAGACTACTATGTGCCATAATGCCTCGATTTTCGCAACACCCGTGTTGAGCCTGAATGTAAACAGCAACATCTTCCGAACCAGTTGCTTTGCTAATTTCACGTGCAATATCCATTGCAAGTTCTTCCTGCAATGTTCCACGTCTTGCACACCATTGTGCAATTCTTGTATATTTGCTAAGACCAATTAGTGTATCTGCTGCAATAATACCGATATAAGCAACACCTTTTACTGGTTGATGATGATGACTGCACATACTTGTTAGTTCGCTGCGAACAACCAACATACCTTTATACGATTCATTTGTATGATTGGGAAATGCAGTAGCATTCGGCATAGGATAGTATCTGCCTTGCATTAACTCTTTAACATACATTTTTGCAAGACGTCTACCGGTATCCATGCTATTAGGATCAGTTTTACGATCAATTACTAAACTATCTAAAACATCTTCAAACTTTTCAGTTAGTTCATCAATTAGTTCATCGAGTTCGCCTTCTTTAACAAACTTGCTAATATTATCGCCTGCCCAATATCTTTCGCCTGCTTCTTCAATACGCTGTTTAATTTTTTTACTAGTTTTCATTATTTCTCCGATGTTAAGGCAGTGGATTGCCATAGAAAATGGTACAACACATAACAGCATTGTACCATATATTTAGATTTTTGTCAATCACTCTTTAAAATATTTGTTAAGAATCTCAAGATGATCTTCGTATTCAGCCATGTGTGCTAATTCTTTTTCAATAGCATCCATGATATCCGAATGCTCACCTACACCAACTGGATTGGTTAAGTAAACTTCGATGTTTACACGATGCTTTTCGATGTGTGCCTCTGCATGTTTACGTACTGCGTCAAGCATTATTTTTCTTAATGATGTCATTGCATGTTTCTCCTTATGCTGTTTGTCCATGGGATAGATTATCCCAATCAAATTCTTGTTGTTTGTAATTGTCTATCTTGGGTATTACATGACGTACTCCACCTTGTGGATCAGCTATCTCACCTGTTCTTCTAGGAATAAGATGCACATGCGGCCACATAACAGTTTGCCCTGCACTTTCTCCTATGTTCTGTCCTATATTATATCCATCACAGTAATTTTCTTTCACCCATCCGTAGCCCCATGCATATGCAGCTTTATAACAAGCCATTAAGCATTCCATAGTTTCTTCTTTAGGCACAAACAGTAAATGGCCTTCTGTAACCGGGAACCCATCTCTAAACACTGTATAGGTTTTTGTATCTATAACTACATCGGTCCAAGGACCGTTTACGCTTTTTTCAGCCATGAATCTTTCTCCCAAGGGTAAACCAACCATTCATCTTTCTCTCTTTTATCAACTTCGTGCCACCAAAAATCTGTCCCAATGCTGCTACCCCAGTTCTGTGTCATTGTTGCAAAGCGAACATTGCCGTGCCATACGCTATTCCACATTTCTCTTTCATTGGGGAAACAACTGCTTTCCCAATCTTTCTTAATCCATTTAAACGTATTACCAGTATTGTTGATGTCATTAACAACAAGAATGTTGTGTCGAAGTTTAATATCCCAACGACTTTTAGTTACTGCTCTTTTTTCTTCAGGCACATAACCCGCCGCCATTTCTGGAAGCCAGCAATTGATTTCAGTATCTTCGTCGGGCATGCCATCTCTAAGTTGTACCTTGAGTGTGTGCATTGGGACACCAATACGATGGCTAAGAATAAGTGCCAGTGGCAATCCGCCCCCTGTTAATCCAACAATACAATCAGGCGTCCACATTTTATTATACATAGATAATAATATTGAATCCGCTGCTGTTTCAACGTCTTGCCAAGTGTAAAATGTTTTGTTCATTTCTGTACCATTGCCTTTATTAATTCATAATTTTCTCTTGCTGTGTTAAACGTAGGATAAGTTCCTACAAATTTATTTAACATTTTTTGTTCTTTCAAAGTTGTATTGATCCAAACACATATCTTCTAAGGTTTTTTCTAATGTGATAAAATTACTTAGCTTGTCAACGACAGATGATACTGCATCCCCGGGCCTTTTGTCTGTGTAAATTCTGTTGAGTTTAATACCTGTTACACGTTCCATTGTATCTAAGACTTCTAATACGGTCCATCCGGTATTAGATCCTAAGCATTCATATGGTGTGTTTACAGGTCCAGTTTCCACTGCTTTTACAATAGCTGTTGCAAGATCAACCACGTGTACGTAATCGCGGATACAAGTGCCGTCGCGAGTAGGATAGTCAGTTCCATAGATGTTAATCTCTGGTATTTTACCCGCAGCACACATAGCAGCAACTCTAATAAGATGAGAAGGCGTGCCTAGTTGTCGGTTCCTGCCATCGGTGCCACTAACATTAAAAAATCTAAATATTGTGTAACCTGTGGCTTTTTCTTTGATTACATCTTCCGCTGCAACTTTACTTCTAGCATAAGGGCTTGCCATTTCCCATGCACTTGATGTACTTGCAAAAAGTACATGCCCTGTATCAATCCT
>Ga0247834_1007549_pt1 | contig 11513 bp, 10 predicted proteins | sample LaCruzMarch2015__8_FD_187118 | JGI IMG/M metagenome (GOLD analysis project Ga0247834, IMG submission 187118) | Freshwater microbial communities from meromictic Lake La Cruz, Castile-La Mancha, Spain - LaCruzMarch2015_12m | ecosystem: Environmental > Aquatic > Freshwater > Lake | place: Spain... | reverse complement strand
TTAGTAAGCAGTCACCCTCATCTTCATTGTAGAATTCATCATCTTCTTCGTAATCGTTGTCACTCATGGCAGCCAAAAGGACTAGCTACCTTACACTCACTGACACAATTGATAGATTAGTCCGTGCCGCAGTCAACAAATCGTTCGCGTTTCCTTCACTTGATCGTTCGCGTTTCCTTGCTCAATGATACGCACCGAGACAGCCTACGAACAACGATACACAGTACCGCGAGAGTCACGGTAGCAATGTGATGAAAGAGGCTGTACTGCAAGAGGGGAAACGAAATGAGGAAAGATGTATGCATGAAGAAGGAAACTGGCCTATTTTACAGTGGGCCCGCCAAAATTTAATACCCCGTTCTTGTCGATTTCACCACCGCGGCGCCTCGGACGACCAAACCAGCACCCAATCCATGATCGCCTAGGCCGTGCGAGTCTACCGATACCCTTACTTTGGCCTAAAACAGCGTCTTTTCAAAAACGTCCCAATTTGGGACGTTTTCTAGAAATCGTCCCAAATTGGGACGCAAAAACTCCTCATGGCTATTAGATTCTACTGTCGTTTTGCGTCACGCGCGCAATAAGTAATTCCTATATAATTCTAATACTTATTGGTTGGGCCCAAAATTTATTAGATTTTTAACACTCGATATCTCTGCCAATATTCGACTTGCAAGAAAATGCCACATACAAAACTCATTTTCTCGATCCCGTCTATCATGTGTGTTAAGTAGTCGAAGCGAAATTCCCGAGTTTTAAAAACCGATCTACATCTTGACCCCAAACGTACTGTATGTCAACGTCACAATTCTTATTCGGCATGCAACAACATGAATGCACTACTTGCACTTCCAGAAGCGACTGAGACTGGTACAACTACTACTGCTGGTAAAGAAACTAGCGGTACCGAGGATCCGCCCACGTCGTTTCCATCATCGGAAGAGGATGCACCAGAAGATGGAAGACGAGGTTCCATGTTTCAGCTCATCAAGGACTCTCTAATTGAATATGATCCTCCAGTCGCCAATCTTGCCGAGCGTCGCGCTTCTTCGGTAGTTAACGCCAAAGGTGATGCAGATTTAAATGCAGTTTTGAGTTTCAAGTTTCAACCAGAGTTCATTCGTTTCATTGCCTACATTGGGTTTTGGACGATGTGCATCCTTGCCATCATCATTACCAACACGGTTGTTGCTCCGGCGCTGTTGGCTGGTCCTGAACCAGGCGAACCATTCTGCCCACCCTTTGAGAATGGCGTAGGGTTTGAAGTTGCCACTGACTCTCACTTGGTCCGAGTCTTTGGTTTTAACAACGTAAGTTCGTGTTCAAATTCAAGAGCCGTTCTGGAGATTATACTTTTGGCTTTCGCTTCGTCTAACACATCATTGTCTTTTTGAAATTCTCTCAGATTTGTTCCAATTGGGATTATTCTCCATCACGCGAGATTACGGCAGCATATTATCCTTTCTTTGAGTATTCACTTTTGCTCTACATTTGTGCCGATTTCATGTCGGCGGCAATTCATTGGAAGAAGGGATTGGTATCCACAAGATACTACTATGTATTCCTATTCTGTCTCCCATTCATGATCATTTTCTCTTCATGGTTTCGCCTAATATTTGTGATTATTGCCTATGAAAATGTTGCTGGACATACCTTCGGATTTCTCATGTTACAGCTAGTCTTGATTGCTGTTGCATGCTTGAATGTATGGTTCATTGTGGAAGCCGGGATCGAGTACAAGTTTCTAGGTGGTCCAAAGACAAAGTACTTTGCCTTTGTCTATTTGTTCTCAAATTTGGTCATTGGTGCCATCAAGATCTACCTTACCACCTACGTCGTGCTTACGGCCAGCTATCCCAGTTGGGCCAATACTCCCTTTAGTGGTCGTGATGGTGGTATGGTCCCGGGGCAACTCATCGATTATATTTGGATGATATTCAATGCCGTGATTCCATTTGTTCTTTCTTATGTCCGATCTCGATCGGAACGACCCCTTGAAGTTACTGTTGACTTTAAGTCGCCATGTTTTATCCAAGAAGAGCAAATTGAAGATACATCGTCTAATAGTGCACCAGGAGCTGATACGAGTGATAAGGGGGGCAACAAAAACGACGAAGAGGCTTAACAGGAGCTCCTGGCGTGTGTTTGTGGCATAATGTTGGAAATGATTACATACTGAATTAATACGAGTAGTCCATTAATTGCTCAATAAACAACTAGTCGTTGACAAAAGGATACAACTACGTCCAAGGTCTTTTGGACTGACTGTCCTTTTGAAAGTCGTGGCGGGAAGCCTTCACCCCATTTTTCCCCAAACCCTTTCCACCATGTCGTCTGGTATCAATCTGTCGTCCTCGTCCTCCGCCGGTGCAACGACGGTGCGTGAAATGACCCGACTTGAACGCATTGGTGCACATTCACATATACGCGGTTTGGGATTAGATGACACCCTCGATCCACGCAAATGTGGCAGTCAGGGCATGGTCGGTCAGGCCAAGGCACGACGTGCCGTGGGCGTCATTTATCGTATGATCAATGAAGGCAAGGTACGTACTTTGTATGGAGTCATTGTTGTTGCTGGTTTTGCTTTTCGCTGACCTGCTTTTCCCAATATGCGATCGCCGCATTTCCTCAAATCACCAACTGCGTGGAGAATGGCATTGGTATTTTTGAAAATCTCATCTTTTGTAATGGCATTGCTAACATATTTCTTCCACCTGCCCAACACAACATCTCTCATTCCCCCTATATTCACCTCTTCGATTTAATTTTTAACGACGCCTAACGAAAAACCATCATCATCCATCATTATCATCATCGACAACGACGAACAACAAAATAAAAAAGATTGGTGGACGTGCCATCCTCCTGGCGGGCAAGCCGGGGACTGGCAAAACTGCCATTGCCATGGGATTGGCACAGCAGCTCGGCGAGGACACACCATTTACAACCATGAGCGGCTCTGAGGTATTTAGTTTAGAAATGTCCAAAACTGAAGCATTAACACAGGCATTACGTCGAAGTATCGGGGTACGCATACTCGAGGAAACGGAGGTCATGGAGGGCGAGGTTGTGGAAATACAAATCGATACCGCCTTTGCCAATGGTGGCAAAGCGGGTGCTAGTGCTAGTGGTGGTGGTGGTATGGGGGGGATGGAAAAGACTGGACGGTTAACATTATGTACCACAGATATGGAAACGGTGTACGATCTCGGTACTAAAATGATTGATGCATTATCCAAAGAAAAAATTACCGCCGGCGATGTCATTACTATTGACAAGGCATCTGGTAAGATCACCAAACTAGGTCGATCCTTCAGCCGTTCGCGTGATTATGATGCCATGGGAGCCAGCACACGCTTCGTTCAATGTCCCGAGGGTGAATTACAAAAACGGAAAGAAATGGTCCATAATGTTAGTTTACATGAAATTGATGTCATCAATAGTCGACAGCAGGGCTTTTTGGCATTATTCGCCGGTGACACCGGTGAGATCAAGTCCGAGGTTCGAGAACAGATTGATACCAAGGTCGTTGAGTGGCGTGAGGAAGGTCGTGCGAAAATCATCCCCGGTGTACTATTTATTGATGAGGTACACATGCTAGACATGGAATGTTTTTCATTCCTAAATCGTGCATTAGAGTCTGACATGGCACCCGTACTAGTCATTGCCACGAATCGTGGGATTGCGAAAATTCGTGGTACCGAGTATAAAAGTCCACATGGGATACCACTGGACCTACTTGATCGGCTCATGATTGTGAGTACTGAGCCATACAGCCTTGATGAGGTACGCAAGATCCTATCAGTCCGATGTGAGGAGGAAGATGTCGAAATGGCAGATGATGCTATGGAATTACTTGCCCGTATAGGCATTGAAACGAGTTTACGATATGCCATACATATGATCATCGCGGCGAGTTTGGCATCGATGAAACGTAAAAGTGGGACTGTCGAAATTGAAGATATTAAACGTGTATATCGTCTATTTGTGGACGTGAAGAGGAGTACACAGTACCTAATGGAATACAATAAGGAGTTTATGTTCAATGAGCTTGATGATCGAACTACGGAGTATGGAGATGGTGAGGCAGCAATGACAGGAGTGGGAGCTGTAGGAGGAGGAGAAGAAGATGTCATGTCATCATCGCCCTGAAGGATGAACCCTACTACAGTCAATTTATCATTTCGACAATCAATAATTGATGGTCCCTTTCTTTCATAATATTAAGATAGTCACACACGATATTATTTGATCCATGACATTAAACTTATCTAGATCGACGGCGATGGTTGTTCGACCCATCTGATGATAGTTTCTCATTTTTCTTTCCCCCTGAGATAAGAGAATCATCAGTAATCGTGAATACGCCCTCGTCAACTGTTTTATCCTCATCCACACCAAGAATGTAATGGAATAAAGATATAGCCAATTTGAATATGCTCACAACTAATCGGATAATCTTGGTACAAGCATTTTGATTCATCGTCCCACGCTTTTCATACCTTGAAAAAAGAGCAATCAATGCCGATGATAAAACGTACAGGTTGAATATAACACCAACACAAACATAACCAATAATAAGTGAACGGATCATGGTGTACTGGTTGTCTGTATCCAAGGCAAGAAAGATTACCAGCCCCAGTACACCATATTCTGCCGAGATAATTGCAAGTACATATCCAGCTTGGAACATTAACAACAGTATCTGACGTACGAGCAGTGGAACATATTGAGCTCCATGGAAATTGCTTTGCTGCTTAGGTGTTAAGAATTGCTTCCGTGCAACCAATTGTGCTGCATATTCGATACGAGCTCTGTCAAAGATTTCACGTGACCTTTGTTTCGTACCGTCGTATGATTCACAAACTATAGCAATGAGTATGTTTAGTAGTATAATGATGGAAAAGAATGTAAATAGGACGAACATGGCCTCCATGGCACCAGATGAGTCAAACATGTTTAGCTAGTGATAGAAAGATCAAAGCAAAATAGTCCCAAATAATGCGTCATGAGTGAAATTTGTATAATCATATCGATTGCCAACTGAGCAGTAAACATACAACTCACCTCCACATCACCAACGATGACAGAATACATGGTAGCAATGACAAAGAATAATTTATCTGAACACTGCCAGAGCGGATCACTTCCATCGGATAGTGTATCTGCATGACATTGACCTCGTGCCGCCGCGACTGCTCGGACCGCATCACTAAACATGAATGTTATTAGGAATAAGAAAATCAAAAACCATTTCACCTCTTTGAAAATCTCATACACGGCATATATGAATAAGGAGAAGGCACTATTCAGTATCCTAAATGCACCCATCAACTTAAGCCATAATAGTATCATGGTCACACTTGCAGATATGCCCAAGTTGTCAAAGAATGTAGGATCCCCGAGCAATGCACTACCAGTACAAATGAGCATGACAACAGAAGCAACATTAATAATATTGAAGACTGATAGGCAGTATCGCTTTGCAAGTTTTGTAGATGTAAGGAAGAGTGATAGTAGTGTCATAAACTCCTTCAATAGAAAGTAAATTGCAACTCCTGACGTGCTGTAATATATGTACTGCTTTTCGGTGCTATAGATATTCGTTGTCACCTGTTCAGCATCATCATTGCTGATGGGATTGTCTTTCAATAGTAGTTCAATATTAAGTCGGTATCCCATCAGTATGAACATGGATAAAAAGAAGTCAAGGGCCAAGTAAAAAAAACTTGTTTCTTTCAATATACATCGATCGGTTATATAACGCATCAATCGTGTGGATGATAGATTCTCAATAGTCTTATCTCCCAAGTCTAATACGGCCGGTACAAATCCTGGCCAACAGTAAATTGCATTAAATGTATCTTTACGCATCGTAGCAAATCTTTCAATTTCTTGTTCCGAGTATCGATTTGGACTTTGACTTGAGGATGCCAAATCTTGGAAGGTAAGCTTCGACAGTAATTTGATAAATATGGCTGCACGATTTTTAACATCATCTGTGTCGTCAGTTAGCATGGCACATAACCAAATATTGATTGATCGTTTATCCATTACTACATGCCTCACAAGTGTCGTATTCGTTAGTTCTGTCATCTTCTCTATATCATCGATTAATAATAAACTCTTGAGGAATAATGGCACAGATGCAATATTGGTAAGTATGGCCTCTCGTGTCTTGTCTGGATAATTGTCAATCAAACGAGATAAGATACGTATGGCGAATATTTCATGATCTGATATTGTTACTAATGCTGGTAAATAACGTAGCATTGCTTTAGTAGTAGTAGTAGTAGTAGTAGACGACAATGCCGCTCCTGTAGATTCATTCACTGATAATGTTGAGAAGAGTGAACGGTATGGCACATTTCGTATTGGACTACGTCCTCGAGGTGGTGTTTGTTGTTGACTTGATGTCTCGGGCGTTGCTGGTGTTGTCGGGATAGTTGGATTCTCTTCATCCGACGATGACTGAGTTGCTGCAGCAGCTACTGGTACAGTCGACGACGATTGCAACACAGTAGGCTTGTTATTGTTGGCATCGACACTATTGCCAATTGAATGGAGTCTTACAGTCCAAAGACCAAGGATATACACAAATGGTGCCAATCCACTTTGGGGGTGCAATGCCTGTACAGCCACCTCTGGTTTCATGAATTCCACAAATTTCAGTATTAATTCCTCACACCCGTCTGGATCCTGGCTAATTAGATGTTGGTTCATGGCAAGGATGTGTATTGGTAATCTACCCCGACGATCTGTCTTGTGAATATCATTCTGTAATGAGCCATCACGACGAAGTAGCATGGCATTTAAGACATCACAGATGCTATCGGCGGAGGCACATGCTTTGTGAAGTTCCGTTCCATCGTCCGAATCTCTAACACCATCGTCGTTTTCATCATCATCATCATCATCACTATCGTCATCATCATCGTCAACCTGACGGCTCGATCCTCCCTTTCGACTGCTACCACGACGTTGTCTACTCGTCGTCGTCGTCGAGGACATCACATTATTCGACGACCAAGATGATGCTCGAGCCCGTCCCTCCTCACCACTAAGAGCATCCACAACATCCCTCCCTGCTAACAAGACTTGAGTTGCAATAGCTTTAAGCTTAATCCTTGGAGGAGATAGTCGTTTCGATGGTCTTCGTTGTTGTTGTTGTTGTTTTGGACATTGAGATTGACTTTGAGCCTGTTGTATGACAACATAGCTAGACGAGTCACTTGAGGATACAGTAGGTAATGGCGGTGGCGGTCGTGGGATTGAAGACTTTGTGACCGGGGTAATCATTGGTGCATCTTCCTCTTCCTCCTCATCTTCCGGGTGACTTGGCGACGAGAATCGTACCACCTTCTCACCACTCCCACCATGATCGACCGCCGTCGTCGATGGATTAATGCCTCCGTTCATCATATCGCCGGAAATGCCACCCTGATCTGTCTCCGTGACAGCCACGGTAGCAGGTGCATGGGGTGTGCTGGTATGATGATCTCCTCCCACGCCACCGCTATTGTTACTTTCCATTGTCCCAATTCCCGACACTCGACGGAATGGGCCATTCCCACCAAACTTTTGCAATGTTGCCGAATACGCAATCGACGATGAGTCAATGGCCGGTGGACTAGTTGGCAGGGGCAACAATAATAGCTGTGGGTTTTCATTCTCCTCCTCCGTCAAAGAGGTGATGGACGGCGGAGGAGGAGGAGGCGGGGGATGGATGGATGTTGTTTCATCGAGTAGTATGAATTGGTCAGTCGCGACATTCTTGTTCGATTTGCCCTTGACGAGCGAAGTGGAGCTACTGCTACTACTTCGGGCGATGATGTTGATGTGCAGTGTGCCAGTGAAGGAGCACAAATCGATGCAGTATCCTCCTTCGCCTGGTGCATCATCGTCCCTACTGTTGCAAGCGTTGTTGTTTCGCCGAATGATTGGCAATGCAGATGTTGTTGAGTCGGACGGAGAGAGGTGGAAACTAACGTCTCCAATAGCAATGGTCATGCTCAGAGGGGTAGTGGCGGACGACGTCATATATTTGTCGTGGTGAGGCGCTACATACTATCACATATAATCACACACACAGACACACACTATCATGATGTTTGTTATGATGCTCTCATTATTTTTTGTCGTGGACCGCGCCAAATTTAAGTAAGAGAGTGAGAGTCCTTTTTGTCTTGTTATTTGTTATGTTGATGAATGAGCCAAATTTTTATGTGAGAGGAATTTGAAGCTTGGCTTCACAAAATTCTTGTAATAGCTCAATCCCGAAGCAACTGTACATAATTTGAGGCCGGACAAATCTTTTCAATAATTAGTTTAATAGTTAGATACTATACGGATGATATTATCACTGAAAAACAGTTCCATGCTACAACAAGACGAAAAACGAGAGAATGCAGACACTATTCATTGTGCTTTTTTCATCGGTACCCATATCCAGGTTGAGCATAAGATGGCTGCTGGACGTACTGGTTGAATGCAGGTTGCTGTGGCTGTTCATAACCTGTGAACACACCCTGATACTGCTGCTGTTGCTGCTGCTGTTGCTGATACTGTTGTTGCTGTTGCTGTTGCTGCTGCTGATACTGTGGCTGCTGAAACAACATAGGCGCAGTATTGTAATTGTTCATTACAGTCTGCTTTTCACCCTGAAGCTGGCCTAGGGATGCGTGGCCATTGTTATTCGTCTGTTGAGCTTGGGCGGGCTTGTTTTGGTAGGCGAATATATCATCCATGTTCACCAGGTTGCTGGGAACGCCATAATCGACGGTCGTCGAAGGAGGTACTTGCTCAGTCTGAACGAACGCGGAGGACGATGTATTCGGCGTCACAATATTTGCATGAGGCTGGTATGATGAACCTGGACTTGGGTTAACGTAGCTTGGTTCACCAAAAGCATTGTTGTTGCTTGACTGATACGTTGTAGGTGCATAGTTCATTCCGGGGCTTGCTGTGGGCGACGGCTGCATTGGAAATGCATCAAAAGGATTCGTGGGTGCAGCTGTAATCTGGGTCATTCCAGGACTTGCGTTTGGCGCATATGTTGTTACTCCAGGACATGCGTTTGGTGCGTATAGTCCTCCAGGACTTGCGTTGGGATAATACTGGGTCACTCCAGGACTTGCGTTTGGCGCATATGTTACTCCAGGATTTGCGTTTGGTGCGTATGTTTCTCCAGGACTTGAGCTTGGCACGTATGCTCCAGGACTTGCGGTGGGTGCATAGTACTGAGTCACTCCTGGGCTTGAGTTGGGTGCTGCGTATGGCGTGGTCTGATAGTCAAATGGATTCGTTGGATCCGAAAAAGCATCGTAACTCTGTTGGGCAGGAGGTAAGTTATAATTATTATACACCTGTGGCATATTTTGTTGGGGTGCGACGACTGCAAGTTGGGCATTGTCGTCATCGAATGAGAGTAGGTCCGCAACCAAAGGTGGTGCCTCTTGCACGGATGGACCATTGAAGGTTTGGGATCCATTCGGGGTAGAAATAGATGCCACTTTCGAAGGCTTGACACCAATTTCGAAGATCTTGGGCATGCGGAAGAAGCTCACACCATCAATGTGTAGATCATACTGCTTCCAATACTTGGGTTGTTCTTTCTTAGTGGAAACATTAGCGGCATGCATCTCCAATTCGAGTAAATGACCCCACGGATCCTTCCAGGAATGCTTAAGCTTTGATTCGCCTTTAATTCCAATGTTAAAGGCCACCTCCTTCCCATCAAATACGATGGCCTTCTTTCCCGACGAGAGAGACCACTCAACGAGGACCTCGTGCTCGGCACCACGACAGTCCTGACCTTTGAGCCCGCTCGAAAGCTTCTCCAGGTCGGTGTACCCAAACTTGAAGCGGATGTTGCGTTTGGAAGCTGGAACCACTTTTCCACAATTAACGGCGACAAAGTCGATTTGGTAGGCCGTGTGCGGAATCGATTGGAGTGCGCTATCATGCTCTACCTGACGGAGTGCGACAATCGACGGATGAATTGCATTGATGTTTCCTACTGGCATTGCTGTTGCTATTCTTCTGCAAGAGAGGGTAGACGAAGAAGCTCTGTGTTGGATAGATGAAAGTGAGATGCACCAATGAAGCGCTGCAACAACTCTGGGCACTCCTAAATTTCCGTTCACGGTGTTTTAATCCTGGTTTCTTCTAAAAATTAATAAGTAGGGGATTTTTCTTTCTCCTCTCTCCCTCCTAGAAATATCTCCTATGTATTCTACCGCCATAAACCAACGCACTACTACTGATGTCATAACAATTGACGCCTGTTTGCTAACGGTGAGCTAACGTGAGCTAACGGTCTCAAACTCATACTAGTTCCTCTGTTCGATTCTACGTGACGATAAAAAGCTTCGTAATAAATACCTTCGCAAAAATGTTTAAGGCGTCAATTGTTATGACATCAGTAGTAAATAATACTACCACACCCTACACCCAAGGGAATAAACAACTACACCGTACCGAAAAAACTCATTTTAAATTATCATCTTCATTTCTATTGCGAGGGGGGAAAAGAAAGCAGTTCCGTATGACGGAATATCTATTTTAACAACTACACCGTACCGGTACGATATGTACGGGGTTGTTGCCCATGCCGAGAAGGTATCTTGTATCTTCGTAAGGGTTTAATGTAGGTGGTTTGGTGGAGTGTCATAATGACAGGTGGTGCGAATTCGTCACCCACGAAATGGCGATTCGTACGATTCGTGCAACCTGAATCGATATCCAGTTGCCTTGAGCGTCACCCCTCACTTTGCTCTCTTCACCATGCCCGTCCTGTCCCCCGAAGCAATCGAGTTTGCCACCGCAATCTTTACTGAGGCGGATGCTGACAAATCCGGCACCATCGACAAGGCTGAGATGAAGGTTGCGGCAACTAAACTTGCAGAGTACCTCGAAAAGCCTGCCCCCACAGAGGAACAGGTCGCGGCCAGGCTGGAGGCCGTCGACCTTGACGGAGACGGCGTTGCAACTCTCGAGGAGTTTTTGCAGTTCATGGCCATGATGAAGTTGCTCATGGTGACTGCAGAAATGTTTGCGACTGTGGACACTGATGGATCCGGATCCATTGATGCCAAGGAACTCAAGATCGTCATGACCGACATCTACACGGCCGAGGGACTTGAACCCCCCTCGGATGAAATGGTTGCAGAATCCTTGTCGGTGCTGGATGAGTCGGGAAGCGGCACCATTGACTTTATGGAATTTTCGGCCTATGTGATTCCCATCATTCTTGCGGAATAGAGGAGGCCTACTTGAGCTGCCTGCTACTAGCCTATAGATAGTTAGCAACTGGAATTGCTGTAGTGAAAAAGTAAGTTGATAGCAATAGTGGACAAGAGATTAGTACTAGTTATTCAGAAAGCCACTGTCTTCACCTCGGTATGCGCCATCACTGTAATCTTCCTTCGCTCCAGTACTTCATAGTCTGTTATCTTCTCTATTTGTTTCTCTCATTTGGCGGGTTTTCTTCGTCGCCGTCTTCTATTACC
>Ga0247834_1007547_pt1 | contig 11515 bp, 10 predicted proteins | sample LaCruzMarch2015__8_FD_187118 | JGI IMG/M metagenome (GOLD analysis project Ga0247834, IMG submission 187118) | Freshwater microbial communities from meromictic Lake La Cruz, Castile-La Mancha, Spain - LaCruzMarch2015_12m | ecosystem: Environmental > Aquatic > Freshwater > Lake | place: Spain... | reverse complement strand
CGCCGTATAGAGACTAATGGCACCGATCGGATATATTGTCCAGTATTCTGATGAAGATGACTATACAGTTTACCATGGATTTATGAAGCTACACCGTCACTTTTCAGATGCTCTAGAGCATGCGACAGAGTATTATAGGTCCTATTTAACTTCTCAAGATGACACAGAAATTGGACATTTTCAAACAAAGACTCCTTCCAAAAAACAGTGTGATGAACAAGGCTCTGTCACTGTATTTGAAAGTCGTGGGTATATTGTATGGATTGATTGTGTTGTGGAGTAAATTTGATTCATGTGTTTTACTGTCTGATTGGAAAGCATGACATCATTACAAGTGCGCCATACATCAGATAGTCTCATAGAAGTGGGAGTTGATGAAGCAGGGAGAGGATGTCTCTGGGGTCCCTTGTATGCTGCTGCTGTCATTTGGCCTCCAGAGGAAGAATGGTTGGATGAGCATAAGGAAATTGCTCCGCAAATCAAAGATAGTAAAAAACTCACAGCGAAGAAGCGTGCGAAATTAGCCCATGCCATTCGGGATTTAGCGATGGATATCGGAATTGGAATTGTCACTCCAGCAGAAATTGATTCGTATGGAATGTCAATTGCGAATAAACTCGCCTTTGAAAGAGCACTAGAGGGTCTTCTTGTGCCACCCGATAGACTTTTACTGGATGGAATTCTTCCGTTGGAAAAAGACAAACTGGAACAACACAAGATCCAGTATCAACATACAATTGTAGATGGAGATGCTCTCTATCTTCCAATTGCTGCTGCGTCTATTGTTGCGAAAGAAGCACGTGACTCCTATGTATTAGCGTGTGTAGAGAAAGAGCCTAGTCTAGAATCAAACTATAGCATTGGCTCAGGAAAGGGATATGGGACAGAGAAGCATCGAAAGGGTATTTTGGCGTATGGAAAACACTGTCATCATCGCAATCTGTTTCTAAGGAAACTCCTTGGAAATACATCGGATTGTTTAATTACAGACTCTTAACCGAAACTTTAGTTCTTGCGGTTGTTTCTGTTGGTGCGGTTCTTGCGGTTAACGCGGTTCTTGCGGTTGTTTCTGTTGGTGCGGTTCTTGCGATTAACGCGGTTCTCGCGATTCTCGCGGTTCTTGCGGGTGGTACGATTCTTGCGCATAGGGACCATTTGATTCTATACTTGTAGGTGAGGTTTTTTTTTGGTCTAAACAGAAGGAGAAGTAAAAGAGAAGAATTCTATGGAGGTGGCAATTCTTTACAACAAGTCCAATCCCTTTGGAATTAGCCAGGATGTGGAGGTTTTGGAATGGGCTCTTCGAAGCCTTGACAAGGGAAATGTACGCATTCGGAGAGCTGATCCCTTAGAACCTCCCGTTCCACTCAGCGTAGCCATTCATTTGGAGGTGCCGTATGCGGGATGGATGCCCTGGGCCAGCACGAACTATCTCCTCCTCAATCCGGAGTGGTATGAAGAATCCGCATGGGAGAGTTATTTGGCGCAGTTTGATGGAGTTTTGTTTCGGGATATGGAATCCAAGCAACGGTTTCAAGTCAAATATCCTCATGTAACTACATATTTCGTAAATTGGTGCTGCTCTCAGGATGCGGTAGACACGAAGTCGCCTCAAAGTATGGACTTGAAGGATGGATTTGTCTGGTTCCTTGGAGGGTCCAAAAACAAGCGAGAGGCAGCACAAACCATGCTCCAGACGTGGAAGTCGGAATGGCCGAAGTTGTCTGTCTATACCACAAAAGATCTAGACGTATCGGGAACTCTCCAATCCAATGTAGAGATTCGTGTAGAAGACCTTGATAAGGACCAACGCAAGCGCCTTCAAGCATGGTATCCGGGCCATGTCTGCGTCAGCCAAGCCGAAGCCTTTGGATATACCGCGGCCGAGGGAGAAGCCAATGGAGCGTTTGTCTTACTCAATGATTTAGAAGTCTATAAACAAGATTATGCTGGAAATTCTTACATGAAGCAGTTTCGCACGAATAAAGAAATAAAGGGGATTGCGTCCTTTGCCACCTTGAAAGAGTTTGAGTGGGATGGTGTTCTTCCTGATATGAAAGCTGTGCGGGAATCTCAAAAGAAGATGAGCAAGGCACGCAAAGAGGTTTGTTTAGAGAGATTCCGTGGATTTTGGACTGCTGTGAAAGCAAACGTTGAGGAAAAGAAGTCTGCAAAGCCCAAGCATCTTCCTCCTGTTCTTCAGGCAGAGGATTGTCCTCCCATCTCAATTGTGACTCTTTTATACAATCGTCGTAAGTTTTTTGATTTAGCCTGTCACAATATCATGTTGTCAGATTATCCGAAAGACAAGATTGAGTGGGTGATTGTAGATGATTCGGATGATCCGAACGAAGCAGTCTCTGACCGTGTGATTCAGGTTGGTCTCAAAGCAGCTCCGCTAACAGTTGTCTATGTCCCCTTTGAGCGGAAGTTGCCAATTTCAGAGAAACGAAATGTAGGTGTAAACCGTTCCAAGAATTCCATTATTTTATTCATGGATGATGATGACCACTATCCTGAGACATCCTTCCGTCGTCGTGTCGCGTGGCTCACCAAGCATCCTTGGAACCCAAAGTGCTGTGTGTGTACAACGATTGCGTGTTATGACTTACTCCGTGGTGTTAGCGCCGTAAATACGCCACCTTGGAACTTACCTCTGAGACAGCGTATTTCGGAGGCCACATTGACATTCTACAAGTCTTGGTGGGAGCAGCAGAAGTTTCCGTTGAAGACAGATGTTGGAGAAGGCGAGGGGTTTTTACTGGGTCGCGAACAAGACGTTCTAGAACTGCCTCCTCAGCAGATTATTGTAGCCTTCTCCCACAAGAAGAATACATCAGGGCGTCGTATCCCAGCGGATGATGCGAAGCCTGGATGTTTTTGGGGATTCCCGAAGGAATATTTGCTCTATATTCATAAGCTAGCAGGTGTAGAAGTGGAAGAGGAAAAGGAAGAGACAGAGAGAGGTCGTTGAAGACAAAAACTTACACAACCATCCATTGCTTTTGCGATGAGTCTATAGTCTGTTTCTTGACAAAATTCATCAACAGCTTGCTGAACGCCAAATTTCCAAGAAAGTGTGGCTTTCGCAAAATTCATTTCATAGTCATGTCCCATCAGAAATCCATCTGGTTTTAGTTTGGGTTGTATGAGTTTCAAATCACGTTTCATACCTTCATAACTGTGGTCTGCGTCTATATAGACATAGTCCAGAGAGTTGTCTGGTATATGTGAAATCATTTCATAGGTCCATCCCCGCAGAATCTTTACATGTGGAGCATTCCCAAATCGTGAAACAACTAATTTATACAAATACTCTTGTGAAAGACTTATTCCGTTGTTTCCATCTACATCTCCTGAAAAGAGTAGGCCATTCTCAGAAAACCAACTATCAATTAATGTAAGTTCTTTGGGTTGAAGACGCACCAAACTTTCCGCAAATTCACCCGCAAAGACACCGAGTTCGCACCCCACCATCTCTGGTTTTAGAAAGTGACGAATCATACTCTCGCGGTTTGGAAATACGTGAAGGTCCATTCTTCTTTAGAGGCTCATTCATGCTTTACGCTTTTGTTTCCGCGTATGATTTTTTAACTTGCCTCCCACTTGCTTCGCAACAGCAGTCATACTGTGCTGTGTTTTTGTATAGTTCCACGCAGATTTGGAAAGTTCTAAGAAAAGACCTTGCTCTACAGGAGACAATGGGGGGAACGATTTTGTTTCTAAAAATATTACAAATGTATCTAAACAAGCCTGAAACGGCTGGAGCTTTTCAGGGTCGTTTTGATAGGTTGTATAGGCCATTTTGAATAAATCCAAGAATGACATAAAAAAAGAATAGACTAAATCTTTCTTGCCTTCTCCTGAAGAGAGGACACCTAATTCTTTCACAAGAATCGCATATTGCTCTCTATAATCATCAATTTGTCTGTTGATGTCAATAAAAAGTTCATTTACTTCTTGAGGAATCTCAGGAGGAAGTGTTTGAATGTAAACCTCAAACTTGACAAACTTCTCGGGAAGAGATTTTTTCTCTTGAAGGATATCATATGCTAGATTTAAAAGTGTTGGGTAGTCCCTCATCTATTTTAAGAGGAACACATTTCACAGACCTCTTCTCCGCGCTCCTTCTTTTCGCGGACTTCTTGAACGGAGGCCTCGTAGGCGGCCGCAAGTTCCTCGAGCTTTGCTTTGCGTGAAACAGGCTTCTGAACCTCATCGTCTGATTCGGAATCACTTTCATCATCACTGTCAGCATCTACCACCTGATTTGTAGAGCCTTGGATCGCAGCAAGAAGACGAGGATCCACTGTGAACTTCTGCGCCGTGACAGGTGTCTTTGTTCTCAGATAATAACAACCAGTCTTGAGTCCCTGCTTCCATGCGTAGAAGTGCATAGAGGTTAGTTTCGCATAGGTGGCATCGGCAACGAAGAGATTCAAACTCTGACTCTGACAGATGAAAGCACCACGGGATGCCGCCATATCAATGAGTGTCTTCTGCTTGAGTTCCCAGGAGGTCTTGTAGCGTGCCTGAATGTCCTCAGGGATTTCAGGAAGGCCTTGGATAGAGCCGTTACGCGCAACAATTTGCTGTTTCATCTCTTCTGACCAAAGATCTAGCTTCATGAGGTCCCGCATGAGATACTTGTTCACAATAATGAACTCACCTGCGAGTGTGCGGCGTGTATAGAGATTGCTGGTGAAAGGCTCAAAGCATTCATTGTAGCCGAGGATTTGGGAGGTTGACGCAGTCGGCATCGGAGCAAGAAGAAGAGAATTGCGAACACCCTTCTGAGCCTTCGTTCGGAGCAGCTTCCAATCGAGGGAACCATCAGTTTCCGTAAGAGGTGTCACGTCCCACAAATCAGGCTGAAGCTTTCCTTCGCTTGTAGGAGAGCCCTTGAATGTCTCATAGGGGCCCTCTACTTCTGCGAGAGCACATGACTCCTCCACTGCTGCATAATACATGTGTTCAAAGATAAGCTGATTGAGCTTCGCTGCTTCATCAGATTCCCAGCTGTATCCAAGCATGGCAAAGACATCTGCGAGGCCCTGAACACCGAGTCCGATGGGCCGATGACGCATGTTGGATTTGAGTGTTTCAGGCGTAGGATAGAAGTTAATATCAATCACACGATTTAGATTGCGAGTTGCGACTTTGGTGACGTCACGGAGCTTGGCAAAGTCAAACACGTCGTCCTTGACAAACGCAGGAAGCGCGATAGACGCAAGATTACAGACAGCTGTTTCATCCTTGTCTGAATATTCAATAATTTCCGTACACAGGTTGGAACTCTTGATAGTGCCAAGATTCTGTTGATTGGACTTCTTATTACAGGCATCCTTGTAAAGGAGATACGGAGTGCCTGTTTCCATTTGCGCATCCAGAATCTGGAACCAGAGCTTGCGTGCTTCCACTGTCTTACGCCCACGTCCCTCCTTTTCATACTTTTCGTAGAGGTCACGGAACTTGGGTCCCCAGATATCTGCGAGGCCTGGAGCTTCATTGGGACAGAAGAGAGTCCAGGATTCGTTGCGATCCACACGCTCCATGAACAAGTCAGGAATCCAGAGGGCATAGAAGAGGTCGCGAGCACGTTCCTCTTCCGCACCTGAAGGAAGCTTCATCTTGAGGAAGTCTTCCACGTCAGCATGCCAAGGCTCTAGATACATCGCAAAGGAGCCATTGCGCTTGCCACCACCCTGGTCCACATAGCGAGCTGTGTTGTTAAAGACGCGGAGCATTGGTGTGAGACCATTGCTTTGACCATTGGTGCCCTTGATAAGAGAGCCACGGGCTCGGATATTGCTGATATGAAGACCAATGCCTCCCGCATACTTGCTAATGGCAGCGCAATCACCAAGTGTCTTATAAATACCCGCGATACTATCATCAGACATTGAGAGGAGGAAACAAGAGGAAAGCTGTTGTCTAGGGGTGCCAGCGTTAAAGAGTGTAGGTGTCGCATGAGTAAAGAACTTTTGGGATAACAGGTCGTAGGTTTCGAAGACCCTCTCCAATGTCTCCTGCGAACCCCAGAGAGAAAGAGCAATGCGCATCCACATGTGCTGAGGACGCTCAATCACTCGCATAGAGGTATCTTTGAGAAGATAGGAGCGCTCCAACGTCTTGAATCCGAAATAGTCAAAGAGATAGTCACGTTCATGTTGGATATACTTATCAATCTCAGGACCCTTTTCATTTACAAGAGAGACAATGGAAGAATGAACATGGCTGGTGGGTTCGCCTGTAGCAGGCATCGTCTGAGTTGCGAGAGTCTTCATGACCTCCGTGAAGGAGCTAGATGTATTCTTATGGTGATTGCTGACAGAAATACGCGCAGCAAGAGTTCCGTAGTCGGGATGGAGTGTGCTGAGTCCTGCGGCCAACTGCGCGGTCAGTTCATCCAATTCAGAGGTTTTGACACCATCATAAATCTGAGAGAGAACCTGCTGAGCAAGAGCATCAGGATTGACAGTAAGACCACGTGCCGCCTTCCGGACACGTTGTAACACTTTATCAAAGGAGATAGATTCACGGGATCCGTTTCGCTTGAGAACTTGCATACTAAAAGGCATTTGGAGAATTGAATGTCTAGTGGAGGCGCAGGGCAAAAAAAGGTTCAATTTTGAGGGGGAATACTTTACTCATAGGTCCTTACTAAATCAGCTTCAGAGAAGCAGTTCCATCTACGCTTTGACCGCCTTAGATTGATTTTCTAGACTCTTCATAAGTTTGCCTTGGGTCAGAATGCGGCTTGTAATGTTCATCGTTTCCAACTCCTGAAGCAGGAGCTTGTAGGCGTAGGGAATCTCAATCGCAGAGAAGTTTGTCGTATTTCCACACCCTTTACAATGCCAGATACCTTCCTTAGGATTCGCAATGGCTAGCAAGCCGCAGTCTCTACAACTCCAGCAGCGGAACAAATCCGAGCACTCCATGAAACGCTCTTTCGTGAACTCCGTGATACCGTGGGCTGCCACGCAATCACGTTCCATCTCACCAAAGCGGAGACCACCTTCTCTGGCACGTCCTTCCGCAGGCTGTCTCGTCAGCATAACTAGAGGACCGGATGACCTGGAGTGTAGCTTGTCTGCTGAGCAGTGACGTAGGCGCTGATAATAACAGGGACCCATGTAAATGCTCGTTTCCATCTGTCTCCCCGTGTAACCATTATAGAGAACTTCATTCCCATGAGGCTCTAGGCCCAAATCGTCTCGGAGGATTTTCTCCAAATTTGGCAAGGTCACCTCATTGAAAGGCGTGCCATCGCCTAGACAGCCAAGCTCAGCACCAATTTTGCCAAGAAGAGTCTCCATCAGCTGCGCAATCGTCATACGGGACGGGATACAGTGAGGATTGATAATGATATCAGGAATGAGTCCAGACGCAGTCTGGGGCATATCCTCCGCATTCAGAATCATTCCAACAGTGCCCTTTTGACCGTGACGACTGGAGAACTTGTCACCAATCTCAGGAATACGATCTTGGCGAACACGAACCTTGGCCAACGAATAGCCTTCACCGTTGCGATTGCGATAAATGCGATCCACATAGCCCGTTTCGTTGTTGCGCATTGTCCTGGAGACATCTCTGTATTTCTTCGTTCCCGCAGGGACAACCATGCCTGTGGCCACACGGAGAGGAACGACTTTTCCAATCAGAATATCATCGTTTCCAACATAGACATTTTCAGGGACGAATCCATCAGAGCCTAGCTTTGTGTAATTGGCATTTTTCATCTGTTTTGTGGCCTCTGGATCCGGTCGGTCAAAGCGCTCTTCTTCTCCTGAGCTCTGGTTCTTGCGCTCCTCATCCTTGTAGGTGCGATAGAAGATAGAGCGGAAAAGACCTCTCTCAAGAGACGCACGGTTAATCATAATAGAATCCTCCTGATTGTAGCCTGTGTAGGTCATGATGGCTACAATGATATTCTGACCCGAGGGCATTTCCTGGGCTCCATAGAACTTGCTCATGAAGGGACTCACGAAAGGAATCTGCGGGTAGCAGAGCAAGTGAGCTAGCGCATCAAAGCGTTCCTGGAAATTCAGAGCATACATGCCCATGGCCTGCTTACCCATGGCAGCCTGATAGGAGTTACGGGGTGACTGGTTGTGGTCAGGAAATGGAATATTGCTCGCAAGTGTGCCAAGGATTGTAGAAGGATGAAGCTCCACATGTGTGTAAGAGCCATTTTCCATGGCATTCTCAGGTGTCATCGCAATATAACATCCCTCAGTCTCACCAGGGTCAATGTATTCAACGAGGAAATTACGCTTGGGTGACTCCCATAGAAGCAAGGTTTCCCAGTCTTTGTGGTCCATGAGTTCCTTCAGAAGCTTGCCCTTCTTATCCTTTGCGATTTCGCGAATGGTGTCTGCGTTATAGAGAGGGCGGAGCATACGACCTGCTTCTGTGGTCAACCAGATTTCCTTGAGAGCAGGCTTCCAGATAATTCCTGTGTGGATATGAATCAAGCCACACTGCTTCGCCTTGCGAAGCTTTGATAGGGTTTCTAGAGAATCCTTCACATCAACCATACCAATCCAAGCGCCATTCAGAAAGATGCGTGTATGAGAATGCTTGTAGGCGGCTGTCGTCTTCTGAAGAGGCTTCAAGACATTGAGAGAATTCAGAAAGTCTCGTGTGACACCAGGATTGGAGTAGATACTCACAATCGCTGTGCTACTCATATTCTTTACAACACCTACACTGTGACCCTCTGGAGTCTCTGAAGGACAGATGTAGCCCCATTGAGTATTGTGAAGTTTGCGAGGAGGGATGAGCTTGCCTGTCTTTTCAATCGGTGTGGAGATGCGGCGCAAGTGGGAAATTCCTGAGATGTAGTTGAGTCGGTTCAGAACCTGGGAAACACCAATCTTGGTAGGACCACCTGCCTTTGCTGAGCCAAAGTTGCCTGTGGCGAGACTCGTCTTGAGACCCACTTCCACAATGGTGCTCTTAATGATTTTAGAGATATTGGAAATATTGAGAATCTCCTCCCAGTTGTTGGACGCCCGCCAAGAGCCACTGTGAATTTCCTTCGCTAATGAGGCTCGGATATCTTTCACCATTTTAGTAGCAAAGTATGTTCGGAACAGGTTGGCTAGCAAGAATCCTGGCATATCTACGCGCTTATTGGGATACCCATCACGGTCATCGTTTGGAATCCGCGCAGAGTTTACCCAAAGAACCTTCCGAGTTATATGGGCAAGAAAGCAAGCCTTCGCATACAGAGTCTCTTCCGTCAAGCCAATGTGAGGAAATAGTTCTTGATTCAAGATATCTTGAATCACTAAGGGCCGCTGAGACTTTGAGGACCAGGAATGGATATGTTGCGATAGCCAAGCAAGAGCTGTCTCCTTACTCGTGATGTCTTGTGACTCCATTGTAGATTCATTGATGACGCTGTCATACACAGTGTCTCCATTAGGTCCAAGAATTAAGTCACGAATCTCCTTGTCATTCTGGATACCGAGAGCCTTGAAGAGAATCCAGAGAGGAATTTCCGTCTTAATGCGGGGCATCGTTGCTTTGAGGAGCCAGATTTGAGGATTCTTTGGGTGATACATGATTTTCACCGCATTGTTCTTCGGAACTTGGTCATTGTCAGGTCCGATAGATTTGACTTCAATGACCTCCACTTCCTTGGTAGGATTGCGGTTGTTGCGGAAGACAAAGGGTCTGTTCTCACTCATCCGCTCCTGAGAGATAATCACACGTTCACCACCTTGAACGATGAAGTAACCACCGAGGTCTTCTGCGCATTCACCTAACGTGCTTGGGTGAAGATGCTTCTGGTCGTGAAGCAAGCAATATTTGCTGCCGACCATCACAGGAATCTTTCCCAAGTGAACATTGGGAAAGAGACGGACACGAGATGTCTTTACACCACCCTTGGTATGGTCAATGAACGTTGTCGTCACACGCACATCCACGAAGAGAGGGCTGGCATAGGTTAAGTTGCGCTGACGCGCATCATTCGGCATCATCGGTAGGACAGCACCGTTGTTTTCAAAGATAGTTGGTTTGCGAAGGCTTGTATTCTCAAACTCCAGCGACACCTCATATTCATGTTGGAGAGGAATATGAAGAGTATTTTGTGCGTTAGATACTCCATCGGGCACATGACCCATCAACGCATTCGCGGCACTTGTGCTTAGACCTGTGGCAGAAGCGAGAGCAGAACGTGGTCCTGAGAGAGCAACTTCAGGAGAGCCTCGCACGACAAGAGGATTTACCATTGTCACGACTTCAGGGATATACCCATCCATGAAATTGTTGAAGCTCTCAATCTGATGAGCAATGATTTGGCGTCCATTGGACTGTTTAAAATACACATCAAGAATGTGTCTATAGGAGGGAAGCATCGTTTCTTTCTTACTTCCCTGGAAGCCAGGGGTCCCCTCAATTTTTGTGAGTTCCATCGCTAAGCCTAGAATCTTTCGTGGGATTTGTTTAAACTGTTCAAGTAGATGGGTGACTCCACTACAAAAACATTTACTGTCACAGCGGAAGCTGCTGCTGCCATGGGTGGGACACGGAAACGTAGAAAGAGATCTACGGCATCCTCTGAGACGATGAAGATTGGAAAAGAAACACAAAAAGGCGGAACCAGTCCTGGGACAACACTTCAGATTGAAGCCAATCGAGCACCTGGTGGAGCAGAGCCGCCTCCTGCTGCTTTCAAGAACAGCACCGATACAGCGTTGGCGAAAACAACAACAGATTCAAGCCCTGCACCAGCAAAAGGAATTGTACAAGTCGCTGGTGCCAAACCAGTCAAGGTTATCTTAGAAAAGAAAAAGAAACCTACCCGCGTTGTCTTAGCCCCCACAAAAGTTCGCAAACTCAACCCTGTTGCTCCTGTAACACAAGCGAAGACACGCAAAGTTGCGAAGAAAATTCGCATGTCTCTCAATGGATTTGGAAAGCGTGTCACTCGCGCAAACACGATCCGTGTTGATGCGAAGAAACAGAAGATTGAGGATGTGAAGAAGATTCTGGTGGACGCCAAATTGATTAAAGCAGAGTCAAAGGCTCCTGAAGGAGTGTTACGCCAAATGTATGCTGATTACATGACACTTAAAAACCGTGCGCTATAATACTTTGTAGAAGGATGAAACTCTTGAATGCAAGTTATTTTCGGTATTTATCCCATGCAGTCAAACACACGAAAGCCGCAGAAAGCATTCTCCAAGATTTGAAACAACGCGATGATTTACTTACAAAACATCAACCGATGATTGATGAGTTGTATGAGATGATTAAGGCAGCCGCAGCGGAAGGAAAGGTGAAGCTTGAAATCCCCTATACACATCCCTTTTGGATGCAGCGAGACATGCATCATATCTTTCGTGAGAAGGGATTTCAGGTTCATTACGATACCAATAGTATTGATTGGTGGTGGGAGACTAAAGAAAACCTGCTAAGATAAAGTAATACGATGTATGAGGAATATATTTCAAAATGGACAGGCTATTCGAAACAATATGGAGAGCAAACTTGTTTG
>Ga0247834_1007536_pt1 | contig 11529 bp, 9 predicted proteins | sample LaCruzMarch2015__8_FD_187118 | JGI IMG/M metagenome (GOLD analysis project Ga0247834, IMG submission 187118) | Freshwater microbial communities from meromictic Lake La Cruz, Castile-La Mancha, Spain - LaCruzMarch2015_12m | ecosystem: Environmental > Aquatic > Freshwater > Lake | place: Spain... | reverse complement strand
GGGGTAAAAGGACAAACGTTCCGAAATCTGTAGTACTGTAACGAAAGTCATCAGAAATCAATGTTTCTCCGAACTATCTCTCTCCGCTACACGCTCACTCCGTCGTCCGTCCAGGCAGCCGCACTACTACTAGATACCGAAGTAGTCCACCCTTCTTAGTTGAGCCAAAGGAAGTGGGCGTCGTCGTCGTTCGGTCCCACGATAATCCAGAAGTGAGTAGTGAATGTACCTCACTCCAAGTGAAAAACTAAATCAATATTCCTCACGTATCAACAACAACATGGATGATGTCAATTTCGACGACTCCGATGACGTCTCCGCTCTATCGATGGACGGCGCTAGTGCCATCGCTGGGCGTGTCATGGTCAGACGTCTTCGAACCGTCTTTGCCAAGTTGCACCCAGACATTGCAGAAGATGAGGAAGAGGAAGTGGATGCGGACTACTCTCCTCCGGCCGTTGTGGTGTCGATAGACAACGAATGGACTGATGGATGCGAATTACTCGAACCATTCCCCTCATCGTACGAGGAATGGAACGAGAAGAAAAAACAGGAGAGGAAGGAAAGGCACAAATCGAATAAGCACCACAAGCAAAGTAAAGAAAGCAGGAAATCTAAAGATAGTAGAAAATCTAAGGATAGCAGCAGAGGAGACAGTCATGGCAGTACTAAGCGCAGGGATAAACAGAGCGAACAGCATCAGCACCTGCACAAGGTGGAGGAGGCATCACCACCACCACCCATTATGGAAATATCCATCGAACCTATGAGTTTTCCATCGTCGGATTTTGTACCTGAATTGCCTCCATCGCCGACTAGCCGGCATTCCAGAAGAAGTCAGGAACCTCGCCACGGGGAGACATGTAGCCACCTCTCCCTCCCATCCATGGAGGATTCGTCAAATTCAAGATCTGCAGGAGGAGCTAAATCCACCCCTCAGCACAAACTGAGGACATCATTCACGGGGGGGAATCGATCGGCACTCGGGGATACGGAAAGTTTGACTCAAATGTCGAATCATACCACGGGACATTTATCTGGCGGTGGTAATTCTCATGCCACGACGGATAATATTGACCAATTACGCATGATGCTGGAGCATGCAAGGATGGAAGAGAGGCAGGTTATGGTCATACACAAGAAATTGGAAAAGGAGGTTGAGAAGCTCATGGAAAGGGAAATAATGGCAAATAACCAACGACTGAATATTAATATTGAATTACAGACAGTATCATTGGAGCATGAGAGATTAGAACAACAAGTGGAAAAATTGCATAAGGAAAACGACAGCCTTCGTTTGAAGTTGAGCATTATGGAAGAGAGAGACGGCAATAGGGGTTTAGACGATGTTTTAGATAGTATGGAGGCAAAGATTAAGGAACTGAAGCTGAAAAGAACACAACGAAGAGTGTCTTCTCCGAGAGAAGAGGGGTAAACAAAAATGAATCGACATTCATTGTGTAGCAATAGTTCAACCAAATAATATTAGTGACACAAATAATGAAACAAAAACATTTGACACATGAATATGAAGTGTCCCATCTTGAGGAGATTTTCATTATTTCCAGATATACACCATCTTAACGTGAGTTGAGAATTGCCGGGTGTGTGGCACTTGTTGTTGTAAAAATAGTAAGTTTGCAACGATCCTAGGGCGCGGAGACGGAAGGAGCAAGAGCAGCTGATGTGATCATGACAGAATCTAGACTGGAAGAGTCAGATGTGATGTAATACCAAACAAAATGAATTTACTACTTTTACAATACATATAATCTCCTCGATCTGCATGCGGGTTACAAAGTCTGCTTGCGTGGACGTCAATTTACGAAGTATCGCTAAACGTTTCAAGCTGTTTCAAGATACACTACCTTGGTCTGCGTGTGGGTCTCCTTGTCGGCTTGCGTGTCGTAGGACTTGCAGTTGCAATAGTTGGCTTGCGTGTCGTAGGACTTGCACTTGTTGGCTTAGATGAGGGTACACTCGTAGGTTGGGCAGTGGATGACTTGACAAAATACGTCGCCGTTACTGGACCCCAGTACCCAGCTGAATCTTTTGCTTGAACATATACTGAATATCGACCATCTTGATATGTTGCAACATCCACAATCACGCTTCCATTTACCAAAAGAGAACCAACACTATTGGGTGTGTACGGGTGGATGTTGACAAATGCGCGGATTTCAGTCACTGACTGCTGAGCTGTTGCAACGTTAGCTTTCGACCAGGCAGAATCGCTAGCAACAGCCATAATAGTGAGCTTTCCATCTGCCGGGGAATATGAAGTACTCAAGCTAATGACATCAGGACCCTGACCCAAGCTCAATGGTGCCTTACTAATCTTCGCAAGGTGCATCAGGGGCTTCAAATTGATTGGGTATATCGTGCTCTCGAAGGTGGCACAATCCTGATAGAATGCAGTTCCAAGCTCAAACGTGTATGCGGCAGTGCCAAGATGGCTGTATGCGTAATCAGTGGTAGTTCCAGCGGCAGTGTAGCCGATGCTACCTGCGTAATTCGTCCAATATTGAATCTTATCCCGGATAGCAGTGAGTCCATTGTTGTTTGGTGGTATGACCGTGGTCGAATAGGACCAAGGAGGAAGAACAAGATTACTGTACGCATGGACATCCAAAAATACACCAACTGTGGAGCTTTCTACATATGTAACCTGACCCTGATTGATTGGATCCAATTTCTGTTGTGCCGCAGGGAAGATGGATTTGGTATACTCAATAATTGCTTTTACTTCAGGTTCGCTGCCAGCAGATATTCCGTGATAGGTCTCCGAGCACTTGTTATTCGACGATCCCGTAAGATCACCCCACTTGAATGGAAAATTACGATTCAGGTCCACTCCAAGTTTAGTGGCAGAGCATGTACTTGATGAAGGATTCATGTTCTTGCGACGCAAAACACTTGGATCCGTCTCAGCGACTTGACGACCATCAGGATTGGATTGCACTACCAAGTGAATCTCAGTGTAGTCCAGCATGGCAGTAATATCTGCATCATTGCCATATGCATTGATGAGAGATTCCACCCAACGCGAGGTTAGTTCTGGGGGAGCCATCTCACGAGCGTGAATACCAGACATGATAAAGAATATGCCCTTGGTTGCTCCTACTGCAGCAGTCCCTGTTATCTTGATGGCCCAGATATCATATCCTGACGCTGCATTCTTAGTCTTGAGATAGCTGTTGCCAATGTCAGTCTTGGTAACAGTCAATCCGTTGATAATGTTTGCCCTCTGTACCATGTCATCCAACCAGGCGAAGGAGCCTTGGAGATTCTTGTAGCAGGGATAATTTGCAATCGTTGAGTACACGGAGGCCGCTTGAGGGGCAACGTCTGAGAAAAGACCTTTATCTCCCTCTACTGCGGTGGTGATCTGTAGTCGAAGTTCTTCTGTTGCTGATAGATCGAGTGTAATCGTTTCGTTGATAGTCTTCGACTTTGTTTTCTTTGCCAATGCGACCAAGGATACCAGCTCTTGCTCGTCGTGCACAAGAAAGGAAATCTTGTGGATTTTGTCGGTGATGCGATCATAATCGAGAAGATCGACTTCGGCTGGAAAGCGTGAGATAGCAGACGGTTCCTTGCCTGCTGGTGTATTGATTTCGGCGACGTAAATGCGAGGATACTGAATTGTGCTGGTGGAGTTGGAGTTGCTGGCTGTGACGGCTACAAACATTGATCTCGAAGCAGCGAAAGCCAGGTAGAATGTGAAGTGGAATTTCATCATGTTGTTCGAGGGTATATGGATATGGATCTGTTAAATTTATGGCATTGTTTGATTGATTGCAATCGTACCTACACTCAATCTGAACGATGATCTGAACCCCATTGTCAGTGAAAATGACAACTCATACGTGAAGGGGCAGATCAATCAGCTGGAAGGGGGCAGATCTGGCATTGAGATTTTGCAGGGCTCTTCAATGAGAATGACCCTAACCCGCCATTTAATTATGTATAACGTACGTACAGATTCCCCCCGATATCATGGCAGGGATTGACGTGAAGAAGTTAACGGTCGCCGACCTCAAGGAGGAATTGAGGAAGCGAGGTCTTGCCACGGATGGACTCAAAGCCCTTCTCGCAGAACGCTTACAGGCCCATCTAGATGGCGAAGTCAATAAGGAGGAGGAGGAGTATCATGAGACTATTAACGATGACGAAGGAGATGACAAAAATAATAATGAAACCTCATCAGTTGTTGCTGGTCCTGCTACCGATGTTGCTTCTGGAGAAAAAAATGACTATAAACCACCCATCTCTAAACGTCAGCGCCATGATGATAATGATGATGACGACCATCATCATATTATTGTCGAGGAGTCAAATCAACAAATGATTGCTTTATATGCACCTCCTCATCTTGACGAGAATGACAACAACTTTATGCATCAGAATTATAATAATATTCGTACCTCGTCCTTAGCCGAACCAACAATGAAGTTGTCGGGACATAAGGGCAGTGTATATTGTCTGTCGTACGATTTACAGGGAGAATTACTTTGTAGTGGCTCGTTCGATTCGACATGTTTGTTATGGAAGGGTGAGTACTTGTCTTGTTTATGAATTGGCTCTCCCTTGTCAAGATTCTTACTCACACATATTTTTAATGCTATGGTGTTTAAACAATTTTCATGAAATTTAATATTAGCCGGTGGAAATTGTGAGAATCTTAATGTACTATCAGGCCATAAGAATGCCATACTCGATATATGCTTTACGAATGATTCAGAAAAGATTATTACGGCCAGTGCTGATTATAATTTGGGCATATATGACACTGCTACCGGTGAACGGATAAAACGATTCATGGGACACAGTGCCATTGTGAATGCTGTCGATGTATGTCGGTATGGATCATCATCATTGGCGGTGAGTGCCAGTGATGACTGTACTTGTCGATTATGGGATGCACGTGTCCGAGGGGAGGTGGGACGATTTGAGGACAATTATCAACTCACGAGTGTGGCCTACTCGAATGATGGGAATGTTGTGTACACTGGCGGAATTGATAATTGTATTACTGCATGGGATGTAAGGGTAAACAATAGAACCATGACGATGAAAGGACATACTGATACCATCACATGTCTTGCACTCAATCCCAAGGGCACTCATCTACTCAGCAACTCAATGGATGGGACAATGCGCACGTGGGATATCCGACCATTCATAGATGATGCATCTGGAAAGAAGAAACGACATGATAAAACATTCATTGGAGGAACACATAATTCAGAAAAGGGTTTACTCAATTGTGCATGGTCAGCAGATGGTACCATGGTAACGGGAGGTAGTGCCGACATGATCGTTCGTATATGGGATGAATTCAGTACGGAAGAGGTAAGAGTGCATTTACATTACAATGTTGACGTCACATTTTTTTTGTGAAGATGTCAAATTACTCAATATGTTGTTTTTGTGTTCTTAGCTTTACGTCTTAGGAGGTCATAATGGTTGTGTGAACTCGGCCATCTTTCATCCAACAGAAAATGTCATCGCTTCTGCATCATCTGATAAGTCTATTATTGTTGGCGAATTATCTCAAGCCTGAAGCAACCTGTTCATTCAGAAGTACTAAACTTTTATTACTCCTAATCTTTAAAGATGAACTAAATATAACCTTTCTTCCATTCATCTTCGTCGCTACACAACATTAATTTTAATCATTTTCTCTGTGCTTGCCCTATTTTCAAGGATGTGATCGCCCGTCTCTGTTACCATTGCCTCGTCCATCTTTATATCGACCAGGAGTCAGTCTATTTCGGCCACCCCGACCTCTAGACTGATTAGTATTTCTATTGCTTCTGCTGCTATCGTGATTTACACGGAGAGTAACTGTCCTATCTGAATTCAATAAATATCCAGCGAGCTTTGCTAGTTCGTAATCTAATTGAAATTTTGCAACGTGAAGGCTAAGCGTTGGTGGACTGCCGGGAGTATCCTTGTCCTTGTAAAAAATCTTCTTCGCTTCAGAAGCAGCCTCTACCATCATTAACTCAACTCGTTCAATTGCATCAGCTATAGCATTGCTGGGTACATATCTACCGGTTTGTAAGAAACGTTGTATATTTCTTACAAACAAGGTCTTGCGGTCGACTTTTTCCATGCATAACATCCTATCTGCGACATCCTCTTCATTGTCATCGTGGATTATATTATATTGTCCCCCTTGTATCCTCTCACATGCTTCGATTCCACCATATACGATAAACTTTACCGGCCGACCACTCTCTGCAGCTGCTTCTAATGCAGACTCGAATTCTCGGCCGCGCGTATTCGTATTTCCCCATGACAAAGGTGCTGTGACAGGATGAATGTCCCGATCAATCGCATGAGTTTTCAGTAGATGACGAGCTTGGTCAAGTGCTGATAATGCTTCGGATGGTGTTGCCGATTCAGTATTATTAGTATTTGTGTCCTTAAGTAATTCCAGCGGGCGTGGTCGGAAAATACTTTCAACAATGAAGAGGTCAATCGTGTTGGGAAGTGTTGGTTCCATAATGGATTCAACGGCTTCGAATAGATCGCAGTATACCATCTTTGAAGTATGATCATCGTATAATTCTCTCAAACTTAATCCAAAATCACACTTGTCTACAAACCTACCAAGGCGCATTAATACATAGCGTAGCTCAGTGTTACTTGGATCGAGTATTCTCTCACGAATTGTCTTTCCGAATATAGTTTGATTGAGTAGTACTGAAGATTCACCGCGTTTTTTCGTGAAATCGTTCACGAAATAGCTAGTGGGAACTGAAATATAAACCAATTCTTGATCATCAATAGTGATATCCTTCCCCAAACCATCTCCCGAGGACGAACCAAACAGAGTTTTTAGAATTGTTGTCTTGCCAGCACATTGAGGACCTATTGTCACGTAGAGTGTCCCTTTCGATGATGAATTGGCAGTAGTCGTCTCGTCTTCTGTCATGATGGACAAGGAACGCATTTTCCCCGTGGGGATAATAATATCATCATCGCCATTGCTCATCATTGTGCTACCTGTCTGTAAGCAAAAACTAGTTCTCCGCCGATGACAACAATGGTTTAGAATAGAGGGCAGTGTTCCACGAAACCCACTGCTGAAGATAATCGAAGCGATGATGACAATAATATCAAGGCATATTCGCCAACAATACATCAATTATTGATGTCTGCACAGTCCGTTTCCCGCCTAATCACAAAGATCGCCCATGTCATTGTTGGTGTAATATTATCGTCCTGATGTCCCATCGCTTGCTCCTTAGCCTTATTATTTCCTTGCTCCTATTATCCCACTTCGTCATGTCGTTCGCAACCAAAGATGTCATTGTTGAAATACAGAAGGCTGGGAGTGGAAATCCAGTAACGCGTGACCACAAGTACTCTTCTCATGTAACATTATACATCGAGAATTCAGACGGAAGTAAGACCCCCTCTGGTTGGTCAACGCGTAAGTCGGATGGTGCGGATAGGGACACTCCCTTTGCCTTCCAACCGGGGGTGGGATTAATTGAAGGATGGACTGAGGGTGTATTAAAAATGAAAGTAGGGGAAAGGAGTTGGCTTCACGTACCGTCTGCCAAAGGGTATGGTGCACAATCGATGGGGAGTCCCGGTGGCAGTGGATTCTACATACCATCGAATTCAGATTTGTTATTTGATATCGAGATTTTAGGTGTCGAATGAGGAGAACGAAATATTACCTATCCTATGCAGGTTATCTAAACCGAAAATTGATACACAAATTTGATGATAATGTCACATCTTAAATGTTGATTAATAATAAGAGACAAATTTCATATGCTGTGCCACTGACTTTTATTGCTATGCTAGCAATATCTTTTTCTCCAACCATCGAAGCATTGACTTATGAGCCTCGACAGGATTATCATCAAATGGTATATGTCCCGACTTCTGTATCACATCAAGCGTTGTTTTACCATTCCCACTTCTATTATTGGCAACACGATCGCAGTAAAAAACTCCCACGTCACCACTGATAGGTGTTACTACATCGTCTAGTCCCCAAATTAAATGTATTGGCAAATTGTCAAGGATCGCTGAGTACTTTGTATGATATTCCATGGGTGTTAGACCAGCATCATTCGTGTATATTTGTCGTATTGCTTCGACTGCTCCATCTCCTCCCATTTTAGCAGGATAGTAGAAAGAGTTAACTAATTCATCATCTACTCTGTCTTTTGAGTGCATGTATAAACCTTTTAATGCATCCCCCAAGAGTTCCTTCGTGACAATATTATCCAATGCATACTGCAATAGTATCTTATTGTTAAATATTAGAAAGTTGAGCATATCAAATAGTACATTAAACATTATTCGTTGGAGGGGATTTAACATTGGATTCTTCACAATGTTGCGTGAATTCAAGCCCACTCCACAATTAAAGAGACACAGTCCCTTTACCTTACCAATGAGATAATTTGATTCTGTTGTGGCTGACAGTGCTACTAATGAGCCAAGACTATTCCCCATTAAGACAATGTCGGTTAAACCTTTCTCACGAGCGTAATCATCAACCAATTGTGACCACAGATGGATTGAATAATGAACATTAGTATTTGTATTCTTTCCAATTATCATACTCGACGAGGGAACGTCAATAAGATCGTTCGTTGGTACTAAATTATCTCCCGAATATACAGGCTTTGACGATCGTCCCTGACCAAGAAAATCGAGTGCATGTATATCATACCCCTCTTGAGCTAATACTGACATTGTTTCTCTCCAATAGGTAGTAGATGCACCAAATCCATGCAAAAGAATGACCGTAATTGGCACTGAATTATTCGACACTGCTGTTGCACGTCGTACCTCCGTGAAGATATCATGTCCATTCCATTTCCAGAATGATGTTGTTCTTGTCGTTTGTGTTTGTGTTCCACTACTCGTCACGGTCGAGACTGATGAGGATGTCAACTCCAATGCTGATAATGAACGACACGTCTTTGTTGATGTGCCCGGGCTTTTTACCACTGCGTACGGGCTTGAGAAGCCATGGGAAAGAAGAGGCTGCAATAACAACAGGGATAGGAGAGCTAGCCATGCTGAGGAGATAAGAGCCATGGCATGGAGGAGGCCAGAATGATTCCAAGTTGATTAGGCGGGAACATCGTTTCGAGAAGAAAAGAGGAGGAAGAGGGAGGACGAGGATATTGATATTCCACCTTTAACTAAGATGAGTCAAGCGGATTCTTCTACTCAATCGTCGGACCGTCGTAGAGCCAAGCAGCAGCATGTCATCGTTATGGTCCTCGGCGATATTGGTCGATCTCCACGGATGCAATATCATACACTATCGCTTCTCGAAGATGGACATTTTGTCACTTTGATTGGTTATGCGGGTGAGAATCTTATCCTTCCACTCGAGATGGCACTCGATCAATCAACAACAGCAAACATCAATACGGAGGTTGACAAACCTGCATATTATGGACATTTACACGTATTGCGAATGTCGCCATACCAACTTCCCAAAACATTTCCACTGTACCGTCTTCTGTACTATCCATTTCGATTACTCTCACTGTCCTACTGTGTTATTTACACTCTATGGATAGAATTGGCGAATGTTCTACCACACACGAAGAATATTCCAGCAAGTGCCATCTTAGTGCAAAATCCTCCTTCTATGCCTACGTTACTATTGGCATATATGTACTGCGTATGGCAGGGCATATGGAACAAACAACGACCCAGAATGGTAATTGATTGGCATAATCTGGGGTATACCATGTTTGAACAACCCGAGTCTACAGATCCTAATCGTCGATGGGTGGTAAAACAAACAATTCGCAAATTGGCTGAATGGTATGAAAGACGAATGGCACCGCTTGCGGATGCACACTTGACAGTCACGCAGGCTATGGAAATATGGTTGGGTGAGAACTTTCATGTACATGGTAAGAATGTTAGAGTACTATATGACAAACCACCAGTAATGTTCCGACCCACCAGTCCAGAGGAGCAGCACGAATTATTTAGTAGATTGAAGTTGGACGATGGGAGGCTAATAGTAAAGAGTGATTCTATACAAGACGATAATGGTGGTGGCCTAGGATCGATACTCTCTAGTCTGGTGAAACGCAACAATGAGCAAATCATTGATGAAACAATATTCACTCAATCAGTACGTGAAAATGGTGGTAAAAAAATATACCGCTTACGACGAGATAGACCTGCATTAGTTGTCAGTTCAACATCATGGACTGCAGACGAAGATTTCTCGATATTACTAATTGCATTACGCAACCTTCACAAAAAGATAGAAGCCATGACAAGCGACGAGAGAACAACCTTTCCGAAGATGCTTGTAATCGTTACTGGGAAGGGACCACAAAAAGCATATTACGAACCACTACTCAAAGAATTCAATAACACACATAACATAATAAACATCCAAACCCTTTGGCTTGAAGCCAATGACTACCCTACATTACTCGGATGTGCAACATTGGGCATTTCGTTACATACTTCCACTAGTGGATTAGATTTACCAATGAAGGTACTTGACTTTTTTGGCTGTGAGGTTCCTGTTTGTGCTATTGGATTTCATTGTCTTGATGAGCTTGTTCAAGACGGAGTGAATGGAAATATATTTACCCATGGTGAAGGTTTGTCTACTTTATTACTGGACTTGTTGCGTAACTATAACAGCTATGATAATGATGGGGCGCCAAAGAATGACAAATTGGAACTGTATCGAAATAATATTCGAGGTATGACAAGATGGAAAGAAAACTGGGAGGAGTGTGCAAGGAATATAATTCTTGGGGAGTAGAATATTGGCAACCTGTACCATAAAATGTTCTATACTTAACAAATCGATGAATTCTTTTGATGCCAGAAAATTTATATACCAACAGACTTTTTGTAGCATTTATTTTCATTTTCAGAAGAACAGAACTGTGTGATATTATAGTGGCAGACCCCATTCATTAACACTGTTAGGTGCTATTCACACTTTACATTGTTTCCAATGCAAATTGGATATAAGCGTCTCTGGCTTCACTTCTCAACTCAACACAGGAATTATAGTAAGCATTCAAAGTTGAGTCGATTGATTCTTTACTAACACTAACAAGACCTTTTCGGTTATTGGCTCCATCCAATCCATCTGTCAATGTGCCATTTCTCTCGACGCCGAACGACGATTTGCCACTACATTATTTACACATGTCCAATTACTCGGCGCTAGTTATCATCTAGAACGACACGCCGGCGAAGTATTACGAGTACTAAGTCGTGGAAGCGATGCCACATCCACAATTATTGATTCGTTAATCTTTGGCTTATTACCCACGATATTTGAAGCAGCAGTGGTTGGGATGGTTTTTGCAAAGGTATTAAATCTACCAAGCATTGCATTAACAACAATTGCAAGCGTTGGTCTATATCTATTGTATACAGTCAAGGTAACGAATACTCGACTAGAGCAACGTCGTAGAGTGAATGAAAAGAATGAAGATATTGGTCGGATTGAAACCGAGACATTGATTAATTATGAAACTGTGG
>Ga0247834_1007534_pt1 | contig 11533 bp, 5 predicted proteins | sample LaCruzMarch2015__8_FD_187118 | JGI IMG/M metagenome (GOLD analysis project Ga0247834, IMG submission 187118) | Freshwater microbial communities from meromictic Lake La Cruz, Castile-La Mancha, Spain - LaCruzMarch2015_12m | ecosystem: Environmental > Aquatic > Freshwater > Lake | place: Spain... | reverse complement strand
TAAATGTTCTATTGGTGGATCACTCTCAAGATACTCAGCAATTTTGACTGCCCCCAATGAGTCGATATTGTTGTTGTCAAGGTAAATGTGTTCAACGTCAGACTGTAGTATAACTGATAGCATTTCTGGAGTACTTCCAAGGTCACAATGAGACAAATCGAGATGATTGATGATTGATGCAATCGTGAAACTTAAGTGACCTGGATAGGCAACATGCCAAATGCAAATTATCAATCCGATTATGATTGATGAGAAGTGTCTGCAACTGGGAACTAACTTCAACCAGTTTTGATAACCATACAATGCCCTTTCCACAAAGGTTGGCGTTGTTAATTTGAATGTACGTACTTGAACTATTCGCTCTTCCACTAGAAAGTATGGCAACTAATACAGCGATGCACTCTTTCTTAATTTCTACATTTGAAATTTGTATGTCAAGAATATCTGTGACTGCTTCCTTCTGCTTCCTCCTATCAATTTCTTCTTCAATTTGGTCCCAGTACCTATCTAAGATTGGTTCATGCCAAACGATGGGTGCTTCGTTATCCATGCGTTGCTGTGCCCATTGATTATTGTGTGTCAACTCAAATTCAAAACTTTTGTAATGAGACACTGACTCAATTAAATCGTAGGTGCAAGTCTCTAGCTGCTCCTTCACTATTTCTAGTCCAATTCGATTCCTCTCAACCCAATTATCAGGCTTATTATACGACGTCTGCGTGTGCCGAGCAAGTGGAATTACACTTCGATTATGAATAAGTTTGTCGTCGAGTTCTTTGTTGTAGTCGCCATTATGAAAATTACATATAAATTTCTTGATAGATGAAATAATATCCTCGTCGTCACTTCCGATATTCTCGTCACTTTCACTATCCTCTTCGTCTTCATCATCCTTGTCATCATCATCTTCATCATCGTCGTCATAATTGTCGTCGTCATTATCGTCTCTCTCCACCTCAACATCCATATATCTTTGTATTCGAACCGTCGTTCATCACTACTCCTATCTATCTCCGCAACATTTCTCTGATCGGCGGGTGGAAAGGGTATCTCATCATTTTGTCGTTTATGAGTGTCAATTGCTCTTTCTTTGGTAAGATCAATTCCAGTCAATTCGTCTGCTGCCCTCACCGACTTGCCATTGAATGTAACTGCAACATCCCCTACTGCGACCTTCATGAAGGAGCTACATGTATGATCAATTTCAGCTATTATCTCCAACCAGCGTTGACCATCATACTCTATTTCATTAAAAATCAGACCAAATATTGACACGGAGAGGCAGTGAGATATATGGGACCTGCCATCATCATGAGTTAATGAAAACGGCTTCGCCAGGGCTTTGGAGTGCTAGCTTAGCTGTGGAGGGGGTTTTGGATATCATCAACAGAAGAAGCAGTCCCACAACCACGAAGTGGGATTAGTATAATGCTAGAAGAGGCTGGTATGATCAAATTATAGGATATAGTACACTTGGTTCTCTTGGATGAATATCATCTTATAGTATGAGAAATGTGGTACGATTGTTTTACTCATTAGAGAAACGTAAAAGTCCATCGCAATCTAAAATATATTCGTCTTCTTTCTCTCTCTCTCTCGTCAGAACTCTAGTATGATGCATCATCACCAAAATCAAAACCACCATCATCGAATTCGTCTTCATCCTCAATAACACCATCTTCCTTATTCATAAAGATGTCAAGAGATGGATCATCATCTACATCATCGTCATCAAAATCATCCAAGTCAGCATCATCATCCACCTCATCCTCATCATCGACGTCGTTGTCTACATCAATCTCCAACTCTTCGTCATCGTCAAATCCAAGCTCAAATCCCAAATCTAAATCCTCATCTAACAACTCATCAATTATTTCATCATCATCATCATCATTCTCTTCCTCATCCATGGTCATGACTGTCGTAGTCTTTGATACTGCTGCACTCTTCTTTGTCATCTTACTTGGGGTATTATTATCATCAAGTAATAGTATGTCGTCATCATCATCATCGTCATCATCGCCAACCCCTCCACCCAATCCAAGATCAAGAAGAAAGTCATCATCATCAATCTCACTATCCATGTTGTCATCGTCATCATTATTATCATCACTTGGTACTAATGCAGCAGCTGCTGCTGCATCTCTTGCATTTTGTAATAAATCCTTTACACCGTCACCTAATCCTAAATTACCAATATTAGCCATTGGTCCAACATTGCCATTCCTATCGGATTCATCATCATCGTAATCATCATCGTCCATAATAACCATTTGCCCCTGTTCTCCACCTGTACCTGTAGTAGTAGTAGCCGTTGTTGTTAATGGAACGGGTGCACCACGACCTTCTTCCAACTCGCGACGTTCGCGTACGCCCCGTCTCATGCCCATACGCATCTCGGCCTCGTCTTCGACGCTCGCCCATCGTCCCTGTGATTCGATGAACTCCTCCATCTCCAATGCCTGTTCGTGCGGCGGATCCCACCTGTGATGCCATTCGATCTCCTGAAAGTGCGGCCACGGGACGGGGTCCGGCGAATTGCAATCCAAATTCGGCAAGTCGTGATAGGGCATGTTCTCGGGAGTCCGACCCGGACGCATCGTGCCCGGATATTCCAACGTGGGTACGTACGTGCGGGGTAGTTCGCGGGGCAGTATTTGCGATACGTCCCGCGACGTTAATTCGGCATGACTCGACGTCGGTCGATCGTGCGACTGCTCGAGCGACTCGTTCTCGGGGTCCATGTCGCCATCGGAGTAGAATCGGACGTAGCCCGAGCCGGGTGGTGCGTAGACCATGGTAAGTATTGAAGATGATGATGATGACTGCCGTGAATTGTAATAATTAAACGACGACGAAGAAGACGAAGATGTCGAAGATGGCGAAGAAGTTGGAACAATCACAAAGCCATGACAGCACGTTACAGTCGTCGGCGATCGTCGACGTAACGGCGTGGCAGCAAGCGCCGCAACGATGACAAGACCGCTTCGTCTACTCGTCTTCGTCCTCATGATGACGACTCTGCTGAGATGATAGACGGGGAGTCGTTTTAAACTCAACGTCTCGGCGGGAAGCCAAAAGAGGACAATCCACAAACCGGAAGGGAAAGATGAGTTTTGCTTCTCATTAAAAAGCAAAAGAAATAGAAACGTCACTATCGTTAAGTATATTTGTCACTATTTGGACAAACACTGTCACTATTTGGACAAAAAAACTGTGTGGGCCTTCGGACGTTGTGCCAAAACGACCCCGGGTAGAGATTAGGCGGGAAGCACGCTTGTTGACGAACAAACAAACAAACAACGGTCGCTTTGTTGATTTTGATAATGATGAAGAAGACGGACACTGCCACAAATAAATCATCAGCATGGTGGATGTCAACATCGTCGTCATATGAAGATGGCACCGCCGCACCCAATAATAATAATAATGATGCAAAGCCGTCAACGAATGTTTGCGGTGATTTGAATTTAGACGGAAGTGGGGGAGGATTGTTAGATTTGGTCATTGATGACTTCTTTTGTCCACGGCAGTTAATCGGTATTGGTACCTCCTACTCCCAATCTGATAACGATCAATTTAAGTCGTTGCTTCCGTCGTATTCGTCGACGACAATGACGCGTAGCTACGATGCCGTTGCTCGAGACGCCAACGACAACAATAATTCGAGTCTTGGTAATAATACAGTCACGAATGTCATACGTGCGTCATTATTATTGTCCAAAGCCAACTTCTTCAATTCATTCTTCAAAGCTAACAACAATAAAAATGATGATAGTGACGACAAATTAAGCGACATTAGTAGCACGTCCTCGTGCGAGGATGATGATCGTGATGATGGCGATGAACATGGCAGTTCGTACAGTGAAAGTAATAACGATAATGACGATGACGATGATGATATTATAGCGCAACCACCAAGAACACTAGGACTAATATTCTTTGACTTTATACGCTGCCTTGCCGTAAGTGCTAACATTCGATGTATTAATACACAATTAATGCCATTATTCATAATGACAGCAACAAGTAGTAGGAGTAGTAATATCAAACCACATCATAACATGGATATGGATATATTATCAATATCATTACGGATTTGTATTACATTGTTTGCGATAGTATTAATATTGGTCGAATTTCCTAATCTATTCCCATGTTTGCAACATTCTCAGAATGATAATAATAATAATAAACAACATGATGGAAGAAAAAAGGAGAGACGACGACAACAACAACAACAGCAGCAAAGTTGCAATAACATCAACAACAGCACACATTATCTTAGTGAAAACAGAGGCAGTAGTAGTAGCAGCAGTATCAATAGTAGTTCATCGACGACGTCATTGCTACATCGTGCAACAGTTGCTGAAACATCAATTAGCAATAAACAACAACGGTATGATGCAGAAATGAATCGATTGCTACCACCACCAGCTGCAGCAGCAGCAGCAACAATAGGCGAAGGAGATGGGGACACAAAATTTATTGATGTAGTAGTACATGATGGAGAAGAAATTATAGGCCGTCATTGTCGTAAAGTGCCGGTACCACCACCGCCGCCGCCACGAAAGAAAGTCGTCAATGAATCATCGTTATTATTATCATCCTCGTATTCTACTACACGTACAACATCGACATTATCATCCAAGATGAAGACGAAGAAGAAGGTGGTTGTGAATATTATACCACCACTATATATACTCAATTGGATACCCCGTGGTATACTTTACATCTTCTTAGGTCTAATAACACTCCAACAGAGTATAATAGTATTAGCACAAGACCAATCACGACATGCCTCCATATCGTCACGTTTCTTTGATGGATTATTTGTGCTAATCTCGGGATATTTAATGCTTGGCGTAGGATGTATGTATGTATTATTCGGTTCTTGTTGCTTACAACCTATAATGGAACGTGTACGATATGATGATAATGTACGTTGGACCAAGTATTATGAATTGGTGGATGAAATGGAAGATGAATTACAATATGTTGACGACGACGACGAAGAAGAACGTGAAAAAGTTACATGTTATTGTCCGAGTTGTTACAAACGCTGGTGGAGGGGATGTGAACGATGTAAAAAACAATGGAATCGTACAGGTCTGTGCTTTGAATTTAGATGTAGACCGATTAAATGTAAATGGTGAAATGTAAAAAATGGGGTACACAGGAGGGTTAATTAAGCTTCCTTTTCGGACAACTTTTATAACTTTCTTCGAGTAAACACATGGATGAACCGTTAAATGAGGATCCTCCCTTATGAACGAATTTCGTCTATTATTCCCCGTACACACTTAATCTCTAGTAGTATGCAACCTCCACAGTATCAAGCTCTGTCTCAACGTTCTCAGCGTCAAGTTCAAGGTCATCATATCCAGTACGAGGGGGACACTTTGACTGACCACACTGATAACAGTCCACACCAACATCAACAGCAGCAAAAAATGATGACAACATAGCTGTCATACTATCATCACCATCCTTGGGTGGGAAGCCATAGTAATCGCAGAATGGTTTGAATTGATTATACTTTTTGGCACTTGAGCAGCACTGCCTACGTGCATTGTAACAAAAGTCACTACTGGGATTACGAGCACATGAATTACGAGCAGGATCCCTACTCGTATCAATAGGCTTGGGCGTAGGCTTCCGGGTAGGGCTACGTGTTGGCCTTGGCGTAGGTTTCGTTGGTGGAGGGACCAAATCGTTGACTTCATCGGTACACTCGTCCATCAATGCTGCTAGTTCAGCAGTGGTGGGCTTATCATTGGGACACATGTTCACAATAGCAGTATAGACCTGCCCACTGCAATAGCTAATGGCAACATCACGACACTCCTGCTCGTACGATTGCGACGAACTTGAAGAATAGGACGTGTTGCAATCATGAGTTGAGGCATAATCGTAGGCGATGATACTTGCTGCCGTCTTACCAAGGGCAAGGCAAGTGTCGGCATCCATGAAACAATTCATCTTAATGTCGTTGACTGTCGGATCAACGCCATAATCACGAGCACACTGATTAAACGCATCAGTCTTATAATTGCCTGTATTATCGGGGTAATACTCGGCTTTTAGGTCAGACGCACCCTTGTCAATGCTGGGATTGGCGCTTGAAAATGCGTAGGCACAATCGCTTTTGTACGGAGCGGCCTTCCACATTTGAGTGGCGCGATATTTGCCATCGTTCGTCCCATCTGTACACGAATCCTGTACTTCAACCAACGCATTAGCGTTCTAAATCACATTGATGAGCAATGACGAAATTAAGGGGAATGGAGAGGCGAGGGGTGAGTTAGAGAGTTAGGAGAATGCGACGTGAAAAGAAGGCATAGATGAACACGATACGCCTTACATCTACAACTCCATGAAGAAGCGCAGGAGCATCGAAAGCCGTAGAACCGGAGGCGAAGGCCGTGACAAGTACCGTCGATTTGATATTGAATAGCTTCATGATGTTGCGTTGCTGTTTTGAGATTTTATGGTGCATGTGATGATTCACGAACCAAGACCAAGATTCGTACGATACATCTTCCTTCACACGACATAAGAAGAAAGACTCCTATCATACACGACACTAGACGACAGCCGCCAAAGTTGGCCTAGGAGTCGTTTTAGACTCAGCGTCTCGGCGGGAAGCCAAAAGAGGGCAATCCACGAACCGGAAGGGAGAAATGAGTCGAGCTACTCCTTAATAAGCAAAAAATAGCAAAAGAAATTTAGACGTCACTATCGTTAAGTATATTTTGTCACTATTAGGACAAACACTGTCACTATTGGGACAAACAAACTGTGTGGGTCTTCGGACGTTGTGTCCAAAACGACTCCTAGGGTCCCACTAGACGCTAGCGCAAAGGGTTCAGTAGTACCCGCACAGGCACGTTGCGCACATGGGTACTAACATATACAGAAGTAGTGATCATGGCTACGAAGAATAAGCCCCGATTCCTTGATTATAGACGTGATCCGCTCCCGTTGGACATTGCGCTTTCATTCTCATTGGTTGTGTCTAGTCCTCGTGAACTCGTACTTTCGGGGAGGGTGCGTGTCAACGGCATCGTCGAAACGAGTAGTAACCGTCTCGTATCTCGAATGGACGATTACATCGAGGTTGCTATTGACGATGATAATAAAGCCTCCTGGATCGATGTCGTCGTGCCAATGCCACGATATTATTCATGCTACAAACCACGTGGCGTAGTTTGCTCGAGCAGTCGGAATGTAACAGACAAATTAGATTCGATATTAATCTCTGAATGGCTAGAGAATATTGTTGCATTGAAGTCCTCTCGGGGATTGAAAACTGTCGGACGACTGGATGAGGATTCAGAGGGTCTACTCCTATTGACGGACGATGGATCATTCTCACGAGTGTTGTGCGATCCAGAATCTGGGTTCGAGAAGACATATCGTGTTTTAGTACGAGGTAGTCACTACCATGAAATGATGACGAGGATACAACAACAACAACAACAACATGATAAATTGGGTGTTACAACAAAGGATGCTCTTTCGAAGCAAGTATCTGCCATGATCCAACGTGGGACGTTAACACCACCGTACTTTACATACAAATCCTGTCGTGTCCATGAGGTAGGTCGACTTGACACACAACATAGCTCCGATGATAGTTATTACGCGTTAGTAGATCTAGTGCTGCAAGAGGGGAAACGACATGCTGTTCGTAGGATAATTAAGAATGCATCAACTTCGACTACTACCGCCGGTCGTTGTGGTGGTGGAGCGCTACGAGTATGCTATCTGTCACGGATTGCAATCGAGAAACTTGCAGGAGTTATTTGTGTAATCATGCCAAACACGTTACTTGACGCACAGACGATGGGTTTCTTGCCAAGGATAGATTGTACAAAGCAACGAAGGATGGTACCAGCTGGTAAGCTAGTCTTTCGCCGCAACAACGACGATCCGTATATACTTCATTCTGGACAAATTACAGAACTTAGTGAACGCGACGTAGATCAAATATTTTCTTTTCACAAGGAAGGTTTTAGATAGCACGATTATATTTTGTACTATTCCTTGCTGAACGCAACATTGTCGGGCAATGTCTTGATCAATCTTGGGATTGCTGGAGAGCTTGTATCGTTCCGTTAATCGTTCGATAAAAAGATTCATTATCCGGCGATTCATCATCCTCGCCATGATTATCCTCATCACTGGCCTCCACATCATTATTATCACCAACTCCAGTGTCGACATCAACTGACCAGCCTGACTCAGATTCTTCGTCGTCGGTATTACCATTGTGTCTCTGATCCTCAACTGTGTCGTAATTTAGATTACTAACCTTACTCTTATCCTGGCTGATTGTATCTGAAACAGTGGAAATAACATCACTATCACTTGTCCCTCTTGCCAGTAACAGAGCGTCGACCAAGTCTCTTTTTTCAACGAATGATTTTGACGAAATGCCAAATGATTCTAATTCAGCCTTAATTGCACCAATCTTCATGGTGCGAACATCTTGCGTAGTTACATAAGGTGGCGGCACTGGCGGTGGCAATGGTATGGAGGCAGTGGCAGAGTGTTTCGATTTCTTTGAAGAGGCTGAAGACGAATAGTGGACTGAACGAGACGAAGCAGTTGATGCACCATCTTGCCCTACCCTTTCCTCCCTTGCATGCAGCAGCGCGTCGGCCAAATCTCTCTTGTCAACGAACGATGTTATGCTTATACCGAGAGACTTCAACTCTGATTTAATAACGGAAGTCTTCATGGAGTAGACGGATTGATTATCTTGTTTTTCTGACACTGATAAATCGCCTATGTTGCTGCTGTCGTCATTATCATGTCGAGGACGTCGAATTTGACGATTACGAGTAATCTCATGCCTTTCACAATCAGATGCCAAGAGAAGTGCATTAACGAATTCTCTTCTGTTAATAAGGGACTTGGTGTCGATGCCACGGGATTTTAATTCTTCCTTTATCGCTTGCGTTGTCATAGATTGTATCTCTATTTCAATAGTCGTTTCTCGATCGTTGTCATAGTAGTTATCGTCGTCACCACTGCCACTGCTGTCGACAAAATCATCGAGTCGACTTCGGCTTTGTTCAAGAAGACCTGACTTGTTTGGGTTACTTTTATATGACTCTAGTGCCTCCTTAAATGATTTACCAGTATCATCAAGAGCCACCCTCCAAGTTATGGCATTAGACCCATCTCCACTGTGTTCTGTGTTTGATAACATTCTTCGCTTTCTGAACACAAACAGTAGCATACCAAGCAAGACGATAGTAAAACATATGAATAATGTGGCAATAACTATTCCGGTCTTGTTCTTGCCATCTTCACTCTTCTCTTCTTGCGAAGATGGAAACGAAATAATCCTCGATTCGATAAAATTGCCATATATAAGCTTCTTGGCAGTTGACGATTCGTATGACCCCAATGCCATGTTCATACTGATAGAAAGGAGAATTTCGTCTCTGACTACGTTCATGACTTCATCAGACGTTTTCTCATCGAATATTGCTGCCATCTCTCCTTGCATAGAATAACAAGTTGTTGGAACGTCCATAGTTAAAGAGTCAACATTAATTGAGCATGGAGAGTCCTGAGGAATATCAACAAGGCTAGATTCTATCGCCCTTACATTCTCTTTCGATAATTCTAGTGGATCACCACTCTGCAAAGCTCGGTTCATCTTTACAGATTCAGTGCATCCTATCATGTAGGCTGTTTGTGACATTATGGAGCTCTTTACCTCTAGTAAGACATCCGATTTCGATACACTCGAATCAGCATGGAGCTCATACCAGAAGGATAGACCAAGGAACTTCGAATAATCGGCATTATTTTTATTGCCACATTGAAATTTATGCATTGATGACTGACCAGTGACTAATGAATCGGCCGGTTCTGTTACAGGGATGACTACTGTTTCGGCCGGGAAGATCTCATTCAATTCGCTTGGTCTTGAATTATCAGGATTGCCAGGCGTTGTTGCTGGGGTGGGACTATCATTCATTGCCTGAGTCGGTGCTACGTCAGTTACTACTGATGTCAAATCGGGAGGTATCTGACCAGGTACAACTTCTACAAATGCAAATTCCATTTCGGCCAATACCTTTGCAAAGTTCGTTGCACGTTCTGGTCCACCATCTAAATCGCCCGTTCCACATGGAGGATTGTGACATCCACGATTAACAATCCCCGATACAGCATTAATGAAATCATCGCCTTGCATACCCTCATCTACATATTTGTGTAATTCGGTAATATAATTCCATCCATCCTTATTGTATTGCTGTACCTCATTCATCCAATAGAAGAATCCTGCAATCCATTTCAGTTCTGAGTACTCGGTGCTAGAGCATATTACCTCAGGATCCTTACAAAAGTCAACTGTGGGATATCGTGATTCACGTCCAGCATCGGCGGCGCCCTTGCCTAAGAAGTAGTTCAATTTACCAAAATTACACACCCCCGTGGTTTGTATTACCCCTCGTCCCCACCAACAACATCCCTGCACATCGGTCCGACCAGCGCCATTGGCGTAGGGCATGGTATTTACCTCCCCCCCACCCTTTTGACCCTCGTAGTCATCACATGGGATACCACCCCACGATGGATCTCCGCCACATTGTTGAGTAAAATCCCAATACCCCGTGTGCGGATACAATGACGTCGGGCCACATTTTAATGGACCCGGCGCACCCCACCATTTAGCATGCGTGACTGCCGTTATTGTCATATCCGGATCTACTGCACATTCCATGTGCTTTTCATCGTCGGCACAGTTATAATCTTGATAGCTCTGTTTCAATTGACCGCAGGCATTACTTATCGGGTACATCAATCCGGTCCCCACGCGATCCCACGAATTCTCATCGCATGCATCATATCGTATAGTTTCTTTCATGGCCTGGGCCAAGAATGCGGCGACATTGATCAACCCGTACATGTGACAATGAGAGCAGTCGCCTCCGAGGTAGAGTTTGTGGTTGGCGACGCCGGTCGAATGCACGATTTGTAATGCCGCATAAAAGCCATCGAATTTGTATACCGTGGATGGAACCCAGCCGAATGATGGGGTTTCGGATAGGAATAATTTAGTATCGATTACAGCTTCGAGGGATGCGAATATTTGTTTGACGGCGGCGGCACCCACCGTTTCGCTTGGATCATAATCGATGTCCATACCAACAACGGTGGATGGCGTTGTCGCTGCCAGCATGTTGGCGTTCCACGTCGTCGCTGTCGTCGTAGTCGTCGTCGTCGTGGCAGTATCAAGTCCATCGACGACGGCAATACTATTCCCGCTGCTATCGCACGCGGTAACTCCCGACATGCAATACGTACCAGTCGGACAACCGTCGCCATTTGGACATGATTGGATACAATTTAAAATGACATCGTCCCAGGATGATCCGCACCACATATTATCATTCTGCCCATTAACGACGACGACGACGAATGATGATGATAAGATGAGGAATAAGGCTGCGACCAAGAAGAAGGAGTTGGAGGAGCAGATCGCCCGATTTTCCCACTCTCGACG
>Ga0247834_1007533_pt1 | contig 11537 bp, 7 predicted proteins | sample LaCruzMarch2015__8_FD_187118 | JGI IMG/M metagenome (GOLD analysis project Ga0247834, IMG submission 187118) | Freshwater microbial communities from meromictic Lake La Cruz, Castile-La Mancha, Spain - LaCruzMarch2015_12m | ecosystem: Environmental > Aquatic > Freshwater > Lake | place: Spain... | reverse complement strand
CAGTGGACGTAAGCACCGCATCTGCCGTGGCATCTACGACCCAGAAAACCAGTAATCAGACATTCACATCGGGTGTTACGGATATTACAGACTTTCAAGATACGGTGACAGCAGACTATATAGATGCCCGTTCTGATGTCATAGCACGGACGAACCTTTTAATTGGGGTTCTACCGGCACAAACGAATGTAGGCACTATGTTGTCATCTCTTACGATGACAACGAACCAGAACTCTAACGATATTCTGTCGCTTCAAGGAAGGGTCGCATTCCGTGATACAACAGAGTTCTATGTAAGCAACAATGGTTCTGACCTAACGGGCGATGGTTCATTTTTGAACCCGTACCAGACGATACAGAAGGCGGTTACAGAAGCAGAACTCATTTCTTCCTCCCTTCAGATTTGTATTATTTATGTCTCTGGAGGTCACTACACTGAGAACGTGACATTCAACAAGGGATATGTTATTCTGACCTCTGCTATTAATACACAGACGAACCCAGAAGTCGTTGAAATCACTGGGACTACGACAGTAAACTGCGGTGGTGGGGATGACCTCTTTAATAGGCAAGTAGCATTTATAGGATTTCAATTTACGGGTGCTGTCAACGACACATCAACCGCTCAACACTCATTGACGTTCCAAGATTGTCGGTTCTATGAAACAGACCGTGCCATTTACGTCAACGCATCTGCTACGAATATGCGTCTTTATATAACGAACTGCGAAATCGCGCATAATGTCTCTACTGGAACAAATCCTCTCATAGAGTTCAATACTGGTTTCGCAGAGATTGAACGCGTGGACTTTACGGCATCCGCAAATGTCCCTTGTATTCGGGTTGCTGGTACAGCACACCTATCACGATTGACTTTAAGTAGTCTAACATCTGAAACAACATCTGCGACGGCACAACCATTCATAGATGTGACATCTACATCGACAAGCATTCAATCAATCGGACAGAACTCATTTACATATTCATCGGCGACAAATAAGACTGCTTCGCCCTCATCTGCTGTAATTTACAACAGAGGAGTGGCGGGTGCTACATACATACTGTTAAGTAATATAATCACTCTCACTGGAACGAATAACGCCAATTTTGCGGTCTATTCTGGTGTAGGAACGCAATCAATCGTCTCGGCGTTCAACAATGCCTCACCTCCTAATGTTGGGGGGTTGATTTTCACTAACAACATAATGAGTGGAAAGTCAAACAATATCACATTCTTTGCGTATAATGCTGTGAATTAGGACTGACTGGTTTGGTGACGGGTTGTGACGGGTTGTGACAAGTGTGACGGGTTTTTTCGTCCTTCGCAGAGAGGTCTGGGACAAAAAAAATAAAAATCAATTTGCTTTTTTTGTCTGAAATCTGTCTTCAAACCCGTCACATCTGTCACACCCGTCACAATCCTCATTCATCCTCTTTTGGAGATAGTAGATGGAGTTTAATGAACCCCTCTCGCAGTTTATCGCAATTGATACTATACATAGTACCTTCTCGTGTATGTGAATGTGACCCAATACTATCCGATAGTTGATATTCATTGTGTTCTGTTTCAGCATTGAGGACTTCCTTCATCCGTTTACCGAATAATGTTTCACTTATTACGCTGTCACTCTTATCGTGTTCTTGACACCAGTCCTTGTATTTGTTGTAAAGTCTTCTTGCCTTGATGGGTTCAGACATAGGTTCATTGCTATTCAGTAAGGCAAGTAACCATTTATAGATACTGGGCGCATTCAACTGCTTGATATTGCGGTATGCTTCAGTAATTGGGCGGTGTACAGAGAACTCATTAGGTGTCGTGTAGGTATATATCTGTTTGAGATACATAAAGAATGCTTTTTGAACTCGCTCATCATTCATAACACGGACGAGGTTGCCGAAATACTCTGGGTCGTTACGATGGGTAGAATTGACATCAAACGCAGTAAATCGACGGTCACCGTTGAATATAGGAAGTGGATTAGGATTATTAGAGCAGAATATAAAACGGGTGTAGTCATTTACACGATACTGGTTAATACCCTTCTTGTTAATGAGTGTCGTTTCGGCAGTAATCTTTGCTTTGAGTAAATCCACAAATCGATGATTATCCCGTCCAGATGCTTCTTCTACGACACATAGTAATACGCCTTCTAACATACCATTGAATGCTCCGTATAGGTCAGAATTATTACCAATCATTAGATAGAGTTCTTTACCAAGTATTTTATTACCAACCCAGTCAAGAAATATGTTCTTACCAGTCCCACCGCCTTCATATAGAAGACCACCCATATCACGAAGGAATATACCCACGTGCGATTTCTGTTCGGGACGTTGTATGATGTTCGCCAACCATTTACACGTGTAGTCTGAATGACCTTCTGTGAGTAGGTCAATATGGCGCATAATAGGGGCAATGAGGGTAGGTATTTCATCTTCTTCCACCTCTGCTTCAATCTTCTCTCCACGAAGACCTCCAAAGAGGTTATATACATAAGAGGGACACTCATCAACATTTGGGATAAAGTCTGCTCGTTTATATGATTTGCGTTCTGGGTCTTCTAACCACTTGGTCAGAAACTTTGCCTTGACACGCTTCCCGTGTTCGTCGTCTTCATAGAGTATCTTGTTCGCCATAAGTGTATTCATCGCCTTCATAGTAGTAGGCGGACAGAAACGCTCTCCACGATCATAGAAGACATCACCTACAAGGGCATACTGTTCTTCAAACACGGTCTTCATTCCTCCATATATGTCTGTGCTTTCAATAGGAGCAGTCCAACCAGTCTGAAAGGTTTTGACTGCGAGACGATGTCTATACTTAGTCCTCTGAAATACATACTCTTCTCCATTACGTAATAGTATCTCTGGGAACTCGGTTTCTCCTTCTTGCTTCCTAACGCACCCTCCATCGTGTATTAGAATATCCAAACTTCGTCCGTTCTTCTGTAAGAACTCGTCCCACGCAAATAGGCAGTGTCTTTCTTCGTCTTGAATGAGAAGGGACATAAGAGCATACGCCCCATTGATGCGGTCTTTGTACTGCTTTTTATCTTTGGTCTTGCCGAGTTTATGCTTGTCTTGATTACGCAACCAGAGATAGTCTGCGAGGTGTTTCGTTTCACTCTGTAGGCGACGAATGAATGGAAGACTATCTATGTTCGGGTTCTCTCCACCATACTGTCTACCTTCTGTATGAAGGTTAATATCACCGCCATAGAGACCCACTGCTAATAATACAGTTTTTGCGATGTATCTATCGGTATGAACTTTCCGCAGTATATCGTCCCGATTACTAATGTATTCATCAATAGCATCACACCGTAGTCCAAATCGCTTACATAATTCTGAAGCAATCACAAAATGACAATTCGCAAAATCTGTATCCCAATAGTATCTTTGTAGCAAAGGACTACGTAAATCCCATCTCATTACACCGATGGATAGACCATTCGTAGCATAGTATCTACCTAATTTTGAAGCAGATACAGAATAGGTCACTATCGCCGTAGATGGAGCACTTCGGAAACGCTTGAAGTATGTCGACAATACGTTGCGGTCTTCTTTAGAGATACGTGTATCCTTCAGCATAGTCTTCAGCACGTCTTCATCAAACATTTCGGTCTTTGAAATCATATCTGGGATAGTCATACGGGTAGTAATAATGTTTGTTTCGCACATCTTTACTAATAGTTGAGACTTTTATTTTATAATATGGACGCGTCCTTAAAATAGTTAGGGCGACGGTGTGTCGAGGGTGAGGCAAAATCCGTTTTTTCAAAAATCAATTTTTTATTACTATGAAAGCAAAATCCGTTTTTTCAAAAATCAATTTTTTATTACTATGAAAGCAAAATCCGTTTTTTCAAAAATCAATTTTTTATTGATGTGTCAGTTGAATGACAGCGTAATAGGTTTATGTTCTATTATGATGAAGGGAGAAAATGAAACCTTCTTCTTACGAGGTTTACGTTCTTTCTTTACCGGAGGCAGTTGTATGTATATCGGGTCTTCCATCTTTGTTATATACATAGATTAGATAAATGGGAAGTTTGAACGCCCGTTAAACACAAAATACCAGTAAAAATCTCATAACTAAACAAAAATACAAGTAAAATAGTAGTAAAATAACATATTGTAATAATGTTTTTTTACTTTTCAGTAGTTTTCAAGTAAAAAAATTAATTTTTTTACTGGTATTATAGTATTTTGTAATAATATTTCTTTACTTTTTACTATTTTACTCGTATTTTTGTCTATTTAGGAGATTTTTACAAACTTCAATTAACCAAATAGTATTTCATTTTTATAATTTGGGTGTCTCATCACCCAAATAGAATGAAACCAAACTTTTTTGCCTTCTTTTGCTATATAATTGGTTCTATTAGGAAGGTTTACTATAGATAATCCATATTCTTTGAATAGATTGTATCTCTTGTTGGTCTCCATAATGGTTATAGGACATATAAACATAAAAGGTTTTCCACTTTCACACACTCTCTTTAAGAACTCTGTTTTTAATGAGAAAGGTGGATTAAAAATTATCATGTCGCATTCGGGTATGTCATCTTTGAGAAAGTCTGCTTTTTCTGTATCATCAGTTTTTGGATATAAATCTCTTTTGATTATCTTGTATCCCCACTCTTCAAGAATAGAAGATATAGCACCCTTGCCGTGAGTAGGTTCTAATATTGTCTTTACTCCACTTGGTATGTATTGTCTAATAGGTAATATTGCTTCTCTTGGTGTAGCGAAGAAGTCTTCACCGATTTCTCTACGGTTGCCTTTCCATTTGTTTGCCATTTCTATTCATTTATGTAGAAGTTTTTTTTACTAAAAATCCTCATCAAACTTCAACTCGTCTACTCTGTTCTTTACAAATGCGTATTCACTCACCTTGTTCTCAAAGAAGTTGGTTTTGCCTTCCATCGCAATCATATCCATAAATGAAAATGGGTTCGTAGCATTTGGATATATCTTTGGCGTTCCCAGTTGAACTGCTAATCGGTTCGCAACAAACTGGATATATTCTTTCATCAGTGCTTCATTCATTCCTATTAGTCTCACGGGCAATGCCTCTGTTATAAACCGAGTTTCTATATCTACACCATCACGGATTATCTGATGAACGGCATCAATAGACAAGGGTTCAAACTGCTTGTAGTATTCAGTCGCAAACTCACAATGAAGTCCCTCATCTCTCGCTATGAACTGGTTTCCTAATCCGAGTACGGGGCAAAGACCACGAGATTTTAACCAGAAGATAGAGCAGAACGCACCAGAGAAGAATACTCCCTCACATACAGCAAAAGCAATCAAACGGACACGAAAGTCATCTTGGGAGTTTATATACTTTATACACCAGTCTGCCTTTTCCTTTATAGCGGGGTACGTGTGTATCGCATCAAAGAGTTTCAATTTCTCTTCTTTGTCATCCACGAATGACCCTATCATATTCGCATAGACTTCACTATGTATTCCCTCCATAGCAATCTGAAATCCATAGAAGAGTCTGACAACGGGGGATAATGCTTCACGATAAAAACGTAAGGCAAGGTTCTCTGCGACTATACCATCACTACCAGCGAAGAATGCTAATATGTGCTTTATAAAGAACTGCTCGTCCGACGACAGTTTCGCAAAGTCCATTTTATCCCTCAACAGCACTTGGACTTCGCCGGACACCCAAAATGACGCGACTGCCTTCTTGTAGAGTTCATACAACGCATTGTCTTTTGGGTGTATCGGCAGTAGGCAATATGACATTTCTATATATATAAAACCGAGAAGAGATGGAGAGGAGGATGTGACAAGTGTGACAACTGTGACGGGTTTGAAGACAGATTTCAGACAAAAAAGGCAAAGTGATTTTTATTTTTTTTGTCCCAGACCTCTCTGCGAAGGAGCAAAAAACCCGTCACACTTGTCACAACCCGTCACAACCCGTCACAGACCTTTTTTCACACTATAATATATAAAATGGCACACGAAGAAATGTCGGGTAGTGGATATAAACTCCGTAAAGCACCAAAGAGAGAACTCTACTGGGTCGTAAATAAAGAAACTGGTAAGAAGCATTCAAAAGACCCTATTCCTCTCGACAGAGCAAAAGCACAGATGAAAGCATTGTATAGTGCTACTTCAGTCAGTGGCGAGGGTCGACCAGACGAACAGATTGATGCGAGGGCATTTCAATTAGCACTGATGCGAATACGTGGGAAGACAGAGGCGTATATACTCGCTGTTCTGAACGAAATGGTAGATGATGAAGGCAATAGGTTAGACAAGGGTATGCGAGATACTATATACAATAAATACAAGCACTACGTCGAACACCCAGACGAAATGGAACTACAAGGAGGTGCTATACCCGATCGCTCTTTGCTCTGGAAAATAGCAAAGGCAACCTATTCTAAATATCCGCGTCCCAAGATAGATACTTTATCCCTTATTCGTTCAACACCTACTCTCAAGTTCTATAAAGAAGGTAAGACAATTGTAGTTGGTATTCGTGGGACGAAACCTACGGAAGTAGGAGACCTAAAAGCAGATGTTCTTCTTGCTGTGAATTATTTGTCATCTTCAGAACGATACAAGAATGACGTTGCTATTTTACAAGAGGTTCAGAAGGAATACCCGCCTTCTGAATACGAATATTACGGAGTGGGACATTCACTCGGAGGTGCTGTTCTCGACAATCTCATCAAACAAGGTCTTTTAGACAGTGGAGTATCATACAATCCAGCGGTTCAACCTTCGGACTGGCAAAAACATGTCCCTAACAAACGAATATACATGAGCGACGACCCGTTGTATCTCTTGATGGGACAGCACACAATTGACCCCGAAGTACGAAAAAATAGAAAGAAAGGTCTTCTTGAGACTGTCATTGGTAATGTCCCATATCTCGGAAAGGCGTATGGGTCTCTTCAAGCACATAAGTTAAACAACTTTATAGGAGGCAAAAAAATACAACTCTCTGATGCTGAAATGACACCACAGAGTTACTTGCGTAAGGCAAGAACATCGGCAAAGAAGAACGGATATGACCCATCAAGACTGGAACTATCAAACAAAAAGACCCACAAGTTAATGTATAAGACCGAGGACGGTAAAATAGTCCATTTTGGTCGGACTGGATATGGGGACTCTATCATTTGGTCTGCTCTTGAACGACTGGGGAAAGCACCGAAAGGAACTGCTGATAAGAAACGTCGGGTATTTCACGCTTCACATTCAAAGATAAAAGGGGACTGGCGTGACAATCCCCATTCGGCGAACAATTTAGCGTTAAGAGTTCTGTGGTAGACAAGTATGTTTCTGTTCTTGTTGCTTGGACTGGAGTAAGCAAATAACTATTACAACAATCTACACTCGTTGTTGTCATATTTATACATTGTTTAGAAGATTTTTACAGAGATAGGACGCAGAAGCGGATTGTGCTGGTTTGTGCGGGAGTGGTCGGGTCAGCACACAGAAATGTGACTTGTCCCCCAGCGAGTGTTGTTGTTGTGAGACCACCACCACCTCCAGCGGGGGGGACACTAACATAGGCAACCACAAACCCATTCGTAGTCAGATTTGCGACTGGGACAACAACGCTATTCGCACCAGCAGTCCCCGATGTTACTGCCTCATCTACACGGAGTTGTGGTGAAGCGGGCGTGCCTTGTAGGATTGATGCGACGGACATTATATACTATACACAAGATTTTTTTTCCGTTTACATAAGTCTCGCCATTAGTGATTTCTTGCTATGCTTTGCGCCACCCGTTCCGGCACCCGTTCCGGCACCCGTGCCTTGACCGAGAACTTGGTCTACCACGCCGAGAACGGGTTTCGTCTTCTGATAGAGGTCTTTCGCCATATTGAACGCGTTGGCGAGAGATGAGAAGGACAGACCGCCGACATGTCGTGCCAGAGTAGCACGAGGCGCACCCGTAGTAGCACCGATAATGTCTTGCTCTGACAGCAAAGTTTTGATTATACGGGAAGAACCGCGGATGGATTCGAAAAATCCGCTGTTTGCTGTGATTACAAATAACTGAACGTTATTGACAGCAGTGGGACGCGTATTACGCAGACGAATGTTGAATTGTAGTGTAAAATTACCTACGAGCGACGGTGCTTGTCCCGTTTGTAGCGTAATATCCTTACCGGGTTTCAATACAATAGCGCCACCAACGAGGGGAACTAAACCGCCCGGAACGTGTGTGCCGTATGCTCCCGAAGCAGAACGCCCCACACCACGCCACGTGTCCCAGTCCATATCAAGACCATTCTCTACGCTCATTGCGTACAACTGCTCTGCCGTCGCAGAGGACAGCAGACCCGAGAAGTTGTCAAAATTGACCGAGAGCGGAGCGGATGACTCTGTATCCACCGCGAGTACAAAGTCGCCATCTTGTGCGCCGTATGACTGCGGTTTCGCATAGATGATGAGGAGGTCTGGGATTTGAGGCAGAGTAATCGTTTGAGACTGAATTGTCAATGCCTCGCCTCCGTTGAAGTTTCCGGCCGCCGTTATGTAACGAGGGAACTCCATGTAAGGTACTACGCTCTTGGGTGGCAACGGCACGTCCAGCGATGGTGTAAAAAACTGGACGTTTAGGATGCTGTTCGCAAATTGTCCCGCGATTGATGTCGCATTGAGAGCGATTTGTGAGAGGGTTCGACCGTTACGTGTCGTGGAGCGCACGACACGTGATACATCAGAGTTCATATTCATAATCATCTGTATGTTGTTGATGCCAAAGAGACCCGTGTCCTCTTGGTATTCCTCCGCAAAGACGAACGGAGAAATGACTAACTTCTCTGTGGAGGTCAGTGCGACATAGACAGACACAGAAGACCCCGCCCCCAAAGGTGTCGCACCACCGATTACCAACGAGTTGTCTGCCGAAATGTTGACAGTCACACCAGACGACACATAACTCGATACCGCTCCGAGAGAGTTCGTGTAACTCCAACGGGAATACGCACCGTTAGGTTTATTGTCGTAGTCCTTTGTCACTGTCACGTCCGCAAGAGGATTATTCAGTGCGCCAAAAGCATCGTCGTAACTGGAATACGTATCCAACATCGTAGGACACGTGCGCTGGAGACGGTTCTTCTTGTAGTCCGTCAGACGTAGCACTTGCGTGAGGACATCTTGGGTATTGATTACACTCGTCGTGTCATTGATGGTTGCGCTCATCGTGCTTACCATCTGCGTCAATGGAAACGGGGCAAACGCCCAGTCCAGACCAGCAGTCAGAAGGGTTGAACCAACTGGAAGGGGTGCGCCCGTCGTGTTCGTCAATGTCATCTGTAGAAACGCCGTTGAAGTCCAGCGAATGTCACGCCCGACATAAACGTTTTCGCTGGGACTGTATATGTTATACGTGTGCTGGGAACTACTCTGTGAGATGGCACGAAACGGGGCATTCGTGAGCGACAGTGCGCCTTTCTCGACACCATACTTGGGACGAGACTGGACGATACGGGAGTCAAATACTGCGATCTTCTCAATATCGGCGGACATTTATATTCTATGCTAAGAAGATTTATTTTTGAAATCACACAGTCCCAGTTCTCCTCTTGTGGCGAAACATCATCTTGATAGACACACTCGTCAGATTAAACATATTGATTGGAATGAGTTGCGAATCCAGTCGGTTCTTCCAGAAGACTTGGATGTCAATGTTCCGTATCTCTTGTTTAGACGCAGTGAAGTCCGATAGTCTGTATTCAGCAGACGGAGCATAGTATAGGAATTGTCTGTAATCGTCTGCCCCATCAAGTTGCTGGTCGAGAGCAATATCCGTGACAATAGGTTGAAAAGCGTTTTGCGTGGTTGCCGTAGAATTACCGATGTTAGACTCACCCAATATGAGCGGTTGCCCTATGAGTTCTGTCTTTACTGGGAGTAGAGTGGTTGTGAATACAATGCTGGAAATAGGAGACCAGATACTATCAATTGACTGATAATCTTGTTCCATTTGGTAATACACAGACTGATAGACAACGGGGACAGTACCGAGAGGAGGAGTTCCCGCATAAGGAGACAATCGGAAATCCACGAGGTTCTGAAAGAACTTGTTAATGAAGAGCAGTTCGTAGGTGTAACCAGCGGGTGCTGTGTATGACCCACTCGGTGTCAAGGGGTTCGGAATACCAAACCCAGTCAAATCAGTTCTATTGTAATACTCTACTGGGAAGTTCGCAAATAGACCATACATATTCGTGTTAAAGAAGAGACGCATCTGTGGTGACGTTGCCGGTGTTGCCGGTGTGGCGAAGTTTGGAGGCACTGCGACCACAGTCCAACCCACTGCCGGAGGCGAAACACCCGTTAGGTTTCCTCCCGATGTATTCTGGTACCAAATTGCCCCCGAATATACGTAAGCAAGATTTGGATAGGTTGTGGCATTATTGTACACGTAGGGGTTCGCAACGGAAGTAAAGGGTATAATTCTCTGACCGAACCCATCTGTGTCACCAAAAACTGAAAAACGCTTCGTTGATGCGTTGAACGTAATCTGTGGCGTATTTACATCAGACTGAAATGCCGAGAAGTTTGCGTAAGGAAACTCCGCCAGAGAACCATTGTCCGCCAACCACTTCGTTTTGAATAGTTCGTATGTTCCTTCGTTCGCAGAGGGGGGTGTCAAAGGACTTGTCGTCCCCGCATTATGCGCACCGAGTAGTCCAGCATTAAACCACGTAAGTGCTTGGTTATACGTCGTCACCCAGTAATACCGACTCGTTAAATCTTGCTGGGTTAGAGGGTCACTTGGTATGGGCGCAAGGACTGTATTCGTCCATTCTGTTGCGTAGCGAATTGAGGACGGCGTAGGTATAATCGTTGACACATAGGTTGAACCATTCGCAAGGTTCCATTGCTGTTGATACGCAATTGCGACCTTGTATGTCGTGAGGTCTGGGTCTGGTTGTCCCGTCTGTATATTCGGGATAAACAACGGCAAGTCCCGGTTCGCACCATTCATTGTGAAGCGAATGATGGAGAAGTGATACTTGGACGAATCCTTAACAACGGGAGCATCACGCGTTTCGTTGAACCTAATCTGCGGATCGGGTGAAGCAAGTCCCGCTTGATTGAGGTCAGATGTCCTATTGTTAATGATGTCAAAGTTGTAATAAACGTAGTCTGGTAATCCGTCATCGCCGATATTACTAAACGATGTAGTAATTTGCCCGTTCATTCCTATATATACATCATTGATATTATTTTCCTAATTTATCAAAAGTCACTGCGGAAACAAACATGTCGGGTGTCATCTTGCTTTTGTCTATGATTGCCTTGTATCTATGGAGGTCATAGGGCGCATAGAGCAGACGGATGGCACAATGCCTCCCACACGTCGCAACGTTAGGCGACTCTTTCTGAAACGGGTGCGAATTATAATATACGGGCATTTTTTTCTGTCGTAAAAGAGCAGTGAGATAAGGTCTATCCATATCCAGCATTTCCAATCTACTGCGTGGGACATCTGCTACGACATTTTGCGGAGACTCTCCATAGGGGTCAAAGAACT
>Ga0247834_1007523_pt1 | contig 11553 bp, 12 predicted proteins | sample LaCruzMarch2015__8_FD_187118 | JGI IMG/M metagenome (GOLD analysis project Ga0247834, IMG submission 187118) | Freshwater microbial communities from meromictic Lake La Cruz, Castile-La Mancha, Spain - LaCruzMarch2015_12m | ecosystem: Environmental > Aquatic > Freshwater > Lake | place: Spain... | reverse complement strand
GTCGAGTCGGCATTTTGTAATACTTGAAGTGCGAAGGTCTTGAGTGGACGACCGCGAAAAATCAAGGCAAAAAGCGCGCCATTTACCCCCTGTCGTCATTCCCTTGCCTCTAGACAAGATCATCATGATGGAAACCAAAGAAGAAGAACAACACGAACAACATAACGAGACGGCTGTCGCCGCTGTCGTCAATGATAGCAGCAGTCCTGCCATCAATCGAAATGTCCTCAAGGCACATCATCGTCAGGAAAGCATGCTGTTCAACTTACAAGCCGATCGACCGGACTATTTTCAAAACTTGCGACGGGGGAGTACGACGAATTTACGATTAGAAGAACGACTGCCTAGCGTCGGCAACGATGCCGTCGAGGATGTGTCGTCTGGGGAGGGGCCCTCCTCCCGTCTCCCCGCCTTGCTGCTGGCATTGTCGCCATTGCCTAAATCGAAGAAGTCATTATCGCCATTGCCTAAATCGGCCACGAATGAAGCAGCGGCCTCTGCCTCTCCTCCTCCTACTAATACAACAACCACTGTACCGCCGCCACCAGTCACTAACGGCAACAACGGTCCTGCTGTGGAGGAGATTACGAATGAAATACTCCCCCGTATTAGTCTGACTTCTTCTTTCGCGTCAATGCAACAGCAACAGCAACAACAACGGGTGGAGGTACGTCTTAAGAATTACTCCTATCATGTGCCCATACGTATTGACGGGCCTAGTATAAAAACGACATTCAATCAAACGCCGTGCTATCTGGTAACAGTATTCATACGGCATGTAATACAATTAATATCGGGTCAACGCAAATTCAAGGATCTATTGGGTCATTATGAAAAGAAATATATATTAAAGGATATTAATTTAGTACTGAAGCCAGGCACGACATATTTAGTCATGGGCGCACCGGGAAGTGGTAAGACTACATTACTCGAAGCAATTGCTGGACGATTACCAATAAATAATGTTATTAATTACTACAATGCGAATGTTACGAATTATGATGGACGGATTGAATATAATGGTGCATCCATGGACGATGACGATACGGGAATTGTATTACAGAACATTGTTAGTTATGTCGGACAGTTGGATATACATGCACCATTTTTAACGGTACAGGAAACTTTTGACTTTGCTGCCAATTGTCGTATTGGGGTAAACAAACAACAACAGCAGCAGAAGAAGAAGAAGCAGAAGAAGTCATCAAATAATAATGACGAGGAAGACGAAAATACATTTTCTGAAAATCTCACAATTGACGGTCTTGATTTGGGACAATGTCGCTCCACTTACGTCGGGGATGCCAATAATCGTGGAGTGAGTGGTGGACAACGTCGACGCGTGACACTCGGGGAAATGATGGTGGGACAGGCTCCCGTAGCATGTGCCGATGAGGTTAGTACCGGTTTAGATGCTGCCGTGACGTATGATATTAGTAGCTCGATTGTGAAATTTGCCAAGGCTGCTGGCACAACACGATTAGTAAGCTTACTCCAACCTGGTCCAGAAACATTTAGTCTTTATGATGAAGTCATACTATTGGCCGAGGGGTATGTGATATATGCCGGACCAGTTGATAATGTTATTGATTACTTCGCAAGACTTGGCTATCGTCAATTGAATACTATGGATGTGGCTGACTTTCTTCAATCAGTGGCAACTCTGGATGGTTTGATGATGTTTAATGCTGATGAAAGTCCCTCTAACAAGCACTATTCTGCGATTGAATTCGCGAATGCCTTTCAATCCAGTGTAGAGTACAAGGAAATATTGGCACAGCTATCATCTCCACTGACTATTAATTGGAATGTAAAAGCAATGACCACACCACAGGACGAAGAAAATCAGGCTGATTCCAGCGAGAACATTCCAAAGGAGATTAAACAGCAGTACAGAAATTCTTTCTTGACAAGTGTGAAGCTCAATTTATATAGAAATCTTACACTGCTCAAACGGGATAGAGAATTTCTTATTGGTAAAGTGATTGAAAATTGTGGTATGGGTTTTGGTATGGCACTTATCTTCTTGCAGTCGGCGGCATTTCCAAGTCGGATAAATGAATCTGACAAAGTCGCACAATACTTTACTGATGGATGTCCTGTGTCGGATTTAGGTGTATATGCCGATTCGTTCCAAAAGGCATTGGCAGGAACGTATAGCTCCATCTTCCTAACTTGCTTTCATATACTATTGGGTACACTTACTGGTTCGCCCGATGAAGTAGACGGACGACCAATCTACTATAAACACGCCGATGCTAGGTTCTATGAAGCTGGATCATTCCTTATTGGTAGAACGCTATCCATACTGCCTCTGCTTGCCTTGGAGATATTTGCCTTCGGTTTGCCATTTTACTTCATATCAGGACTTGCCTATGAGGCGAAGGCGTTTTTTGTGTTCCTAGCAATACTTGTTACATACAAATTTGCATTACGGATGTTGTTTGGAGTACTGGCGCATACTCTTCCAAAGAAGGCGAACGTGCAGGGGATTGGTACATTCATATATTTACTCTTGACAATGACGTCAGGTTTCATCATGTACCCCTCTGTTATGCCACCTCATTGGAAGTTGATTTTCTGGATCAATCCCATGGCTTGGGCGCAACAAGGCATGATCTATAATCAATTTACATCCTCAAAGGTTTCCTTGTACTCATGTGAAGTTAATGGTAAAGTCATCACATTAACAGAGAGTGCAATAGAAATCCGTGGATGGCGAATGGAAAATGTCGGGGTTGTATTCGCTTTTCTTTTACCATTCACGCTAGTCTTCAGTGTCATCACTTGGTTGGCGATGAAATATATACGTCTTCAGCCCGATAGACAGCATGTGAAGAAAAGCGTCAACATTGGCTCTATTGTAAAAGCAATAGAGCTGAGTATCCCATTTACTCCCGCTGACCTCTCTTTTGAAAATTTAGTATACGAGGTAAATGCCTCAACGGCGGATGATAAACTTCGCTTGTTGAACGAGGTTAGCGGTGTTTTCAGGGCGGGTAGAATGTGTGCATTAATGGGCTCATCAGGAGCTGGTAAAACAACTTTGATGGACGTCATTGCCATGCGAAAGACATCAGGTTCAATCACAGGGAAAATTGAGTTAAATGGATTCGACCAAGAACGAATATCTTTCCTTCGGTCCAGTGGATATGTCGAACAGTTTGATGTTCAGCAACCCGAGCTTACCGTTAGAGAAACTGTTGCCTTTTCTGCTAGGTTGCGACTTGATGTGAACAACCCAGCGATTGGTAGTGATGCAATGAAGATGAACTTCGTTGATTATGTGCTGGCAACAATGGAGCTTACCGATATCCAAACTCTTCAAGTCGGAAGTTTCGAAGAAGGGGGTTTATCATTTGAACAAAGAAAACGACTGGCAATTGCATGTGAGCTTGCTGGAAGCCCATCCGTACTATTCCTCGACGAACCAACATCTGGTTTGGATTCGCGTGGAGCCTTGGTTGTAATTCGAGCAATGAGACGTATCGCTGACAGTGGGAGGACTGTAGTTGCCACAATCCATCAGCCTTCAGCAGCTGTGTTTGAATTATTCGACGATCTCATCTTGCTCAAAAGAGGCGGCAACATTGTATTCTCTGGCGAGCTTGGAGAAGAGAGTATCAATCTGGTTAAATATTTCGAGGAGAGGGGAGCAAAGCCTATTGAGCAAAAAGAGAATCCGGCCGCTTGGGTTCTTCGTGCCTACGCTGGTGAACACACATCTAATGATGCTGATTGGGCAGAGCTTTATAAGTCGTCGGAGCAATTTAGAATCGTTCGGAGTCAAATCGAAACTATCAGGTCGACTGACAATCGTCAGAAACTCTCGTTTTCGTCCACATTTTCCACACCCGGACGAGAGCGAGTGCACTTGATGGTCATGAGAATGCAGAAAATATACAGAAGATCTGCCCCATACAACATGACACGTATCATGGTCTCCATGATTTATGCATTCCTTCTTGGATCTATATTTCTTCACCCGAAATATTGGATAAGTTTGGAAATTCAGTGGTCAGAGCATCAAGCGTCCGGACTTATCGGAACAATATTTCTTTCATTGAACGTGATCGGCACTGCAGCCATGACGATGGCGATACCCGTCGCGAAGCGAGTTCGTGATGTATTCTACAAACACCGAGCCTCAGGCATGATTGAGCACAATGCCATGTTCGTAGCCATGCTTGTGGCCGAGTTGCCATATCTTCTCCTCATGGCAGTTCTCTACGTTGTCGTCTACTGTGCAACTGCTGGTCTATTTACCACTTTTACAAACTTCTTTTGGTTTGTCTTCTTCTTCTTTATGCACACAGCATCATTCTCGTATTTTGCGCAATGCTTTATGTGTCTTGTCAGAGATGAGAAGACAGTTGGAGCCCTACAAGGAGCGTGGATAGGCTTGAATCTATTTTACGCTGGGTTCGTTGTTCTGCCACAGAACTTCTTCAGCTTCTTCAAGTCGGGTCTATGGATGAACGCAACCCGCTATGCTTTTGAAGGGATAGTATTTTCCCAGTTTGAAGGAATTTCGTCTTCTGTTGTTGCAGATAAGGAGAACCATAGTCCATTTTATACCAGCCTTAGACAAAATGGACAGTGCTCGGTAGATACCGTTGAATGCTCTGGAACAGCAATCGAATATGCATCGTTTTACTTTGGAGAGAAATTTAGCGCATCAAATCGGGGGCTGGATGTGGGCATGCTGATAGCTTGGATTTTCTTGGCAAACTTTGGAACATGGATATCTCTCAAGAAAATAAATTTTTCTAATTTGTGACAGCCAATGTTGGCCAACTTGTCAAGTACGTGTTGTGGTGATACCAAGTTGCAACAGTCTCTAATATTTATCGTATGTGCATTGTTCCAAACTGTGGTAAGGTATGCATATGATATTGAAAGAACAATGAACAAATATGATCGTAGTAGTAAATTATGTTAGAAATAAATATGTGGTTATGAAGAAATGATTGGATTTCACCAGAGCTTTATCTACGTGTGGTGCAGCCAAACAACAAATAGTTGACTTGATTGTTAAATTCAGTGTCGTTGAATACTTCGTCTTCATCATTATCATAATCCTCAGTAGTCTAGTTTAAATCAGGACACGAATCTTCTGCATTACTAGCCAAGGGAGATGGATCATCGTCTACTTGGTCATCCTCCTCGCCACTTTCGTCAATAGTTTCCATTGTGCTACTACCATGACTATTCGCACTGCCACTACCAACACTCCCACCTCGACTAAAGCTTGTAATCAATGAGGGCCGGGATAATGTCAAGGCTAGGTCGTTTACCTCAACCTCGTCATCTCGTCGTCGTCTCAAAGCGACTTTTGTTGTTAGTATCCACATGGAGATAGTATGATTTGATATCATCTTCTAACTGCTGCTCATCAATAGTACTATCAGCACCAAAAAAAGAAAGTCCTTAATGTATGTCGATTCGACAATACTAAGCTTGATAGAATGCATTAGTAATGAGACGATTTCATGTGGGGTATATTCATTGTACAGCACAGTTAGAGCTGTCATTGGCATTATTCTTCGTAGGGGAGATATGAGTTGATCCAGCAACATAGCCATTAAGAGAGAAGTAGGTAGTGACGATGAAGAATCTTGCGAAAGTAGTTGCGGGGATTCATTTATTATCCGCTCGAATGGTGGCACGATGGATTTGAAGGCCTGACGAATGGGCATCAGCATTGTCATTGATTGCTTTATTATCGCTATTGTTGCTCTTTTCCCCATTGCTTCCAAGGCAGAATAATTATGCGATGTTGATTGGAGAAGTGAAAGTGGTGTTCGTTCAGATGAAAATAGCTTCAACAAAGAGAATGTTGGCATCAATGCTTTATTGTAGTGCGTATTACAAAAGCCGCCGGAAAGCCATTTGGTTTATGTGTGATGGAGAATGTTGAATACCCAGAGGTCTGAATGAGGCGAGGCTAGCAGACACTCTCATGTGGAATCAATACATTCTTTTCATTTCTTAGCTTTTGAAGGTATCTGTCACGTTTTTGTTCGGTGCTCACATTCATCCAACCACAATATTTAGTTCTCCTCATAAAAAGTGAATCATTCTCATCATCATCATTAATCAAGCTCCTATTCAAGAATAAAGTCATTGAGGAGGTCGTCGTACCAACGACATGCTAGGCCACTGCTGTGAAGAAGTTTCAAGACGTAGTTGCCTCGTCCATCGTCCCAGCAATGACAAATGCAAGGCTAGTCTTAACAGAGTTATCGAATACTCTGATCGTTTCTACCTCCAACAAGGTCACCGCTACAGTTGAATTCGCACGTGATATTGCATCATCAATCGAATCAAAAAGGGCCGGATTATTCACCATCCGCAGTTGTCACACTTGTCAAAGAACAACATATGATCCTCCTTCTTACCAATTTATTTGCATTGCTTTCTGTTCTCCTTATTCGCTACATGCCATTGGATGGCTTCATGTCTAGTGGTGCCTCCCAGAAGAAGAAGAATGAGAGCGTACGTGTCATTAAGAAGATACATAACATGGTCACCATTGACACTATACGGCAACCTCCTCCTCTAGCATTAGCAACAGTAGCGTTGCCGAATCCTCCACACATGAGGAGGATGCTGACACAGATTATGAGGATGGAGTGTGCTTCATCAATAATGAAAGTTGCACCAGTGAAATTGTCCGTGAATGCATTGGCAAACCTATTAGGATCCCATCCATTATTAATAACGGTGACACCGTGTCTAACGAACACGGTTCGTCCGAGTTGAAATCAAGCCCCATCAGGAAACTATCAAGGAAGTTATCGAGTAATAAGATCTTTAAACTCTCAAGTAAGAAGCACGTCCATTACCTTGGAACTCAAAGAATGAGATTTGAGCAAGAATTAACTACTTTGCCTACTACCACAAAGGTAGTAAAGTATGCCATCGTGTGTTGTAGGAAGTATTCCGTAGTTGACAAAGGTCTGACAAGAAGATGCATTCCACCAAGAAAAAGTCGTTTAGTATGTGCGAGATAGAGTGATCAGGAAACCCCAGAGATATAACAACTTGAAGTATTGCATTCGCGAAACAAATTCAAGTAGAGAAAGTAGAGAGTACAAACATGACAAATAATGAACTTAAAATAATGTAATTGGTTATCGATTTTTCGTATTACACAACTCTTGTATTTACTCTTTTTCCACTCTTCTAATCTCTAGAGCATTCCAATACCCCCCAGTACGAGGATTCAGGATGCCAACGTCCAACGTGTCATGTGCAATCTGAATCTCTGACTTGGTGAATCGGCAACAGGATTGCCAATTTGGAAGAGAATGCTGGCGAGGGCTTAATATCCGCGATACATGAAGTAAACATCATGTCTATATCACTGGACTTATACATACGTTGCACTGGTTGACTATTTAACTATACTATTTAAATTTTACTACTTCTCTTATTTTAACACGTTGTCTTTACAGGGGGTACGCTGTTCCTGAAAGAACATGAACCTTTACATTCCTACTCGCAGTAGATTCGCATTCATGAAGATAGCGTTTGTTGGAATTCTAGTCATTTCACCAACAGCCACTACAACACGGTAAGGGATCTATCTATCTATGACAAGTGAAGGATGCACCCCACATTCCTACTTCGCAGTAGACGATACGTTTGTTGGACTGCTATCATCCATTCCACCAACAGCCGAGAGAAGTATGGGATCTAAGACAAGTGAAGGATGCACCTCGAATGAAAGTCTTGTCATTGTCACGCGTCTGGGAGGTCGACGAGAAGTGATGCTTGTAGCGCGAGTTTTCTTCGTAGCAGATGTGTCCATGTTACCGGTATCGCTTGGGATTGGTGGTGCACTAGCTCGTCGGGAGAGTAGCCTATCCATTCGAACTTCATCATTCGAGTACAGAGAGAATGCATCAGGGTGTCCTTCAATGAAAACCGACCTACGCTTGGACTTGTTGGCCTCCTCACTCGACCCTCCGTCGTGATTCTTGGTGGCGATTGGGAAACTCTTCATTTGCAGAATAGGAGGAGGTGACAGCCCGACATACCTGTTGAAAATACCTGTTTGCTTTTATGTACCATGCCATGGATCGACGGTTCGCTGTTTGCTTTCCTCCATGCCACTCCAATATTCAGTGTGGAAAGGCGCAGCAGCAGCTGCTGCATTAGTACCAAGTGATGATAATAATGATGACGATATGGATAGTGAGATTGATGATGATGATGATGACTTTCTTCTTGATCTTGGATTGGGTGGAGGGGTTGGCAATGATGATGATGAGGATGATGTACTATTACTTGATGATAATAATACCCCAAGTAAGATGACAAAGAAGAGTGCAGCTTTATCAAAGACTACGACAGTCATGACCATGGATGAGGAAGAGAATGATGATGATGATGATGATGATGATGATGAAATAATTGATGAGTTGTTAGATGAGGATTTAGATTTGGGATTTGAGCTTGGATTTGATTATGACGAAGAGTTGGAGATTGATGTAGACAACAAAGTCGATGATGAGGATGAGGTGGATGATGATGCCAACTTGGATGATTTTTGATGACGATGATGTGGATGATGATCCATCTCTTGACGACTTTATGAATAAGGAAGACGGTGTTATTGAGGATGAAGAAGAATTTGATGATGGTGGTTTTGATTTTGGTGATGATGCATTATACTTGAGTTTTGAGAGAGAGAGAGATAAGACGAACTATATTTTAGATTGCTATGGACGTTTACGTTACTCTAATGTAGCATACTATTATGATATTCATCCAAGAGAACCAAGTTACTATATCCTATAATTTGATCATACCAGCCTCTTCGAGCATTATACTAATCCCACTTCGTGGTTGTGGGACTGCTTCTTCTATGTTGATATCCACAACCAACTGGTCCATGCGATGTCAGTATCTTCGTGTCCATGCCTCAATTTCATGACGGTAACGATGTGGTTTTCGAAATGGCGAAATATCCTAATCGTGTATATGTCGGCTTAACCGAACAGACGGATCCTGATTGGCTGATGATGATCCGACATGTTTACAAGAATATTGTGCACTCTTGGGATATACCTGAGGAGATGGAAGAGGAGTTGATGACAAAGATGAACAAGAGAAGTTTACCCATGCACAACGTGATAGTATGTACAAGGATTGTCCACATGTTGCATCACATAGATCTGCAAATCCCATACGTTTAATCGTATCATTATCGAGTGATGGCAACGATGATGAAGACGAAGGTTATCTAGGAGCTTGTGTAGCAAATTCCGCAGTGGCGCGAGCTGTTTGTCCCTGGTATATTGGGTGTAACATCCTCCATGGTCATCACCTTCTTCTTACCCCCCTTGCCATCACCAACGACTACACCGCCCTCCATGGCTAACGGTCGACTGTCCTCTGGATCGTTAGTCACGAGACGACAGCATCCTCTATGGGATCCACATTTTACGACTGTGCTTATGTTGCTTCAACAAAGTAGGTAGTCTGGAGTTGGCCTCAGCCCTTGCTATTACTGACATTTGCTGGACAAGACGATGTGCTGGTATCACTCGCATTGTAACCTCATTGAGTATCCCGAGTCCACCTAGTCCAAGACGGAATGCTTCTCCATGACTTGCTTCTATCATTTTTACAACACCCAACCTCAATGGTGTAACAAGTGTAAGTGATGTAACAAATTCATCTACTGGTGGGTTTAATACGCCAGTCCCATGTGCTCCGGTAGAAACGAACCCACCTACCTGCTGTTCAGCAATACTTTCCAGATTTGGCAATGTCAATCCGTGCGGTCGGAGTGCATCCAGTACTGTTGAAACACATGCTCCTGCCTCCACTGTCACGGTCATGTTCTTTGTATCAACATCGATGATACGATCTAAGTTGGATAAACAAACTAACAACTTCTTCGTGTACATCTGTGGTGGTAGGCAAAGCCTCTGCCATGGCAACCCTATCGTTATTAGACATGCCCATCATTCCAGTGAGAGGTCACAAGTAATGCACCCAACGCAGCGACTACTGACGCAAATACCAATGATTGAGAAGAAGAACCTCCTTCTACGCATTCTTGTTGCAGTATTCACAAGGAGTACATTCGATCCTCCGAGAATGATAGACTGTGAAATTGTGGTCGAAATACTCCTCCTTGTACGACAACGCAGAGCCATCTTTGCAAAAGGTTCATGCACAAGGAGAAATTGCGATGCGTTCCTTCTCGCAGTGGACGCAGATGTGAACGATGCCATCAGCATGTGTAAATCAAGCTACCGTATATTTGTTTTGGAAAGATTTTGGCGAAATTGGAATATCAGCCAGATTTAATTAATGGTGAGGGAATTTCAAGATACAGAAGTGCTACCTGACTGCTTATTTATGACAACAAGAAGTAATAACAATAACATTGATGTAATTTAATTCTTTAAACATCACTAAGCAAAAATTCTAAACTTTCAAAACAATATCGAAGATCAAATCTTCACACACAGCAGGCTAAACAAACCCTTGAGAGGATTACTACTATTGGATCACTTTCTTCATGTTGATCACAAACAAAGAAGAACTTTCTTGAGAAACTTAAACACAACTTTCAACATTGGACAAACAAAAAAGGTCATTCAAGCAGTGCAGGTAGTCACGGCACACCAGGGTCCTGTAGGTCCTGTGGGACTGTTCTTGTTGAGGCAACCCGAGCTAGCAAACATGTTAACAGCACCGTTGGCATAATTAAAGTCCAAAGGCAACTTGGGACCCCAAGGACAGAGGTTTTTGTTGAAGCTTGTTGCCTGATAGAACATGAACTGCATGTAAATCACAGTGCTAACATTCCAGTTTGAAATATCGGAATTGAAGCTTGATGCACCATAGAACATGTACCCCGTGTACATCACGGAGCCAACATCCCAGTTTGAAATGTCAGAATTGAAGCTTGATACAAAATAGAACATGCTATTCATGTTCGTCACACGCGCAACTTCCCACCTTGAAATGTCAGAATTGAAGCTTGACGCACTCTGGAACATGCCAGACATGTACATCACGGAGCTTACGTCCCACCTTGAAATGTCGGAATTGAAACTTGATGCACCATAGAACATGCCATTCATGTACGTCACGGAGCTAACATTCCAGTTCGAAATGTCTGAATTGAAGCTTGACGCACTACCGAACATGCCAGCCATCTTTGCCACAGAGCTAACGTCCCAGTTCGAAATGTCGGAATTGAAAGTTGATTTACCATTGAACAGAAACGACATGTCTGTGATAAGCTTCACACACCAGGTTCCAATCTCTCCATACTGAGTACGAGTGGGACAGGTGGGAGTAGTTGCACAATCCTGGTTGATGTAGTCGTTGACAGCAGTTTGTAAAATTGCCTTATCAGGGAAGCAGTACTGGGTGGGAGAAGCAGTAGTAGGATTGGATGTCGTGGGACTATCACTTGGAGTGGAAGTCGTAGGAGTGGACGTCGTTGGCGTGGATGTTGTGGGCGATACAGACGGACTTGCAGAGGGACTATCACTTGGAGTGGAAGTCGTAGGAGTGGAC
>Ga0247834_1007518_pt1 | contig 11561 bp, 13 predicted proteins | sample LaCruzMarch2015__8_FD_187118 | JGI IMG/M metagenome (GOLD analysis project Ga0247834, IMG submission 187118) | Freshwater microbial communities from meromictic Lake La Cruz, Castile-La Mancha, Spain - LaCruzMarch2015_12m | ecosystem: Environmental > Aquatic > Freshwater > Lake | place: Spain... | reverse complement strand
TGGTTTTAGCTATGAAAATATTGTTGTTATTCATTTTTCCATAGATTTTCGCAATTTTTTGCGCAATCTCAGGGGTTTGGGCGGCAACAACTTTAGTGATTTTTTCAACGGTATGAACCTTATCACCTGGGTTAATGCGCTCTGGTGAATAGCCTAAATAAAAATCTACACCAGCTTTAAGGCCAGATACTTTTTCCAAAATTGGCCCACAAAAATCTTCGGTAACGCCTGGGTAAACTGTGCTTTCATAAACAACCACACAGCCTTTGGTGATAATTTCTCCAAGCGCTGTTGATGCTTTGCGCAACGGTTCAAGGTCTGGCGTATTTGAGTCATCAACTGGTGTTGGTACCGTTACTATAAATACATCGCAGCCAAGCATAGAATTAGCATCTGTTGAAACTTGCAAACTGCTTTTCTTTAAAACATCGCTTTCAATTTCATTGGTGCGGTCATAACCTTCTTTAATTTCACGAATACGGTGCTCTGAAACGTCATATCCAACAACCTTATAGCTTTTTGCCAAAGCAACGGCTAATGGTAAGCCTACATAGCCAAGTCCAATAACTGCAATTTTAGATTCCATAGTATTCCTTGTACCATTCAACAAATTTTTTAAGACCGTCTTCAATGTTTGTTTTAGGTTCGAACCCAAAATCACGACGGGTAGCTTCAATATCAGCTATTGTTTCTTTAACATCGCCAGGCTGCATAGGCATTAAATTACGCACACCTTTTTTGCCTAAATGTTTTTCTAGCACATCTATAAAATGCATTAACTCTGCAGATTGGTCGTTACCAATATTGTATAAACCGTAAGGGACATCACCTTTTGGAGGGTGGCTTAAACTGCCCAAAATACCGTTCACAATATCATCAATGTAGGTAAAATTTCGGCGCATTTCGCCGTTATTATAAACAGGAATTGGCTGATCGTTTAAAATAGCGTTTGCAAAAATGAAGGCTGCCATATCGGGCCTGCCCCATGGGCCATAAACCGTAAAAAAGCGTAATCCTGTTGAAGGGATTTTAAAAAGGTGCGCATAAGCGTGCGTCATTAATTCGCAACATTTTTTGGTCGCAGCATATAAGGAAATAGGACTGTCAGTGCGGTCATCCACGCTAAAGGGCATTTTTGTATTTGCCCCGTAAACCGACGACGTGCTTGCATACACTAAGTGCTTTAACCCAGGCAATGCCTTGCTTAATTCCAAAATATTCAGGTGCCCTGTTACGTTAGAATCAACGTAAGCATGCGGGTTTTCTATGGAATATCTAACTCCAGCTTGCGCTGCTAAATGAATAATATATTCAATTTTTGGGTGTTTTTCAGCCAAGTTAACAACTGACTCTTTATTGATAATATCTAATTTATAAAAAATAAAATGATCAAAAGCCTGAAGTTGCTTTAGCCGAGCATGCTTAAGAATGGGGTCATAATATTCATTAAGATTATCAATACCAACAACTTCCTTACCTTGTTTTAAAAGCGTAAGAGAAGCATGAAATCCAATAAAACCGGCACATCCGGTGACTAATATCATTTAAAAACTTCTATTTTTTTATAAGCTACATATTGTCATGAAAGATGCCCAGAATCAAGTTCAAAGCTTTTTTGCACTACAGACCTTAATGACATTTTAATTGTGGGATAGCATAATTATATAGAACTTTTATTTTTGGTATTTTATGAAATCAATTTTTACAATTTTAGCGGTTCTATTATTTTCTCTACCTTTAAGAGCTGTAGACAACAATAAGCCTTTTGAAATAGACAATGCTAGTGAAGACAATAAACACTTTTCAGAAAACAGATCTTTTTATTCTGGCTTAGTAAGCTTTAGTCAGGCTGCAGGTAATTCGTTACTGTATTTTGGTGCAGGGGGAATAGCAGCAAGTGCACTTTTAAACTACACAGCAGAAAGATATGCCAGGCCTTTCATCATTGGGTCTTTTGCGTGCTTTACTGGACACGTGCTTTTCAAATGTATTGAAAAATCAGCAAAAGCTAAACTTAGACCATTCTATCCGTTGTCATCGAAAAAAGTAGACGAAAAATATCCTAATGCGGCAGCTGAGGTGATTCTTACTCAAACTTTTGTAGACATTGAATCTGCTCCTGGTATAAAGTTTTCCGAAATCACTTCAGCTTTACAACCAGAGCTTGTTAGCCATTTGAACACGGTTAAATCAAGTGATGCGGTGATTTTTTCTGGTGTTGAGAAAGATTCTGGATTTGCAGGGATTGAAAGCGAAACATTAAACACGGAGTGGGTAATAGCAGAAAGAGAACCAATAGAAACAAGCTCCGCTATTAGTAATGCAGTACAATATATAAGCAAGGCAGCAGCTCCATACTTTTTGTGGTGGTCTGGAAAACCCAATACTCACTAGGAAACACGAACAAAAGGGCGCCCTCCCTTAAACTGTTGCTAACTTTGCGAATGCGCCTTTAATGCGAAGAACCTGTTTTTCGCGCTCATCCTCTGAATAAGCGCTTTCTACGCCGCAATACCAAACCGGACGTGGCCATGCTCCATCATTTTCAAACCTTGCTACCACATGCACGTGTATTTGCGGCACAGCATTGCCAATACTAGCTATATTGAGCTTTTTTGGATTATATAATTGACGCATCACAGTGCTAGCTAAGCAAATTTCCTTCATCAACAGTTGTTGCTCGGCTTCGCTTAAATCTACCAGCTCAATAACATTTGTATTGGGAACAAGCATTAGCCATGGAAATGCAGCATTGTTGCACAGTCGAACTTGGCACAAACTTAAACTTGTGACATATGCTGAATCTGCTTCTATGCGTGGATCTACATTAATAGTTTCTAATGCCATTAGGATATTTTTTTCCACAAAGGATCTTTAAGTAACTTTAAAAATTCTTCGTGTTCATGGAGTTCATTTTCATTAACCGCAAATAGTCTTGGTTCGCGATAAACGTTGTTTGATGTAATCGTAGCCGGCTTATCAGGAGTTTCTGGCTTGAATAGTTCTGTTTGCCTGCCACCCATAAGTTCAATATAAACTTCCGACAAAAGCTGGGCGTCAATTAATGCGCCATGTTTTGTTCTTTTTGAAAGGTCAATATTGAACCGCTTACACAAAGCATCAAGGTTGGCAGCTTGGCCCGGAAATTTTTTTCGTGATAATACAACTGTATCGATTGCCTCTTTAACATCAAGGAAAGGCAAATTCACACGGGAAAACTCCGCATTAATAAAACCAATATCAAAAGACGCGTTATGAATTACCAAAGTCGCTTCTTGAATGAACTCGTGAAATTCCTGAGCAATTGAAGAAAAGGTCGGGAAATCTTTTAAAAAATCGTAAGTGAGACCTGAAACAGCGGATGCGCCTGGAGAAACGTCTCGCTCAGGATTAACATAACAATGAAAAGTGCGACCAGTTGGTATACGGTGAACAAGCTCAACGCATCCTATTTCTGTAATGCGGTGTCCGTCCTTATGGCTAAGGCCTGTAGTCTCAGTATCTAGGGCAACTTCACGCATTTTGAACTAACCTTCAAAGGTGTTATTTATCTTTTAGCTTATCGCTAAGCACAGAAAACGGAGAAACTTTTGCTTCTTTCTCGTTCTCATCAAATTCTATGTGGTCTCCAGTTTCCCCTGCAAGCTTTGGGTTTTCTGGCAAAGTTAAGGAAAGATATTCTAATGCCAAATTTCCAATGTCATATTCGCCATCAACAAATACATCACAATCATCATCAGGATGTGATTCCTCATATTCATCTAAGCGCTTTTGAGAGGGCATCAGCATTACGGTAAATTGTTCGCTAATACTAGTCGTTACCGGCTCGCAGCTAACAACGCTTGACTGCACAATGATCGCGTTCAAACTCCCGTGTACTTCGTACGTTTTGTTGATTAACTGCTTAATCTGAGTCTGAACAGTAAATGACTTCAAACCAAGCAAGTCAAAGACTTCCATAATTTGTTCACACTGCTCTTTTGATGCACTAAAGGACATGGCTCTTCCACGAAGATGCGCTTGTTCTAAATCAATAACGTGGGAAAAATAATTCACAGACAAACCAAATTATATTAATGGCGGGAGTGACGGGACTCGAACCCGCGACCTCCGGCGTGACAGGCCGGCGCTCTAACCAACTGAGCTACACCCCCGGGTTTATTACCCTAGGCAATGATCTGAAACTAATCAATCGCCGTTTTTTTGTCAAGCAATTTTCAGTATTATTTTAAAGAATGCCCTACCCTTTGGGGTTATTATTCTAATAAACCTATAAAATGTGTTAGCTTTTCGCTTTCTACATGCTTGAATTTCAACAAATCAGTATCTTCTTGCCATTGCTCAGGCTTAGCATTTTTATAAGCTTCATTTTGTAATTTTTTTTCTAAATGCAGTGCTTCTTTTTCAAGTGTCTCTTTTTTTTGAGACAAAATACTTTTAGCACTTATAGTATCAAGTGCCGTATCAAAGGCTACATAAACGGTTGCTCCCTGCACTACACAGGGCAAACTGTTTTTAGGTGGCGTATCTGAATCCCATGGTTCAATTGAAGAAAAACGCGCCATTGAACTTAATACGCTCAAACAAGGATCAAATCTATTTTCAAGCTCTGGCTCAAACTTTATATATGCTTTAAGCATGGCGCCGCCCGAAATATTTAATAATCCCTTCAAAGAACGCACTTCATCAATTAAGCACCACAGGGTGTTTGTGCGATTAGAAGCAAAATGAATTTTCTTTTCAGCATGCTTGTAATCAGTTAAACACTCATGCATTTTGAAATATTTTGCTAAATAGCTTGTGATGCTTGGCATAATTGGGTGTAGCAAGCTTAAGTACTCAAACAGAGCTTGCATCGCCATTTTTTTTGTAGTGTCAGCTTGGTCACCTTGTACCAATACTTTTAGTGCTTCTAGGTACTGATCGCAAAATACATACCAAAAACTTTGGTAAAGACCTTGTGCAGCAAGATCAAACCGATGTTCATTCAGATGATTTATTGTTGCGTCTTTAAGGTCAGCAAGATGATTAGCCATCCATTGGTCAATCGGGTGTGCATCCGATGATGGAGCAAATCCTTGCTCAAATTGACAATCATTCATTTCTAAAAAGCGTGCGGCGTTCCAAATTTTAGTACAAAAGTTGCGGTATCCTTCGATTCGGCTTTCTCCAAGCTTAATGTCGCGCCCAGGCGCTGCAAGGGCTGCCAGTGTATAACGCACCACATCGGAACCGTATTTATCCATCAAGATCAAAGGGTCGATTACGTTTCCCTTGCTCTTTGACATTTTTTGACCTTTTTCATCGCGCACTAACGCATGTATATACACCGTCTTAAACGGTACATCACCCATGAAATGTATGCCCATCATAATCATGCGGGCGACCCAGAAAAAGATAATGTCAAATCCTGTTACCAAAGTATTGGTTGGATAATAGCGACTAAGTTCTGGCGTTTTGTCGGGCCACCCAAGGGTTGTAAATGGCCATAGAGCACTTGAAAACCACGTATCAAGCACGTCTGTCTCACGCCTAAGTGTCACATTTTCGCCTAATTGCTTGCGAGCTGCTGCGTATGCTTCTTCTTCTGTTTTCTCAACAAAAATTTCTCCATCAGGTCCAAACCACGCAGGAATCTGGTGCCCCCACCAAATTTGACGGGAAATACACCAAGGCTGAATATTATTTAGCCATTCAAAATAGGTGTTTTCCCAATGTTGAGGCACGAACTTGATCTTACCAGTCTTGACTGCATCAAGTGCTGGTTTCGCCAACACTGCAGCATCAACAAACCATTGATCAGTTAAATAAGGCTGAAGCTCAACCCCAGAACGCTCTCCATATGGTGTAGGCCCGGTAATCTCATCAGTCTTTTCAATAAATCCTTGGGCTTCTAGGTCAGCAACAACTGCAGCTCTTGCTTTAATACAGTACATGCCTCGGTAAGCTTCAGGGGTGGCTTCATTTAGATGAGCACGCTCATCAAGCACATTAATTTTTTCTAGGTTGTGTCGCTTCCCTATTTCAAAGTCGTTAAAATCATGTGCAGGCGTAATTTTTACAGCACCCGTCCCTTTTTCCATATCACAATAATCATCAGCAATAATCGGGAATGTGCGGCCAGTTAAAGGCTGAAGTACCTTACGACCAATTAATTTTTTATAACGCTCATCTTCTGGGTTAACTGCAACGGCAGTATCGCCAAACATTGTTTCTGGTCGCGTAGTCGCAATAATAATGTTTTCTTGTGGGTTATCAGCCAACGGATACTTAATATACCAAAATGGTTTTTTTTCTTCTTTTGTCACAACTTCTAAATCAGAAACCGCTGTTAACAGTTTTGTATCCCAATTCACCAAACGTTTATCGCGATAAATAAGTTTTTCTTTATGAAGTTTTACAAAAACTTCAACAACAGCTTTTGAAAGCCCTTCATCCATTGTAAATCTTGAACGGTCCCAATCAGCTGAAATGCGCAAACGTCGCTGTTGCGTCACAATAGTGTTGCCTGAATATTCTTTCCATTGCCAAACTTTTTCTAAAAAAGCGTCACGACCTAGGTCGTGACGTGTAATTCCTTGCTCAAGCAACTGACGCTCAACCACCATTTGTGTTGCAATGCCAGCATGGTCTGTTCCTGGCTGCCAAAGCGCATCAAACCCCAAGGACCGTTTAAAGCGAATCAAAATATCTTGCAATGTATAAGTTAAAGCATGACCTAAATGCAACGAACCAGTCACATTTGGTGGCGGCATCATAACCGTATAAGGCGCTGCTGAATTATTCAAATCAGCTTTGAAAAATGATTCTGATTCAGAGTAAAGCTGGTCTTCAATCAATTGAGGGGTAAATTTATCGAGCATTTTTATATGAAATTTATATTTTATAGCATCATAGCGAATTACAGCTTAACTGTCATGAATTCCTATTAACCTTTTTTTTACACTATGGTGCCACAATGGTGTTTAAGCAAAGAAGTGTCAAAGATTATGAAAATTACATTGATGATTTTATGGAGCGTGATTCTAAGCGCATTAAGTGCAGCACAAGCACCAATTAGCTGCGTAAAACCAGGATCGAATGGGCAAAACTACGACGCACAAAAACAAGTGCCACCTCCGCATCCTTACGCTCAGCCTCCTTATCCTTATTACGCTCCTCCAGCTTATCCAATGACAGGGCCACAGCAGAGTGTTAATCCTTATATGCAACGCGGACCAATGCAACCTAACATTGGCCAAGCAATGGTGCCACAGCAAGCAATGCAGCCTGGATTTATCCCTGGTGTTGTTCCTCAGCAGCATATTAGTAATGGTTTTGTAAATTCCAATGGTAACGTGTCTACTTTTCCACAACAAAGTGCCCAAGCTGGTGTGCAGTATGGCAATATAACACCACCCGTAGCATGTAGTTGCAGTGCAAAACCCGGGCAAAAAACTCTTGCGGCTGCAAATGGTGTGCCCCCTATCAGCGCTCAACCAACAGATCCAAAAATTATTGCTGCAGAGCAAAAAGTAGCTCAAAGCGCCATAGAGACAGCAAAAGCAGCAGCAGAAGCTCAAAAAATTGCAGCTGACTCCGTGGCAAGCTCTACTCAAGAAGCTCAAAAAGCAGAACAGATAGCTAAGGAAGCTACACAAGAATCTGTAGCAAAACAAAACAAAGCAGATGAACTTGCTATTGTTGCTCAGAATGCTTTGGCTGCAATTCCAGCATCAGCAGCTAACGATGATGGTGTAGTGAAATTGTATGCAGGTATGGCAGCAGATCCGCAACACTCTTTGCCTGGAACCTCTGTTACTGAAGAAAAAGAAGGAATTAAAGTTATTTACTCAGATAGTAGTGCACCGGTTATTATCAGACCAAATAAATTAACTTCAGCACAAGCCGAGGTGCTGAAAGCGCAAGCTGCTGAACCAGATCATCGGGTTGCTGCAAGTGCTGCTGTTCCCTCTTCTTCTGCTCCAATTTCTGGCTCTCCGGCAGCGACAAACGCAAACTCAGCGCTTGATGTAGAACTTGATAAAATGAAAGGTTTTAGTCAAGCGTTATCGCATCTGCCTACCGCATAGCTTGGTGCAGGACTACTATACCGCCTGTCCATTTTTCGTAAATACATGTGGAAAAACCATGGTTTAGTATCATTTCACGCAAAATGCTTGGTTTTGGAAACTGACGAATGCTTTCTACTAAATACTGATAAGCCTCTCTGTTTTTGGCAATTCGTTCTCCAACCCACGGGATAATTTTGAATGAATATAGATCATAAAATGGTTTCAGGGCGCCCTCGGGCGGTGAAAACTCTAGGCAGCTTAATGTACCTCCTGGTTTTAAAACTCTAGCCATTTCATTTAGTGCTGCATCTTTATTGGCAACATTGCGAAGACCAAAAGCAATTGTGACCCTATCAAAGCTTGCGTCAGCATAAGGAAGTTTTTCCGCATTCCCAATATGCCACCTAATGCCCAATACTCCCGCATTCACAGCCTTATCTTTTCCCTGGCACACCATATCATAGGTAAGATCACAAACGGTTACCTGAGGGGCTAAATAAGCTTTATCTTTAGCAATGCGAATAGCAATGTCTCCGGTGCCTCCGGCAACATCTAAAATTTTCATATTTGACTTTAATGCCAATTTTTCAATGAATGATTTCTTCCAACATCGATGTAATCCAAAGCTCATGACATCATTCATCACATCATACTGATTAGATACACGCGAAAATAAATCGCTAACTAATCCAGTTTTTAACTTTGATTTAACGCTTTTAAAGCCAAAATCAGTATAGTCAGTGTTGTGGTCGTGTTCCATATATACAGGCTCATAAAGCTAAGGCATAATGCTGTAGCTTAGCATAGGAAAAAAATATGGTAGAGATCCTTCTGTTTGCAGTGTTGTCAGTTTATTTAGCATACCGTTTGTGGGGCGTTCTTGGCACCCGCACTGGTAGCGAAAAACAGCGTCAATGGTCACGCCCAGAAACTATTGATGATAACGTCATTATTTTGCCTCAAAAAAGTACAGGACAACATGCTGAACCGGAAGCTACTATCATTGTACCTGAGCCATTTACTGATCAGCTTAAAACCATAAAAAAATCAATCAAAGATTTTACCCTTGATCGCTTTGAAGCAGGGTCAGCAAATGCTTTCCGCGCAGTTGTGCAAGCTTTTGCCAACGGAAACACTGAACGCTTAGAACAGCTGGTTGGTCCAAAGGTGTTAAAGGGGTTTCAAGCGGCAATTAAAACGCGGACAAAACAAAAAGAAACTATGAATATCGACATAAAAGACGTCGACGTTGAAATTGAAGACATTATTTTAGTAAAAACGATTGCTCAAATTTTAGTTCGCTTTACCAGTGATCAGGTTGTTACCACAACGAATAAGGCTGGTGAAATCATTGATAACACCAACCTTATTACTAATCGCATGATTGACCGCTGGACCTTTGAAAAAGATCTAAAAGAAGCTGGTCCTATTTGGCTATTAGTAAAGACCGAGAGCTTGGCCTAGAGCCACTTATTGCGAATACACTTCATCATCTAAGTGCGGCAATATATCAAAGCCAATAATGTATCGTGTATTTTCAAACCTATAAATTTGATTGGTGCACAGCTTCCCAAGTTGCACACAGCTAGAAACATTCTTTTTTGCTAGTAGATAATGTATTTCTATATCAACCCAAGCAACATTAGGATTTTCTTCGTCAGCATCAATAGATTTCACCATAATCTCAAATAAGTGTCGCTCGTCATTAAGCGCTTTTCCAAGCTCAAGCAAAATTCTTTCGCTTTTTCCAGTATAGGTATCAACTATCGCAACAGAAACAAATCCGGGGAATTTTGCTGCATTAATTGGACATAAATATAATAAAAGTAAAATAATACGTTGCAAAATCTGATTGTCCACGTAATATAGGGAATTATTATTTTTAAGTTTGCCACATGGTAGTATCAACGGAAAGCCTGAAAGAACAATTAATCGCACTTCTTGATGACAAGAAAGCAGAGCACGTAAGCGTAATTGATTTGCAAAAAAAATCTATTCTTGCTGATTATTTACTTATTGCTTCAGCTCAATCATCTCGACAGCTGTATGCTATTGCAGAACATATCGGCATTGAATTAAAGCGTCAGGGCATTATACCTATCGTTGATGGTACACCACCTACTGATTGGGTGGTTGTAGACGCTGGTGATATTATTGTGCATCTATTCCGCCCAGAAGCACGAGATTTTTATAATCTAGAAAAAATGTGGGGAAGCATTATGTCGGAACAAGCCGAAACGCCCACTTCTGCCGTACATTAATGAAGGTTCAAATTATTGCCGTGGGACTGTTAAAAAGTGGTCCTGAGAAAGCCTTGTTTGACCAATATACCAAACGCTTAAACTACAAATTAAAAGTCATTGAAATAGAAAGCCGACAAGACAAGCGAATACCTGCATCGGCTTATCTGAAATCATTATCCGAAAAAGATATTGTTATTATTTTAGATGAAGGCGGCGAAAATCTTTCAAGCAGGTCTTTTGCTCAAAAACTAGAAATCTACAGCCAAACAGGCAAACAGCTAAGTTTCATTATTGGTGGTGCCGACGGCATTCCAGAAGAAATTAAACTCCTGGCAAGCTTCAGCATATCATTTGGAAAACTAACCTGGCCACACCTATTGGTGCGCGCCCTTTTTGTAGAACAACTTTACCGTGCACAGCAAATTATGTGTAATCATCCCTATCATCGCGATTAAGCAATAATATCTGGCCTTAACATTCCGTGAATTTTAATAACCTGGTCACGAACTTCATTCTTTTGCTTCTTGATTTTGAAAAAATCAAAATTAAGAACACCAGAATTACTGCGTACTGCACCATCTAACTGATGATCGAGATCAGTTTGCTGCTTTCTAAGCTTTTGAAGCTGCATTTGCAGATTTCCTACTTCGCCAGAAACCATCATACTAAATCTCCATTTATAATTTACCTACTATAGTTGTAGGACGATTTTTGAAAATTTCAATAGAAAAATTAATAAAAAATAAACTTTTTTGTGAAATAATACGATAAATGGTGCCCAGAGCCGGAATCGAACCAGCGACACAGGGATTTTCAATCCCTTGCTCTACCAACTGAGCTATCTGGGCAACATAAAGACGTTTATAACCCGAAATAAGAACCTTGTCCAGCTGGAAAATATGTACTTTGCCAAAGTGCCACTAATTAGCTAAATTACACTAAACATATTTCCCGAGTGCTAATGATAAAAATTATAAGATCTTTCAAATTTTTGATGGTAATGGTCGCTCTTGGTGTGCTCGCGGGAATTTCTCAACAACCACTGGTTTTAGACTTCGCTCGTATTTTAAGCGATGTTTTTATGCGTTTACTGAAATTAGTTAGCTTGCCAATCATTAGTTTTTCTTTACTTGCAACATTAACGGGTATGGGAAAATGGTCTGAAATAAAAAATCTTGGTCAACATGTCATTCGCTACACTGTCATAACAACCTTATTATCGGCAATTACAGCTTGGGCCTTATATATTATTGTTGAACCAGAA
>Ga0247834_1007517_pt1 | contig 11565 bp, 23 predicted proteins | sample LaCruzMarch2015__8_FD_187118 | JGI IMG/M metagenome (GOLD analysis project Ga0247834, IMG submission 187118) | Freshwater microbial communities from meromictic Lake La Cruz, Castile-La Mancha, Spain - LaCruzMarch2015_12m | ecosystem: Environmental > Aquatic > Freshwater > Lake | place: Spain... | reverse complement strand
TGAACAGTCCGCTAAGCGCGATGAGGCCAAAATAGGCATTGATCAGGCTAAGTTGCAGCTCGATCAACAGCAGGAACAGGCTGACCAGCAAGAAAGTCAGGCTAAATTGATGCTGCAAACTCAAAAAATACAAGCAGATATGTCTAAAAGGGTTAACTAAAGGGTTAAAAATGCGCAATAGACCAAAAATGCCACAAAAAATGATGCAAAAACCACAAAATCCTATGCCTAAAGGGCCTCCAAAGGCCAAGAAGCAGCCGGGACCAACATTTATTTACAGAAAAGATGCGTTTAACAAGGTAAAGATTACGTAATCTGATGCATAATGCAAGTACATCCCTCGGACAAGGGCCTTATTGTCTGCTTCATTGGAGTAATCCATGCTTGAGTTTTCAGAAACCGTGTTGACAACAATTCGTCGCCTCGAAAAACAAACGGGTGACATGATTTTGTCTGGTTCAGTGCGGGATATGGAGCAGTACCGGTTTTTGATGGGCCGTCTAGAGGGATTTCGTTTTGTTGAGGAAGCTGTAAGAGAGCTTCTTAGCAAGAATTCCAATCAATGAGGGCCAACATGACAGAAACTACTGCGTTAGAAGCGAAATGGGCACAAACTGCCAAAGAAGATGAGGCTGCCAATGCGCTTGCATTGGCTGAAGCTAAAAAAGACCATCAAAGTCAAGTTGACACTATCTTAAACCACCTTCCTACGGCCACGGGTTGGCGCGTAATCGTTTTACCGTACCGTGGAGCGCGGAAAACTAAAGGCGGAATTGAGTTATCTGATCAAACGCTTGACCGCCAACAGCTTACGACTACATGCGCTTACGTTTTGTCAACGGGGCCTTTGGCATATAAAGACGAAGCTAAATTTCCTACCGGTCCTTGGTGCAAGAAGGGGGATTGGATTATTTTTGGCCGTTACGCGGGTGCGCGTATGGCTATTGACGGGGGTGAGATCCGGATTCTTAATGATGACGAGGTCTTGGCCACGATAAACGACCCAGAAGACATTCTGCACATGTGAGGTAACTAATGGCAACAGCAACAGACACACAACTAGAGTTTGATTTAGGGGAAAACGAGATTGAAACGGACGTTTCTCTCCCAGAAATTAATAAAACAGAAGTTTTTGAAACATCCGACCCCAGCAGTGCGGAACAAAACGCTGCTCCTTCTAATCGTGAAGAGCTGGAAACTATCAGCGATAACGTCCAAAAACGTATCTCTAAGCTCACCGCCCGCATGCGAGAGGCCGAGCGCCGTGAACAAGCTGCGGTTGAGTACGCCAAAGGCTTGCAAACACAGGCTCAGACGCTTCAACAAAAACTGATTCACACAGATTACAGCCGACTGAATGAAGCTAAAACACGGCTTGATACTCAGCAGACGGCACTAAGGTCTATTATTCGCAAGGCCCGTGAAGAGGGCGACATTGATACAGAGACGGAAGCCAACCAACGTTTGACGGATTTAACCATGGAGCAGCGTCAAGTTGCTGGGTGGTTACAGAGTCAAGAGCAGCAGGTTCAAGCTTATCAGCAACAGCCACAGCAACAGAATTATCAGCAGCCTGCGCCGGTTTATCAGCCGCCTCAACGGGCCGCTCCTAGTCCTCAAGCGGAAGAATGGGCAGAGCGCAATCCTTGGTTTGGCCAAGACCGTGTAATGACCTATGCAGCATGGGGCATACATGAGACGTTGGTAAGTCAAGAAGGTGTTGACCCTAGCTCTGATGAATACTATACTGAGCTTGATCGGAGACTCCAAACAGAGTTTCCAAGTCGTTTTCAGAACTCAGGTTCTGCTTCTCAAATCAGACAACAGCGTGCCGCGCCTGCTGTTGCCCCTGCCAGCCGGAGTTCCGGAATTAATAGTGCGCGCAGAACTGTCCGGTTATCGCCGAGTCAGGTTGCCATTGCAAAAAAACTGGGTGTACCTCTTGAAGAGTATGCTAAGTACGTAAAGGAGTAAGTCATGGTTGAAAAAGTTACTATCGATAGAGCCGCTCGTTCTTCCGAAACTCGGGAAAAAGAAACTCGTCGCAAGCCTTGGAGTCCTCCTTCGCGCTTAGATGCACCACCTGCCCCTGAGGGGTATAAGCACCGTTGGCTTCGCGCAGAGGTCAATGGAAATCTTGACAACCAAAACATTTACAGCAAGCTTCGTGAGGGATATGAACTTGTCCGTCTCGAAGATCTTCCTGAGGAATATCGGGGTATGCTTCCAACGATGGACGACGGCAAACATGCCGGAGTTGTTGCTGTTGGAGGACTTTTACTCGCTAGGATTCCTGATGAAACGGTTGACGAGAGAAATGCTTATTTCCGTAAAAAGGCACAGGACCAGTTACATGCGGTGGACAATGAGATGATGCGTGAGAACGCACACTCTTCAATGCGGCTTCAGGCTCCAGAACGGAGTTCTCGCACAACATTCCGTCAGTCGTAAGACTGATAACTTCAATTTTTAGGAGATTTAAATGGCTAATATCGATAAAGCCTTTGGTCTGCGTGCTATTGGTAATCTTTCAGCTACTGGTGCTCAAAAGCAGTATGGCTACGAGATTGCTGATAATCAGGCCGGGACAATTTTTCAGGGTGACTTGGTAGCCCTTGCAAGTGGATTCATTACTCGGTTTCTTCCAGCTACACACACTGCTGCGGTAGGCGTGTTTAACGGTTGCAACTATATTGATCCCACTACAGGCAAACCAACTTTTAAGAACTTCTATCCGGGCTCTGTCAACATCACAGCAGGTAAAATTGTTGCTGATGTGATCGATGATCCTAATCAGTTGTTCTTGATTCAGTGTGATGCAGGTTTTGTGGCAGCTAACGTTGGTAACAATGCCGATGTTGTTGGTACAGGCGGCAGCACTACTACTGGTATTTCTAGCATGGAGTTGGCTTCAAGCACGTTGGCAACAACGGCAGCATTGAACTTGAAGGTCGTTGGCTTGTACAACGATGTCAACAATGATTTCGGCACAAATGCCGTGGTGGTAGTCAAGATCAACGAACACGTGTACGGTAGTGCAGGTGTTGCTGGTCAATAAGGAGATAAATCATGGCAATTACCCGTTCCCAACTGGTTAAGGAACTTGAGCCCGGACTGAACGCTTTGTTTGGTCTGGAATACAAGCGTTATGAAAATGAGCATGAGCAGATTTTCTCTATTGAGGCATCTGACCGTGCTTTTGAAGAAGAGGTCATGTTGACTGGCTTTGGTTCTGCCCCTGTGAAAACAGAGGGTGCTGGCATGGCATACGATACCGCTCAGGAATCGTTTACTGCTCGGTACACGCATGAAACCATCGCCATGGCGTTTGCGCTAACAGAAGAAGCGATTGAAGATAACCTCTACGATCGTTTGTCTGTGCGTTACACCAAAGCATTGGCCCGTTCCATGTCCAACACCAAGCAAGTAAAAGCTGCTTCCGTGCTGAACAATGGTTTCACTGGTGGTTCTTTTGCAGGCGGCGACGGCGTGGCTTTAATGTCCACTGCTCACCCTACTGCAATGGGTCCTGACTTCTCAAATCGTCCAGCAGTTGCTGCCGATTTGAATGAAACCTCACTGGAACAAGGCATCATTGATATTGCTGCATTCACTGACGAACGTGGATTGAAGGTTGCATTGACCGCTCGCAAACTGGTTGTTCCAAAAGAACTTCAGTTTACTGCTGAGCGTTTGATGAAGACTTCTTTGCGTGTTGCAACAGCGGATAACGACATCAATGCGATTGTGTCCATGGGCTTGATCCCCGAAGGCTATGTTGTCAATCACTACTTGACAGACACTGATGCGTTTTTCTTGTTGACTGACGCACCTAATGGCCTGAAGATGTTCAACCGTTCACCCGTCAAGACTGCTTTTGAAGGCGATTTTGAAACAGGTAACGTTCGATACAAGGCCCGTGAGCGCTATAGCTTTGGTTTCAGCGATCCACGTGGTATCTACGGTTCTCCCGGCGCTGCATAAGCAATTGGAAAACATAAAAAGGGGCCTTGTGCCCCTTTTTTATTAGTCGTGTAATAGTCATAAAGACTCCGTAGGATTGTTTTGCAGCATGGGGCTGCATCAAATTAAAGGGGTTTTTTATGTACAAGGTAGAAATTAAAATTGGCGAGTATGTTTTTTTGGAAGACGAAATTGTCACCATTGAAACCAGCGACTTTGAAAAAGCGCAGATCATTCAAGAGTTCATTGAGTTTCAACAAGCATACGGCTGGGCGGTTGACTATGATGTGACCGACGAATACTTGGAAAATCAAAGCGACGAAGACGAAGAGTACGTTTACGACGAAGAGACTGATGCTTGGTATTGGTACGACGAAGAAACCGATACTTGGTATGTTTACGATGAAGAGTCTGATGATTTTGTAGAATACGTTGAAGACGAAGAGTAAATTAAATGGGGGCTTTGGCTCCCATTTATGATTCATTTTTGATGCGCAACTTTTCTGCGTGGCGCTCGTTGTAGTGGTAAACCCTGTGGCAGTTTGAGCACAGCACTATGCACTGCTCAACTTCCTCCAACGCTTTTCTGTAGCTCTTAGCTCGTACAAGCTTATGTACACTGTCGTTTTTCATCTCCGGGTCTATGTGGTGAAAATCCAAAATTGCCGGGTGATAAATTCCACACTCAAGGCATGACATGGTAGCTTTAAACTCTTTCCATTTTTGCTTGAACGTATCGCCCGTTTTTTTAGTAGTGTCTTTGACCTTTTGCGTATTGTCAGCGTAGTGTTTTTTGGAATACTCCTGTTGCTTTTTTTTTCTTTTGATAGGATCTTTGTATGGCATGTTGACATTTTACATAGATTGTGTATATTGAGCACATTCCGGGCTTTCCGGTGTATCTGACAGTCCCGGCTGACGACATGCAGACAGATACGCCTAACTTGCATGTAAGGAAACAATCATGGCATTGACCACATTCTCCGGCCCAGTCTCTTCCCTCAATGGTTTTATTGGTGGCACCGCGACTTCTCCCATTGCAGTAACAACTGCGGACAACATTTCTGAGTCTTACGCTACGACTTCAGCTACCACTGGAGATACGCGCTTGTCGTACAACCGATTGGAATTTACTTCTACCGGTTCTGGCGAAACCATTCGCGCACTGACGCGAGTCACTGGCGCAGGCGCAGCTACTGCTGGAACAATCAACGGCGCACACATCTCCACCTCAATCAACACTACTGGCACAATTTCAGGGGCTGCAAACGCAATTCGTGCGACCTTGGGTGGCTCTGCTGCTTCCCCCGGCGGTACTTTGGCTGTTCTACAGTTGGACACAGACTATTCTGTTAACGCTTCTTTGCCCGGTACAGCTTCGTTTATTCGTGTAACTGACAGCGGTGCAAACACAGGTGAAATTCCTTTGTTAATGAACATTGCAACAGGCCCAGCCGCAACGATTGCACCAACTGCAAGCAGCGTGACTACAGTTTCTAAAGCGATTAAGGTCATGATTGGCGGCACCGTGTACTACGTTCCTGCGTACTCGACCTTTGCATAATGCAGATCACCAAGGAATTCTTGGAGACTGAGATCCGTGACCTAGAGACTGAAGCACAGAAAGCCCAAACTTTTTTTATTCAATCTCAGGCCACGATCCAAGCGTACAAGATGCTTATAAACAGGCTAGAAGCACCAGAACCGGAGCAACAAAATGACGATGCAAACTGATGTTAAGTCGATACACGCGGCTACTTCTGGCTTAATGGTGGGATACAGAACCCGCCTTAAAGGTGCGGTCGTTTTCCCGTTTACCGGAGCGACTGGGTACAGCGCATTTGTGGATAACACTTCTATCACCGGTACGTATGCACGTTCAACCACAACTGCAACAATCACATCTGCAAATCACGGATTGAGTACAGGTCAGTGGGTGTATTTGGATTGGAATTTGGCAGACAACCCATATCAAGTAACCGTGACGGGCGCAAACACGTTTACTGTCACTGTTGCCAACTCAGGCGCAACAAGCGGTAATGTGACTGTTTGGACAAATGTGTTGCTTCAGGCGGATGCGTCAAACGCTACAGCGTTTACGATTGTTGTTCCCGGAGAAGGTATTTTGGCCCCAAACGGTATCCAAGCGTTTCTTGCAACAGATATACACGCAACGGTGTTTTATGGCTGATGATGAACGTCCTATGAACGTAGCGGGTCGCAAGCTAATGATTGCGATTCCCGCTTACGATGGCAAGCTGAACATTAAATCAGCATTTGCCTTGGCAGAGCTTATTCCGCAAGCAGCCAAATACGGCGTTGAAATTCAGTTATCCCAAGTCTCAGGTTGTTCGATTATCACTAAGGCGCGAAATGCTTTGGTTGGTGAATTCATGCGTTCTGATTGCACCGATCTACTGTTTGTAGATGCAGATGTGATTGTGAATGCTGATGCAATTCTGAGACTATTGGCGCTTAGCACAAACAAAGATGTGACCGCAGGTATCTATCCGCGCCGAGCCAGCGATAGACGTTTCTTCCTTGACTTCTTCATTGGTGAAGACAATGAATTGGTAATTGATGAAAACGGCATGGTGCAGGTCTTACACATTGGTACAGGCTTCATGATGATTCGTCGCCATGTGTTGGAGCAGATGATTGCAGCGCATCCTGAGTGGCAATACACGGGCAACGATGGCATTTCTAAAGACAGCGCGGTATTTGAATTTGCAGTGATGGACGGTGAATACATTGGCGAAGACTACTTGTTCTGCCGTAGAGCAATTGAACATGGCTTCTCAATCTATCTTGACCCGTCAATCAGTCTCCCTCACATCGGCACAGAGGCATTCTCACGCGACTTCATGGAAGACGTAATGATTCCACTGCGCCAGCCCAAGTTGAAAGTTTCAAATGGCTAGTCCAGCATGGCAGAGAAAAGAAGGCAAATCCGAGAAGGGTGGCTTGAACGCCAAGGGTCGCGCCTCTGCCAAGAAAGAAGGCATGAATCTGAAGCCTCCGCAACCAGAGGGCGGCAAACGGCGCGACTCTTTTTGCGCAAGGATGGAAGGTCACAAAAAGAAGAATACGAGCGCCAAGACCGCAAGCGACCCAAATTCGAGGATTAATAAGGCGTTAAGAGTATGGAACTGTTAACCTGCACCAAATGTCAAGTAGAGAAGCCAGCTACTGCTGAGGCGTTTCCGCTGCATAACAAAAAACGTAATGGCTTGGATAGCTGGTGTCGTGCTTGTCGTTCGGGGTACAGAAATGCAAATTGCCGTGGCAAGTTTCGGGATTTTATTTCTGATGAAGTTCTAGCCGACATTAAAGCAACAGTAATGAATTGTGTGATTTGCGGTGACGATGGAAAGCTTGTGGTTGACCACGATCACAAAACAAGGAAGATTAGAGGAATGTTGTGCAATCATTGCAACAGAGGCTTGGGGCATTTTCGTGATGATCCAATGCTTTTGGAGTTTGCTGCTCAATATTTGTTTGCTTCAGCAGACGCGCCTGAGTGGGACGCATACAAAGAAAAGAATCAGGAAAAAATCTGACATGGACATCAACACTATTTGGTCTGCTGGTTTGTCTCTCGTCATGGGAGCTTTGTGGTTTTTCATCCGAGAAAAGTTTGATGAATTGCATAGATTGAATATCCTGTTAAACAAAACACGCGAGGAGATTGCCCGTGATTACGCAACTAATGCAGAAGTTCAGAGAATTACTGATCACATTGACCAGCGGTTTAACCGCCTTGAAGCAAAAATTGACCAACTTATTCAAAAAGGATAAATAATCATGGCACTCAGTTCATTCCAAAAAAAATTTAAAGCTGCTCGCGAACGCGGCGAAAAAGAGTTCGAATTTAACGGCAAAAAATACAACACCAAGTACAAGGAAGAGGGCTCTGCTCCGGCAAAGAAGATGAAGCCTAAAGCCAGTCAAGAATTTCCTATGACTCCAGCCCCCGAGTACAAAAATTCCAGCATCAGTGGTAAATCTAGCTTGGGCGATATCGCATTGAAAGCAAGTCGCCAAGCAGAAGCCAATCGTGCTGCTATGGAAGCTAATAGACCACCTCCTGTTCCAAGGAAAAAAAGTATGCTGGAGGAAGCAAGGGAAGAGGCTACTCGCCGTGCCGCTGCTGCCCAGAATTACGAAGATTCCAGAAATGTCAGCACAACTCCTGCTCGGCGTTTTGATGGTAAAGGCCCGGGCCTTGGAGCTTTGTCAGGTATGAAATCAGGTGGTAAGGTCAAGATGGCTTCTGGCGGCTCTGCTTCCAAACGCGCCGATGGCATTGCCCAAAAGGGTAAAACTCGCGGAAAGATGTGCTAATCATGAACGAAGACGACAAAAAAGCCGCGAAGTATCGCGCAGAAGCAAAAATGGGTGGTACGAATGCGCCTGCTCCTGCTGACGTTATGCAAGAAATTGCTGACCGTAAAGCTGCTGCCAAGGCTGCTAAAGCACCAACGACCAAAACTACTATGGCAAAAAACTTTGCCAAAGGTGGAAGCGTTTCCAGCGCCAGTAAACGTGCAGATGGTTGCGCCCAGCGCGGCAAGACCCGTGGAATGATGGTCTGACTATGCCAGCCACATCTGCAAAGCAAAAGAAATTCATGGATGCTGCGGCCCACAACCCAGCATTTGCGAAAAAGGCAGGCATTCCTGTAAAGGTTGCCAAAGAGTTCAGCAAGGCCAGTAAAGGCCAAACTTTTAAAGGTGACGAAATGAAAGAATCTAAAGGCATGATGAAGAAAGAAGTTAGCTTCATGAAAGCTAAGGGCGCTCCTAAGTCTATGGTCAAGCACGAAATGGCCGAGATGATGGGTAAGAAAAAAATGGCTAGTGGCGGTATGCCTATGGTTGTGAAAGACGGCAAAAAAGTTCCGGCGTTTGCTGCGGACGGCAAGGGCAAAATGGCTCATGGCGGAATGACTAAAAAAATGATGGGCGGCGGTATGTCTTATGCCAAGGGTGGTTCTGCTTCCAGCCGTGCTGATGGTATTGCTCAAAAGGGCAAGACCAAAGGCAAGATGCTCGCAAAAGGCGGTAAAGCCTGCTAAGGTGAATGCTATGGCGACCTCAAAACTTGAAGCTGGAGTGGCTAAATCTTTAAAAAAGGCTGGCTTTTATGAAGCAGGCAAAGATACGTCCAAACGGCTGAGTATTATCAACAAAGTTACAACCAAGCCTCAACGGGTAAAGATGGTTGATAAATTGTTTTTAGCCAAAAAAACGATTAAAGGTAATAAAAAATGAGAGCAAGCCGTGGCATGGGTTCAATAAATCCTTCCAAAATGCCCAAAGGGGTGAGGAAGGCTAGGCGTGATGACACCGATTTCACCGAGTACAAAGAAGGTGGAAAGGTTAACGCTGCTGGTAACTACACCAAGCCCAATCTTCGCAAAAAGATTGTGTCTCAGGTGAAGGCGGCGGCTACTCACGGCACGGGCGCAGGCCAATGGTCAGCCAGAAAAAGTCAACTTGTAGCTAAAAAATATAAAGCAGCGGGCGGGGGCTACCGAGATTGAAAGCTCCGCAGACTTCCCTCAAAAACTGGGGCGACCAGAAATGGCGTACCAAGTCGGGGAAGCCTTCGTCCAAAACGGGCGAACGTTATTTGCCAGAAGCGGCCATCAAATCGTTGTCACCAGCAGAGTATGCTGCGACAACCAAGGCAAAACGTGCTGGTAAAGCTAAGGGCAAACAGTTTGTGGCGCAACCAAAGAAAATTGCAAAGAAAACGGCAGAGTTTAGATAATGGCATACACCACTGGCACATCCCTCTTCAACATGGAGTTCACCGAGATCGCTGAAGAAGCGTGGGAACGTGCTGGCCGTGAAATGCGTTCGGGCTATGACTTGCGTACTGCTCGCAGGTCAATGAATCTGATGACGATTGAGTGGGCTAATCGTGGCCTGAATATGTGGACGATTGAGGCGGGCTCATTCCCCCTGACACCCGGATTGAACACTTATCCGCTGCCATTGGATACTATTGATCTGCTGGATCATGTGATTCGCACAGGCGCAAACAGTTCATCCACACAGGCTGACCTGACAATCTCGCGTATTAGTGTTTCTACCTACGCCACTATTCCAAACAAGCTGCAACAGGCTCGGCCTATTCAAGTTTGGATTCAGCGTTTGTCTGGGGAAACCAATCCAACCACATTGACCACAAATGGAAGCGTTACCAGTACCGCGACCATGATTACTTTGAGTTCCACAGAGGGGCTTGCTTCTTCTGGGTACATCAAACTGGACAATGAGGTGATTTACTACGGTTACATCTCAGGCAATGACGTTGGCGGCTGCTTCCGTGGGCAGAACAACACTACAGCGGCTTCGCATACGACTGCCACAGCGGTGTTTGTGCCGCAGCTTCCTGCGGTTACTGTTTGGCCTACGCCAGATAACTCGACTTCATATGAATTCGTCTACTACCGTATGCGCCGCATCCAAGATGCTGGTTCGGGCATACAGATTGCAGACATGAATTTCCGTTTTCTGCCTTGTGTGGTAGCTGGTTTGGCCTACTACATTGCCATGAAAGTGCCTGAATTGATGCCCCGTATGGAGATGCTCAAGCAGGCATACAACGAGCAATTTGACTTGGCGGCAGGTGAAGATCACGAAAAAGCGCCGTTGCGGTTTGTGCCACGCCAACAATTTATTGGTGGGAGTACGCCCTAATGGGTAATACATACTCATCAGGCAAGTTTGCAATTGCTGAGTGTGATCGGTGTGGGCAACAGTTCAAGTTAAAAACTCTCAAGACCGAGGTGGTCAAGACCAAGCGGCACGAGTTAAAAGTTTGTCCTGAGTGCTGGGATCCAGATCATCCTCAGTTGTTGTTGGGTATGTACCCTGTGGAGGATCCTCAAGCTTTGAGGTCACCGCGCAGAGATACGACCTATGTAACGGCTGGGGTGAATGGATTGCAGGACAACCTATCGGGTTTTGGTGGATACCCGACTGGTGGCTCAAGAGACATTCAGTGGGGGTGGTATCCAGTAGGTGGAGCAAGGGATTTTGATAATGCTTTGACTCCAAATAACTTGGTTGCAACGACAAGTGTTGGTACAGTAGAGGTTAATCCGACTTAGGAGTGAATGATGGAAATAAAAAAAGTTCGCGGCATTGCAAAATCTGAAGCAAAACGTGCTGTCAAAGGCCATGAAGCTTCTATGCACGGCACAAAAAAGATGGCTAAAGGTGGCAAGACCAACCTTCAAATGAAACAGCTTGGCCGTGGTTTGGCTAAAGTTGCCAATCAGAAAAAGTCTTCGTTCACCTACAAGCGTGGAGGCTGATATGGGATACAGCAAAAAGATGATGGGTAAAGAAGTTGGCGATGCTGCTACTTATGCAGCGCCGCACAACATGAAAGGTAAGGCAGAGCCTATCCAATCAAATCCCGGCAAACGTGCGCCCAAGCGTGAAAATAATCCTGATTGGACTCCAATGGATGGCGTTTCAATTGGTAGCAACAATGCTGTTAAGACCAGCGGTATCAAAATCCGTGGTACTGGCGCAGCTACCAAAGGTGTTATGGCGCGAGGCCCAATGGCATGAACTACGCTGA
>Ga0247834_1007514_pt1 | contig 11567 bp, 12 predicted proteins | sample LaCruzMarch2015__8_FD_187118 | JGI IMG/M metagenome (GOLD analysis project Ga0247834, IMG submission 187118) | Freshwater microbial communities from meromictic Lake La Cruz, Castile-La Mancha, Spain - LaCruzMarch2015_12m | ecosystem: Environmental > Aquatic > Freshwater > Lake | place: Spain... | reverse complement strand
CTCCCCCGACTCGCCACGTGACCTCAACGAACCGAACCGCCGGATGCGGACCCGCTTGTCCGGTGGTGTGGCAGGGGAGGACGGGCAAAACCCGTCCCCCCTATGCCGATCAAGGCTCGTCCAACCCGACAACGGTGGTTGGTCCTGAGCCGATGTGGCCTGTCACGGGCCACTTTGGCCCAACGGCAGCATCCAGTTGGCTGCGCGTGGCGCCTGGACAGCCTGGCACCGGTGGCATGGATTCTGAGTCTCGACAGCCATCCAGCGGAATCGTCTGCCACCCCGGGAGTCAAAGATGGATGCACCCTCACGGTATTTTCAAACCTTCGGTTTCGAGCCCCGTGGCGGTGGCACCACCGTTCTCCTCGCCGAAGACGACGGCGCGCTCAGGGCCTTTCTGGGCGGACGCCTGGCCAAGCAGGGCTACCGCGTCCTCGAAGCCCACCACGGCGGCGAACTCCTTGCCTGCGCTGCGGACTTCGCGCTCGCTGCGGACCCCTGGCTGGACGCCATCGTCACCGATCTTCGCATGCCACATGCCAGTGGTGCCGACGCCTTGCGCGCCTTGCGCCGGTTGGGCTGCAACGTGAGAGTCATTGTCATGAGCGCGTTCCTTGATGAGACCATGCGGACGGAGTTGCTGGCGGCGGGGGCCGATGCGTGCCTCGCCAAACCCTTCTCTTTCCAGGAACTCATGAGCATCCTGCCGCCGCCTGACAAGCGTCACAGCGGCAGCCCGTGAAGCTGGCACTCAAGCTGTGCCTCGCGATGCTCTTGCCCATTGTCGTTGTGGTGCTCATCAACGGAGGCCTTCGGCTTGGACGTGAGGCCCGACTCATCGAAGGCGAGGGCGCACGTGCCCAGGCGCGCCTTGTGCGCGCGCTGGCGACGGCCATTGGCGACAACTGGGAAACCGGTGGCATTGGTTTCGCTAGACGGCTCATGAACGACCTTGGCGGCGACGGCGCGGGGCTGCTCTTTGCCGACCATCTTGACGCGGTTGCATCTGACAATGGCCAACGCTCGCGCCTGCTTTTCGGCGAGACCGTCATGTCGACGCTGCCGGGTGAGAGCGGACAGCCAACCATCAAGACGGTGTCCCCGGTTGTGGTCGACGGTATTGTACGGGGTTACGTTGCGGTCACCGACGTGCTTGACGAAGAGGAGGCCTACCTTGCGGGGACGGTTATCCGCTCCATCGCGCTCACGGTCATCCTCTCGGTCATTGCCCTGTCGATGTCATTGCTTGCGGGGATGCATCTGCTTGGACGCCCTCTCAAGCACCTCGTCGACAGCGCCGACCGTCTCGGTGGCGGCGACCTCACCGTTCGCGTGACCGACAGGTCGACAGACGAGTTGGCGTCCTTGGCTGTCGCCTTCAATCGTATGGCGATGCAACTGCAGAAGGCGCGCGATGACAGCGAGCGTGACTCGCAGGCTCGCGTCGAAACACTGAACCAGCTCCGGCACGCTGAGCGGCTGACCACGGTGGGACGGTTGTCCGCGGGGTTGGCGCATGAACTTGGCACGCCATTGAACGTCGTGATCGGTCGTGCCGAACTCGTCGCCGATGGCGAAGTTCTGGGCGATGAAGCCAGGGAAAACGGGCGCATCATCGTTGAACAGGGCCAACGGATGAATACCATCATTCGACAGCTGCTTGAGTTCGCCAGGGCTCGTCGTCCACGGCCCCGCCGAACCGATGTCGCCGCCGTGTTTCGCACCTGTCAGGAGATGCTGCGGCCGTTGGCCAAGGAGCGAGGGGCGACGATTGAAGTCGCGTTGAATCACTCGATTGTCCTCGAAGCCGACGGCGACCAACTCGAGCAAATGGTCATCAACCTCGCCGTCAACGGTCTGCAGGCGATGACGGCGGGCATCACCGGGACCCGGCTGGTGCTCGACGCCGACATCGCGAGCGTTGCCTCGGACAGCAGTGCCTTCCCGGTGTCCTTCGTGCGCTTGAAGGTGAGCGACGAAGGGTCGGGGATTCCGGCCGATGTTCAGTCCCGGATTTTTGACCCATTTTTCACGACCAAAGACGTTGGCGAGGGCACTGGTCTGGGACTCGCCGTGATCCACGGCCTCGTCGAAGAGCACCGGGGGTACATCACGTTTCAGACCTCACCGACCGGGACGACGTTCACCGTGAACCTTCCCGCGCAAGCGGCGATACAGGCCGACGACGCGAAACAGGAGGCGTCGTGAACGCCCACGTGCTGATTGTCGACGACGAAGAAGAGATGCGTGCCTATCTGCGCGACGGTTTGGCGCGTCGAGGTTTTACCAGTGCGACGGTGGCAAGCGCGGCCGCAGCTGAAGCTGCTGTCAAGGACAGTCCCAATGCCTTCGACGTCGTTTTGACGGACCTGCGCATGAAGAGTGGCGATGGTCTGGGGCTTGTTCGTGCGTTGCAGACTGCACGCCCCGACCTGCCGGTGGTGGTCATGACGGCGTACGGGTCTATCGAGGTGGCCATCGACGCCATTCGTGCCGGTGGCGCCGACTTCATCACCAAGCCTTTTGCCCTGGAAGTCCTTGTCCATACGTTGACACGCGTCGTCGAGAAGCGACGACTTCTGCGCGAACTCTCACTGTTGCGCGATCGCCCCGCAGTGCCGCCGGATGGCTTTGGCTTGATCGGTGAGTCGTTGCCCATGCAGCGGCTGCGGGAAGTCATCGTCGACGTGGCTCGCCTTGACAGCAATGTCCTCATCGGTGGCGAGAGCGGATCGGGCAAAGAACTGGTGGCGCGAGCCCTGCATACGGCCAGTCGACGAAAGAAGGGCGAGTTCGTGGCGGTGAACGTCAGTGCGTTGCCAGAGACGCTCCTCGAGAGTCAGCTGTTTGGCCACGTTCGCGGTGCGTTCACCGATGCCATGGATGCACGGGCCGGGCTCTTCGCCCAGGCCCGTGGCGGAACCCTTTTCCTTGATGAGATCGGCGACCTGCCGCTGTCGCTGCAGCCAAAGCTGCTCCGTGTGCTGCAGGAGCGGCGCTTTCGCCCACTTGGAGCCGACCAGGAAGTCGAATTCGACGGCCGGCTGGTGTGTGCCACCCACAAAGATCTGGAGGCCGCCGTCGCCGATGGCACCTTTCGAGAAGACCTCTACTACCGCGTCAACGTGATTGGCGTCGACGTGCCCGCCCTGCGTCAACGCCGGGACGATATCTTGCCGCTGGGAGCGCATTTTCTTCGAAAGACGTCGACAGCCAATGGCGTGCCCCTTCGTCGTATTGGCGAGGCCGCTGCGCGCCTGCTCTCCTCGTGGTCCTGGCCAGGCAACGTCCGTGAATTGCAGAACGCGATGGAAAGGGCTGGCGGCCTCTCCCGCGGCGACGAGATTGTCCCCGGCGATCTGCCTCAGCGCATCCAGCAACGAGACGTCACGCCGACGGCCGAGTCGCCCCCGATGGAGGCCGAGAACTCATGGAACCTCGGTGACGTGGAGCGCCGCCACATCCTTCGTGCATTCGCCCATGAGAGCGGCAATCGGCAGCGGACGGCCGCGCTGCTGGGCATCGCCCGCCGGACCCTTTACCGGAAGCTTCAAGAGTATGGCGTCGGCGGCCTGGATACCGCCTCGGATGACGAGGGCTGACATTCAATCGCCGAGGTCGACGTCGGCGACGAGAGCACCCGTGCGGTTGACGTCGACGAGGCGGTCGGCGCCGAACGACAACAACAGGCGTTCGTCGGCGGGGCTTTCGACTGTGAGGACGACGACGTCCATCGGCTCCATGTGTGGTTCAGCGAGGCTCTTCATTCGAGGCGTCGCCCAGAACCATGAGCCCGAGCGCTGTTGTGACGGCCCCAGCTCCGGCCACCACCAGAACAGAGCCGAGCACCGCGCTTTGCTGGGAGGAGCTGGCGGGTGGGGAGAGCGCGGCCGTTTCCCCCACCCGGGCTCCAAAACCAAGAACCCAAAGCCCGGCTCCTGCGCTGAGGACCCCTGAGAAGGCGAGAGCTTTCAACCCCGCGTCCTCTCCGAGCAGGTTGCTGTCGCCGTGGCGGATGTGGGTGCTGTCGACATGCGCAGGCGGGCTTGACGTCGTCTTGCGCTCCGTCGGAAACGCGGGGGCATCCATCGCGTCTGCCTCGTACCGCGACGCTGCAGGCGTGCCGCTCTGGAAGAAGGTCGTTGTGGCCATGGCGTCGACCTCCTGGCGCGCCGCTGGCGTGCACATGCCGACAGCTGCGGTCGAACGGCAGGACACCATGGATTCATCGAAAGCGGCGAGGAGAGTGAGCAGGATGAGCATGCACCGGTGATGTGCGCGTTGCGTGCCACGTCGTCGGGCGCTGGGATGCGGGCCGCAGAGGCCACCGCGGGCAGGAACGACCCAGGCGCGCGCAGGTTGGGTGGATTTGGCTCGTCAGTCGGCCAGCCTCGCTCGTCGTCGCTCACGAGCGCAGGGGCACGCCGTATTCCGTGAGGGCCCGGCGGACCTCTGCCAGCGATGGACGACCGGCCCCGATGAGGGCACTGACGATGCCGTCGGCGCCCATCAACAGCGGCGTGGCGAGGTCGGCGACTTCGGTTTCTTCGGCGTGGGACAGCAGCGGGATGCTCAGGGTCGTGGTGGCTTTTTCGATGAGGTCGCCGTCGTGGCGCATGCGCCCCTGCTCAGGAGACCCCTTGGTGGGCACGAGCATGATCTCGGCGGCGCCGACCCCCTGCAGCCGGTCGATGAGGGCCAGCACCGAGATGTCGGTGCCGTCGCCACCGGGGCCCACCAGCTCGAACACGATCCCCTTGTCCGTCACCAGCCGTCGGGTGTGGACGGCGGCGACGACGCGGTCGTAGCCGGTGGCCTCGACGACGCGCTCGATGAAGCCAAGGGGATCGGCGCCGCCGCGGTTGACGTCGACGACGACGCGGTCGGCGCCAAACGACAGCAACAGGCGGGCGTCGGCGGGGCTTTCGACCGGGGCCCAGGCCACCAGGGGCGCAAAGACGCGTTTTTCGAGGATTTGCAGGGACTCGAAGAGGATCTTGATGTCGGGTGCTGTACGGACAGGTGCGGCCCGCAACCACACCTCATCGATGCCGTCCTGGACCAGGAAGGCCGCCACAGCCTCCACAAACGTCGCATCAAGGCCACCCCGGCTGTAGGGGCGCGCGGGACGGCCACGCTCGTCCACGTCCACCAGGGCGCACAGGCGACGGGCCAGGGTCATGGCAGGGCCTTTGGCGGTGACGTGCTGGGCGCCTGGGTGGTGGCGTCGGCGCTGAAGAAGGCCCGCAGGATCTCAAGGCCGATGGTCCCCGACTGCTCGGGGAGGAAGTGGCAGGCCAGGGTGGCGCCCCGCCAGATGGCGGCGGCAAACGGCACGCCGTGGTGGGCGACGGCGACCTCGGCCTGGGGGATGCGGGCCGGGGCGCACAGGCGATGGCGGAACGCGTACCAGGCGCCGGCAGCCCCTGGAGGCACCGTGCTGCGCAGGGCCGGGTGGCGATCGAGGCCGACGACAAACGAGCTGCCGAGGTGGGGCGACAGCAGGGGGCGTTCGCCGTCGTCCGCCGCCATGCGGGGGTCGAAGCGCTGCACGGGGGCCCGGAAGATGTCGGCCCCCGGGGGCATGGCGGGGTGGGTGCGTCCCTGCATGAGGAAACACAGGCCCAGACCGATGGCCAACAGCGGCCGTTCCCGCTCGACGTGGGCGGCGATGGCGTCGATGACGCCGCCGGAAATGCCCTTGGCGAGGGCGTCGTCGTGGTCGTCGCCGTCGGGGACGATGAGGATGTCGGCCTGGCGGGCGGACAGGGGCGTATCGGTCAGTCGGGCCTCGATGCCTATCGACGACAACGCCAGCATCAGCCGTCGCGATCGAGCGATGCCGTAGTCGAGCACCATGACGGTTCGGGGCTGCACCGCCACAGCTTCGCTCTTTGGCGATCACGCACGCAACACGACGACGCAGATGCCGCCAGATGGACCTCCTCAGGGCTTGGGGGCGGGCAGGCGCCCCACGAAGGCGACGATGGCGGCGGTGACCGGATCCCCGGGCTCGCCGATGTTGGCCACCAGGCCGAAGTGGTCGGCGCCGTCGACGACGACCACCGGGACCTTCTCGCCCCGCAGGGCCATGGTGCGCACCATCTCGGCGGTCTGGGTCCGCATGGCGCGGTAATCGGCGGTGCCCGTGATGAAGAGCTGGGGGATGCCCGTGGCGGTGACGACGTCGATGGGTGACGCCGCCCGCAGGACCTTGACGTCGTGGCCAAAGACCGGCGCCACGAAGCGGGCGAAGCCGCCGTCGTCCTGGCCTTCGTCGAGGGGGGCCCGCAGGTCAAAGACCCCCGAGATGGCCACCACGCCGGCGATGTCGGCGCGGGAAAGCCCATGCTTGCCCAGGAAGGCGGGGTCGTAGAGCAACAGCGTCGCCAGCTGACCGCCGGCGGAGTGTCCCACGAGGACGATGCGGCGGGGATCGGCGCCCCACGACGTCGCGCGCTTCTTCACCAGGGCCACGATGGCGGCGGCGTCTTCGATCTGGGAAGGCCAGCGATGGCGGGGGGCCAGCCGATACGACGCCGTCACGGTGACGATGCCGCGGGCGGCCAGGGCGTCGCCGACGTGGCGGGAGTCGGCGCGGTCCCCCATCTGCCAGACGCCACCGTGCAGAAAGATGACGATGGGGGCGGCAGCGCTCCCGCCAGCGACGACGACGGGATGGGTGACGTCGATCTGCTGCTTGGGGTCGTCGCCGTAGGCGGCGTGGTCGACGACGAAACCCGCCAGCAGGGACAGGGAGAGCAGGGGGACCATGTGACCGGTACGGCGGATCTGGCGGCGCGGTTCAGGCCTGGCGGGTCAGCACCACGACGCGGTCGAGCCCGTCGAGATCCCGCTCGACGGTGACCGACGTAAACGACGGCGTCAGCAGGGCCTTGCCAGCCACGCCCTGGTCGGCCCCGATCTCGAGGAGAACCGCTCCGCCCGGGGCGAGGATGGCTGCGGCGGCAGCGACAATCCGGCGGTGGTGGCCGAGGGCGTCGGCGCCTTCGCCGTACAGGGCCACCTTGGGCTCGAACGCGGCGACATCCTGGGCCAGCAGGGCGCTGCCGGGGACGACGTAGGGCGGGTTTGACACCACCAGCCGCACATCCCGGAGGTCGGCGCAGGGAGCCAGCAGGTCTCCCTCGAGAAACGTGATGCGATCCGAGAGGCCGAGGGTTTCAGCGTTGCCGCGGGCCACGGCGAGGGCGGCGCCGGAGATGTCCGTGGCCACCGCGGTGAGGCCCGGCCGGTTTTCGAGGATGGCCAGGGCAATGCAGCCCGAGCCCGTGCAGACGTCGACGAAAACCCCCTCGACGTCGTCGGGGAGCATGGCCAGGGCCAATTCCACCAGACGCTCGGTCTCGGGACGGGGGATGAGGACCGCCGGCGTCACCGCCAGCTTCATGCCCCAGAACTCGCGGTAGCCGAGGATGTAGGCGACGGGTTCACCCAGGCCCCGACGCTTCACGAGGGCCCGGCAGCGGGCCAGCTCGTCGTCGCCGAGGGGGCGGTCGAGGTCGAGGTAGAGGTCCAGCCGTTTGAGGGACAGGGCGTGGCCGATGAGCAGCTCGGTATCGAGGCGGGCCGAAGGCGACCCGCGCTTGGCCAGCCACGGGGCCGTGGCAGCAATGAGGGCCCGGATGGTGTGGGGCTGGTCGGCGTGCATGGTGGTGTCGGCGTCGTCTACGCTGCCGAGCGTGTCAATGCGCCTGCCGTCCCTGTTGTCCCTGTTCGGCATCACCCTCGGGGCGATTGGGGCGGGCTGTCTGCCGACCTTTCCGTCGACGTCGGCGCCTGCTGTCGTCGTCACCGATGATTTCAGCGATGCCTCGTTGGCCAGTCGCTACCACCTGCGGGGCGGCAGCTGGCGCGTCGTCGACGGGCAGCTGACCACCCTGGGGGATTCGAACCTGCCCTTGTGGCTGCAGGCGCCCCTGTCGCTGAACACCCGCATCGAGTTCACGTCGACGTCGGCGGCGCCGGCGGTGGACATGAAGGTCGAGGTCTTTGGTGACGGCATCCGCCACGAGAGCGGCTACATCGTCGTCGTCGGCGGCTGGAACAACACCTTGACGGCCATCGCCCGTCTCGACGAGCACGAGGCCAAGCGGGTCACCCGCCGCACCCGCTTCGAGGCCAACCGTCCCTACCGCTGGCGCATCGAGCGCAAAGACGGGCGGCGCCTGCAGCTCTTTCTCGACGACGAATTGCTCGTGACCTACGACGATCCCGCGCCCCTGTTTGGTCCGCGCAACAACCGCTTCGCGTTTTCGGGCTGGGAGAGCGAAGTCACCTTCGACAACCTCCGCATCACGCCGCTGCCCTGAGGGGCCGGGCTGAAGACGGCGAGATCAACGGCGCCAGCCGTTGACTGGCATGGACATCAAGCGCGAAGCGCTTGTTCAACCGCGCCAGTGGTTCACTGGCATGGACATCAAGCGCGAAGCGCTTGATCAGTAGGCGCCGGCTGCCGGGGCGGGCGCTGGTGCCGTCGCTGGCGTCGGGGCCGGTGGCATTGGTGTTGGCTTCGACGGTGTTGGCTTCGACGCTTGCTTCAACGCTTGCTTCAACGCTGGTGTTGCCATCGGCTGGTTGAATTCCTTCCAGGCGGCCACGGCCACACCGCCGAGGGGCGGGCCAAGGACAATGACCCCACCCACGGCGCCGTAGGCCCCGCCCACCAGCCCGAGGAACGCGCAGCCGACATCGCCGCCGCATTGATTGGACATGCCGACCACGGCAGCACCAACGATGGTGCCGACGACAGCGCCGGCGAGCACCCCGCCAGCAGCGACCGCGCCCGTCGTGAACGCATCGCTGTCGCTGGTCGCCGTCGAGTCCATGGCGCCAGCGGTGACGGCCGTGCAGCCAAGGGCACTGACCGGGGACAGACACACAGCGAGGGGACAGACCGGTGCCGCCAGAATCGGCAGGGCTCCACCAAGACAACCCACCGCGCACGTCGCCAAACCCAGGGTCACCGGGCTGTCGCCGAGGAGTCCATCGGGGGCTGGCGACGATGACGACCTCGGCTTCGGCCGGTCCCGGGAATGGGGCAGGCGGGGGACCGAGGGGTTCGCGTCGACGGGGTCGACGGGGTCGAGCGTGCTGCGGTCAGCGGCGGCGGCCCGCCGCCGGGCGGCGTTACCGCTGTCTTCGTCCTCGAAATCGCCGTCGTCGCCGGCCTCGTCGTCGCCGCCGACGGGATCCCGGGGTCCTGGCGGCGCCTTCACTGCCGGCACCGGTGTCGTCGGTGTCGTCGGTGTCGTCGATGACCGGGGAGGCGCCTCGTTGTCGTCGTCCTCGTCGTCGATGCTGGCCGGGTCCCGCGGTGCCCCCGGTGCCGCCGGTGCCGCCGGTGCCGTCGGTGCTGCCACGTCGGGGACGTCGGCGGGGTCGGCGGGATCGGCGCCGCCGAGGCTTCCGAGGATGACGATGACGAGAGCGCCAAGCATGCGCCAGCCTAGCCGGGTTCGGCGCCGGTGGGCAGGTGCCGGGTGTCGGTCGTCGAGGTCGTCGAGGTCGTCGAGGTGGTCGAGGTCGTCGTCGTTGAGACCAGCAGCGCCACGAAGGCCAGCACCGTCAGGATGCCGGCGACGGCGGCGGCGGCCCGCACCACCTTCGGGGCCAGCAGGGCCCGCCGCCCGCCGGGGCGTGGCGCCACCAGCAAGGCGGTGACGGCCCCGGCGACAAAACCCGCGATGTGGGCGGTGACATCAACGATGGGGATGGTGGAGATGGCCCCGTTGGTGACGATCAGCACAATCCACATCGTCACCGGCACCCGCAGCCCGCCGGTGGCCTGGCCGCGGAAGCGCACGCTCGACACAAACAACACGCCCAACACACCAAAGACGGCCCCCGAGATGCCGACGGACAGCCGGGGGACTTCGTCACCAAAGGCGCCGATGGCGGACGCCAGCTGGCCAAGGGACCCCGAGCACCACAACACGAGGACCGTGGCGGGGCGGCCGAGCCAGCGCTCCACCAGGGCCCCCGTCGACAGCAGCGCGGCCAGGTTCATGAACAGGTGAATCAACGACCCATGCAGGAAGTTGGCGGTGACGACGCGCCACAGTTCGAAGGCCGCCACCCGATCGGACGCGTTGGCACCCAGGGCCGTCAGGCCTCCCGCCGACGACAGGGCGTCGGTCCACAGCTCAATGCCAAAGACCACCAGGCAGAGGGCGGCGGCCCCCCAGACCACCAGGGGCCGTCGTCGTTGAAACGCCAACTGGCGGCGTTCATTGTCGTCGAGGCGGTCCACCAGACCCTGGCCGTAGCGGGTGGCCAGCCGGGCCCGCAGGGCGGTGACGACGTCATGGGCACCGGTGGGGCCAACAAAGCAGCTGGCGGGCACCAGCACACCGCCGACGTGGCCGTGGGCGGCCACCCCCGGGGGCGTCGCCGCAAACAGCACCAGGTCGCGGCCATCGAGGCGGGCCACGAGGATCTCGGGCAGGGAGAACCGCAGCCGACGGCGGCCCAGGGGGATGGTCAAGAACCCATCGTCGACGACGACGGGGGATGGGGCCGGCAGCGCATACAACCACACCAGCCAGCCCAGGCTCGCCATGCCCACCATGATCAGGGCCACGCCAACGAACTCCGTGCTCAGGGTCCGTCGCCACCAGAACCACAGCAGGGGCATGAGGGCCGCGGGCAGCACGCCGAGCAGCAACAGCAGCAGGGCGTGGCGTCGTCGACGGGTGGGCGGCGTGCGCCGCAGGGCCACCTCGACGGCAGGCTCGGCCTCGACGGTCGTCGTCTCTGCGGCGGGTGGGTCTCGGCCATCCACGTTCGCCCGTGGCGCACTCGCGTCCGCCCGTGGAATGTCACTGTCGGTGCGTGGAACCTTGGGGCCCGGGTGTGGAACATCCAGTCCCCGGTGTGGAACATCTTGGTCTGCGGGCGCTCCGTCGCCGTCCGCGTGTGGAACGTTGCCGTCCGCGCGAGGCACGTTGCCGTCCGCGTGTGGAACGTTGCCGTCCGCGTGTGGAACGTTGCCGTCCGCGCGTGGAACGTTGCCGTCCGGGCGTGGAACGTTGCCGTCCGCGCGTGGAACATCGCCGTCCCCGTGTGGAACGTCGCCGCCAGCGCCTGGAACGGTGCCGTCGGTGCTCACGGGGTGCCGACGCCTTTCGCCTTGCCGAGGGCCGCTTCGGTGACCTTGCGCAGGGCGTCGCGACACAGGGCGATGGGGTCTTCGCCGAGGGTCCGCCATTCCTTGTCGGTGGGCGTGATCACCAGCTTCATTTGCGGGGTGAGCTTCACCATGTCGGCGTTCTTCGTGACCCAGGCCAGCAAGCGCTCGGGGTCGAGCTTGCTGCGATCACCGAGGGTGATGACCACCTTGGGGACGCCGCCGTCGATGAGCTTGATCTTGCGCTCGACCTCAGCGGGAGCCGTCATCTTCATGCCGGCGCGGCGGGCGGCGATGATCTGCTGCTTCACCTGGGACGGCGTCAAACCGGCCTGGGCCGGCGACGTCATGGTCTTGGCCTTCTCGGCTCCCGCCGGTGGCAGCGCGAGCTCCAGCCCACGGGCCGCAAACTCCCGCA
>Ga0247834_1007512_pt1 | contig 11575 bp, 8 predicted proteins | sample LaCruzMarch2015__8_FD_187118 | JGI IMG/M metagenome (GOLD analysis project Ga0247834, IMG submission 187118) | Freshwater microbial communities from meromictic Lake La Cruz, Castile-La Mancha, Spain - LaCruzMarch2015_12m | ecosystem: Environmental > Aquatic > Freshwater > Lake | place: Spain... | reverse complement strand
GCCACCAGTAGCACAAGCCATACCACCCTTCTTCAGACCCTTGTGGGCCTTGGAAGCAGGCTTCGACTCATGCTTTTCCAGCTTCTTGGCAGTCTTGGCCATCTTGCGCATTTCGGCCATGTGCTCGGCAGAAGTTTCACCACCTTCCTTCATCATGCGGCCTGCCATACCAGCGGGACCAGCAGGGCCAGCACCGGCTGGCATAGCACGCATCGCCTTACGACGGGCCATCAGAGACGGCTTCATCGGGGCTTGAGCGCCCATCATGCCACCACGAGAGGGGGCGCCCATTGTGCGCATGGCCGGAGCAGCGGGAGCCATTGCGGGATTGCCACCCATTTGCATCTTCTTCTCAACCTTGCCGCCCTTTTTGAGCTTGAGCTCAACGGACGGCTCGGTTGTCATCATTTTGACCATCGGCTTAAATTGACCCATGATTAACGCTCCTTCGCAACGAAGATGTAATCAATCGTCATGGTCTTGGCGGCGGCAGCACCATTTTGAATTGCAAACGACACGGTAAGAACTTCGTCATTAGGAAGATTCGTGGTGACGGAAGTGCCGGTAACAGCGCCGTTGACCGAATACTCAATGGTCGAGGCGCCATCGTAAGCAAAACCAAGGGTGATGAACGTATCGTCAGCCATGGTCGCCACAGACGAGGTGGTGGTCGCGGTGTTGTTCTTCTCTACCAGCAGGCTGACCGAAGTCGAACCGTCTGCTTTGATGAAAAACACACCATCCGTGACATCCAGCGGGCTGGCGTCCGTGATTTGCAGGCCCATCACAACATCTGATTCGGTTGCGTCGTTTACCTTGAAGCGAGCTTCAAAGAACAAACGCTTGCCACTAGCGAACAGGAAAGACTCGCCCTTCTTCTGCAGCGCCACGAGATCATTGTCAGCCGCAGTGTTGGTAATAAGGAGCAGACCGCCGTCACCGTCCGTCAGGGCTTGAGTGGCATTGGCATCAGTCTCCGTTACCGTCCAATCACCTGCGGTGTAGTAGTCAAAATCTTCAAAGTAAGTGTGAAACTTGGTCGCCGCAGGCTGCCCCATGTCGGCAAAAGGAGAACTCTCCCCGACATTGGTAACGCCGTTTGGGAACCGAGTAGTGATGAAATTTGCCATTTCTATCTCCTATCGAGAGGGGGGCACTAGGCCCCCCGTTCCCATTTAGACGCCCGGAGTGCCGTACATGGCACGCGGGTCGGTGAAGCCAACGTCGTAACGCTCGGTTGCCTTGTAGCGCATCGAGTCAGTCTCAAAGTCACCTTCCATCGTCTTTTCCAAACGACGACGCATCAGCAGCTTCATGCCTTCCGGAGCGTCAGTCTGCACCCACCATGCGGTGGCCGAAGTCAGACGGCTCAGGACAGCAGCGCCCTCGTCAAGGAGGCCAATCGACTTGATCGGGTTGATGTCGTTGTTGGCATTGCCAGAACGCAGCACCGACTTCAGCAGCACTTCAGCTTGGAAGACGTTGCCCGGGGCCACCACCAGTTGGCGGGGAACCAGACGAATCTTCTTGCCGTTGTTGTCAACCGCTTGGCGGATCTGGATGAGCATTTGCTCAAGCGAGGTCTGCGAGAGGTTGGCAGCAGTAGTCAGCAAGTTGCTGAACGTGCCGTTGACGATCGGGTGAGCGTTGCTGTTCAGCGCCACACCATCACCGCCCGGGTAGGACGAGTTGAACGCACGGTTCAACACGTTGGCCGAGAGGGTTTCCTTGGTCTCAATCAGCGACTGAGCAAGGTGACGTGCATACACCTGACCGATACGGATGTGGTCGCCGTCTTCAACGAGCACCTTGGTCAGCGCGAAGGCGAGGCCGTACACGTTGTACACATAGCGCTTGAGGAAGAGGACACCACCTTGTTGGTAGGTAACCGGCGTGCCGTCAGGCAGTTGCGGTGCTGCACCAAAGCCGTACAGGACGGGCTCTTCGTGGTAGTTGCGGGGAATGCCTTCCTGTTCGGTGAAGACGCGGCTCCACTCGTCGGAACGCTGGTCATAGACACCATCGAAACATTCGTTGAGGATTGGCTCAACGATGGAACGAAAGTCTGTACTGCGCATCGGGGCTGCCATTTTCTAGCCCTCCTTAGATAGCAATCGGGGTCAGGTTCGCACCACCGGTGCGGACTTGGCCGAATTGGAATTGAGCAATCGTGGCACGAACGATGACATAGGTATCATCCCATGCGTTGTCCGGGTACGGCGCCAGATCCACGATACGCATTTGAGCTTCACCGTTCGCACCAATCAGCGTGTTCGAAAGCGTAGCTTGCGACAAGCCGGTGGTGGTCGAACCAGCGGTGGCGTTGCTGAGGTCAGCTTCATCACCAATCGAGCTTTGAGCCAGCGTGCCGTCAGCCTGAATTTCGTAAACGATGTTGGGATCGTTGTAAAAGTAGGCAACGCACGAACCGGTCTGGTAAGCCGTGCTGGCAGGCCAGTAGTTCGAGACGCGACGACGACCGGTGGTGTCAGTGAATTCAACGCCAGCGAAGGCGCCGACAAAGGCGTCACCAGCAGCAGCCGGAACGATGGTGCCGTTGGTGTCGTACTTAACGGGTTGGCCCTTGAGAATGTTAGAGGCGTAACCCGACACAATGCCGCCAGCCAGCGCTTGAGCGCGATCCAGACCAGAAGGATGGAACGCGGGGCGCAAGCCGAACGGAGCAGAAGTTGCAGACATAGTCTTGCTCCTTGTAAGTTATCCCGGGAATACCGGGAGAGGTACATTTCGGTCTAGATTGCCAAAGCCATCGCCTTCGACCTGACCCAGACTCTTGCCTGAGTTGTCACGCGCACCCTGAAGGTTCTCAACTTGAACGCGGATTTTGTCCGCCTCATCGTTGGGCGCCTCATGATGCATCTGCAACATGATGTCTTGATACACATCCATCGGGATTTTGTACAAGCGCATCTCGTTACATGCAACAAAACCAATGTCTTCGCCAGCCTTTACGCGGTAATTTTCAAACCCGGGAAATTCATCCGCCATTACAGGGACGTATCCGAGGCGCATCCGCTTATCAATACTGTCGTAAGCATTAGTGGTCGATAGCCAGCAAAGGTGCCACCCCGGAATTTCCGGAACCTTTGGCAGCGCACTTTGTGTCCATTCATCGCTCCACATCTTTCGACGTTCCTGCGCTGACATGAACCGCTCTTCAGGCGCCTGACGGGTTGCATCCTCGCTAAAACGAGTATTGCGGCCGCCGGCCGAGAGAGTTTTCTTCAAACGAGCATCCATAATTATCCCCTATTAGACTTGTCGTAAGCAATGAACTGCTTGATCATTCGGTTGCGCTTTTCCACATCCTCCCACATGCCCGCCTCTTTAATGGCGCGAACACGCTCCGGACTAAGAACGTAGCCATTACCGCCACGCCCGCCAACCGACTCTCTAGCAGAACCCGTTACCACGCTTCGGGGCCTCCTTTGAGGACGCTCGTCTTGTAAATCATTATATCTATGGGGCAATCGCTTTTGCAAGCGATTATCAAGTTCTTCCCAATAATCAGGAGAGGACGGATTCCAACCCTCTTGGGTCAGTTTCGCGTCGATAATCTTGGCGATTTGAGTATCTTCATCACCACCCTCGGGGTCATACCAAGGGTTAGCCTCAAGCCAGTCATTGGCCATACGTTTTACCTTGGGATTGACCGGCGCTTCTCGTTGGGGGGCTTCTTCGGCACGATACTTTATGCCCTGAAGCGCCTCAAGGCGTTTGCGAGATTCGGCTTCAATCTCACGGGCGCGGACAAATGCGTTGCCGTCTGAATGATCAGTAGCCTCTCGCATTTTGGTCATGGCATATTGCAGGCGTAGTTGTTCGTCCTCAATAGCCTTGTTTAGGCGCTCCACATCCGCGCTATGCGCCCGCTGCTCCATAGCAGCCAGACGCACAGCCATTTCCTGATTCTGACGCTGCAGGGACTCTAGGCGCGCATCTTTCTCAGCATTGCGCTGACGCACATAGTCCTTCTTTGCCCGACGGCGAGCGCGTTTGGCAGCACGCACCTCTTCATCATCATCTGGATGATCATCGTCTGCCCCACCCTGCTCCGGCACTTCGATGTTGTCAGGGACCTCAATCACTGCAGACCCGTCTGCGGCCTCTTCTACTACTTCAAGGTCGGCCGCCTTGTTCTCATTTTCGGTTGTCATAGGAATGCCCTCATAGCAAGCGGATCACCCGTCACCTTGGCGATGACTTCGTGATCGTTAAACACGGCAAACAGGGCGGGATCTTCAATATCATCCTCACCCTCCACTTTGACTTCCCAGCGATCGCCGCCCCACTTGGGAACGCGAATAAAGTCGCCCGGGCCGCACCATGAGCCTTCTGGCCACGGCTGCATTGTGTCTCTGTGCTTGAATGCCAGCGGACCAATCTCGATGACCTTGGCCACCATGTTGTTCCACTTCTCGGTTTCCTTGGTCTCTTCAACCAAGATGATCCCCGCTTGCCCAACCTTCTTTTTGGTACGACGCAGTTGTACAAGAATGCGTCCGCCGAGAGGTTTTGCACCGGGGTTTACGCTCGGAAAAGCCCAAGCCAACTCGGCTTCGTGAGAAGCCTCCGGGTTACCTGTCGTCATTTTCTTCCTTCATCAATGAATCAAGAATATCTAGAGCCTCTTGGAGGCCCGCGTGTTGACCGACCATGCGTTGGTATGACTCCCAGTTACTGGCGTGACCAGTAGCAAGAGACGCGGCAATCTCGGCCTGTCTGGCCTTAATACCGCCAATCAAGTCGGATATGGTTCTCACTTCTTCTTTGCTTGGCTCAATGCACCTCCATTCGGCTGGCTGCCGCCCTTCGGCTGCATGCTCGTGCCATCCAACTTCTCACCCATGGCAATGCGCTTGTGTTGCGGCACATTGACGCTCTTTTGCTCCTGATCACTGGTAGCCAATTGGGCCTCCTTGTTTCATGGTTATATCCAACACAGCCTTCTCGCCATCCTGCTTAATCTTGGCGGCATCGCGGGTCAACCGGGCTGTCTCGATGCGCTCCTGCATCTCTCGATCGCCCATAGCAATGGCCAATCGGAGCTGAAGTTCTTCCATATCCTTCTGATAATCCTGCTGCATCTTTTGCATCTTGATTTGAATGTCTGCAGCGGCCTCTTGTTCTTTCAGCGCCATCTCTGCTTGGTCTCGAGCAGCACGACGCTCGGTCTCAGCCATGCTGGTCTGCAGCAACACCTGACCATCCGGCGTGAGCTGAGGCTTCGGCTTGAACTGCTCAACCTGCTGAACCATCTTTTGAATAACGGGCATGATGCCATTCAGGGTCTCGTTTGCATCCATTTCCACATGCTGAGAGGCGGCGCCAAACAGCTTGTCAACCATAGACGGGTCTTGTAACAACTCGTAATTTTCCATGCGCTGGCCTAGCGACTTCTCCACATAGCCGTTCATGCGGTTCAGATACCACAGCACCAAATGCTGCTTGATGTGTTCAATAGCCTTAGGCAAGAACCCCGGGGCAATAAACGGGTTAGCGCCAAACAGCGGGCTCTTAGCAAAATCAAGATGCGCCTGAATGTGACCCAGATGGTCTTGTTCCGGATACGCAAAAGCTGCCTGACCGATCGACATGGCCACGTTCTCGTTAGCGGCGTCCATCTTGGCCGGAGGGGGCACATCAATCATCAGCTCATTGATGCCCGGCACCTTGATCTGCTTCAAAAACCGCCGAATCACCGCCCGACGATTAAACAGGTCGGGATTTTTATCCATAATGGCCATAACCGCTTGGGTTTGGGCCATACGCTGAGTCTCAGAAAAGATGTGCGGGTCAGAGACCGGAATAACGTCGGTGATTCGAGCAAAATCCTCGCGGGTAACGTCTAGATCCTCGACAATTTCCCCGCGGCGCATGTCCTCGAGGTACCAGCGGTTGATACGGCTGAGAATCCGCAAAACTCGACCTTGCGACTCATGCAGTCGAGCGTGAATCGCAGAAAACACGGCCGCGCCTTGCTCAATCAACGCCTGAGTGGTGCCCACCGGCGCTTGTGCCGTGACATCAGCGATTTTTTCCTCGGCAGTGGTTACTACACCCTTAGCCGCGGTCGTCAACCAGCCCAGCAACTCCATAAGCACCGGGCTTGGGGGGTTGAACGGCATGGGCATAGCAATCTTGCGGATGTCATCAACACCCGGGGCCGCCTCAATCTCTGCAACCTGAGTAACTTCGACTTGCTGAGACTGACCCGAAACCTTTGCGCCCTTCAACTTCAGCATCGTTGCTGCGTTGTTGATATGAGCAGAGTCCATGAGGGCGCGTAGAGCGCCTGTAAGGGCCGCTGAGAGGCCGCCAATGAGGTGCGGCAGGCCAACAGCGTACGCACCACGCCACGGGATGAACTTGAACTCGACGATCCAGTCGAGTTTGGTCATCGCGTCGTCGCCTTCCTCCCAGTTCCGGTACAAACCCAGCACTTCCGACTCAAGCTCATCAATCATCAAGACATACGGGGCCATCTCACCATTGGAATACGGGTCATCCTCAAGCTCTAGCCATGTATAGATGTGATAAACACGCCGGACACCGTCTTCATTGCCTCCAGCAGACCGCCCCTCAATCTTGTCCGTTGCTTTTTGAGGCCCAGTAGGCTCCGGATCCATTGAGGCGCGGATAAAACTGGTGTCTCTGTACATTTCAGAGGCGATCCGACGCTTGAATTCGTAGTCAGAGATGTCCTCCACCTCTGTAATGCGTTGCGCGGTGTAGAAACTGCCGGCAGAAAATGGCAAGAGCACGTTGTCAATGGGCAAAAACTGCGCACAAGGCCGCTTTTGACGCTCGTCGTACCAGATCTTCATGTACTGAGATCCACCTAGCGGAAGCTGAGTGAGCATCTGCTCCTGCTCATCCCGGAATTCCTCGATCTGCTCGGTCAACTGCCAGTTCATGAAGTCCGACTTGCGCTCGGCAACAGCCGTTTTGTCCTCAGTAACGTCGCCAAGAATCTTCGTGCGGGTAGGACCATCAGGCGGGAACAGCTCTTTGATCGCACGGGACGCAAAATCCACGCACGCCTCGGCCATCACCGGGTGAACAACCTTGCTAGCGCCGTTGAAATTAGCCCCACCGGGGGCGTCGTTACCCAAACCGGTGCGGCGGATGCCGTCTTCGTACTGCTTATCGCGCTCCTTACGGGCTTCCTTGTCCTTCTCGGCTAACTCAATGTACCGCAGCGCTAGCTTTTGAATATCAAACTGGTCAACCTTCTCGGAGTCGGCAAGGTTCTCGTAGAAGTCCTCAGAGTCCATCGGGCCTTTGGTGTCCAGCTTGACTACTACAGAGCCATCCGGCAATTCCTCAAGCTCGGAGTCGTCTAGCGAAACCTCAACCTCTTCACCCTGCTCGCCCTCTGCGCCCTCGGGGCCTTCGGCTTGAGCATCCATCGGGATGCCCTCTACAAAGCGATTGAACTCAGGATCAATAGGGAATTCTTCAGCCATGATTACTTCCTTTTTGTAGGCAGTGCGCCAACACTACCACCGCGCTTCATCAGAACGGCGCCGCCACTACGGTACTCAGCCTCAAGGTCGATGGATCCGCCCTTGGCCTTCTTCAGGAACTCCTCGCCCTTCAGGAATTGACGCAGCACCTCTAGCGGCGACTTACCCGTCACCTCGGCAGTTCTGTTCAACAAGCGCTCGAGGTTATCAACATACAGCTCTGGCTTAGTCTTCAGCGCAGTAACGTCAGCAGATCCATACCAGCCTAACGCTTGAGCTTCTGCCGGGGCTACACCTTCACGGCGAGCAGCTCTCTGCCAGAGATCTTCAAATCCAGCATACTCAGAACCAGACGGCGCGGCTTCCCAGAACCCCGGGCGCTGCTTCGCCTCACGGATGGACATCTCGCCCTCTTCAACCATCTGACGAGGAAAGTAAACATTTTTGACCTTGCCGGCCTCATCCTTTTCCACCAGTTTGGATGTAAGCCACCGAGGATCGCCGGCCTCAATCACAGGACCGCGCACAGCGTTGACGTCTACCGTCACAGGCTGAAGGTTGCCTAGCAAGTTGCGATAGAACGTGCCCAGCTTCTTCTCAGGCGGCAGCGCTCCAGCAATATCACCGCTAGCAATCTGCTTGCCGCGCTCAAAGATTGCGCTCTGAGCTAGAGATCCATACCCCTCAGGGAACTCAATCAGCGGGGCGCTGATGCCCTCAAGACCCTGCTCTTTCAGCTTGTTAGTTAACAACACAGCCTTAGGATCGAGCTTGCCCTGCTGCTGTAGGTAGTACAGATACGAACCCATCAGGTTCTGCTGATCTACCGGGTTACGTTGGCTAGCAGATGCCAACTGCGCCATCAGGCTCTCATACTGCTGCGGGCTGATGACATCAAGCGCAACTTGCCGCAAGGGTTCTGTGCCATACCACTCCTGCATGCCAAGGTCTTGGCCTTTGGCAATCAGCTTATCCACCTTCTTCCGCACCGTCGGGCTGTCTAGAAGGCTCTGCATGCGCTCTGTGTACTTCGGCTTCTTACCCTCGGCCCTCGCCTTGTCTACGCCCTTCTGACGCGGCAGATTGACTTGGGGAACATCGGGTGGATACATTCCCTGAATGCGGGGCAGCAGAGTGCCGCCTTGAGGGGTGGTAGCAGGCGCAGTCCTCGACTCAAGTATCTCCCCGGTCTTGCCGGCCTCCTTGACTGCCCTAACGCGCTCAGGCTTTACAGCGTATAACGGGCCTTGGATAAGGCCAGACTCCATACTGGACTCTAGAGCGCCTCTGGCGGCCTTTCGTACAGCCGGAGCGGCCTTCTGGACACCCTTCTTAACCGCACGATAGGCAGGCTTGGCCAGAACAGCAGCGCCGGGAACACCGATCAATGCAGCATCGATTGCGGCAGACTCTTTTGCCTCATCTGTCTCGCCACGGAGTGCATAAGCCCCAGCTTCAGCGAACGGGACATCAAGACCAGCCGGTACATCGAGGAACATGGCTTGAATCTCTTTGGGATCCAGCGGCTGGCGCGAGCGGGTAAGGCCAGCCATGCCGCGGCCGACGTTCTTGCCGATACCGCCGCCATCAGCCATTTTGACGGGGCCGCCCTCGGCGTATGGCTGTCTTTTGACTATCAATTGATCAATCGGCACGTCATAGGAGGATAGCGGGAACACATCTTGCAACTGCTGCGGACTCATTTGACGACGAGCCTGTACGGCCCTAGATTCTGCTTCGCCGGCCATACGCTTGTACATAGGATAAAAATACCCCTGCACTATCCCCTCAATGGCTTGGTCAACATCATCTATTTTGTTTGGCAATTCAATACTTTTTTTCACCAATGGGTTGTCAAGAGTGTATTGAGCGCCGCTTTCTTTGAATTCTTTTGCAAGGCGGGCCTGCTCATCCAACAGATTTATTTTGGATTTTCTTAACTGATTCAAATAATCAACAGGATCCATCGACCTCGGCAACATGGTCATGCCCATCTCTGGATTACCACCCATGCCAAAGCCCTCCAAATGTTGGATGGCGTGTTGTATCTCATGAAGCATGGAGCTTCTTGCACTTTCTGCAGTCGGACCCTCCGCGCTTAATTTTGGCGGCATTGTTGGACTGCCGAGGTTGTAATAACCAGTCTCCGGCATACTAGGAATGATATTGTACCGACCCCTCAAACTTTCTAGCTCTGGATAAGCTTTGAACAACTCTGGGTGATAAACCAATTCACTAATCGGCGCATTAGTTCCAGATGACTTCATTTGGTCAAAGATGTCTGCGTGCATCTTTTCTAGCTTGGCTTTTTGCGGCGCATCAACATTCAACTGCAACGCCTCATTGATATCTCGCAGCTTTTCGCCCTTTAACCTAGACGACCGATCAGATATCTCTTGTCGCAACTCTCCATCTGGGCTGCGGAATGTGCCGGTCTTTTCAAAGGCATCTTTATTTGATACTCCTGCCTTTTCTAATTTTTTAAATTCTTTTGCCGCAGCCTTGTTCCAAACTCTTGCGTGCTCCCCGATGAAGATGCCCGCAAGGGCGGGGATGGCCTTACCTCCGAGGGCCGCAGCTCCTTTCACTAACGAACCACCAGCGACGTCTAAGCCGGCCTCAATCAACGCCTTCTGATACTCGCCCTCAAGAGCAGACTTGCCGGCTGCAACACCGGGGATGAACTCAGCAGCGCCAGCCAGAATCCTCTCGGCCTTCTCAGCACCCGGGGCGCGTCCCATCTCTACCTTGCCGGTGTCCATGGAGGCCAGAGTCTCGCCCTTAGCCTTTCCACCGCGCTTCATCAGCACAGCGCCACCGTTGGCTTTCTTTTTAATCGTGGCGCCAGCAGGACCAAGACCGAGCTTACTCACACTGTAGTCACGGCCAAGGATGTACTCCAGATACTCACGCAGCTCTTCCGGAGTAAAGCCCTTCTGGTACGTCCCAATCGACGTGATTTTGGACATCGGCTCCGGGCCAGCCTCTCCAGCGGCGTTCAGAACATCGCGCCCTCTAGTCGTCACAATGCCCATGCCACCCGGCCTCATCACGCGGCCGATGTTCTCTACCGTCGCGTCACGCACCTCTCGCGGCATCACATTCAGGACGTTCAGGTTCACTAGCCGGTCAAACTCTTCGGTCGGGATGTCTTCAGGGCGGATGAACGTCGGTCTGAAACCCTCACGCGGGAACGGCTCGAACGACTCCGCACCCATCAGCTTTGAGCCATGCCCCAGACCAGCACCGTAGTCCAGCGTGCGGCCACCCGGCTTCTCACGCTCGAGGATGTCGTACGCCTTGCGGTAGGTGGGCTCGGTGCCGCGTATCTGCGTCTTCTGCGACGCTTTGGCCTCCGGCAGTTCCTTGGCAATCGCCTTAACCAGACTCTTGATGAGTCCACCCTTGCCCATCCTCACCTCGCCACCCGCCTTCATGCGGGCCATGACAAGTTCACGCAGGGCCTTGTCTTTTACGTTAGGCCGCCAACCTAAGATTTCCGTCATCAGTTTGTCGACGTCACTCACAGCGACCTCCGTAGGTTTTGCACATATTACATGGCGTATGGATTGACCCGTTTTGGCATGCCCGAATCCGCATAATCCTCTTCGTCCCAGTCATCAAGCGGCGGGGGGTCAATGTCCAACCAGCCGCCATCACGCAAATACCTCAATGCCTGCGTGCACGCATCAACGTAATCATCATGCGTGCATTCAGGGAACGAGCAAATCTGCGACACGAATCCCTCTGCCCAGTCACGGACATAGCCGCTCTTGACCATACTCTCGGGAATCCACACCCGGCCTCGAGCGATAATATTCGACACAATATTAAGCCGCTGCATTTTGTCGGCCTTCCCGGGATTATAAGCCCGCACTGGCAAATGGGCTCTCTGCAAATCTTGGATCAAGCTGATGCCGGCAGATTTATCCTCGACCAAAATCAAATCAACCCTCTTCCTCTCCTTACCCTCACCGAAGACGGCCTCGTACTCTTCCATAACCTTTGGCCTTAGGTCTGGGTACTGCAGATAGTCCTGCCAGCAGTCAATGACCATCACGGACATGGGGCCGTCCATAGGCTTA
>Ga0247834_1007508_pt1 | contig 11576 bp, 10 predicted proteins | sample LaCruzMarch2015__8_FD_187118 | JGI IMG/M metagenome (GOLD analysis project Ga0247834, IMG submission 187118) | Freshwater microbial communities from meromictic Lake La Cruz, Castile-La Mancha, Spain - LaCruzMarch2015_12m | ecosystem: Environmental > Aquatic > Freshwater > Lake | place: Spain... | reverse complement strand
ACGCTCCGACTGTTCCGAAAACACCAAACCGGGTCAATCCCACAAGCTCACTCGCAACTCTCCATCCAGTCACCACCCGCCCTCATCCGCTCCGACCTCCGTGCCTGCTGCCTGATTTCACCCTCAATCCCGCCTAAAGTGTCACCTATGTCCTGACCGTGCCCCGCAACTCGCCACGCGCCCAAAAGTTGCCATCCGCTGGCGGGGCGAACAACTCGCGAGGGTGGGCGCACGTCAGCCGGATGAGTCGCTACAGCCAAGCAGCCGACCAGCCCAACGTAGAGAAGCTCCGGAAATTAGGGCAAAAAGCTTACGGCAAAGCCTGACCCCTCATTCGGGAATGACCAAAATCATGCCCGGCTTGAGCTTGGTCGGATCCTCCAGTGTCCCCTTGTTCGCTTCGAGAATCTTCGGCCACTGCCCGGAGTTTTGGTAAAACTTCCGCGCGATACCAGCAAGGGTGTCACCGCTAACCACCTTGTGGGTGCGAACGGCGTTACCGGCTGCCGCGGCCGGTTCGGGGCGGGGAGCAGCGGATACTTCTGGACCGGAGGCCGGCTCGGCGGCACTCACGGGCAACGCCCGTCGCACTTCCGGTTCGCCGGAAACCGCCGGCACAGGTGCAGGCGTGGGGGGCGGCGTGGCGGCGACAACCATGGCTGGCGATGCCACCGGGGCCGGAGCCGGCGTGGCTGCGGGCGGATGCTGCCGGTCGGCGGGAGCCTTCTGCCGCACGTCGGTCAGTTGCTGCCTCAGGGCCAGGTTTTCGTTCTTCAACCGGGACGCTTCCCGCGCCGGCATAACCGCACCCTCGGCGGCGCGCGAGACGATGAGCAGGCGCAGTCGGTCGACATACCCTTTCACATCCGTCGCGAATTGTCCCTGCGGGGCGAGTTCAAGATAGCGCTCGAAATGATGCAGGGCGCCAACCTCGTTTTTCAGCTGATCCTCATAAAGCATGCCCAACCGGTAATGCGCCTCCGCCGACAGCATGCTGCCGTCCAACGCGGTTTCAAAATGCTGCAAAGCCGCTTGCACCTCGCCCCGCACCACCGCCTCATTGCCCTCGCGGATACTCCGGCCGGTCTGCGAAACCGTGAGCAAGTCGCAGCCTGCCAACCCGGCCGCGACAACCACACCGGCTGATCGCCGCACCACCCGACCCACGCTTGCCGCTCGCTTCATCATGGCGTGCATGATAAAAGACAAATCATGACAGGCAAGGTTCTCCGCATCGCCCTTCTTGCCGTTCCTCTCCTCGTCGGTTGTGCCAGTTGGCAGAAGACGACCGCCACCGTGCCAGGACCCAAAGAGCAGGTTGTTCCTCTCCAAAGCTCCCAGCCGGCGGCAACGACTACTCCCCTTCGACCTACCACCACATCCCAGCGACTACCCTCCGCAGCCGCTGCGGTAAAATCTCCGCCCCCGCCTGCTCCGGCCAAGGCCGAGCCGATCATGGTGACCAAAGCCGGCGCGGCTCCGGCCCAACCTGTCCCGCTCTTCCGCCAAGCGATCGTTCTGGCCAATGTCCGCGCAGCCGTGGCGGGCCTGCCCGCACAGCCCAAAACAGAATTCCAGCGCGGCCTCCTCACCCTCACCTTCCCTCGCGGCACGCAAGCCGAGGTCGCCGCCGCGGTCAACCGCGCTTTGGCCATCCCCGAGGTCAGCCGCCTTCAAGTCATCCTCGCCCCGTAAACTCTACCCCACCCCGGCCCGGAGATCCTTTTCCTTTTCCGTTTTTAGGGAAAGAAGGCGAGGGACGGAATCGAACCGTCGCATAGGGCTTTTGCAGAGCCCGGCCTTACCACTTGGCTACCCCGCCGATCACGCTCTTATCTCTGACAGCGACCGCCCCGCATGTCAAACTCGTGAATCCGTCGTTGACTTGACTCCCGGGCATTCCCTATTCTTCAGGGTCATGGACGGCAAGCCCTTCCGGTCTGCCGTCTGCTCCAACAATTTTCCATGAATCCCATGCTGCTCGAAAAAGCCCGCGAAACTGTCGGCAACGACAAAATCCTCGTCAACCTCGTCTCGCGCCGCGTGCGCCAACTCAATGCCACGAGCCGCCCGCTCGTCGAGGTCGATCCCGGCATGGGCTTCATCGACATCGCCCTCAAAGAAATCGGTGAGGGCAAAATTTCCGCGCGCATCGTCGAGCCGGCCAAAGCGGCCTGACGCCCCCGCCGCGCCAGAGGAGGCCCGCCATGGGCACGGACATCGTCACCAACCGCAAGGCGCGGCACAGCTACCACATCCTCGAGACCCTCGAGGCGGGCCTCGCCCTCAAAGGCACCGAGGTCAAATCAATCCGCGCCGGTCTGGCCAATATGACCAGTGCCTTCGCCCGCATCGAAAAGGGCGAACTTTTTCTCCACGGCCTCGACATCCAACCCTACATCCGGGCCAGCCACGAGCAGCATGAGGCCAAACGCCCCCGCCGCCTTCTCGTCCACCGCGCCGAACTGCTCAAACTCCGCGAAGCCGTGGAAATTCAAGGCTGTGCCATTCCCGCGCTCAAACTTTATTGGAAGGACCGCAACGTCAAAGTCCAACTCGGCCTGGCCAAAGGGAAAAAAGCCCCCGACAAACGTCAAGATCTCAAGCGTCAAGTCGCCGAACGCGAAGCCGCCCGCACCGCTGCGGCCTTCAACCGTCGCGGCTGAGTCTTATCCGGAAAGTGCCCGGGCGCCCGGCCCCTGACGAGTCAGGCCGCACTGAGCAGGGGTGCCGATGCCACAAATTTCTCCGTTACCCGCCACCCGGGACCTATTAGATTCTTCTCTGACCTCGGTTATGCCCATCATCCCGCTTTCATCTTTCCCTTGCCCGACACAGCCCGCAGGCCGCTCGGGCTCTTAGGCCCACCCGCCTGCTCCGCATGACGACGCCCGACATTCATCCCAGCCCCGAAGAATTCGCCGCCCTCGCCGGGCAACACCGCGTCGTGCCGGTCTGGACCGAACTGGTGGCGGACAGCGAGACCCCGGTGACCGCTTTCGCCAAAATCGCCGGCCAGGACGAGCCCGCCTTTCTTTTCGAGTCCGCCGAGCAGGACGAAAAGAGCGGACGTTATTCCATCCTTGGCGCCGGCGCGGAACGTGAATTCGTGGCCCGTGGCTCCCAATTCGAGATCAGGCAAGGCGCCCGGGTTATCCGCTCCGGCCAGGCCGACGACCCGCTGGCGGAACTGGAAAGGGAAATGGCCGGCCTCTCCGCACCAAAGGGCTTCCCCCATTTTTCCGGCGGCTGCATCGGCTACCTTTCCTACGATGCCGTCCGTTACTTCGAACCAACCGTACCGCCTGCCGTGCGTGACGAACTCGGCCTGCCCGACCTGTATTTTTTTACCACGGACCGCGTCCTTGTCTTCGACCACCTCACGCGGCGACTCATGCTCATGGTCAATGCCTACCCGGGGGAAGACCCGCGCGCGGCCTATGACGCGGCCCGGACCAAAATCGCCTCGCTCATCGCGCAACTTGCCCGACCCGCCGCCCTTCCGCCCATTTTCACCGGCCTCCCGACCACGCCCTCGGAAGTCGCTTCGAACACGACGCGCGACGAATTCTTCGCTGCCGTCGAACATGCCAAGGAATACATCAGGGCCGGCGACGTTTTCCAGGTGGTCCTTTCCCAACGCTTCGCCACGCCTTACAGCGGCACACCCCTCGACCTCTACCGCGCCCTGCGGCTGGTCAACCCCTCGCCTTACATGTTTCTGCTCCGCTGCCCCGGCTACCAGCTGGTCGGCAGCTCACCCGAAGTCCACGTCCGCGTCGACGAACGCAATGTCCAGATCCGTCCCATCGCCGGCACCATCCGGCGCGGAACCAACCCCGAGGAGGACGACGACAACGCCGGGAAATTGCTCAACAATCCGAAGGAACGTGCCGAGCACCTCATGCTCGTCGATCTGGCCCGCAACGATGTCGGCCGCATCGCGGGATACAAGAGCGTTCGCGTGACCGACTTTATGACCATCGAGCGCTACAGCCACGTCATGCATATCGTTTCCAACGTGGTCGGCGCGCTCTCCCCCGGTTATTCCACCTACGATGTCATGCGCGCCACCTTCCCCGCCGGCACCGTTTCCGGCGCGCCCAAGGTCCGCGCCATGCAAATCATCAACGAGTTGGAAAAGAGCAAGCGCTGCAGCTACTCGGGTGCCGTCGGGTATTTCGGTTACGACGGCAACCTCAACTCCTGCATCGCCCTCCGCACCGTCCTGCTCAAAGACGGTGCCGCCTACGTGCAAGCCGGTGCCGGCGTGGTTGCCGACAGCACCCCGCAGGGCGAGTATGAAGAAACAATCAACAAAGCCATGGGCGTGATCCGCGCCATCGAACGCGCCCGCACGGTCGTACCATCATGATCCTCGTCCTCGATAACTACGACAGCTTCACCTACAACCTCGTCCAATACTTCGGGGAGCTGGGCGCTGACCTCCGGGTCGTGCGCAACGACCGGATGACCGTGGCCGAGATCGAAAGTCTCGCCCCCGAACGCATCATCATCTCCCCCGGCCCCTGCACCCCGTCCGAAGCCGGCATCAGCAGCGAAGTCATCAAAATCTTCGGCCCACGCCTCCCCATCCTCGGAGTCTGTCTCGGGCACCAGTGCATCGGTGAAGTTTACGGCGGCGAAGTCGTGCGGGCCGACCGGCTCATGCACGGCAAAACATCGCCCATCATCCACCACGGACAAGGCGTCTTCAAAGACCTCCCCTCCCCCTTTGAGGCCACCAGATACCACTCCCTCATCGTCAAGCGGGACACGCTCCCCGACGTCCTCGAAATCACCGCCGAAACGGCCGAAGGCGAAATCATGGGCTTGAGGCACAAAACCCTTCCCGTCCACGGTGTCCAATTTCACCCCGAATCCATCCTCACCACGGAAGGCAAGCACCTCCTGAAAAACTTCCTCGAGCTTTAGTCAGCCCGCGCCGAGGCGATTTCGCGATGATGACCGACCGCTCGGTCCGGTTGGTCCGCTTATTTCGGCGGAGTCATATTAGTCACCGCCGCATTGGTGATCAGTTGGTTCGGAATCGACACAATGTAGCCCTCCTCGGTCCGGACCCGGGTGCTGCGCAGCCCGATGTTGACTACCTCTCCTTCCACCTCCCCTTGCTTGATCGTGTCACCGACCTGAAAAGTACGGTCCATCAGGAGGGCGAGCGAGCCGAACAAATTGGCCAGCGTTTCCTTGGCGGCCAAAGCCACGGCCAATCCTCCGATCCCCAAGCCGGCAAGCAATCCGGCCACGTTGTAACCGAGGTTCTGAAGAACAAGCAAAACGGCGATGAGGTAAAAAAAGACCTGACAGGCCCGCGCCAAGACCGGAGCCAAGGTGCCGCGCGTGCGGGCCTCCGCGGGATCAGCCGACGAACGCGCCCATCCGGCGAAGGCCGTTACTGCGGCCAGCCCGGCCACCCAAGCCGCAAGCACGGCCAGAGCTGCCCGCACACCATGCCCCAGCCACGACTCGACCGGCGGCGGCAGCCTGAGCATTTCCAAGGCCACCGCCAGGGCCACGAGAAGCAGTCCCCAACGGAGAAGCGGCACCAAAGTCCGCAGCACCTCGATCCCCACAACCGGCGCCTTGGACTGCAGCGCACGTTCCATCCGCCCGCGGAGCAGCCAACCCAGCAACCAGCTTCCGCCCCACGCGAGGGCGAGCAAGACGATGAAGAGCAAAATCTCCCACAACTCCACTTCGGACCACATCACGCTTGTCACAGGAATGAATTAACCGCCGCAGGCGCCGAGGGCACGGAGAAAACGACCCGAGCCTCCGGCTCGGCCGATTTCCGTTTTCCGTGATCGGCATTCAGGGAAAAAAATCCTGGCCTTTTGCCCTCTCCAATTGGCCGGCGGGCCGTCACGCAGTCGCGGCAGTGGCTAAATTGATCCCAAAAAAGCGCGTGCCGAACCGGCAATCGCCTTCCGGTCGGCTGGCGTCTTCTTGGCCAAGGTTTTCAAAGCCATGCCAATCCGCGGATTGCGGGCAAAACGCTTCTCGTGCCGCGCGAAAAAATCCCAATAAAGGTAATTGAACGGACACGCCTCCGGCCCCGTCTTGACCTCCGGCTTGTAGCGACAGCCGTTACAGTAGTTGCTCATCTTGGAAATGTAGCCCGACCCCGCGGCATAAGGCTTGGTCGCCATGAACCCGCCATCGGCATGCAGCACCATGCCGACCACATTGGCCGCCATGACCCAATCATGCGCATCGACATACATTTCGTTGAACCACCTCAGCGCCTCGGGCGGACGCACCCCGGCGAGGAGCAAAAAATTCCCCAGCACCATAAGCCGCTGGATGTGGTGGTTATACCCCGTGTCCAACACCTGCCGCAGGCACTGCCCGAGGCAATTCATCTCCGTCTCGCCGGTGTAGAAGAATCCCGGAAGCGGCCTCTGCGCATCCAGGCCATTGGCCTTCACATAATCCGGCATCTTGAGCCAATAGACGCCATTGACGAATTCCCGCCACCCCGCAATCTGCCGCACGAATCCCTCCACCCCGGCCAGCGGCGCCTTGCCCTTCCCGTACGCCGCGATCGCCCGCTCAATGCATTCCCGCGGGGTGAGCAGCCCGAGGTTGAGCACAGGCGAAATCACCGCGTGGAAAAGAAACTCGTCACCTTCCACCATAAGGTCCTCCCACGGACCAAACCCCGTCAATCGCGTCGTGATGAAGTCATCCAACCACCGCAGCGCACCGGCACGGTCGACCGGCAGCCAGAAGCCCTCGGTCGAGCCCGGATGGCCGCGGAACTCTTTCTCCACCAAGGCCATCACCTCCCGCGTGATCCGGTCGGTTTTTTCCTTCGGCACTTCGGCCCGCGGGTGGCCCGCTTTGGTCCAATCACGAAAGGTCTTGCGGTTCTCCTCGTCGAAATTCCACCGCCCTCCCACCGGCTGGCCATCCGCCTCCATGAGAAACCCGAACTCGGTCCGCACCCGGCGGTAATGCGTTTCCATGAGGAGTGACTTCTTGCCTTCGGCCCACCCGAGGAATTCGTCCCGTGGCACAAGGAACTGACGGGTCGGCAGGACTTCGAGCGGGAACTTCCCGGCCAATTTCTCCACGACCTGCCCCTCCTCGCAGCTGTTCGGCACCGCGAGGAGAATCCGTTGCGGCTGGTATTTCTTCACGTGCGCCGCCAACGCCGACTCCCAACTCACCCCACCGCCCAGCGGATGGTAGTCCACGGTCCAGCCCTCTTTGCGCCTTTCCTCGGCCAAATGACGTTGGGCCGAAAGGAGCAAAACCAGCCGCTTCTTGTGATAGGGCAGCTTTTTCAACCCCCGCTCACTTTCGACAAAGAAAAGGACATCCTCCTTCTTCCGTGCCCCGATCATCGCCGCGTTGTCTGGTCCCAGCTGGTCTCCCAAGATCCAAATCGTCCGCTTCACGGTGTAGAACCTAAACCCACAGCCAGTTGACCCAAGCAGGAAATTTTTACCCTTGCCCAAGCCAAGAATGAGTCGCGGCGCCAAGCGTCGGCCGGTGATGTAGCTTTTGCGGTGGATTTACCGGTGAGAGGAAGACCCTTACCACCCAAAACAGACTGACCCAGTTGCAATCCCACGGCGAGGAATGCTAATGCTGAGGAACAAAAAGCTGGGAAGCCGATGAGGATCGCCGACTGATAAAACGAAGTCGCCCGGCGCCAGCTCCACCCTGCTTCAGCAAATTATCACTCAGTGGAATGACTCGGGCTGCCAAGAAAGCTATCGCAAGTAAAGCGCCGTAGCGGGTTGCGAATTCTTCGCTCAACAACCTGAATTGCAACCCCGTTTAGGGACTGTAGATGTAGTTGAGATACAGGTCACCCTCTGCGGAATCTTGGTAGAAAGCGAAGGTGTAGTCGGGACGGGCCGCTTGCAAACTGACACCTGTGCTGTCGATCCAGCGCGAAGGGGGATTGAGAGCAAAGATATCGCCGGCAACACTCAACGTGGCAGCGTTGTAAACCAGCCAGCCGGCGGTGTCCAACTTCTCGGTAGACCAGAAATTATCGGCCCAGACAACCGTGCTTCCGGCGGTGTTAAAGCTCAGGTTGAACACTGCTGTAGGGTCCACGGTCAGCACAGTACCAACCACCGCACGATCATAATCGGCAGTATCGATTGTGTTGTCGTTCAAGCGCCAGAAGGCGGTCGAACCACCTTGATAGGCAAGGCTGCTGAGAAAGGTCTGCTGGCCGGTGACATCGCTGCCCAGAGCGCTTCCAATCCTGTGCCGAGCGCCCGTGGCGACGGTGGTATTACCGCCGATGGTGCCGGTACCTCCCAAAGTCGCGCCGGAGGCCACGTTAACGTCACCGGTGGCAGCTCCTTGATTTCCTTCGATGAACAAAGTGCCGCCGACTAGCTCGGTGGTTCCGGTATAGGTGTTGTCGGCGGTGAAACTCATCGACCCACGACCACCCTTGATCACTGTTCCAGACCCGCTGATGGTCCCGTTGAAAACCCCAGTGGCTGTCTGGTTGAACTGCAAAGTCGCATTGTTGACTACGGATCCAGTTGGAAGGCTTGCAGTCGTGACGAATAGCGTGCCATCGCTGATCGTGGTTCCTCCGCTGTAAGTGTTGAGGCCAGTCAAACCAAGGTTGCCGGTGCCAGTTTTGAGAAACGAACCAGTGCCCGTAATGGCGGATGCGTAGGTGCCATTTCCATTTTGGTTGAATTGGATGATGGCGTTGTTGACCACATCACCAGGAAGACTGGCCGACGTGACGACCAAAGTACCCTCGCTGATTGTAGTCCCGCCGGCATAGGTATTTGCCCCAGTAAGCCCCACAGCGCCGGAACCAGTCTTCAAAACTGCTCCCGTGCCGCTAATGAGCCCCGCAAAGGTGCCCCTGCTGCCTTGATTGAATTGAAGTGTCGCATTGTTGACCACGTTACCCGGCAGGCTCGAAGTGGTAACAAGCAAAGTTCCCTCGCTGACCGTAGTGCCGCCCGTGTAGGTACTTGCCCCGGTAAGCCCAGCAGAGCCGCTGCCAGTCTTCACCACCGCTCCCGTGCCACTAATCACCCCAGAATATGTGCCCCTACTGGATTGATTGAACTGCAGGATGGCATTGTTAATTACATTTCCGGGCAAGCTTGCGGTTGTGACAAAGAGAGTGCCCCCGTCAACAGTCGTACCTCCAGTGTAGGTGTTGGCTCCAGTAAGGCCGGCCGCGCCAGCGCCAGACTTTAGGACGGCGCCAGTACCGCTGATGGCGCCCTTAAAGGTGCCCCTGCCGTCTTGATTAAATTGCAGGGTGGCATTGTTGACGACTGCTCCCGGAAGGCTCGAGGTGGTCACTACGAGCGTCCCGCCGTTGATTGTCGTGCCGCCTGTGTACACGTTGGCCCCAGTGAGACCGATCCGCCCTGAACCAGATTTGATGACTTGCCCCGTACCGGAGATCGCGCCAGCAAAAGTGCCGTTACTTTCTTGACTGAATTCAAGTGTGGCGTTGTTGGTGATAGACCCAACCAAACCGAAAGAGTTGACCACCAGGGTGCCGCCGCTAATCGTGGTTCCGCCTGAGAAAGTGTTGGCTCCGGTGAGAGTAGCAGTTGAATTTCCTGTTTTGATGAGCGCTCCGGTGCCGGTCAAGACTGTCCGGATCGTGCCGCCGGTCACTGCAAAACTGGCTGCCGACAATGAACCTCCGTTGAGTACAGCATTTGCCCCAAAGCTGGCAGCGCCGGTGACCGCCAAGGCGGCACTAGGAAGCGTAGCGGTACCGTCAACCCTCAGCGAAGTAATTGGACTAGCAATGGCCGAGACCGTGACAATGCCGGATTGATTAACAGCAAGCCCACCGCCTTGCAGTGAACCGATGGTTACGCGCGAACGAATTCCGGAAGTTTGCACGCCGACATTTACTTGGCCACCGCTCAGCGTGTTGATTGTCGTCGTTAGATTTGGTGTTTGAATGTTCACCACCGCGGTTCCGGATACTGTTCCAATTACGCCGTTAGCAGTTGTCGTGCTGTAATTCGCCTTGGTGATATTAACTGTACCACTGGAGTAATTAGGAGGAGTTTGGCCATTGGCCAAAGCCGCCGAAGCAATAGACAAACAGAGGCAAAGGCTAGGGAGAGTGAAGAAATTGCTCACAGAGGTTGCTTGTTTGGTAGTCGTCATTGCTGCAAATTTGCATTGCTGGGAGCGCTTAGCAAGAGAAAATTAAGCATTACTCTGATTTTTTTTCGCTCCTGACAATCAGCTGTGCCTGAACAAGATGCGTCTATGAGGCAGAAAAAAGACTCTATTATCGCTCCGATTCGCCTGCTCCCCGGCAGCAAAGCAGCCATAAACCGCAGACAGAAGGAGAAGCGTGCCGTGCGTCTACGAACCGAGAGCTCGGTCTGTGGCGTGCTTGCATAGTAGTGCGGTCTGAGCGGAGTCCGCGGGACGGCAGGTGATAAAGCGCAACCACGCAGGTGACCGCATGTTTTAACGGCACACACTCAGGCAGATTTGTGCCATGCGGAGCACCCGTCGGTCGCGACTTGACCGGCAGGCAACCCTAGTCGCGAAGGTACCGCCTTCTCCGCCCCACCGCGGGACCGTTAGAACGTTGGACGCAAGGAAAGTGGAACGCATATCGCCCAAAATCCAGGGCAAAGAGAGGGCTCCAACCGCCCGAAATGTCCCACCGTAAGTTTGTCATAGCGGCAACCTTCGGGACAAAACGGTCGGGGCAGAATCGGTCAGGCGGCGGGACCGTCGAAAAGCCCGCGGGCCAACTGGTGGCGCGTACCGCAGCGCGGGCAGGCCACCGTGATGTGGGCGTCATCCCCGAAAATGCCGTCGAGGTCGCCCCGCAAGGCGGGCGCGAGCACGCCGGCCACCCGCACGGGGGAACACCCGCAGCAAAAACGGTAAGGACGCCGCTCGAGCGGCGGGTGTGCGAGGTCCCGGAGGAGAGCAGCCAAACCGTTGCCGTCCACCGATGTCAACCAGTCCGTGTCGCAATCGGGTTGCGCGGTGAGCAGGGCAAATTGATCGCCCCCCAGTTCGAAATAACGGGCCGGTCTTTGCTCGCTGCGCACGTAGTAATCCGCAGCCGCGAGAAGAATGTCGTCGCCCTTGAAGTCCACCGAGCTGCGCCGCCGCAGACCACCAGGTCCGGCCAACTCGGCGTGGAGGACATTGCCGCCCACCGGGCGAACGTGCTCCGTGAATACCTGGCCGGTGACATGACCGGTCGGGTTCTCCGCCACGCCGAACAGGTTCATTCCCGCCGATTCGAGATGCAGCGTCCACGCGCACGTGTCGGCTTGCGGACGCGACGCGGCATGCAGCACCAAAGCGGCAAGCAGAAGCTTCCATTTCTCGTCGGCCCCGCCACCCAACACCACCCCGTTTTGCCCGAGGTGAAGATACATATCCATGAACAACGGCCCAAAGTCCGCCGAGCAGAGCAGCGCATTGTGCTCCCGCACAAAGCAGCAATCCACGAGCACAACGCCTTCTTCAGCCACCTTGCTCACGTTTCTCCCCTCACCGGTTTGCGCGGGCGCTCATGACTGCGCCACCAACGCTCGGCCACCGCTCCC